>Ga0207648_10007633_pt1 | contig 10600 bp, 6 predicted proteins | sample KBSMisM32_FD_184310 | JGI IMG/M metagenome (GOLD analysis project Ga0207648, IMG submission 184310) | Miscanthus rhizosphere microbial communities from Kellogg Biological Station, Michigan, USA - KBS Miscanthus M3-2 (SPAdes) (version 2) | ecosystem: Host-associated > Plants > Roots > Rhizosphere... | reverse complement strand
TACACGATTCGTGTGCGCTATCCAGACCAGAATCGTGCTTCGCTGGAAGCCCTAAGCAACACCCTGCTGAATAGCAGCACCGGACATACCGCCACTTTGGGCTCGTTGGCAACCATTCAACAAATTCCAGGGCAGACCGAGATTCGTCGCGAGAATTTGCAACGCGATATCACTGTGACTGCGCGTTTAGAAGGACGAGACTTAGGCAGCGGCATGGTGGATGTGCAAAAGACCGTGACCGACTTGCATCTGCCGTCGTCAATCCGTGTGGAATACGGCGGAACATATGCAGAGCAGCAGCAGTCCTTTAAGGACCTGATGTTTGTGCTGTTGTTGGCAGTTGTTCTAGTTTTCCTGGTCCTTCTTTTCGAGTTCCGCAACCTTTCTGCGCCCATTGCGATTCTCGCCTCTGCCTTGCTCTCGACGTCTGGAGTCGTTTTTGCACTGCTGATCACGCGAACGACTTTCAACATCTCGTCATTCATGGGCCTCATTATGGTCATCGGAATCGTAGCCAAGAACGGTATTTTGCTACTCGATGCCGATCAGAAATTCCGGGGCTGGGGCTTCACTCCCGAGGAAGCAATGATTCAGGCAGGCCGGAGAAGATTGAGGCCGATCGCCATGACTGCGTTGGCCACAATCGCTGGCATGCTGCCGTTGGCTTTTGCCTTGGGAGCCGGTTCCCAGATGTTGCAACCGCTGGCAATCGCGGTTATCGGCGGAATACTGATTTCGATGGTTTTATCGCTGGTGATTACTCCGGCCGTTTACTTCAGACTGCAACGCCGTGACCCAGTTCTCGAGAATTTACAAAGCGAGAACAATGTCTAGCACGATGGCAGCGCTCAACGAGGTCGAAGCACTTGATAGCGTGTAATGGTATACCCAAGTGCGGCTCCAAGAAATACATCCGAGGGAAAGTGAGCGCTGGTCGCTACGCGAGAAAAACTCACTGCTGTGGCAAAACCATAGATCACCCACGGTACCCAGCGGGGAGTGTGATAACGCGAAGCAACTCCCTCGAGCTTTCATGGTCGCAGTTGAACCTGAAGAAATCCTTAAGAAATACGCAGAATTGAAAGGAGGGTTCCTTATCGGAACCCTCCTTCTATCACGACGACTCAGTCTTATCCAGCCGTTAGTGACTCAGCCCAGGCAGTACATCCGTGTGCTCGACCCTTACCGAGTTCAATGCGTCAGGGTCGATTCCGAGCGAATTCAAGATCGTCGGCGCAACCTGCGAGGTCGCAACCGGAGTCTTGATTGTGGCGGCACGCATATGAGGATTGGAAACGATAAGCCCGACATTCGTATCGCCAAAGCTGAAGCCACCGTGCTCGGAAACTTTCTTGCTCGACGTGGTGTAGATCGTGCCGTACACCGGCTGAACAAGAATGTCCGGAGTCCTGTTGTCCTTGCGCGGATCGTTGAACCTGAGCTTGATTTCATCGCCGGCAAGCACCTCATCAATAAACAAGGCTTTGGCGTTTGCATTGAGATATGCCGCTGCAGCCGCAGTTTGTGTCTGGTCTTGCAGCCAGATCAAAGCGAGATCGTCATCCATAACAAAACCACATGCACCGGTGGTGCAACTAGCAGCGTTGCTGATCGCAATTCCACCGGCGTTCGTACCAGAGTCTGGAAGTGCTGAGACTAGGTCCCCGAAATGGCCGGGCTTGTTTAGTTTCACCGGATTGATTGGCGATTGGCCATGCTTTGAGGTAACGATGAACAGCGTCGAATCGTAGATTCCCTGGCTCTTGAGCGCGTTGATCATGCTGCGTAGTGCATCGTCGGTTTTTTGCAAGCCGTAAGCAAGAACGGCGGTCGGGGTGCCGTCACCATCAAGATAGCCCCCGGGTTGCCCCACAAAAGCGGTGTCGTCAAGACAACTGCCGTTGGAATTGTCCTTGGCTAACTTCTGACCTACGCTTACCGCCTGGAAGTTCATGCCAAAGACTGTTGGCACGCCACGTCCCGGGGCTCCGTCATGTCTGCGCCCACGGATCTGGTTCAGAATGCCGGTCACTTTGAGCTGATCGTTTTCCACGGTGCAGACGACGCTAACGGTAGCGTCGAATCCATTGACGTTGGTGATTTCGGGCGTGAATAAATCATCTACGCCTCTGCCTGAAGGCCCGTTCACTAAATCGTAGGCGGGATGTTTATCGGCCCAAGCAGTACGGCCACCAAACGCTTTCACCACTTCGAAAATTGTATTGGTCTTGATCGCATCGTGAGGAAATACCGGAACGCAATGGCCATGCTCATCAATCCGTCGCGGCAGTTTGGCCGGATCAATCACATTGAGAGAAATATTCGCCGAATTGTACAGATCAATGCTCTCGTCAAACACCATGGTATTGCCCGGGGTTCCTGAGCAAGTGGTGTTTGTAGGATCGAAATAGCTGCGATCGTAGCTCACGTCATAGAACAGGCCGTGAGTGACGGGCGATCCGCCGGTCACAAGCGCCAGAAGTCCAGGGAAAGAATCTGAATTCGCCGGAGTCTTCGCATTGGTATAGGTCACGCCATGCTGGGTCAATTCAGCTAATGCTGAATCAGGGTGGGTTCTGACAAAACGCGCGACGTCGAGCGCATGTAGACCATCTACGCTAACGAGCAATACATGACGGGCCCAATCATTTCCATCATGAGAGCGTTCTTCTGAGAAAACTGAAATGCTTGATAACAGCAAACAAAGAGCAAGGACAACCTGTTTATTTATCACCACGTCTCTCCTCCAATGCGATTTATTCGCAACCGAGAAGTAGAAACGCAGATCATTAACCCGATGTGAAAGAAAAGTGAATTTTACCTGAAGGAAATTTGTGTGCCCCGAAAGACGATCCGGTTAGGACAACCTTCCACAACTCTTCCTCATCTCCCGGTTGTGCAAAAACAATTCCTGTCGGCGTTTCTGATTCTCTGCTTGAGTCTTTTGATTTCATGCGGTGGCGGCAGTACGGATAGTTCGGGAGGTGGAGGGAGCGGCACGGGCGGTGGTGGAGGTGGCCCAATAAGTTCGCCGGCAGTTCAACACGTTGGAATTGTTGTCTTCGAAAACCAGAACTATGTGGACGTTATCGGCAACCCTGCAATGCCGTATCTGAATGGCTTGGTTCAGCAGAATGCTCTGGCGACCCAGTTTTATGCCAACGTCCACCCTTCCATCGGAAACTACTTCATGATGACCACAGGCCAGGTGCCTACCACCGACGATAGTTTCTCAGGAACGATCGGTGGCGACAATGTAACCACCGCGCTAACCGCTGCAGGTAAAACTTGGAAATCGTACGCAGAATCTTTGCCGCAAGCCGCATACGTGGGTGGAGACCAATATCCTTACATCAAGCACCACAATCCATTCGCGTATCTCGACAGTGTTCGGAACGACTCTGCTCAACGGGACAACATCGTTCCTTTTACCCAGCTACATTCCGACCTGAGTGCCAATTCCTTGCCGGATTACTTTTTCGTAATACCCAACGATTTACATAACGGCCACGATTGCCCGGCGGGAGGATCGAATTGTCCTTTGTCAGACCGGCTGGGAACGATTGACTCCTGGCTGCAATCGAATCTCGGACCGATGCTGGTAGATTCATATTTTGCCGGCAACGGAATCCTGATCATCACATTCGATGAATCCGCCAACGACAACACCTTGGGCGGAGGACGGATTGCGGTTGTATTTGTTGGCGGACCGGTAAAAAACAATTTCCAATCCACCAACACTTACCAGTTCCCCAGCTTGTTGCGTTTTACCCTGAAAACACTGGGAGTCACAGCTTATCCCGGAGCTGCCGCTCAGGCACCCGACATGAATGAATTTCTGAAATAGCCTATTTGCCGACAACCAGCACTTCGAACTGTCCGTCTTCGACTGTCGAGAGAAATACCCGATGGGTTTGCAAATCCAGAGCGAGAGTCTTGGCTCTAGGTAACGTTTTCACTGTCTGCACAACAGAATACGTGTCAGGCGAATCCTCATGGATTATCGAAATCGTACCTTCACCGTTTGAATTAAAAATGAGCCTCGATTCAGGATCGAAGGCGCTCGCATCTACGTGATCGCCAATTGCAATAGTGGTGATGACCTTCCCTGAATCTGCATCCACGACGGCCATGACTTTACTTCTACAGCCGATAAATATCCGGCGGTTGGGGCGGTCCATCGCCATGCTGGAAGGTGCTTCACACGGCGCGAGAGGCCAACGTTCGTCGACCGAGAGTTTTTTAGAATTTATTTTGACCAGTTTGCTTTGGTCTTCGAGGTTATTAAAAACGTATCCATCGCCGTCAGCTGCCGCGAACTCAGGCCCTCCGCCCAAATCAAGCGTACCCACGACTTTGCCGTCCGCGGCAGAGATCACAGTCGTGCTATCGCTACCGCCGTTGAATGCAAATACCTGCGAGGTAGCCGAGTCATAGATAATCGCGTCTGGTTTTTTGCCGGCCGCTACCTCGGCGATAGGCTTGAGGGTCTTTAAATCAAAAATTGTCACGGTCGCAGTCTGGCCGTCACTTACAAACCCCCGCCCCAATTCCGGGGCAATCGCAATTCCGTGAACACCCATGGTGTTCGGAATCTTTCCAACGATGGCTCCAGAATCCACATCCAACACTTCGACCTGAGTGCCATGAGAAACATAAAGACGGCGTGCACCTCCGTCGATTGTGAGATAGTCGAAGCCGCCCTGGCCAGGGATTGGGATTTTCTTTATGACGTGGTAGCTTTCTTCTGAGAACGCCAACACAGACAACATCAAACAAAGCGTGAAAGTTTTAATCACTTTAATAGTCCTCTCAAAATCATGGCTCAGTGACAAGTCCCGTTGCCTGAATCCTTAAAAGTTTTCCCTGCTTCCGGCACGAATTCCCAGTCGTAACTCTTGGCATGTAAGGCCAGCTTTAGCACGCCGAAGGTATCGTCGTTCCGCGCCTCGCTGTTTGGTTTTGTCGCGCCCATTTTGCGATGGGAGTCCTTTCCTCCGCTGCCGACCACGAACTCGCGAATACCATGCTGCGGGTCTAATTTTCCTTCCGGATCCTGTGGGGCAAATCGCTCATAGTCGTGATCATGCCCATTAATGACAACGTCAGCACCTGCGTGATAGAGCGCATCCCATAAGGGCTTCATCTGTGGATCGTTTCCATGAGCACCGCCGGAACTGAACAAGGGCTTGTGGAAATAAGCCACAATGCATCCATTCTTGTGCTGCTCAAGATCCTGCTTGAGCCACTGCCCCTGAGGAGATGTTGCGTCACATCCGCCGACTTCGACGCATTCGCTATTTAGCGCAATAACATGCCAGGTGCCCAGGTCATAGCTGTAATAGGCTTTCTTGGGATCGCCGGCAGCCGCGCCAAAATATCGTGAGTAACCGGATGCGCCATCGCTGTGGTATTCGTGATTCCCAGGTGCGGGGCGGGTGCGATCTTTAAAGCGTCCCCAGGTTGGTGCGTAGCACTTGGCGAAATTCTCGTCCGACCCATCTGGATAAGCCAAATCGCCAGCCAAAAACACCGTGCCGGGAATTCCTTCAATTAACTTGGCGGTTGCATAAGCTCCGGACAAGTCGTCACAGCTGGCAACATCACCAGCTCCAACCAGTACGGGATCATCTGTTTTTGCCGCGGCATCGGCCAATGTTTTGTCCTGGGCAGTTAACCCAACGCATGCCGACAAGTACACAAACGCGAGAGAAAGCAAAAAAACATGCTTCTTCATAATTGTGATTCAACCAACACTGTAAGTACTCAATCTGAATTTTTCGTGAAGTCCACTAACTATCTGGGCTCGTTTGAGAATGTGTATCGCAAGCCAAGTGAATAGCTGGGCTTGTAGTATTCACGCTGCAATACATTGTGCGGGCTGCCGTTGTAAAACCCGAACACTTCGTTTGTGAGGTTTAGTCCAGAAGCAATCAATTGCAGACCGCGATACATGCGGAAGCTGCCCTGCGCATCGACTTGAGTGTGGGCGTAAAGGTAAGTGTCCCCTCCGGGTCCTTTGATGCCGAGGTCGTTGCCGTCCTGAAAGCCGTAGCTGAAGATATTTGCGTCGTTGTGCGAAACTCCAACACGAATCGAGACCCGGCGACGATCGTAGGTCGGGCTGATGTTCCAGGTGTTGGGGGCTTGCCGCGCCAGCGCAGGCTTGTCCGAACGGCCCGGCGCGCCGTCAATTTGCGATTTGGTATAGCTGTAGTTGGCTGAGATTCCGAGTCCGCTCATCAGCCTAGGTAGAAACGTAAGATGCTGTTGGTAGGCAATTTCGAAACCATACAAGTGTGCACCGGAACCGTTAATGGGCTGCGATACACTCCATTGGCCATTGTTGTATTGGGAGCCGAATTGGTTGCTGGTAATCGGAGTGACTACTGATTCAAAGATTGGATCGTATAGCTGCTTATAGAAAAAGCCTGCCTGGAGCAAACCAAGTGGTTTGAGGTACTGCTCGTAAAGCAGGTCGTAGTTATTGGCGTGGGTCGGTTTAAGGTTGGGGTTGCCGATGTCGATTTGAAACGCCGTGTTCCCCTGTGCGTTGAAGGTCGGTGGCAGGTCGCTGAAGTTTGGTCGCGCGGTTCCGCGGCCATAGGCGGCGCGAATGGCGGCATCGTGCGGCAATGCGAAGCGTACTTGCACACTTGGCAAGACATCTAAATAGGACGAATTTTTCTGCAGTGGGACAACTGGATTTGTAATCCCTATGCAGTTCGGGTCGGTTGAACCGGGCGCGCACAGATCTCCGGTGTCGCCATCGAAAAATACCTGGTAGCCGAGCAGACTTTCGTTCGTACCTTCAAAGCGCACACCAGTTTGCAGGCGAAGCCGTCCAAAATCGACGGTGTTCATGACGTAGCCAGCGGAAACGCGTTCGATCAGATCATAGTTATTGGGAAACGTGTTTTGTGCGTCTGAAGCGGTGTCGGATGTAAACAGGCCCGGATTGGTCTTAAAGAAACCACGAATCTTATCGAAATCCGTAGTGGGTCCAAGCGTGTAGCTTTTGTCGTAGTAGTTGGAATTGGTGAAGCTCCCAAGGAAATCTGTCATCGCAGGATTGTCGTTGGAATCGAATACAGAATCCCGTGCGTCCTCGAATTTATGCGCGTTGCGTAATTTTCCACCGAATTCAAGACTGGCAAAGTGCTGTCCGAGCTTGTAGGTCCGCGCCATGGATGCCGATCCCTGCAAATTGAGTTGTGGCCCGTAGGATTTGCTTATTTCAATGTTCTTGAGGTTGTAGTCGCTGGGTTGGTAGACGGTACTGAAACCGCCTTGCGGAATAAAATTCGGACGCAAGGGGTTTTGGGTATCGATCGCAAACGGAATATCCTCGGGGCCGCTGAACTTAGCGCTGGTGTAGCGGTGATCTTCCGCGCTCGAACGCGAAACCGATACGTCCCATGCAAGCCAATATTTGTTAAATACGTGCTTGCCTCCGACTTCCATACTGCCGATAACTTCAACCGGACGTCGAATTTGCGAGCTGAAACCGACGCTGCCCGTACCCGAACTTGGCGTGTCGAAAGAATCCATGCCAAAGCCATATACCCACCGGTCGCCAAAATTATTGAAGTGCGAATAAAGAAAGTGGAGATAAAGTCCGGAAACTTCTCCCAGCTTGTAATCCACGCTTCCTGCAAAGCCGTAGCGTGAGCGCTCATACCTGTATTCACGCAAGTCGATCCCATCGTAGGTTGGAACACAGGCTGCATCACAGTCGGCAATGGGAGATGGCTCAACATCGTCGATACCTCGCCCATTCCAGTCATAGCTGCCGCCAAAAAGAATTCCCAGCTTCTCGCTAGTGCCAAAACGCTGCCCGATCGTGCCGTCAAATTCCTGCAAAGTCCGGCCTCCGACGATAGGCGTGTATCCGCCAACTCCGTTTAGATAAATCGTGGGGCGTTCCCCGGCTGTCTTGGTCACAAGATTCACCGAACCGCCGATTGCGTCGCCATCTTGATTCGCCGAGAGAGTCTTATTAATTTCTACCGACTCGACTAGATCTGCTGGGATCACGTCCAGTTTTATTTGCCGTACGTCCGACTCGGGTGAAGCGACATTCACTCCATCAATGGTAACGTTGCTCAACCGCGGCTCGGTACCGCGAATTTGCACGTACTTTCCCTCCCCCTCATCGCGCTCCAGAGTCACACTGGGCAGTCGTCCCAGCGCATCCGCTATGTTGGTATTTGGCAAGCTAGTGATGACTTCGGATGGCAGCACCTGAAGAATATTGTCGGAGGTGCGTTCGCGATTAATGGCCTCAGCCTCGCCGTGAGGACGATCTGCATAAACCATCACCTCTTCATTGGTAGTCGCTACCGCCAATTTGGCATCAATGTGGGTCACCTGTCCTGACCTGACAGTAACGCTCGTGGTGAAACTTGAGAAACCCACATAAGAAACAGTAAGGGTGTAGTTCCCCGGGGCGAGATCGGGAAAGGTAAACTCTCCTTGTAGACCGCTAACCGTCGGGGATACCAGGGGGTCCAAAGTCACTTCCGCACCCTGTAAGACTGCACCCGCTGAATCAGTCGCACTTCCTCTGATCGCGCCTCTACCGGCTTGTGCATGCATGTAGCCGCGAGTGAATAAACAAAGCAGGGCTGCACAAAATACACCGAGATATCGTCTGGAAGCCATGAGTCCTCCACCTGGGCAAAGTTTGACTGGAAAGTTGTTCCGGACTCTAATAAACGGTCGTCAATAGACCATTACGGCAAAGTTAATTTCTTTTCAGATTTCAAAAGATTCGACGATTTAACTTCATCAAATTTTCAGTTTCCACTATGTAATCTATAAATAAGGAAGATATTCGTCGGATCCATGTGTTGGTCTATGAACCTGTTGATTGTCGAAGACGAAAAACGCATGGTTGAACTTCTTCGCAAAGGTTTGGAGGAAGAAGGCCACACTGTCGTGTGTGCGGTTGACGGACTGGAAGGATGGGACCTATGCCGAAGCTACAGCTTTGACATGATCATTCTCGACATCATGATGCCGAAGCTCGACGGCTACGAATTAGCCAAAAGGCTGCGCGCTGACAAGGTCCCCACTCCGATTCTGATGCTGACCGCCAAAGATTCCGTGCAAGATATTGTTCGAGGATTGGATCTCGGGGCCGACGATTATTTGACAAAGCCTTTTTCATTCAACGAGCTGCTGGCTAGACTGCGGGCGGTAAAGCGACGAGCGTTAATCCCTCAATCTACTACCCTGCAGGTGGACGACCTGATGCTCGATCCAGCAACTCGGGAAGTCTCACGAGGCGGAGTGAGACTGGCGCTTACGCGTACAGAATATGGTCTCCTCGAACGCCTTATGAATCGAGCGGGGAAGGTTGTCCCACGTCGCCAGTTGATCGAGTCTGTCTGGGGATTTGACAGAGAGATCGAAGACAATACTCTCGACGTCTTTGTTCGTTTGCTCCGCAGTAAGGTGGACGGCAACGGGCGAAAAAAATTGATCCACACTATGCGCGGAGTTGGATACGTAATCAGGACTGAATCCTGATGAAAAGACTTTCCATCGGCCTACGGCTCACCCTGTCATACCTGCTGATTTTCGCGGTAGCCCAGTTGATCTTTGGACTCGGCATGTGGCTCATTCTCCGCCACAATCTCTATGACATCGCCGACGACAGACTCGAAGGCCAAATCGATGATGCCCGGCATTTTCTAGAGGCCCAACATAAGGATGCTTCCGTCGCGAAACTCCGAGAGGAGGTTGGAGAAACTTACATCCTTGAACACTCTGGTGACTATTTGCAGATCCAAGAGGAGCAAGGACAGTGGATTTACAGAGCTTCGTTTCTTGAGAAAAATAATGCCAGCATAGCCAGCAGCCACGAACTACAAAGCCCGCTATACGAAGATCGAAAGATTGCCGGGCACCGCTTTCGTTTCTTGAGTGAAATCGTGGAGGTGAATGGTCGGCGTTTCCTCGTGCAAACCGGCATACCTGAAGGCGACGTATTAAGAACTCTACATTACTTTCGGCAAAACCTCTTCTTATCGGCACTGGTCGTTCTAGTTTTGGGATCTGGTATTGGCTTCTGGCTTAGCCGCAGGGCGTTGGCTCCGGTCGATGCCATTACTCGAACCGCGAGAAGTATTAATGCTGCCAACCTGAACAGCCGCCTGCAAAAGTTGGATACCGGCGATGAGCTGCAGCGTCTATCCGACACATTGAACGAAATGCTGGGACGGATCGAAACTGCATTCGCAAGAGTCTCACAATTTACGGCCGACGCCTCACACGAACTCCGAACACCAATTTCTTTGATGAGGACAGAAGCAGAAATTGCGCTGCGAAAATCCCGAGACGAAGGAGAATATCAGGAGGCGTTGAGGCATATCTTGCTAGAAGCCGAAAGAACATCAACCCTAATCGAGAAACTACTTTCACTGGCACGTGCTGATGCCGGACGAGAATCTCTGGAACTTAGACGGCTCAATCTACAAGAAATCTCCCAGAAAGTTGCCATGAACTGGCGCCAGGCGATTGCTAACGGTCGTCACAAGTTCAAAGAAAGTCTTGGCAACCAAGACCTATTCATTGAGGGGGACCGAACCTCGCT
>Ga0207648_10007627_pt1 | contig 10608 bp, 9 predicted proteins | sample KBSMisM32_FD_184310 | JGI IMG/M metagenome (GOLD analysis project Ga0207648, IMG submission 184310) | Miscanthus rhizosphere microbial communities from Kellogg Biological Station, Michigan, USA - KBS Miscanthus M3-2 (SPAdes) (version 2) | ecosystem: Host-associated > Plants > Roots > Rhizosphere... | reverse complement strand
CCCGAACAATGAGTTCGAGGCGTTGCGCGCGTGCAGTGAGCTGGGTTTGGACCTCGACGATGCCGAGCTCCGCAGCGAGCCGGTCTCCAGAATCGCGTCGCACATATCCGCTTATCCTTCTGTCCGCACCGCCCTCCGCGAACGACAGCAGGAATTTGCCGGCCAGCCGGGCGGAGCCGTCCTGGACGGCCGCGACATCGGCACCGTGATCGCCCCCGATGCCCAAGTGAAGCTGTTCGTCACCGCTTCGCCGGAAGTCCGTGCCCAGCGCCGAGTGCGCGAACTCATGGGCCGCGGCATGCCCGCGCATTATGACGACGTCCTCATCGACATCCGCTCTCGGGACGAGCGCGATTCCAGCCGTGACGTCGCGCCGCTCGTCCAGGCGCCCGATGCCATCCTGCTCGATACCAGCGATCTCGACGTCGACGCCGCGATCGCAACCGCGATCCAGTTGGTGGAAGAGCGCTTGACCCAAAATCACGGCGCCAAACCGACCAAATTGTAAAGGCCGGCGTAGGATAATTTTCACTTCTTCGTGGCATCCCTTCTCTCGTGCCGAACTATCGAGAATGGATGAGCCGGGTGCGTCGAACCAAAAAACAGGCTGTGAGTGTTGCCAGCAGCCATCTCATCACGACTTGCGCGACCGTCGCGGCATTGCTGCTGTTCGTCGGTCTCGGCAGCCGCTTATTGCCACCCGCCTTCCTTGGCGGGCCGCTTCCGGATTCGATCGATACGCTGAAGGTGGCCTTCGTGCTCAACTGCGCGATCATCCTGTTCGGATGGCGCCGGTCCAACGACCTCAAGAAGGCGCTCGAGGCCTATGACGAGGCGGAGCGGACGGCCCATCGCAACGCGAATACCGATCCAACGACAGGCCTAGCCAACCGCCGTGAGCTGGTTCGCTCTCTGTCGGAAGCGCTGGAGAGCAAGTCGACGGGTGTCCTGCTGCTGCTCGACCTCGATCACTTCAAGCGGGTCAACGACCTGCATGGCCACCTCGCCGGCGATCATCTCCTGCGGCACGTCGCGGAATCGATGACGAAGTCCGCGGAAGCAGCCGAATGCTGCGCCCGCATCGGCGGCGACGAATTCGCGATCCTGCTGAAGGATGCCAGTGCCGACGAGGGCGAGGAGGTCGCGAAGGCGATCCTCACCCGCCTCACAACGCCCATCTACGTGGGCGGCGCGCAGATCCAGGCCTCGGCTTCAGTCGGCCTGGCGCAGATCGGTCGCAACACGCAGAGCGAGGAGGACATCCTCCGCCACAGCGATGTTGCCCTCTACGCCGCGAAGTCCGCCGGCCGTAACGGCTATGCCTGGTTCGACCAGCAGCTCGAGCGCGAATTGTCCGAGCGGCTGAAGCTCGAAGAAGACATCCGCAACGGCGTCACGAACAATGAGTTCGTGCCGTTCTTCCAGCCGTTGATCGACCTTGCGACGCGCGAGCTCGTCGGGTTCGAAGCGCTTGCCCGCTGGCGCTCCCCGACGCGCGGTTTCGTCGAGGCCGAGGCGTTTATTGAGGCCGCCGAGCGGACCGGGCTCATCGCGCCCGTGACCATGAGCGTGATGGAGCAGGCGCTGCGCGAAGCCCGTGACTGGCCGACACACCTCAAGATCGCCGTGAACGTGTCGCCGGTTCAGTTCCGCGATCGCACCCTGGCCGAGCAGGTCATGAAGATCCTCGCGAAGACCGGCTTTCCCGCACACCGGCTCGAGGTCGAGATCACCGAAGCGTCGCTTCTCGAGGACCGCGATCAGGTGCTGACCATCGTCCAGAGCCTGAAGAATGTCGGCGTCAGCATCTCGCTCGACGATTTCGGCACCGGCTATGCCTCGCTTGCGCAGGTCAACAACCTCCCGATCGACCGCATCAAGATCGACAAGAGCTTCATCAGCACCATGGTGAAGAGCGAGCAGACCGCGGCCATCGTCGACACCATCGCCAGCCTCGGCCACACCCTCAGCGTTCCGATTACTGCCGAGGGGGTCGAATCAGAACAGATCCGCGCGGAGCTCAAGAAGTTCGGTTGCTCTGAAGCGCAGGGCTGGCTGTTCGGCCGCGCGGTCTCGGCCGAGACTGTCCGCACCTTCCTAGAAATGAAACAGTCGGGCCAGGGCGAAGGCCCTGCGACACCGGAAGAGCCGCAGCAGGACGACAGCGAGCGTTACACCCCGCGCGTCAACCGCCGCTGGTAATCATCCAAATCTAAAGCTGGATCAGTTGCCGACGCGGGCGCTTGCCTGCGCAACCATTACCGAAGCGCTGGCGAAGACCGGCTTGCCGTCGATATTGCCCGGCGGCGAATAGCGGCAGATCAGATAGTCCCAGTCCGCAGCATAGATTGCGCAGCCGACGCGGGTCGTCGTCGGCCACACCATCTGCGTGTAGTGAGCGACGTCTTCCCATTGGCCGGTGCGGCTGACCGCCGGGAACAGGCCCGGTCGAAGCTCCATCTTCTCGCGCGACCACAGGTCGACGAACGCTTCTGGCGTCAGCGTGCCGTGCCAGGCCATGGCGAGGTTCTCGCGCTGGCCCGGGCGGCCCTCGCGCGGCGAATGCACCAGCCGATGGATGCTTGCCAGCGTCGGCCCGTAGGACGCCGCCGAAGCGGCCAGGTCCGGATCCCACGCCAGGGGCGCATGCCCGACCAAGGCTCGCTCGCGATTGTGCGCGGCGAGCAACCGAGCGGCGAGTTCGCCGGTTGCACCGGTGAAGCGCTGCCCCATTGCATGAAGCTGCGCGTTGCTCTGGGGAGTGGCGGGCAGCGGCGCAAGCGGATCCCCTGCCCGCACCGGAGATGCGAGCGCCAGAGTCGCGACGGCGGTGGCCACTCTTAGCCGGTTCATGCCGGCCTTATCGCCCGCTGATGGCTAACAGCGGCTCACCGCCGATGGTTAATCTTAGAAAGCTTTCCCGATGGAAAAGCTCACTCGATAGTCGTTGTCCGGATGCGACTGGCGGATGTGCTGCCAGACCGGCAGCCCCAATGACGCAGCGAACGATAGTCCGGCCGCGGAATTGTACCTGGCCCCAGGCGCGAGCCACACGGCACTGCCTCCACTCTCCTGCTCCGCCTCTCCGCCGATTTTCTGCCGGCCTTCCCACTCGCCGACCAGTTCCAGGAACCCGTCCCAGCTTGCGCTCGGTGCCTCATGATGTTCGTCGAGCTCGTCGCCATGATGGTGATTGAGGCTCGCTTCATGATGATGCTCGGCCTCACCGCCGAAGCGATGCGACAGCGCAATGCCCCCTTGCAGCCGGTCGCCGAGCTCCGTGTGCTGTGCCCCGACAGTCGACAATTGATAGAGCCCGCTCGCGCTTAGCCCGAAGACGCCGACCTTGGTCCCGAATGCAGCCCCGAAGATCGGGTCCCAGCTGCCAGTTCCGGGCTGATGCTCGGTCTCCAGCCGTTCGCCATCTTCGATCTTGCGATGCGTGCTCCCGGTTGGAACCTTCAACCCGCCGATCAATGCGAAGCTCGACCCTTCGCCATGTGTCAGCCGGTACTTTGCCAAAAGGTTGAGGTCACCGATCCCCGACACATTGCCTAGCTGCTCGACCTCATTGAGGGCTTCACCACCCTCATGGGAGTGCGCGCCTTCACGAAGGTGATCGCGCCGGACGTATGGAAGCTCCGCCGAAATCGTCAGCTCGTGAGTCACACCGTACGCAGCGCCCAACGAGGCGTTCAAATTGTAATCGGTATTGTGGGCATGGACGTGATCGCCAGCCAGAGCCTCAAGCTGAGCGTCCGAGCGCTGGTCTGGCCGCGTGTAGGTGAGCCGGAAGCCGATCGCCGAATGTCGTTCGTCGAGCGTGTCGGGCGACAGCACATTCATGCCGCCCCCTGAACTGAGGCCACTCGGCCCCATGTGGTCGGCGAGAGCGGGAGCCGAGACGAGAGCTGCCCCGGCGCAGAGAGCACGCGCGTACAAGCGCGCGGAATTGCGTGTGTGAATCATAATACCCCATGACCGCCTGTCGGCGGCACTGACTTTGAAATGGACTGCGGCAGGTCAGGCGGGGACTGGCGGGCCTCTCAGCGGCGGGCGGCGATAGCGGCGATCGGCCGCGATGTAATCCCATGGCCGGCCAAGCAGCAGCGCCGCTCCAACAAGGAGCACGGCCGCCAGGATGAGTCCTCCGACATCCGTCGCTCCAAGCACAGACGCCGCGGCATAGGGACAGGTTTGGTGAGCTTTGCCTTTGGTCCCGTGATGATGGTGTCCCATCGCCGACGGCGGATCCAAGTCCGGGCAGGCGACGATGGTGACAGAGCCTTGTTCGAAGCTCGGCATGAACCCGGCGGGGCTGAGCAGCCGCACCGCGATAAGAAGCGCCAGGGCTGCCCCAAGCACCGCGCGGACCAGGACTGAAGCTTGTCTGACCGGAAGCATTCCCGCCGCGCGTTAGCGGGCCAAATGCGCTCCGGCCACTAACTTAGTTTGCAGGCCGAACCCCGCTGACGGAAAATGCCGGTGCTCCGCACTGGCGCTGGAAAGGCTCGTACGCGGGCCCGGAAAGCGCAGACCAGGCCACCGGCTGGCCTTCCATCCGAATTTCCTCGCCGACGACGAAGCGCTGGTCGGCCTTGCCGGGCCTGTGGAAGGTCACGAAAGAACCGTTGAAGACGCTGCCATAGGGCCACACCGGAAGCACCTGCACCTTCTCGTCCTCGTCGCGGAATAGCAGGCAGCCACCCTCGTACATCAGGCTCCCGGTATAGGCGGTCGTGGCTACGCTTTGGTACGGACCCGTCGCCAGATCGTGCGGGCGAAGCGGATGCGGCGCGCTGCTAACGGTGGCGGCGCACGCCGAAAGCGCGAGCAGGCCGGCTACTGCAATCAGGCGCATGTCACCTCCCTTGGGCCGACAACGACCGCTGGTGCGGAGCCGTTCCAGCGCTAAGACGTTTTCGGATGATGATCGCCATGCTCTTCGCCTCAATGGCCGCAACGCACATGCCTGCGACCTCGGCCGCCCTCCAACTGTGCCGGCCCGCCATCGCCCGCAAGGCGGAGGGGCAAATCGCCGTCATTTCGGTCTCCCGCTCTTACGCCAGCCGGAGGACCCGGGTCGTCCGCGGCCAGGTGACAGTTTTCGTCGGTATGGGCCCGGCAGCTCCCGGCAGCGCAAGCGCGCACCACCTCATCCGCGCGACCTACGACTACAGTTGTTCCGTTCGTTCCGGACGCGTCAGGAATGTGGCACTTTCCCAATAGTCGTTATCACGACGATTGACGGTGAACGGGCCTGATTCTGCGCCCAGCGGAGCAACGCTTCCATTATTAATCATTCAGACAGGTTGCTTTTCATCCTTCTGCTGGCAGTCTCCCTCTGCTCCCCCGAGTCTGGGGAGAAAACGGAGGGAATTACATGAACTTACGCAAATGGGGCGCCATCGCCTTTGGAGTTGCGGTCGGCCTGGCCGGAGTTGCACCGGTCTCGGCCCAGTCTGCCGTAGCCATCGAGCGTAGCGGCCGAACACTTCACGCCGTCACTTGTCCGCGCGGCAATCCGCATGGCACGGCTCGCTGTCACGCCCACGTCGTCGTGGACGCCCGCGGCAACCCGCTCAACGGCAAGGCCAATCCTAACGCAACGCCCGCCGGATACGGCCCGGCGACGCTCCAGAGCGTCTATGCCATTCCTTCAGGAGCCGGCGCGACGGTCGCGATCGTTGACGCCTATGCCTACCCCAATGCGGAACAGGACCTTGCCGTCTATCGCGCGCAATACGGCCTTCCTCCGTGCACGACCGCCAGCGGTTGCTTGAAAATCGTTGGCCAGACTGGTGGCAAGCCACCGTCACGCGTCGACACGGGCTGGGACCAGGAACAAGCGCTCGACCTCGACATGGTCAGCGCGGCTTGCCCCAGCTGCAAGATCCTGCTGGTCCAGGCGAGCACGCCTTCCTTCTCCAACCTGTGGACTGCGGTCGACTATGCCAAGACCGTCCCGGGCGTGAAGGCGATCTCCAACAGCTACGGGAACACGGATTCGTCGACCTACGCCCAGTATGACTCGCACTACGCCGCCAACAACATCGCCATCACGGTGAGCTCGGGCGACTCGGGCTATGGCGCTCAATGGCCGGCGACTGCGCCGGGCGCGATCGCCGTCGGCGGCACCAGCCTCGCAGCCAATGGCACTGAGTCGGCATGGAACGGCGCTGGCAGCGGATGCGGCATCGGCCACCCGAAGCCGAGCTTCCAGAGTGGCGTAACCGACGCTTGCGCCGGCCGCATGGAAGCCGACATCTCCGCGGTTGCCGACCCGAACACTGGCGTTGCCGTCTATGGACCGGCGTCGCGCACGTCCTCTCGTTGGATGGTGTTCGGCGGAACCAGCGCCTCGGCTCCGCTGATCGGCGCGATGTTCGCGCTGCGCAACGGCGCCATCAACGGTGCGTCGTCGATCTACTCGCACCGCTCGAACCTGACCGACGTCGCCAGCGGCAGCAACGGCAGCAGCTGCCCGGTCAATTACTATTGCCACTCGGTCGCCGGATATGACGGACCCACGGGTCTCGGCACTCCGAAGGGCCTTGGAGCAATGAGCAACTAATCGACTGACAACGAAGAGGCGCGGGCTGCGTCAAATGCGCAGCCCGCGTCTTTTTTATTGATTACCAACCGTTTTTCTGGCGACTTCGAACCTCTGGTGCTGAAAACCTCCCATCTCGCGCTGGCGCTGGCCCTCCTGACCCCGGGTATCGCCATGCCTGCATTCGCGGCCGCGCAGACCATCCCGGTCCCGCAGGCGGTCGCGCTAACGAAGGTCGCCGTCGCCGGACAGAGCGCAACCGAGACTCGCTTCCAGCTGCAGGTTGCGCCCCATGTGAATGGCTTCCAGGCGCTGAGCAGCGACGCCCGTGACCCCGCCGTCGCTCTCGCGATGACCTCGCGCACCAACTCAGCCGTCTCGCCGCGCGACCTCAAGGGCTTCGTTCGTGGGGTCGAGTTCGTGCAGGCCGAGGGTGTGCTTGTCCTTCACTTCGACGTCAACGAGCCGGCAACGGTCAGCGCGGTTCCGGTCGACGACCGCACCATCGATGTCACGGTCACCAGCCTTGCACGGCAGGCCGGCGCCAAGTCCGACGAGCAGCTCAGCGCCGGTGGGGTGCCGCCGCCGATTGCGCCAATGCCGGGGCAGGACGGCTACGAGCTCGTCCTCCTGAAATATGCCGATGTATCGGAGATCGTCGGCCTGCTGAGCCAGGGTTCGACGATCAAGTCGAACGACCTGTTCATCCCACGCGAGCCGCAGTTCGGCTCCAACAGCCTGACCGGCAACACATACCAACCGGGCCCCTCGACGCAGGCGCCTGGAAGCGACGACACGCCTCTCGGGCAGCCCGTCGATGCCGGAATGGCGGTGGATCGCCGCCTGAACGCGATCTGGCTGCGGGGAGCGCCCGATTATATCGCCCGGATGAAGGCGATGATCGCGATGATCGACATCCCGCTCGACAGCGTGATCCTCGAAACCCAGATGGTCGAGCTGACGGAGACCGGCGCCAAGGCGCTCGGCATCGATTTCGCCAATACCGCCGGGCAACTCGCGACCTTCAGTTTCAGCAGCGGCGCGGAAATCCCGCTGGGAACGCCGGGGCAAGGTTGCAATCTCGACAACATATGCTCGCCGCACATCACGAGCGCATCGTTCCAGGCGGCGCTCTACGCCCAGATCCAGAAGGGCAACGGCAAGATCGTCTCCAAGCCGCGGATCGCGGCGCAAAGCGGTTCGACGGCGAAGATCATCACCGGCGATGCGCTTCCGATCCTGACCTCCATCGCCCTGTCCGGCGTCAACGGCGTCCAGCAGCAGGTCCAGTACGTCAACGTCGGCGTGACGCTGCAGATCGCCCCGCGAGTCAGCGGCGACGGCTATGTCTCCAGCCACGTCTATTGCGTGGTGTCGAGCGTCACGGGCTTCCAGCAGGGCTATCCGACGATCAGCCAGCGCCAGGCAGAAACCGCGGCGACAGTTCGGGACGGCGATAGCTTCGTGATCGGCGGCCTGACTCAGGAATCGTCGATCAACACCAAGGACAAAGTGCCGCTGCTCGGTGACATCCCGCTGCTCGGCCAGGCGTTCCGGACCGACAAGAGCAGCCGGTCGAAGACCGAGCTCTACATCATCGTTACGCCGCACATCGTTCACCGGGTCGGGACGATGGCGCTTTCAGCGGCTCGTCAGGAGACTTACGACACGCGGCCGGTGACGACGATCGCCGGCCCACCCGGGAGCTCGCCGCCTCTGCCGCCCTCGACGGTCTACATTCCGAGCACCGTTCCGGTCGGCAACCCGCTCGACCCGTCCCAGCAGCCGCACTAACTCCAAGCGCCGCGCACAAAGAAAAACGGCGGCGCTTTCGCACCGCCGTTTCCCCCGTTTTAAACGAAATCGCTTAGAGCGAGTTCGAAACGTTATTGAAGGTCGTGCCGAGCTTCGTTCCGATGCCCTGCATCGCAGCGATGGCGGCAACCGCAATCAGCGCGGCAATCAGACCGTATTCGATGGCCGTCGCGCCCTTCGAATTCTTGATCAGCTTAATGAACTTGGCCATTTCTGGTCTCCTAAAGACTCCGCTTGCGGAGCATTACCCCACCTGCGCAGACCCAAACCCCGCGTAGGTTGAGAGGAAAACTAGGCCGTTAGGGTTTAGAAACGTTTAAAGCGGCGGGTTTCTTAACATTAACTTTTTGTCAGGACGGACGCCCCGTCAGTTGCCGACGAGGCCGTCGATCCAGTCGGCGACGTTGCGAAGATCCTTCGTGGCGTCGCTCCAGTCGTCGGGCAGCGGGCTCTTGCTTTCGTCCTGGCGCCGCTGCGGCACGTGGAACTCGGCGGGGAGTGCGGGGCCGCGCCGGTGGTCAATGGCGACCGCGCTCACCATGAAATTGTGCCAGATCTGCGCGGGGAGCGTCCCGCCGCTGACCTTGCCAAGGCTGGTGTTGTCGTCCTTTCCGACCCACACGCCGACCACCAGGTCGCCAGCGAACCCAAGGAACAGGGCGTCGCGGTTCTCCTGCGTCGTGCCCGTCTTGCCGAACGTCGGAATGGCAAGCGCGGCGCGCCGGCCGGTGCCGTCGTTTGCCGCGGCATAGAGGAGGTCGAGCATCGGCGCCTGGTCGCGCTGCCGGTTAAGCGAGCCCCCCGGCTTGAAGAATGAGCCGATGCCCTCCTCCGGCTGGTCGGGCAGGCCTCGCGCGGAAATCGGGAATTGGCCGCTCATGATCGCGGCATACGCACTGGTCAGCTCCAGCAAGCTGACCTGCGCCGTGCCGAGGGCAAGGCTCGGCTTGTCCGGCAAGGGAGCGGTGATGCCGAGATCGCGAGCCGCGCGGATGACGTTGCCGCGTCCGACAGCCTCGCTCAGCCGCACCGTTGCCGCGTTGCTGGAACGCGCGAACGCCTCACGCAGGGTGATCTTGCCGCGATAGATCCGGTCGCTGTTGACCGGCGTCCAGCCGTCGATGGTGATCGGCTCGTCATCGATCAGGCTGTCGGGCGTCCATCCCGCGCGCATCGCGGCAAGATAGACGAACAGCTTGAACGCCGAGCCCGGCTGGCGCTGCGCCTGGACAGCGCGGTTGAACGGCGATTCCTGGTAGTTCTTGCCGCCGACCATCGCGACCACTTCGCCGTCGGGCCGCATGGCGACCAGCGCCACCTGGGCATCGGTCGGCGCCCGCCCCACGGCGCGGACCGCCAACCGCTGCAAGTCCCAGTCGAGCGTCGTCCTGACCTTCACTTCGCCGAAATCGGCATCGAACGCCTGGTTGGCCGACGGTGTGACCCAGTCCGCGAAATAGGTCCCGCTCGGGATGTGCGATTGCTGCCCGACCGGTCGCGCCGGCACGGTGGCACGAGCGCGCTGCGGCGTTATGGCCTTGGTTTCGGCCATGGTCTGCAGCACCAGCCTGGCGCGTGCCTGGGCGGCTGCGAGATGATTGGTGGGCGCGAGGCGGGACGGCGCCTGGACCATACCCGCGAGCATCGCCGACTGTGCCAGGTTCAGATTTTCCGGTTCACGATTGAAATAGTGGTGCGACGCAGCCCTCAGCCCATAGACGCCGTCGCCGAAATAGACGCTCGACAGGTAGCGGGAGAGGATCTCCTTCTTCGTCAGCCACGCTTCCAGCCAGAAGGCGATGATGACTTCCTGCGCCTTGCGCTTGATGGTCCGGTCGCCGCTGAGGAAGCTGGTCTTAGCGAGCTGCTGGGTGATGGTGCTTCCGCCCTGGCGCACGCCGCCGCCACGCGCGTTAGCGACGATGGCGCGACCGATCCCGCGCGGGTCGATGCCCCAATGGTGATAGAAGCGACGGTCCTCGATCGAGACGAACGCAGCAGGCGTCAGCGGGTTGAGCTTGTCGACGTCGACCGGCGCTTCCTTAAGCGCTCCTCGCCTCGCAATGGCGTGGCCGTCAGCCGAAACGAGCAGTAGCGCCGGGTCAGCGAGAGGCTCAAGCGCCCGCGACAGGGGTGCCGTGACAATCAGCCAGGCGAGCGTGATCGCGAACAAGCCGGAGAAGAGATACAGCGCAATAACCCAGCGCCGGCGCCTGGGCCGCGGCTTGGGAAGCGGAAGT
>Ga0207648_10007626_pt1 | contig 10608 bp, 11 predicted proteins | sample KBSMisM32_FD_184310 | JGI IMG/M metagenome (GOLD analysis project Ga0207648, IMG submission 184310) | Miscanthus rhizosphere microbial communities from Kellogg Biological Station, Michigan, USA - KBS Miscanthus M3-2 (SPAdes) (version 2) | ecosystem: Host-associated > Plants > Roots >... | reverse complement strand
GCTACTGTCGACGACCTGATCCTCAAGGCCGACCTTGCGCTCTACCAGGCGAAGGACGCCGGCCGCGGCTGCGCTCGCTACTTCTCGTCGGAGCTGCAGTCGGAGCAGGAAGACCGCGTGAGGCTCGAGGCGGATCTCCGCAGCGCGATCGCCGCCAAGCAGTTCCACCTCGTCTTCCAGCCACTGATCAACGCCAAGACCCAGAAGCTTGTCGGCTTTGAAGCCCTGATCCGCTGGAACCACCCGCAGCGCGGCTTCGTGCCGCCCAACGTCTTCATCCCGGTCGCTGAGGAAACCGGCTTGATGGCGGCACTCGGCGAGTGGATCATCGACGAAGCCTGCCGCGCCACGGCCACCTGGCCGGAAGCGATCACCGTCGCCCTCAATATCAGCCCCAAGCAGATCCAGCCGGGGCTACCCAATTTCGTCAGCGAAGCGCTCGGCCGCCACAAGGTGCCGGGCAACCGCATCGAGCTCGAAGTGACCGAGGGTGTGTTCCTTGGTGACAACGGCTCGACGCTCGACGTGCTGAAGCGCCTGCGCACGCTCGGCGTCGGCATTGCCCTCGACGACTTCGGCACCGGCTATTCGTCGATCGGCTATCTGAACAAGGCGATTTTCCACAAGTTGAAGATCGACGGCAGCTTCGTTCGCGAGGCCGGCTCGCGGCCGGAGAATGTCGCGATTATCCAATCGATCGTGCAGCTGGCGAAGAGCTTCCGGATGAACGTCACGGCTGAAGGTGTCGAAACCGCCGAGGATTTTGAGCGCATGCGCGACCTCGGCTGCGATACCATCCAGGGCTATCTGTTCGGCAAGCCTCTCTCCTACGAGCGCGCGAGCCAGATGGTACTAGGTCTCGGCGCGAAGCGGATGGCCAGCTAAGCCCATTGACGTTACGCTGCCCTCCTCTGGCGAATGCGCCGGCGGCCGGGGAACGTGATTGGAGCAGCTGACCACCCTCAGGAGTCTGTTCAAGTTCCATAGCGGGCGCGTGATTTCGCTCGGCCGGGTGATGCTCGCCATCACCCTCTTCCTCGTGGTCATGGTCGGGCGCACTCGCTCGGAGCTGACGCAGACCTATCCCTTCCTGACGCTGTACGCGGGCCTGGCTGTCATCATCGCGGTCGCGACCTGGAAGAACTGGTGGCTCGATGCGCGTCTCTCTGTCCTGACCCATGGCTTCGACATGGCTGTATTCACCGCCATCGCCTTTTCATCGACAGGGGCGACGAGCCCGTTCGTCCTCTTCTTCATCCTGCCTCTGCTTTCGGCTGCCGTGCGGTGGAGCTGGCGCGAGACTGCTCTGACCGCCGTGGTCCTCATCCTTCTGTTCATGGTGGGGGGCTTCTTGCTGTACGAGTCCGCCGGCTTTGAGCTTCAGCGGTTCGTCCTTCGCGGCTCGATCCTCATCATCCTCACGCTCCTGTTGATGTGGTTTGGCGGCCATCAGCGCTTTGCCCGCACCTTCTTTAGGTTGAGGGATTCGGAATCGGTTGTGCGCGAAGGCCAGAACCCGCTCGCCCGCTCGCTCGAATTCGCGATGCGCGCGAGCCAGGCGGCCGGCGGTGCGCTCATCGTCGGCGCGATCGGCGAGGATGCCGCGGACGGCTTCGTCGCTGCCGGTGGCGAGGGACGCAACTTCACCGCCGAGCGGGCGCTTGCTGTCCGCTTCCGTGAAGGCGGCGACATCGCCTTGCTGTTTGACCTGGATGCCGGCCGGGCGCTCACTCGTCCGCCGCAGGGCTATTTCCGCTTCCTCAAGGCGGCGAGCGTCATCGATGTGGACGAGGCGCGGCGTCTCGGCCTGACGGAGGGTGTGATCGCCGAGATCAGCACCGGCGCGCACCATGGATGGCTGGCGCTGTGGGACGTGCCGGACCTCTCGACCGACTTCCTCGATTTCGGTCGCGAGCTCGCTGAGACGGTCGGTGCCTTGCTTGAACGCTATGCTTTGCTGGACGCGATCGAAGCCGGGGCTGCTGTGCGCACCCGCCTCTCGCTGGCGCGCGACGTCCATGACAGCATCGTCCAGTTCCTTGCCGGCGCCGCTTTCCGGATCGAGGCAATCAAGCGCTCCGCGCGGTCGGGCGGCGCCGTCGTGCCCGACCTCGACGAGCTCAAGCGCTTGTTCGTCGAGGAGCAGAGCGAGATCCGCGGCTTCATCATGGCATTGCGCCAGCACCGCGACCTCGAGCTTGCCGAAGCCGTCGCGGAGCTCCGCGCGCTCGCCGAACGGCTCGGGCAGCAATGGTCGGTCGACTGCCGTGTCAGTGCCGAGGGCGATGACGTGCCGATCCCGCTGCGGCTGCAGCTCGACCTTCAGCAATTGGTGCGCGAGGCGGTTGCGAACGCCGTCCGCCATGGAGGGGCTGACCGCATCGACGTCGGCCTGTCCGTTGCGAGCGGCCAGGTCCGCCTGAGCGTCGCCGACAACGGGTCTGGGTTCCCGGCGATCAATGGCGATTGCGCGACGGAGCCGTGGTCGCTGAAGGAGAGGGTGGAGCGTGCCCACGGCTCGCTAAAGCTGGACTCGGCCCCCGGATCGACCAATGTTCTGATCAGTCTGCCCTTGAGAGGAGCCGCTGCTTGACCCGCGTACTGCTAGTCGATGACCACCCGATGATTGGTGCGGCGCTCGAAATGCTGCTCCGCGGCAGCAGTTATGAGCTGCTCGGCCGTGCCCGCAGCGTCGCCGAGGCGAACCGGGCGATCCCTCGCGAGAAGCCCGACTTGATCCTGCTTGACGTGAACCTGCCCGACGGCACAGGTCTCGACGTGCTGCGGCGCCTCGTCCGGACGCGCGCTCGCCCGCGCGTAATCCTTTTGACTGCGGGCATGGACGAATCGCAGCTGCTGACCGCAGCGGACCTTCGCCCTGAAGGCATGGTCCTCAAGACCTCGGATCCGGGGCTGCTCACCGAAGCGATGGATGCCGTCGCTGCTGGCAATCGCTGGATCGATCCGGAAATCGCCGACCGCACCCGCCGCGCGCAGGAACGGGCGGATTCAACGCCGGCACTCACGCGCCGCGAACGCGAGCTGATCGAGCTGGTTCGCCAGGGCCTCCGCAACCGCGACATCGCGACCGAGCTCGGCGTGACCGAGGGCACGGTGAAGGTCTATCTCCACGCCATCTTCGACAAGCTGCAGGTCGAGAACCGCACCGAGCTTGCGCTGCGCGCGGCCGAGCTGATCAGCCGCTAGCTCCGGAGTCGCGAAGCGCTTCAGTCGCTTCGCGGTCCTGTCGCTGCGAGAAATGAGCGCGGCGTGGCCAACATCTGGTCCGAAATGGAACACAACCTGTCGTTCTAAATGTACCGGCAGAATCCTAACCATCTGAAAACACATGAGTCTTTGGTGGCTGGTCAGCAGATGGCGGAAATCCGCAAGCAAAAAATCTATTAACCGACCGCAACAAATGGAGGTTAAGAAGAGTTTAACGACCGCTCTGATTCGCGGTGGGTAACAGGAGGTCCGTATGCGTGGGGCAGTTCTAGGAATTATCGCCGGTTCGGCGCTGGCACTCGGTTCAACCGCGGCAAATGCCGCCCTGACGGTTGGAGCGAACGGAGCCACCAATGGCACGCCGACGTCGATCGTTACCAACGCGTCCCTGCTCGAGTTCGATACCACCAACGCCTCGGCGGGTAGCTATTCGAGCTTCTTCCAGTTCAACAGCGACATCTATAACCAGGGCGTCTTCTCGGCGACTGCGTCGACTGTCCCCATCGCCGGCACCACGGTGAGCCTGCTTCAGTTGTTCACCGGCGGATCGATAGTCGCCGGCGTCTACAGTGGCGGAACGCTGGTTCCCGGCGGGTCAGCCTCGGGCTCGAGCAACAGCCTTACGATGTCCGTCAACTTGACCCCGGGCACCAACTACACGTTCGTGTACGGCGGAAACCTGACGAATAGCGGCAACATCAGCGGTAACGCGGCCTTCGCGGCCGTTCCCGAACCGGCAACCTGGGGCCTGATGCTCCTCGGCTTCGGCGGGATCGGCATGGCCATGCGTCGCCGCCGCCGGCCGGCTCTGGCGCAAGTCGCCTAGCAGCCCAAAGGCTGAACAAGTCAGGGCGGTCCCGGGATGCGTCGGGGCCGCCCTTCTCATTTGTGGCGACGACGCGGCCTCCCGAGAGCTGAGGGCTACTGGCGCTTGCTGCCGGCCGCCGTCGACTGAATCGCCTTTATGGCCTCCTGCAGCAGAATCTCGCGATATTGCTGCCCCATCACCAGCCACGACTCATCGACCTTGGCGAAAGTGCTTTCGGCGGCCCGAGCGCGTGTGGCTTCGTCCCAGCCCTTGGCGCTGAGGGCCTTGGTCGCTTCGCTCACCGCATAGGACCGGACGCTCGCGCAGGTCGCCATCGCTTCCCTGAATCTCGCGAGAATCGTGTCAGGCGATACGCGGCCGCTGACCTGCGTCTTCAGGCATTCGTCGTAGCGGGCGTAGGCCGGCTGCACCTCGTCCTCGATCGTCACCGGGATCCCGATCACCGACTTGGCCTGTTCATGGCCTGGCGCCGCCATCGGCAGGGACGCGACATACAGGTCCATGTCGGACAGCGTCTGCTCGATGAACGGGCCGGCGCTTAGTCCGCCGGGGACCGGCTTGTCCTTCAGCAGCTTCGCAGCATCCGCGGTCGCTCGCGCCCGGGCCCCCGAGCAGCCGCTTCCGCTCTTGTCATAGGTCACCTGCGTGCCGTCGGTCGCGTGGAGCAGCGGCAGGCCGCGCTCCGCGTAAAGGCAGGCGAGGTAGGGAAGCACGGCGGGCGCAATCACGTCGGGCGTGTGCAGCATCGGCTTAGGGCTCAGCGGCTGCTGTGCGGCGCCCGCCGCGCTCATGAGCATGATCGGTATGATCAGCAGTTGTCTTACCGCCATTTCCGACCTTTGATGGTTGTTAACGGCTAATCGATCCTAAAGCACAACTCATCGCGGTTCCAATGGGTAGAAACCGCCGCAAAAATCTCGGGGTTAACCACAATTGGAACTTTCTCGTTAACCAGAGATTACCACCCGGTTCGTGTCCTTATGTAACGCCGGGAGTACTTTTTCGATGCGTAAGATCATGCTTGCACTTGCGGGTGCAACCGCGCTGACTGCCGCCTCCGCGGCGAATGCTGCAGTCACCATTGGTACGAACGGCGCCACCAACGGAACGGCGGCGTCGACCATTACCAACCCGACCCTGCTCGAGTTCGATACCACCAACGCCTCGGCGGGTAGCTATTCGAGCTTCTTCCAGTTCAACAACGATATTTATACGGCGGGCGTCTTCTCGGCGACTGCGTCGACTGTTCCCATCGCCGGCACCACCGTCAGCCTGCTTCAGCTGTTCACCGGCGGATCGGTAGTCGGCGGCGTCTACAGCGGCGGAACGCTGGTCCCGGGTGGGTCAGCCTCTGGCTCGAGCAACAGCCTTACGCTGTCCGCTAACTTGACCCCAGGCACCAACTACACGTTCGTATACAGCGGGAACCTGGTGAATAGCGGCAACATCAGCGGAAACGCGGCCCTCGGTATGGCGGCAGTTCCCGAGCCTGCGACCTGGGGCCTGATGCTCCTCGGCTTCGGCGGGATGGGCATGATGCTTCGTCGTCGCCGCCGTCCGACGCTGGCACAGATCGCCTGACGAAACAGTCGTTCGGTCTGGAACCGGAACGACTGGAGATTGTTCTCCTACTCGTGCCGCTCGGCTCCCCCTGAGGCGGCGCCACGTGAAGTAGAAAGAGGCGGTGCCTTGGTGGAGGTGCCGCCTCTTTTTTGCAGCCGACCGACGTTAGGCGGCGGCCCGGCGCAGACAGGAAACGCGGCGCCCACTTCCGCGTTAGCGCGTCGACAGGGGTCTTGCGCGTCCTTCGGACGCCGATGGAGCCTGTCCGATGTTCAAGACAATGATCTTGCTGGCCGGCGGAGCGGCAGCGCTGATTGCGACGCCAGCGAACGCCCGCCACCACCGACATCATCATCGCCATTACTACAGCTATGGCTACGGCTATCCGGCATACAGCTATCGTACGTACCGGACCTTTAGCTACCCGGCCTACAGTTACCGGACGTACCGCACGTACCGCTATCCCGCGTACAGCTACCGGACCTACAGCTACTCATATCCGAGCTACGGCTATTCGCCATACAGCTATGGCTACAGCCCTTACTGGCCGTACTGACTGAGCTACCGAGCACAGCGATGCGATTGCGTAGCGATCGCTAGCAGTGCGTAGAGATAGCGAAGCGCGGCCGACGACCGCCGAAGGCGTGTCGATCGACGTCACGTCGGGTTTACCCCGCGTGACGGACCTCACTTACGGATGCGGCACTCCGAGTAGGTCGCCCAGGCCCCGGCGCTTTTTCTTCTTGGGCTGCTGGTCCTCGGCGTTCTGGTCGTCCCCCTCGTCGCCCCCTGCGCCCATGCCGCCCATTCCGTGCATCAGCGTGGCGTTGCTCTTGTACCGGACGGTGACAGCCCATTTCGGGTTGCGCGGAGCGTCGGCGAAATGAACCTCGGGCCCGTAGGCGATGCCCATCACCATGCCGGCCGGAACGGCCCGTGTGACCTCGGCGGGGATCATGCACTCGGTTGTGCTGGGTGACAGTGCGTTGCCCGCGGCGATGGCCCGAGCGACGTCGCCGGGCGACAGATAGTCGAGCGCCGCGAAGCTCGCCGAGCGCGCGCTGTTCCACATGATGACGTCGCCATTACCGCTCGATCCGAACATGGCGAGCGCATAGCCCGTCGCGGCGGGCACCGGACCCCAGCGGACCAGTCCGCCGCCCGCCTCGCTCATGCGCATGGGCGCCATGAAGTCCTGGCCCCCACCCAGGCTGAAGGCGATCGGCGGGGAGTAATTGCCCTGGACGCGGTGGGCGCCGATCAGGGACCCGTTGGGAGGCACCGACTGCCCGTCCTCGCGGTTCGGCCATTCGCCGTAGCCCGGCGCGCTGGTCGGGCCGGAATGGCCTACGACACCGCGGCGAGCCATCATCTCGCCCATCTTGCGGACGTTCTCAGGGACATTGCCCGACGCGAGCTGCGCGAAGTCGAAGGTCAGCGGCTGGCCCGCCGAGACATGGTCGCCGCAGCCCCAATAAACGAGCATCCGGCCCCTCGGCTGCTGGTAGCTCATGTCGCCGCGCTCGGGCGCGCTGCGTTGCGGCGTCACCAGTGGAAGGCTCTGACCCATGCCAAGGCCGGGCGGAATAAGATGGTCGGCATGCGGCGCTCCGGCCGCCGGCGTGCGCGATGCGAGGCGGAGGTAGAGCGTGTGCGACGTGCTTCCGCCGCCGCCGTTCATCATGCCCATCATCTGCGCCATGCTCGGACGGCCGCCGCCCATGCCCATGCCGAAGCCGCTGACGGTGCTGACGTCCATCCAGTAGGTCGCGATCGGCGGCGTGCTCGCCGGCGGTGCCGACTTCTTTGCGGGCGCCGCATAGGCTGCGCCGACCAGCGCGAAGGCACACGCCCCCGCGGCCAAATATGTCCGTGTCGAATTCATGAGTTCCCCCAGTGACAAATACGCTTACTCGGAACTGTCGCTCCTACCGGCGCGCCGGAGCCGCCGCCGGCACCGGTGAAACGCCGCCTAGCTGGGTCACCAGCTTCTTGTAGGCGTCAAGATAGGCGAGCACGATGACCTGCCCGATCTCGGTGTTCTGGTAGCCGTAGCCGCCGGCCGCCGCGAAGCCGCCCCACCAGCCGGCACCGCCGCCGGCGCCCCAACTGACGTCGGTCTTGCGGGCATAGCCCTGGGTGATCGCTTCCTCTTCGGTGGTGCGGCCGTTGACCAGGCTCAGCGTGACGTTGGCTTCGCCCTTCTTGACGTTGATTCCGCCGGCAAGCGCGCCGACTGCGCCCCAGCCGCCGCCGAAATGGCCCAGCAGGCCGCCGATGGCCGCACCGGCTCCGCCGCCGCCGCTATTCTTGTTGGTGCTGACGATATCGGGCTGGAGGAAATAATCGGCCGCCTTGACCTGGCCCTTGCCGTAGTTCGACCCGCGCTGCATTTCGCCCTGGTCGGCGAGCGCGCGCTCCATCGCCCGGCTGTTCATGGCGCGGTCGCGGTTGACCATGCTGAAGCAGCCCGATTGCTGGACGAACACCTTGATGATCGCCTCGGGGCTGCCGAGGTTGAGTTCGCGCCACCATTCCTTGTCCGGTGGAACGATCGCCAGGGTCCCGATCTTGTGGGTGCACATCGGAATCTCGGCTTCGCCTCGGGCCTGGTCCTTGTGGCCCGAGCTGGCGTCGGCCAGTGCCGGCGACGAGAAGACAGCAGCAGAAGCGGCGGCAAGAAGCGCGTACTTGTTCATCGAAAGGCCCCCTTCGAGAGAAGGCGTCCGTTTAACAGGGATTTAAGTGAGTCGGAAGGCGGACTCTCGCTGATCTGGATGAGTGGCGCGACTGCTCGAACGGGCCTCAGCTAGTCGCCTGCCGCTCAACCAGATGGTCCGGCACTTCGATCTTTCCCTCGGCGACCAGCACGCAGCTGCCGCCAACTTCGATCGACTCGATCGCCCCGGCGCTGAGCTGAGCGGACGCGCTGATGAAGCTCGGGCGGCCCATGGCGGCGCCCTGCACGATGTTCAGCCGGAACTGCCCGTCTCGCTGACCGCTCGCCGTCGCTCCGGCGCCGACGATGGCGGCCGCCGCCGCGCCCGTAGCCGGGTCCTCGGCTATGCCCATCGCGGGGGCAAACATCCGCGCATAGAGTTCGGAACCGTCGCTGAGCTCACCCGCAAACACGTACAGCGCAGCGCCCCAGGTGTCGGCGATCAGCGGCCGCCACTGCTGCAAGTCGAGCTGTGTGCGGTCGACCGTCTCGCGCGACTCTAGCTGGACGTAGGTGAACTTGGGTCCGAGGCCGGCGCAAAAGGCCTGGCGGATCTCCTCCGGCTTCAATGACAGAGCGGCTGCAATATCTTCCACTGGCGGAATGGCGTCCGAAAAGTCGTGACCGCGGCTGAGCCGGAGTCGTGCGGAGTAGGCGCCGTCGACATTGGTCGTCGTCACCGCGACCGGGCCGACGCCCTCCTCCAGGATCGCTTCGCCGATTTGCGTATGGCCGACCATCGCCAGGGCGCAGGCCGTCCCGACCGTCGGGTGGCCCGCGAACGGCAGCTCCCCGCCAGGCGTGAAGATCCGAACTCGCCGAGCGTACGAAGGGTCGCTGGGCGGCAGGACGAAGGTCGTTTCCGGGAAGTCGAACTCGCGCGCGATCATCTGCATCGCTTGCGCGCTGATCCCGCGAGCATCGGTCAGGACCGCCAGCTGGTTGCCGCCGAACGGCTTGTCGGTGAACACGTCGAGGATCATGAAGTCGTAGCGCATCTTCCGGCCTTTCAAGCCTGGACCAGCAGCTCGATCTCGATCGAGGCTCCGAGCGGGAGGGCCGCGACCGCGACGGTCGTGCGGGCGGGGAAGGGCGCGTCGAACTGCTCGGCGTAGATCGCGTTGATCGCCGCGAAGTCCTGGATCACCGTCAGGAACACGTTCGCCTTCACCACATCGGCGAAGCTCTTGCCGGCGGCCTCGAGCAGGGTGGCGAGGTTCTTGAACAGCTGCCGTGCCTCGGCCTCGACCCCGCCTTGGACCAGCTTGCCCGTCGCCGGGTCCTGCGCCACCTGTCCGCTGAAGAAGATGAAGTCGCCCGAGCGGATCGCCTGCGAGAAGGGACCCACCGGAGGCGCCAGCGCGTCGGATTTGATGGCATGAATGGTCATGACTGCTCCTTGACTTGGAGCCCGCCTAACCCTCGTTCCCGGCGCCCCTCTAGACAAGCTATCGTCACATTGCAATAGTACGATATGACTGACGCTCGGGAAAAACGGCTTAAGGCGCTGGCCAACCGCCATCGACTCCTGATCCTCAACCTGCTGAGGGACCCGACGGGGAACTTCCCGCCGCAGGTCGACGGCGACCTGGTGAAGGACGGCGTCTGCGCGGTCTTCATCGAGGACAAGCTGGGCCTCGCCCAGCCGACCACCGCCCAGCATCTGAAGGCGCTGGTCGACGCTGGCTTCCTTATCCCCAGGCGGATCAAGAAGTGGACCTTCTACCGCCGGGACGAGAAGGTGATCCGGAAGTTCATCAAGGAGCTGAAGAAGGAGGTCTGACCTCGGAACACCTGACAGCCGCTCCGCGCCCTGCTAGCGGCCCCGCAAATGCAAAAAATCGACCACATCCGTAATTTCAGCATCATCGCGCATATCGACCACGGCAAGTCGACCCTCGCCGACCGGCTGATCCAGACGACCGGCGGCCTCACCGAGCGCGAGATGACCGGCAACGCCCAGGTCCTCGACAATATGGACATCGAGCGCGAGCGCGGAATCACCATCAAGGCGCAGACCGTCCGCCTCGAGTGGAAGGGCTATGAGCTCAACCTCATGGACACCCCGGGCCACGTCGACTTCGCCTATGAGGTCTCGCGCTCGCTCGCCGCCTGCGAGGGCGCCCTCCTGGTCGTCGACGCCGCCCAGGGCGTCGAGGCGCAGACGCTCGCCAACGTCTACCAGTCGATCGAGCACGATCACGAGATCGTGCCCGTCATCAACAAGATCGACCTCCCCGCCGCCGACCCGGAGGGCGTCCGCCAGGAG
>Ga0207648_10007625_pt1 | contig 10610 bp, 9 predicted proteins | sample KBSMisM32_FD_184310 | JGI IMG/M metagenome (GOLD analysis project Ga0207648, IMG submission 184310) | Miscanthus rhizosphere microbial communities from Kellogg Biological Station, Michigan, USA - KBS Miscanthus M3-2 (SPAdes) (version 2) | ecosystem: Host-associated > Plants > Roots > Rhizosphere... | reverse complement strand
TGGCGGGGCAACGTCGGGCGGGCGATCGCCAAACCCATCGCGAAGAAGACGCGGTTCGACATCGAACAGATCGAGGCGGCGCTCGGCTTCATCCTCCTTGCGTACACGATCTACCGCCTCGGCAGGCCCCTGATCGAGGCTGCGCGGCGGCGCTGACGCCCATCCCGACGAGGGCGATTACTACCCAACTCCTTCGCCGTTGCTCAAGTCACCCCGCCGTGGGGTCGAGGGCGTGTTGCAGGGCCACACAACACCCCAGCCGAAGGAGCCGCGCTCATGTCTCGCCCAACCCTGTCTCGGACCCAGAAGACCTCGTTGTCGATCGCGCTCCTGCTGCTCGCGGCCGCCCTGGCCGGGATCGGCGCGTACGCGACGTTCACCGACTCGGCATCGGCGAATCATTCGGTCACGACGGGAACCGTGTCGATCGATCTCGGGGCGACTGGGGCGTCGACCAACCGGCTGAACGTTGATGCCACCGCCGTGGCGCCCGGTGACACGATGCAGCGGAGCTTCGATCTGTCGAACAGCGGCTCCCTGAACCTCTCGGGGATCACGCTCACGACCAACGCGTCGACGAGTTCGTTGTTGGACACCAACGCCACGGACGGTCTCCAGATGGTGATCGACCGGTGCTCGAACGCGTGGACCGAATCGGGCTCGTCTCCGGCGTTCACCTACACATGCTCCGGGTCGACGAGCACGGTGGTCGCCTCCCGGGCCGTGATCGGCGCCAACATCGCGCTGTCGAACCTCACGGTGACCACCACGGGGAACACCGATCACCTCCGGCTCACCCTCGCGCTGCCCACGACCGCGGGCAACGCGTTCCAGGGTCTGACGTCGACGATCGCGTACTCCTTCACGGGCATCCAGCGGGCCGCGACCGACCGGTGATCCGATGCCGACGCGGGCCCGCATCGGCAGCCGCATCACGACCGCGCTCTTGGTCGTCGCGTTCGCGCTGTTCCTGATCCCCGCGCTGGGGCGCGCCACCGGACGGGTGCGGTTCGTGCCGATCCTGTCCGGCAGCATGAGCCCGGCGATCTCGCCGGGCTCGGCGGCCATCGCGACCCGGGAACCGATCGGCGAGGTACAACCAGGCCAGATCATCGTCTACACGATCCCGATCGGGGACCGCCACGTGTCGGTCCACCGTGTCGTCGAGGTCGACACGTCGTCGGGCCGGTCGGTCGTCGTTACGAAAGGCGATGCGAACGAGGAGGCCGATCCCTGGCGCGCCGAGCTGCAGGGCGAATGGGCGTGGCGCGTGCGAGGCTCGGTGCCTTTTCTTGGACGCGCGATCTTGTGGTTGAGCTCCCCGCTCGCGTTGGTCGTGTGTCTCGTCGGCGGGCTGCTCGCCGCCCTGACCGTTGGGTGGCGCCGCATCTGGGCGGCGCCGGCGCCGGTTGAAGCATGAGCATCCGAGCCTGGGCTCGCTCGACGGCGGCCGCCGCGCTCAGCGGCCTGGCCATCGTGTCGTCGGTCGAACGCGCGTCGGCGTCGCTGTCGTCCACCGCGGGACCGGCCTCGGCCACGTACTCGACGGGGACCCTCGCGGCACCGACGGGGGCGGCGGCGGCCAGGGGCGCCTGCACGATCTTGACCTCATCGACGGTCGTCGTGACCTGGACCCAAACGACGTCGACCTTTGCGGACGGGTACGAGATCCTGCGTTCGACCATCAACGGCAGTGGCTACGCCTCGATCGGCACCGTCGCCGGACGGACGACGACGACGTTCAACGACTCGACCGTCGCGTTCGTGACGACCTACTACTACGTCGTCCGATCGAAACGGAACAGCTGGCGGAGCCCCAACTCGAACCAGGCGTCCGTGACGACGCCCACGCCCCTATGCGTCTAGAGCCGGGCACCGCCGGTCCCCTACGTGGCGCACCCTCAGGCGCGGCTAGGCTGCTGTCCGAACGTCACGATCCCGAGGGAGACACGAACCACGTGCCGACGGATGACGAGCAACACCAGACGGCGATCCTCATCGTCGACGATCACGAGTTGATCCGAGAGGGCCTACGCACGTTGCTGGACGGTGAGCCGGACATGCGGGTCATCGGGGAGGCGAAGACGGCCAACGAGGGGCTCGCGCTGACGCGCCGGTTGGAGCCCGACGTGATCGTCCTCGACGTCAGGCTGCCGGATCGGCAGGGCATCGAGATCTGCGGCGAGCTCCGGGCCCTATCGCCCCACTCCCGCATCCTCGTGTGCTCGGGGCTGTCCGAGGGCTCCGCGCTGATGGAGGCCGCGCGCGCCGGCGCGGACGGGTTCGTCTCCAAGGAGGGCCCGAACGCCGAGATCGTCGACGCGGTGCGCCGGGTCGCCGAGGGCGCCGCGGTGGTCGGGGCGGACTCCGCCGCGGCGATCTTCCGCCACGCGCGCACGTCGCCGAACGAGACCTCGAAGCTCGCCCGCCTGAGCGACCGCGAACGCGAGGTGCTCGGGCTGCTCACGCTCGGCCTCACGAACCGTGAGATCGCCTCGCGCCTGTTCATCTCCGAGAAGACCGTCCGCAACCACGTGTCGAGCCTGCTGCGCAAGCTCGAGCTTCGCCACCGCACCGAGGCCGCGCTGTTCGCGGCACCGCTTCGAAGTGAGCTCGGTCTGACCGACGGGACTTGAGCTCCGACCGGGACGGATGTCCCAGGACGTCGGGCCGCCGAGCCCATGCAGCGCGTCGGCCATCCGCCCGACCTCATCTGCATGAGACGAGCCATGCAGATCGAAGCGCTCAGCCCGATGGACGTACCCACCGCGGCCGACCGACCCCCGGCGGACCCCATCCGCGTCATGATCGCCGACGACGAAGACGCGATCCGCACGGCGCTCAGCTCGCTGCTCTCCTCCGATCCCGGCATCGTCGTGATCGGAGAGGCGAGCGACGCGCAGGGGGCCATCGAGCTCGCTGCCACGCGGCACCCCGAGGTCGCCCTCCTCGACGTTCGGATGCCGCGTGGCGGCGGCGCTCGCGCCGCCTCCGAGATCGGCCGACGTTCTCCCGAGACGCGGGTGATCGCGCTGTCGGCGCTGGAGGACGCGGGGTCGATCCTGGAGATGCTCGATGCGGGCGCGGCGGCCTACGTGGCCAAGGGAGATGACACCGACAAGATCGTCGACACGATCCACCGGCTCGCCACGGAGACCAAACCGGCGCCCGCCTTGACACGGGAACGGGCTCTGGAACAGGCGCTCGGTGGCGAGGGGTGGCTGGATCGCCGCCGCCAGCGCTCCGAGCAGATCCAGGCGATCATCCGCGCCGGCGGACCCCGGATCGTCTTCCAGCCGCTGTTCGACCTCACCGACGGGGCGTGCATCGGCGCCGAGGCGCTCTCCCGGTTCGACGCGCTGCCGACCCGATCCCCCGAGCGCTGGTACGAAGAGGCCGACAAGGCAGGCCTCCGCGTCGAGCTGGAGCTGACGGCGCTGCGGGCGGCGTTCGAGGATCTGGGCCAGCTGCCCCCCGACACTTTCCTGAGCGTGAACGTCTCGCCGATCACCTGCTGCTCCGACGAGCTGCCCCGCACGATCGAGCGCTCCGAGCCGCACCGCATCGTTCTGGAGCTCACCGAGCACACCCCCGTCACCGACTACCAACAGTTGTCGCGCTGCCTCGCGCCACTGCGTGCCGCGGGCGTCCGTATCGCCGTCGACGACACGGGAGCGGGGTTCTCGAGCCTCAGCCACGTGCTCGCGCTCTCGCCGGAGCTCATCAAGCTCGACATCGCCATGTGTCGGGGTATCGAGACGGACGACGCACGCGAGGCGCTCGTGCGCGCCCTCGCCGACTTCGCCTCCCACATCGGCGCCGAGATCGTCGCCGAGGGCATCGAATCCGTGGAGCAGCTGTTCACCCTGCGGGAAGCAGGCGTCCGCTACGGGCAAGGGTTCTTCCTGGGCCGTGCCCAGTCCCTTCCAGGAACAGGAGGTTCGTGAGATGCGGAAGACCCGCGTGCTGGTCGCTGACGATGACGGGGGCGTCGTCGACGTGCTCCGCGCATTGATCCAGAGCCAGGACGACCTGCGGTTCATCGGCTCGGCGAACGACACGGAGCATGCGATCGCGATGGCCGTGCGGGAACAGCCCGACGTCGCGCTCGTCGACGTGCGGATGCCCGGTGGCGGCGGTGTGCGCGCGGCTCGGGAGATCGCCCGCCGCTGCCCGCGCACGAGGGTCATCGCCCTCACCGCGCATGAGGACGAGGCAACGGTGATCGCGATGATGGCCGCGGGGGCCAACGCCTACGTGCCCAAGGGCGAGTCCACCGAGCGGATCCTTCGGGAGATCCACCGTCCGATGCACCTCGTCGCCGTGCCCGGCGACGACCTGGGGGTCTGGTCCACCGAGCGCCACGCGACGACGCGCGCCCCCGGCGATCGCCGCAGGGAACAGCAGCGTCGTATCCGCGACGCGATCGACACCGACGCGATCAGCACCATGTATCGCTCGATCGTCGACATCAACAGCGCCACCGTCGTGGGCGTTGCCGCGCGGACACGCGTAGCGAAGCTCCCGATGCGTGGCGGTGATGCGTGGATCGCCGAGGCCGAGGCCGTCGGGCTGCTCGAGGAGTTCGAGATCGCGGTGCTGCGTGCGGCAGCCAGAGACGCGGGGCTCCTACCGTCGGCCGCCTTCCTGCTCGTGCACGTGTCCCCCGCGACGATCCTTGGGCCCAGCTATCGGGAGGCGGTCCGCGAGATCGGCAGCGAACGGATCGTGCTCGAGCTCACGGAGCACGCCCGCGTGGACGACTACGCGCCGTTGAACGATGCGCTCGCGCCGCTGCGCGCAGACGGGACGCGGCTGGCCGTCGCCGACGTCGGCGCCGGCCTGTCGAGCCTGCGCCACGTGGCGATGCTTGCGCCGGACCTCGTGACGATCGACACGGCCCTCACCGACGAGGTCGACGAGGATGGCGCGCGCCACGCGGTGGTGGCCGCCCTCTCGGCTCGGGCGACGCAGCTCGGTGCTCGGACGATCGCCGAGAACGTGACCACGATCAGCCAGCTCGAGGAGCTCACCGGCCTGGGTGTCGGGCTCGTCGAGGGACCCATCCCGGAGCAGCTCAGCCGAGGTGCCCAGATCCTCCCTGGAACGCTCAGCTTGGCGCCCTCACGTGCCGATGTTCTGTGAAGGAACAGGGAGTCTGGGCCTCCATCCATGGAGGTAGCCCCCATGATCCGTTCACTGCGAATCCTGTTCGCGGTTGGTGTGCTGGCGGTGCCCTTCGGCATGGCCACCGCGGCCGCCGCCCAGGCGTGTCCTGTGCTCGACCCGACCTGCACGCTCAACCAAGTGATCGACAACGGAAGCGACGCAGGGGATCACGTCGGGGGCAACACCGGCCACGCGGTCGATGACACGGTCGGCGCGGCCCAGGATGCCGTCGACACCGTGCGAGGCACCGTGGACGACACGGTCTCGAAGGTGAAGGACACGGTCGACCGGACCCTCGGCGGCGGGGACCAGCCCCCCGGTGGCGGCGGATCCGGCCCCGGCGGCGGCAACGGTCCTGGGAACGGTCCCGGCACCACGAACGGCGGCCGTCACCACGGTGCTGGTGCAAGCGGGGGCGGCGGGCATGTCGGCACGACCCTCGGCGGCTCCGTGACGACCGCTCCGACCGGCTCGACCACCGGGCTCCCGGGGAACCCACCGGCAGGGCCTGCCGGCCGCGGGGCCGCCCCGACGTTCGCTCAGGTCGCGACCGGCGTAGTCGCTGGTGTCGCCGTGATGGCTCTCCTGCTCGGCGGGGTCGCTGCCTTCCTCACGATCCAGGACCGGCTCGATCGGCGGGACCCGAAGCTCCTGCCGGTATCGATCGGCTCGGATCGGGTGCAGTTCACATGAGACTGGCCGGTCTCGCGCGCAAGCTCGAGCCGGATCCCAGCGAGCTCGTTCCCCTCGCGGAGCGGACGGGCTACGTCGGGATCCTTCGCGCGGGCATGGCCGTCCTCGTCCTGGCGACGGTGCTTCTCCGGCCGGAGATCGCCACGGTCGGTGCGCTCGTCGTGGTGCTCGCGACTGCTTGCTACCTCGCAGTGACGGCGATCCCGTTCCTGCTCCACCGGCGGAAGGCCGAGCACCTGCTTGCGGTGGCTCAGGGCATGCTGCTGACGGATGGCGTCTACCTGGCATGGGTGATGCTCGTGACGGGCGGCGTGGTGAGTCCGCTGCGGTTCCTGTTCTTCGTGCACGTGATCGTCGTTACGCTCCTGATCTCCTACCGGACGGGGCTGAAGCTCGCGGCATGGGAGAGCCTGTTGATCCTGGTCGTGGTCCAGTGGCAAAGGATGCACGTCGGTGACACCACGGCGCCGGATGCGGACCTGCCGCTGCACACGGCGCTCATGCTCGCGGGGTTGTGGATGACGGCGTTCGCCACCGCGGCGTTCTCGGCCGTGAACGAGCGGGAGCTCCGGCGTCAGAAGGCAGACCTCAGCGAGCTCGCAGAGATGACGATCGCGATCGACGGGGCCGACGACACCGAGCAGATCGCGCAGATCGTGCTCGACGCGTTGGTCGCGGCCTTCGGCTTCTCGCGGGGCGCCGTCCTGAGCGCTCGCGGCGCGGACCTGCAGCTGGTCGCCGCGACCGAGGGCGTCGCGACGACGCAGCTGGCGGTCGGCCGCGACGACCTGATGGAACGCGCGTGGCGTTCGAAGCGACCGACGCTTGCGGCCACGGTCGACGAGCAGGCCGATCCGCGTCTGTTCGCGCTCCTGCCCGACGCGCACAACGTCCTCATCGTGCCCCTCATGCTCGGCGAGAGCAGCCGGCTCGGCCTGCTGGCCCTGGAGCACCCGACCGCCCGCGACGGCATGCGCCGGTGGGAGCTCTCCATGGTCGTGCAGTACGCCGGACACGCAGCGCTCGCGTTGCACAACACGTGGCTCACCGAGGAGCGGCAACAGCAGCTCGAGGAGATCCAACGGCTGCAGGGCGAGCTCGTGACCTACAACTCGCAGCTCGAAGACACCGTCACCGCCCGGACCGAGAAGCTCCGGGAGACGCTGGCGGACCTGGAGAAGGTCGACGAGCAGCGGCGACGGTTGCTGTCCCACGTCGTCCGCGCCCAGGAGGACGAGCGCACGCAGATCGCCAACGACATCCACGACGATCCGCTGCAGAAGCTCGTGGCGGCCAAGATGAAGACCGAGCTGCTCGCGCGTGGCGACGGCGACCCGGCCGCGTTCTCCGACATCGGGGAGGCGCTGCGGTCGTGCATCTCGAGCCTCCGCCTGCTGCTCTTCGACCTTCGCCCGCCGATCCTGGACGAGGAGGGGGTCGGCGCCGCGATCCGCTACGTGCTCGACCAATGGAACACCGACATCGCGTACGACGTGACGGACGATCTCCGCCTCGAGATCCCGGCGGACACGCGCGCGATCTTCTTCCGCATCGCGCACGAGGCTCTGAACAACGCACGCAAGCACGCCGACGCGTCGCACCTGGAGGTCGAGATCGAGCCTCAGCACGCCGGCTACCTGCTGCGGATCAGCGACAACGGCATCGGGTTCGACCCGATCGAGGTCGCCGTCACGAAACCCGGGCACCTCGGGCTCGTCGCGATGCGCGAGCGGGCCGAGATGGCGGGCGGCAAGATCGACCTCTACAGCCTCCCCGGATCGGGCACGGTGCTGGAGGTCTGGATGCCCGCGCCGGTGCTGGACGAGATCGCGACCGACGCGCTCGGCGGCGAGCTCGGCGACGTGCTCGACTTCCCGATAGGTCGCTCCGCCTGACCGAACGCGGTCTGGAGCGCTCACGGACGCGGGCATAGACTCCCTGGTCCATGACGAAGAAGCTCGACCGGAAGGTCTACGAGCACGAGCTCGCGCGTCTCCAGGAGGAGCTCGTGCAGATGGAGGACTGGGTGGCGGACACGGGCGCCCGGGTCGCGATCGTGTTCGAGGGTCGCGACGCCGCCGGCAAGGGCGGAGCCATCAAGAGGATGACCGACCATATGAACCCGCGGGTCACGAAGCACGTCGCCCTGCCGAAGCCGACGGACCGCGAGCGCTCGCAGTGGTACTTCCAGCGTTACATCGCGCGTCTGCCGGCGGGTGGCGAGATCGTCCTGTTCGACCGCTCCTGGTACAACCGCGCCGGCGTGGAGCGCGTGTTGGGGTTCTGCACGCCGCAGGAATACCAGCTCTTCCTGCGCCAGTGCCCGATCTTCGAGCGGCTGTTGATCGAAGACGGCATCATCCTGCTGAAGTACTGGTTCTCGGTGTCCGATGAGGAACAGGAACGCCGGTTCCACAAGCGGATCGACGATCCGGTGCGCCGGTGGAAGCTCTCAGAGACCGATCTGTCGGCGCGCACGCGATGGGTCGACTACTCCCGGGCGAAGGACGACATGCTGATCCATACCGACATCCCCGAGGCGCCCTGGTTCGTCGTCGAGGCGGACGACAAGCGCCGCGCGCGGATCAACTGCATCGCGCACGTGCTCTCGGAGATCCCGTGGAAGCCGAGGAAGGAGCCGAAGATCGAGCTGCCCCCGAGGCAGTCCGACGATGGGTACGCGCGGCCGCCACGGGATATCTACACCTACGTGCCAGATCACGCATCGACCCTGACCAACGGGGGACCGCATGACTGAGGGCGCGTTCGAGCCGGGGCCCTACCAGAGCCTCGTGGAACACCTCCCCGTCGTGGTCTACGTCTCCAACGACGAGCAGCCGATCCCGCGGACCCTGTACATCAGCCCGAACGTCGAGCAGCTCACCGGGTACCAGCCCAGCGCATTCCTCTCGCTCGGCGAGGCGTGGACCTCGATCCTGCACCCCGACGATGTCGAGACGATCGGTGAACGCTACGCGACGAGTTGGGCCTCGGGCGAGGCGTTCGAGCTCGAGTATCGGTTCATCCATCCCGACGGTCGCGTGATCTGGGTGCGCGACCGCGCGGTGCCGTTCGTCGATCCGGAGAGCGGTGATCGCATCTGGCAAGGCGTGCTCGAGGATGTGTCCGATCGCATCGCCGCCGAGGAGCGAGGCGACGTCTCGGAGCTGCGTTACGAGACGCTGCTGGAGAACCTCCCGGCGGTGGTCTACGAGATGGTGCCGGACGACGACCGTCGCACACGCTACGTCAACCGCAAGATCGAGGAGCTCCTCGGCTACACGATGGAGGAGTGGATCGAGCAGCCCGACATGTGGATGGAGGTCCTCCACCCGGACGATCGCGAGGTCGAGCTGGCGGCCCACGACCTGCACTCCGCGACGGGTGACCCGTGGCAGCGCGAGTATCGACTGATCGACGCCAGCGGCGAGATCGTCTGGGTGCGCGACCAGGCGACCCTCGTGCGCGACGCCACCGGCAACCCGTTCCAGTGGCAGGGCGTCATGGTGGACATCACCACCGAGAAGATGGCGCAGCGCGCCCTCGAACGGTCCAACGACGAGCTGGAGTTCCGCGTGCGCGCCCGCACCGCGCAGCTCGAGCAGGCGAACGAGGCGATGGGCCTCGAGATCGCCGAGCGCGTCCGCGCCGAACAGGAACGCGACCGAGCCTCGAGCTTCCTCGACCAGGTCCTGCAGGACGTTCCCGCCGTCGTCTACCTGTGGCAGCTGCGAGAGCGCGAGGACGGGAACTGGATGCAATACGTCGGCGACCAGATCGCGCCGATGCTCGGATACACCCCCGACGAATGGAACGAGGGCGGCTGGCGGGAACGCGTCCACCCACACGATCTCGAGCGCGTCAAGGAGGCGGCCAACCGCAGCATCGAGCACGGTGAGCCCTTCCAGATGCAGTACCGCTACCTCGCTCGCGACGGTCGCGTCGTGTGGGTCGTCGATCACGCCACGCTGGTGTTGCGCAACGATGCCGGCGAGCCGCTCCTGTTCGAAGGAGTGATGGTCGACGTCACGGCGCAACGCGAGGCGGAATCGGCCGCCGAGACCGCCACTGATCGGCTGCGTGATCTCGTCGAACACGGTCCAGCCGTCCTGTTCGGCTACTCGCTCCACGGCGATCCACCCGAGCCGCACGTCGACTACCTCAGTCCGCGGCTCGGTGAGTTGTTGGGTCTGCCATCGTCGTCGTTGCTCGACAGCCCGCGGAAGTGGTTCACGATGATCCATCCCGACGACCGAGAGCGGGTCGCCCGCAGCGCGGAGCGTGCCTGGAAGCTGGGCGTCGATTGGGACGACGAGTACCGCATGCTCGCGGCCGACGGTTCCGTGATCTGGATCAGAGACGTCGCCCGCTGTGTCCGGCGGCCCGGTCACGATGAGCCGCTCCGGTTCGTCGGCTTCGTGATGGACGTCACGCAACGTCGGCTCGAGGCCGACCGGGTGACTCGGCAGCTCGAACGGATGGAGGCGCTGCATCGGGGGATCCCGGCCGTGCTGTGGACATGGGTGCTCGACCCGGTCACGAACGCGCACCGCTACACCTACTTCTCAGCCGGCACGACGGCGATGAGCGGGTACACGCCCGAGGAGCTCATGTCCGAGCGCCAGCATTTCTCCCGCTTGGTCCATCCGGACGATCTCCAGCGCGTCCAGGCGCTCGATGCACGGTCGAACGAAACCGGCGTGTGGGACGCGACCTATCGGATCGTCCACCGCGACGGGGGGGTCCGG
>Ga0207648_10007618_pt1 | contig 10614 bp, 8 predicted proteins | sample KBSMisM32_FD_184310 | JGI IMG/M metagenome (GOLD analysis project Ga0207648, IMG submission 184310) | Miscanthus rhizosphere microbial communities from Kellogg Biological Station, Michigan, USA - KBS Miscanthus M3-2 (SPAdes) (version 2) | ecosystem: Host-associated > Plants > Roots > Rhizosphere... | reverse complement strand
CGAACCGCCCATCGGCGCGGTGATCCCGGCACTGGGCAATGCGATTTTCGCCGCGACAGGCAAGCGCGTACGCTCGCTGCCGTTCAAGAATCATGGGTTTTCGTACAAAACCTGATCGTGAATATTCACGACGCGAGTCGGCGGCGCGTGCTTTACACGCTTGCCGGGAGCGCTTGTCTGTTGATCGTCAGACCGGCTACCGCTACGCCCGACGAGCTAGCCGCCGTGTTGCGTGAAATCTTTGGCGAACTTTCGATCACGCGTGGCAAAGTAAAACTCACCATGCCGCGGTTGGCTGAGAACGGCAGCGTCGTCCCGGTGACCGTCAGCGTGGACAGTCCGATGACGCCGCGGGACTATGTGAAGAGCGTCCACCTGTTCGCCGAAAAGAATCACATCCCGAGAATGCTCGACGCGCAGTTCGGGCCGCACAATGGCAAGGCGGTTCTTTCGTCACGAGTGCGGGTGGCGACATCGCAGCAAATCAGGGCTGTTGCCGTGTTGAGCGACGATTCGCTGTGGTCGGATGCGGTGGACGTCGAGGTCGTGACCTCGGAGTGCGGTCTGTGAGCCGCATGGGTCTGGCGCGCGTGCGCATGCCGCAGAACGCAACGCGCGGCGAAGTCATCGAGATCCGCACGCTGGTCCAGCATCCCATGGAGTCCGGCTTCCGGCTCGACAATACCGGCAAGGAAATCCCGCGCCACATTGTCGAATCTTTCGACTGTACCTACAACGGCCGCGAGATTTTTCGCGTGAAACTGCATCCCGCCGTTTCGACCAATCCGTTCTTCACTTTTTATGCGGTGGCGATGGAAAGCGGGGAACTGGTGTTTACCTGGAAGGATGATCAGGGCGGCGTCGCGACGGCGACGCAGGTGCTCACTGTGGTTTAGGGGCGAGGGGCGCCCCGCATTGCGGGATACCGGTCGTTGACCATAACCGGTCTCCGACCATAAGGGACGAGGGAAAGCTTAGTTACCTTGACGCTGGCGCCAAGCTAGTTCGTAGATTTCATAGTTGTACCAGTGAGTCTCTAAGCTGTAGTTCCTGCTCTAATCCCCTCATCCCTCGCCCCTCGTCCCTCGCCCCTTGGGCGGAGCCCGGTATCCAGCGAAGTCGGGCGCCCCTGCCTCATCACTCTCCACATATTTCCTGGACGTGCGGGGATCCAGCCCGGTGCGCTTGGCGACTTCCGCATACGTGCCAAAACGCCGATAAAGCATGGCGCTGTATCTTGCCAGAAGCTCCGCCGCCGTCATTTCTCCGGAACGGAGCAATTCCAGAAGCGTTTCTTCTTGTCCTTGCACTGCGACAGTCTGAGCTGTGTAACGCCCGGTCAACAGAATGCGTCTCAGCGCCTGTTCCAGTTCGCGCACGTTGCCGGGCCACGCATAGTCCTGCGGCAAGTGCTTGCCGAGCGCCTCGAGCACCGCCACGACGATGGGCGGCGCCGGCGACCCGGTAATGCGCGCAAGCAGAAGTCGCACGAGATTCCCCAGTTCCCCGGGCGACTCCAGAATGCGCTGTCTCAGCGTCGGCACTTCGATCACGTCCGAGCAGAGCCGATAGAAGAAGTCGTCGCGGAAGCGTCCTTCGCTGCGCATTTTTCCTAGCGACTGGTTGGTCGCCGCGATGACACGGCCCGCGAAGCGTTTCTTCTCATGTCCGCCGAGCGGGGTGAATGTTCGCTCCTGCAGCACTTGCAGCAGTTTGATCTGTACGGGGATCGATACCTCGCCGATCTCGTCCAGAAACAGCGCGCCATGCTCGCTGCAACGCGAGAACACGCCCTCGTGATTGTCGATCGCCCCCGTGAAGGATCCTTTGCGATGGCCGAATAGTTCCGACTCGATCAACGCTTCAGGGAATTGCGACAGATTGATCGCGATGAAAGTCTCGGTAAAGTTTGCCGCAAAGCGCCGTTGTGCCGGGACGTATGGGATGAATCCCGAGCGGCCGATCGCGGCCGCGGCCGAGCCCTTTCCAGTTCCGGTTTCGCCGAGCACCAGCGTCGAGAAATCCTCCATCCGGTTCCACAACGCCGCCTCGTAGCCGCGCATGTCGTGCGTAAAGATGTTGTTCCACAGCGCTTCGCGCAACGTCTGCATGGAAGCGCATTCGCCAGCGAGTCCGAGATTGATGAAATAGAACGCGCGCCGCAGTTGGAAGTAGAAGGCAAAGAACCGCACCGCACGCTCTTCCGGCATGCCGCCGCCGACCAGTTGCGCGATCGCCTCATCGGCGAACGGCACCGTCAGCGAATTTCCGCCCTGTGTCGCTTGCCGCTCGATCAAGGCATCGAGTTGCGGGACATACCGGTGGTAACAAACGTAGAGCACAGCCGGCTCAAGGAGCCTGCGGTCTTCTGCGCTCAATCCCTGCATCGCCGGCAATCCCGCACGTAACCACGGCGCCAGGCGCGGACCTACTACACGCGCGAGCGCTTCGCGGTCGTCCGTCAGGTCCCCCGCCTTTGCGCCCGGGGCGAGCCTGACGATCAGTTCGTCCCGCTGTGGACTGAATGGATTGCCAAAAACCACATCCGCAAGGGCCTCAAAGAAGTCCCGGTCTGCAGCTTTGAGTTTTGGATTTGGCATGCATTCAATGTAGTTGATACACGCAAAAAATGCTACTACGAGGCTCATCCAATCGTCGACGCAGACTGAGATTTTACGTAAAAACAAATAGATATGGCACTGGCATGTTCGCTGCAAAGAGGACTGCAACGGAAAATGTTCCTTCAATGGAATTTCCGTCAACCCTGGCGCAGAGCCATCACGCAACGGAGGCGAACATGAAAACAGCCACGAAGCAGGTCTTGATTGTCTTGTTGTTGTCGGTCACAGCACTAGCCGGAGGATGTGCAACCCCCGGCGCAAACGATGGGCATGTAGCAGCCAATACTTTTGGTCAGGGTTTGAAGAACCTGATTCTTTCCCCCTTCATGATCGTCGCGGGCATCGCGCAAGGATTGGCCTTTCTCCCCTACACACTCGGAACCGGACTTAATGACCTCAACAAGGGATTGCTGCAAGCCAACGCGGTTCCGCTTGACGATTCGTACAAGGCGACCTTCGGCGTTTCCATCGAAGATAAGCGCGTGGATCAGCAGTCGGGAAAGATCCAGGACCAACCCGGACAATACGGCCGCTTTCGCTCACAGGCGATCTTCGAAGCAAACACTGCGCTTCAGCGCCTGCTGGTTTCGCAGGGAATGCCCGAGGCCAAGGCGAAGAACTACGTACTGGTCGGCAACTATCAGTACGCCTTCACGCGTGGGCAGATCCTGCTTGCCGTGGTGTACCGGCATCCTGGCGAACAGCCTTTTCGCGTGGCGGCGAAGCAAACTCAGATTCCAACCACCTTTCGTCCGGGCCAGCGGGGCTGGCATGAACCCTATCAGGCCGATGCCGACGGTCGACCCCTTGACGAAGTGATCGACTGGGCAGCCATCGACTACAAGCTGCTGCGCGAAGAAAAAATTGTCGCGACCCTGATGGTGCTGGCAGCCGAGGCCATCAAATCCGGCAAGCGCTCGCCCGAATATTGGGACGTCGAGCGGCCGTGGATGTCGGGAGAGACGGCCAGGATCATGGCGGTTTCGCAAGGCAGAGTAAGCCTGCCAACTTCCTGATCCGTGTCGATGATAAGCGCCGTCGATATTCGCAATCCAACCCTGAAAACGAAATACCCCATTAACGGGAGAGACCATGAACAGCATTCTTGGATGCCGCGCCGTATTGGTGATGCTGGTTGTTGCTGTCCTTTTCACCAGTGGTTGCGCCACGATCGTAAAGGGCAGTTCGCAAAGCGTCACCGTCAAGACAGATCCGCCGGGCGCAACATGCGAACTGAGCAAGCAAGGTCGGTCACTCGGGGTCGTGAATCCGACTCCCGGTACGGTCCAACTGGGAAAAGGCGCGGCCGCGCTCGATGTCAGTTGCAAGAGAACCGGCTATCTCGATGCAACCGCGAAACTCTCTTCCTCGTTCCAAGGATGGACCTTAGGCAACGCTATCCTTGGCGGGATCGTCGGAATAGTTGTCGATGCGGGGAGCGGTGCCATGCACGAATATCAGCCCGAGATTTCCGTGAAGCTGTTGCCCGAGAGTTTTGAGTCAAACGAAAGCCGGGATGCGTACTTCAATACCTGGCGCGCCGAAGTATTGGCCCAATCCGAAAGCGCCATATCGATGATTGGCGCCAAGTGTTCCAAAGCTCAGTGCGAAAAACTGTTGAAAACCGCCAACGAGAAAACCGAAGCGGCTTTGACAGAAGTCGAATCCAGCAGGAAGCGCGCAAAGATCGCACCGATCGCCGCGGGACAGAGTCCGTTGTTGCCTCCGGCCTCACGCGTCGAGACGATTTCCGTCGTGGAAGCGGCAACACCCTCTCCAGTGCTTTTCACCGAACCCGATCAATTCTTGAAGGTCGGGGACAGATGGAAGTACAAATTCAGGGATCGGGGCAGGGACGCGGGGTCAGTAACAGTCGAGATCATGCAATCCAGCGGCCACAGGGCGCGTGAGCGGTTTACGCGCGAGGGATACAAAGGGTTTGTCGCCGAGCGCGATGTCGAGGTCGTCTTCAGTCCCGACCGGTTCCTGACACCGATAGCCATTCCGGGCGGGTACCTCTTAACCGAAATCGCCCCCTATCTGCCTCCCGGCACGGAACTGAAGGCTGGACAACTCTGGGACGGCGTCCCCGGAATCTTCTTCATATCGGACACCGGCAAGACAACGCTGGTTTCGCAAGTCAGGGTTGTGAAGCAGGAAACCGTTCGAGTGCCTGCCGGCGACTTCGCATCCTGGAGAATCGAGACGGAATCAGAAGAGTCGAGATCCTGGAGCCGCGCCAAGATCAAGTGCACCTTCTGGTACTCGCAGCAAATGAAACGGACGATCAAAATGACGATAGATACTATTGCATCGCTTTCGGCCAATTCAGGCAGCGAGACCTACGAACTCGCGTCAGTTGATCCAGGCAAGTGAGCAACCTCGATTCGAACCGGCGCAGGCCACGGAAAAGGATCTCCGAGTGAACTGGCGCATGATCCAGGACGAGGCCTACCACCAATTCGCCGATGACCGGACGATCCTCGGCGTAGCGAACGCTGCTGATACATTGTCCGGCCTGGCGTTTCTCGTCGTTGGCGTGCTCGGCCTGATCTTTCTGTGGCGCGAGCGCTCGGGCGGTGAATCCACGCGCTTCGCCATCCCGGAGGAAATGCACTTCTACTGGATCCTGTTCGGTGCCGTGGCGCTGACAGCGTTCGGTTCAGGCTACTACCATCTCGCGCCTGACGATGCGCGGCTGATCTGGGATCGTCTGCCGATGAGTTTCGGCTTCACTGCGCTGCTCGCAGCCGCCGTAGCAGAACGTATCCGCTTGACGCTGGGGCTCCGGTTACTCTTGCCGTTGCTGCTCTGTGGGGTCGGCAGCGTCGCTTGCTGGCGATGGACGGGGAATCTGCTGCCGTACGCTATCGTGCAGTATGGTTCGATCGCCATCATGCTTGCCGTTGTCATACTGTTTCGCTCGCGTTATAGCCACGGAGCCTATATCTTCGGCGTGCTGGCTCTGTACGCGGCCGCCAAGGCGGCCGAAGTGCTCGATGCGCGGATCTACGCCCTGGGCGGAATCGTCAGCGGCCACACCTTGAAGCACTTGCTCGCTGCGGCCAGTCTATGGTGGTTGCTGCGAATGTTGCAGTTACGCGTGCCGCGGAGATGAACGAGTATCCTGAGATGCGCCGCCCGGGAGGGAGCGCCATGCAGTTGGTCAATGGGCCGCGCGTCGCCGTAGCTTCAGGAGCGCTGCTCGCCCTCGTTTTCGCGCCCGGCACCAATGCAGCGGGCGAAGAAGAAAACGAAGACGGTCGCTTCAGGCCCAAGTTCGCACAAGAATTCGCGGTAGGTGGTATCAGCCGTGTCGGGGGCCGCGATCCAGGACTCATCGGCGGTGGCAATGGCGGCACGGGGACCTCGGTCAATTACGATGATGGGAACCTCAACTACGGCCGTGGACTGGCGTCGCTTGCAGTGCAGGGGAGAACGAGCGTTAGCGGCGAGTCGCAGCGCTTGGAGGCTTCGCTTGAAGCCGTTTACTTCTACGATTTCCTCAACGCGGGGGGCGATACGGATTTCCGCGATCTGAGCGATGCCGCGCGAGATCGCGCGGGCCGGGATGTTTACCTGAATAATGCCTTCATCGGATGGAAACGTGCGTTTGACGACGCGAGGCTGAATGTGCGCGCCGGCAATCAGAGGCTGCGCTGGAGCGACAGTGCGTGGTTCGGGCAGAGCATCGCTCCAGTGAACCCGGTCTCGGCCTCGCGCCGCTATCAGCCGGGCAATACGGCGAAGGATCTGGTCGTGGCCGTACCCATGCTGTCCGCGCAGCTTGTCACCGATGGGAATTGGACATTTTCTGGCTTTTACCAATTTGGTTTCAAGCCGACCGAACCGGAGGCTTCGGGCACTTTGCTAAGTGCCAACGACTACTATTCGCCGGGCGCCCGATTCCTGCAGTTGGGACAAGGCTCGCCTCTCGTGCCGGATGAAGACGCGTCCGTGACGACGCCTGCAACACCGTTCGGTTCACGCGTCCCTCGCAGCGAGGATCGGCTGCCGCGCTGGTCAGATCAATTCGGCATGCGTGCGGAGACGCCGGAATTCGGCGCAGCGAAAATGACAATCGCCGGCTATGCAATGCGCGTACACTCGCGCGAGCCCATCGTCAGCATACATACCGGAACCCTGGGCGGCCTGCTCGGCGTTACCGCGCAGGACTACACTTCAAGCGGAAGCTATTTTCTCGAGTACCCGGAAGATGTGAGCGTCTTCGGCGGATCAGCGCAGCTCAAGCCAGGCGCTGCGACACAGCTGAATCTGAATTACTCGATGCGCATCCGCCAGCCATTGCAAATCGATGACGATATCCTGGTCACGGCGGGCCTGGCTCCGGCAGCGGCAGTGGCGGCGTGCAGCGCGAATCCGGCCAGTGCGTTATGTGCCGGCACATTGGCCACACTGAACCGCAATCCACTGGTCGCCGCGCGCGGCGGCATCACTGCCGCGAACGCCGGCACATTCTTCGACACCGAACTGAGCGGCTTCGAGCGCTTCAACGTCTCGCAATGGGCCATAGGCGCAATTCAGGGGCTCCCGCCGGTCCTCGGCGCAGCCAACTGGTACGCGGCCGCTGAAGCCGGCGGCGTTTACATCCACGGCTTCAGGCCCGGGTTCCTCGACGCCAGCGTTTCGGTGCGGCCGGAGGAGAACGGCGCGCGAAGAAACGGTTTCGCCAGCCGCTCGGCTTGGGGATATCGCCTGTTTACCCGCATTGAATTCGCCGATGTCGCCGGATTGCGCAGCGTCGCGCCGTCGTTGACATGGATCCACGACCCGCGGGGCAATGCGCCGATCACGCTCGGGACATTGCTCGAGGGAAACAAGTCATACATCGTTGCGTTCGAAGCCGATATCAAGAAAGCGACAAGCGCGCGCATCGCCTATCGTGCCTGGCTGGGGCGGGGCAATGATGCCGACCGGTTTACAGACCGGGACTACATTTCCTTTTCGTTGACGCAAAAGTTCTAATCCGATCAGAAAGCGCGCATGGATACGAAGGCGGAGATCGAAGTGGCGCAGCCGCCGAGACGCGAGCGCAAAGCCGTTGTCTCGTGGGCGCTCTATGACTGGGCCAATTCCGCCTTCGCGCTGATCGTGATGTCGGCCTTCTTTCCGCTGTTTCTCAAGCAGTACTGGAGCGCGCCCGCCGACGCGACGACGAGTACCCTGCAACTCGGCTTGGCCAATTCTGCTGCAAGTATCGTCGTGGCGTTGCTCGCCCCACTATTGGGTGCGATCGCCGACCGGGGCAGCGCAAAGAAGCAGTACCTTGCCGCCTTCACCGCGCTCGCGATCGTGATGACGGCGGGGCTTGCCGTGGTGGCGCGCGGTGACTGGCCGATGGCTGTTGCGCTTTTCGTTGCAGCCTGCATCGGCTTCTCCGCCGCCAACGTTTTTTATGACGCTCTGATCGTCGACGTGGCTCAGCGTCATGAAGTGCACCACGTGTCGGCGCTTGGGTTCGGTCTGGGCTATCTCGGCGGAGGCCTGCTGTTTGCGTTGACCGTCGCAATGACGCTATGGCCGCAGCGTTTTGGCCTGGCCGACAGCGCGCAGGCGATACGTGCGTCATTTGCACTGGTCGCGCTGTGGTGGGCGCTGTTCGCCGTTCCCTTGTGGCTGTTCGTCAATGAGGAACCGCGGTCCATGACCGGCGCGTCCGCAGCAAAGGAGGGGCTACGCCAGGTCGCGAGCACTTTCCGGCAACTGCGGGGCTTACGTCCCGTCTGGTTGTTTCTGCTTGCCTACTGGTTTTACATCGACGGTGTTTACACGATTGCACGCATGGCTCTCGACTATGGCCTGGCGCTGGGCTTCGATCCGAAAAGTTTGATAGTGGCGCTTCTGATAACGCAGTTTGTCGGCTTCCCGGCTGCTCTTGCCTTCGGTTATGCGGGGGAACGTCTCGGCGCCAAGCCTGCAATCTTCGTGGCCATTGCCGCCTACGCGGGCGCAACGCTATGGAGTTACGCAATGACCGAGGTTTGGGAATTCTATGCGCTGGCGACGGCGATTGGCCTCGTGCAAGGCGGCGCGCAGTCCCTGTCGCGATCCTTCTATGCCCGCATCATTCCGCGAGCCCAAGCCGGAGAGTTCTTCGGCTTCTACAACATGGCCGGAAAATTTGGCTCGATCCTGGGGCCCATGCTGGTCGGAGTTGCCGGCGCACTCACCGGCAGTCCGCGCCTCGGGATTCTGGCGGTTTTGCTCCTGCTCATCGTCGGCACCTTGTTGTTATCCCTGGTACCGGCCGACCATGCGCGCTCGTTGTACCCGCACGGCTAAGTCGCAGCGATGCCGTCAGATGATTTCACGACGTTCGATGCCATCGCGTTGGCCGATCTGGTTCGGCGCAAGGAGCTTGCACCGATCGATTTGGTGGATGCCGCGATTGCGCGCATCGAATCGCTGAATCCGCGTATCAACGCGGTGGTGACAAGGATGTACGAGCGGGCCCGCACGATCGCTGGAGGGCGTTTGTCCGCAGGCCCGTTCACTGGCGTTCCCTTCCTGCTGAAGGACAGCCTCGCAACCTACGCGGGCGTACCAACGACATCCGCATCGCGCCTGCTGCGCGGCTTCCCGGCCAATCACGACAGCGAACTCGTCGTAAGGCTCAAGCGGGCAGGGCTGATCGTGCTTGGCAAAACCAACTGTGCAGAATTCGGGCTTCTGCCAACCAGCGAGCCGAGCGAGTTCGGTGCAACCTGCAATCCTTGGGACCCCTTGCGCACACCGGGCGGATCCAGTGGTGGCTCGGCAGCCGCGGTAGCGGCGGGCATGGTGACGATGGCACACGGCGCCGACGGCGGAGGCTCGATCCGGATCCCGGCTTCGTGTTGCGGTGTGTTCGGATTGAAGCCCACACGGGCGCGCAATCCAGCGGGACCCGACCATGGCGACGTGCGCAGCGGACTCGTGGTCGAGCATGCCCTGACGAATTCGGTGCGCGATAGTGCGGCGCTTCTCGATGCGACTGCGGGGCCCGATGTGGGCGACCCATACTGCGCGCCCGTGCCCACACATCCATTTCTGCATGAGGTCGGCGTCGATCCGGGGCGCCTGCGCATAGCGTACAGTGCACACACCTTTGCACCTCTTCACCCCGATTGTGCGCTTGCATTGCAAGATGCCGCGATGCTTTGCCAGGAACTCGGCCACGACGTAATTGAAGCACGGCCTCGCATCGACTACTTGAGGACCGCGCAATTGTTCACCACCTTGTGGACGGCCGGTTGCGCTGCAACCATCGACGGTATCGCGCGCGAGAGCAACAAATGTATCGACGACAGTGATGTCGAACCGGTTACCTGGAAGCTGTACGAGATGGGGCGCCGCGTGAGCGCTGCCGAATACCAACTTGCCATATCGGAATTGCAACTGATATCCCGGAGCATTGCGCGATTTTTCCTCGAATACGACATATGGCTCACGCCCGTGGTGACGGAACCGCCGCCAGTTCTCGGCAGCTTCGAGGCGCCGCCAGAGGATCTGTTTGCGGCGTTCCGTCGCGCATGGGAATTCGCGCCGATCACCGGTCTTTGCAACGTAACCGGTCAACCCGCCATGTCGGTGCCGCTCCATTGGAACGCGGACGGGCTGCCGGTTGGATCGCATTTCGCTGGCCGATTCGGCGATGAAGCCACATTGTTCCGTCTCGCCGGGCAGCTTGAACAGAGTCGCCCGTGGAAAGCACGCAGACCGGCGTTGTCGGCGCAGTGACATGCGGCCACCGATCCAAGAATGAGCGCTGCGACGGGATGACCGGCCAGGCCACGCCCAGCCGGTTATGGTCGAAGACCGGTATCCCGCAAAAGCGGGGGCCTCTTCTGGTCGAATACCTTACGTGCGCAGCACGTCGGAGTACCCTTCGACTGAAGGAATCTTTCTGCGATCCTTACACGTCCAACGGGACTCTAGTACAAGGTCGCTGATGTATTAATTTGGATTCGGAAGGGACTTTCGATTTAGCATT
>Ga0207648_10007617_pt1 | contig 10614 bp, 9 predicted proteins | sample KBSMisM32_FD_184310 | JGI IMG/M metagenome (GOLD analysis project Ga0207648, IMG submission 184310) | Miscanthus rhizosphere microbial communities from Kellogg Biological Station, Michigan, USA - KBS Miscanthus M3-2 (SPAdes) (version 2) | ecosystem: Host-associated > Plants > Roots > Rhizosphere... | reverse complement strand
CGCGCCAAACGCGGCCGCCGCGGCCGGCGCGTCGCCGGAGCCGCCCGGCGGCGGCGTCTCGTCCTACGAGTGCTTCGCCGTCGTCGACGGCGTCGAAGCCCCGCCCTACCCCTGGGTGCGTGGCGACCTGCGCTTCACCCTCGACGGCTCCCGCCTCGCCTACGTCGCAGCCGCCCCCGACGACCGCTTCCTGGACGCCGGCGAAATCCCCGCCGACCCCGGCAACCCCGCCGCGGGCACCCGCTTGGTCTTCGAAACACCGAAAGGCGACCACTCCTACTCGCCCGGCCGCGTCAAGCTGCCGGTGAAAGAGGCGAAAGAGTAGGACGGCCCAGGTCAGTCCGATCAGGCCAGTCCAAGCTTCTTCAGCACGTCCGGCGTCGGTCCGTCGAACGTCTCCATCGCGACGTTGCCGACGTACTTCAGATCCTTCACGCCGACCGGCGTCGTGTAGAAGCCGCCGGCCGTCAGCGCGCGATAGCGCACGAAGGACTGCTCTTTGACGATTGCATCCGCGATCGTGCTCAGCTGCTGCGCCGACAATTTCGCGAACGACGTCTTGAAGCGCCGCTGCGCTTCGCTTTCGACCCGGCTCAAAGCGTCGACGATCGTCTTGCGGTCCTCCGCGTGCTCGGGGTAGGGCGCGCTGATCCATTCGTCGAGGAAGTCGACTACGCCGACGCTGGATGCGGCAGGCGAGGTGTCATCCGCGGGAATGATCAGATCGCACAGCGCTGCTGCAGTCACGCGCTGCTCCTTCGACAGCGTCAGCGGCCACAACTCGCCGGCCTTGTAGATCTTCATCAGGTTCGGATCTTTGCCGTAGCCTTTTGCCGCCGGCGCAGCCGCGAGCGCATCGAAGGAAGCGGTCGGCAGCCTGAGGGCCGCGCTCGCTCCCAGCACCCACTTGATCGCCGTACGTCGATCGAGCTCGTACATGTCAAAGCTCCCGTCGCTTCATCGCTTGCAGCATGTAATCCGCCGACCGCCACGCCAGCGCCATGATCGTCAGCGTCGGATTCTTGTCGGCGTTCGACGGGAACGGCGCGCCGTCGGTGATGAACAGGTTCTTCACGTCCCAGCTCTGCAGCCACTGGTTGACGACCGAGGTCTTCGGATCCGCACCCATGATCGCGCCGCCGATCTCGTGAATGATGAAGCCGCCGGGGGCGATCGCCTTGCGGCCGTCGAGCTCGGGCTTGCCCATTACTTTGCCGCCCATCTCCTCGATGATCGCGGCGAACGTGCGCTGCATGTGCGCGGCCTGGCGCGTCTCGTGATCCGACCACTTCCAGGAGAAGCGCAGCGTCGGAATGCCCCAGCGATCCTTCTTGTTCGGATCGATCTCGCAATACGAGTTTTCGTTCGGAATCATTTCGCCGCGGCCCGACAGGCCGATGAACGAGCCGTAGTAGCGCCGCATGTCTTCCTTGAGCTTGCGGCCGTAGCCGCCGGCGAACTCGGACATCGAGCCCATGCTGCCGACGCTCGGCATGCGCCGGCCGCTGCCCGTCTCGATGTGATAGCCGCGTGCGAAGTCGAGCTTGCCCGCCTTCTGCTGCTGGTAGAGCCACCACGGAGAATAGATATGAATGCCGCCGGCGCCGTCTTCGTTCGCCGGCGGCAGATTTTCCAGCAGCGGAATCTGGCCGGAGACCGACGAGCCGACAGTGTCCATGAGGTACTTGCCGACTTTGCCGCTCGAGTTCGCGAGACCGTGCGGGAATTGCCTGGATTTCGAGTTGAGCATGATGCGCACGGTCTCGCATGCGCTCGCGGCCAGCACGACGACGCGCGCCTTGGCGCGATGCTCCTGACCGCTCGCCCGGTCGACGAACACGACGCCGGAGGCGAGCCCGCGCTGGTCGAGCTCGACTTCACGCACCATCGCCTGCGTGCAGATGTCGAGATTGCCGGTCGACATCGCGGGCGGCAGATGCACCGTGGTCGATTGATACGTCGCGCGGATCGAGCAGCCGCGGCCGCAGTCGGTCGCCCAGAAGCACGCAGCGCGGTCACGCATGTGCTGGGCCAGGATCTGTTGCGCGCGCTCATTGCCCGGATGCAGCAGTTTCGGCAACCGTGTGTGATCGAGCTTCTGCGTCAGCACCGCGCGATGCGCCGCGATGACCGGCACGCCGATCTTCTTCGCGCGCTGACGGATCAATAGTTCGCCGGCACGCGCCTTCGGCGGCGGCAGCAGCACGCCGGGAGAGGAATTCGGCGTGTTCTCCATGCCGTCGTTGTCGCCGTAGACGCCGATCAGCATTTCGACTTTGTCGTAGTAGGGCGCGACGTCGCCGTAGTCGATCGGCCAGTCGAAGCCGAGTCCGTCACGCGTATGCGGCTTGAAATCGTATGGGCCGTTACGCAGCGAAATGCGGCCCCAGTGATTGGTGCGTCCGCCCAGCATGCGTGCGCGCCACCACCAGAAGCGTTGCTCCGGATCGGGCGAAGCGCTCGAGTACGGTTCGTCCGGCATTTCCCAGCCGCCGTCGATGGTGGAGTCGTAGAAGCCGAATTCCTTGTCCGGCGTCGACGTGCCGCGCAGCGGCGCCTGGTCAGGCGTGTGGAACATCGGCGTCTCGGTCTCGGGCACGTAGTTGCGGCCCGCTTCGAGCATCAGCACCTTCGCGCCGTCCATCGTGAGCGTGTACGCCGTCTGGCCACCGGCTGCGCCGGAGCCGACGACGATCACGTCGTACTCCTTCTGCAGCTTGTCGGGACGAATCATTGCCATGGCGGTTACTTCAACTTCTTGACGCTGATGTCCCGGAACAGCACGACGTCTTTATCGTTGTGGTTCTGCAGCCCGAAGTAGCCCGCAGCCGGCCGCTGGCCGCGATCGGGTTCCGAGGACTTCTTCTTCTCCGGCACCGGATCGCCTTCCCTGTAGTCGGTGATCTTCTCGCCGTTCAGCGTGACCACGGTGCGATTGTCGGTGAGCGTGATCTCCATCGTGTTCCACTCTTTCAGCTCCGGCTTCGCCAGCGCCTTGGTGAGCGAATACAGCACGCCGGTGCGGTGATAGTCGTCCTCGCTCGGATCGATCTGCACTTCGTAGCCTTTGTTCACCGGCATCCACGGCTCGGTCGGCTCGGTCGGAATGCGGATGAAGATGCCGGAGTTACCGCCCTTGGCGGGATCGGGCACCTTGAACACGACGCGCAGCACCGAGTTGCTCAACTTCTCTTTCGTGTACCAGAGCAGGCCCATGCCGCCGGTCGTTTTGATCACGCCGTTCTCGACCACCATCTCTCCCGGACCGACGTGCTGCCAGCCATCGAGATTCTTGCCGTTGAACAGCGGCGTCCACTGGCCATAGTCCTTCGCGTGGGAGCTCATGGCGGCGAGTCCGGCGAGTGCGACGACACAGCCAACAGAAAGTGATCGAAGGGACATGCTCGACTCCTCATGATTCACATTGCTATCCAGGCCGCGTTGCGGCGGCTCGATTCCACGGCGGCGTGCACGAACTGCACTCCGCGCAAACCGTCTTTGCCGGTAGGCACGAGCAACGCGCCCGCCGGCGGCGAAGTTTTCGCATCATACGCTGCGATCAGATCCGCGATGTCGCGGTACAGCTGAGCGAACGCTTCGAGATAACCCTCCGGATGGCCGGACGGGATTCGAGTGGCGCTCGCTGCGAGCGGCGTTGTGCCCGCGCCGCCGCGCGCGATCACGCGTGGCGGTTGTCCGTACGGCGCATATCGCAAGTGATTCGGTTCTTCCTGCGACCATTCGAGTCCGCCCTTCGCGCCGTAGATGCGCAGGCGCAGGCCGTTTTCGTTGCCGGGCGCGACCTGCGTGGCCCAGAGGCTGCCGCGCGCACCGTTGGCGAATCGCAGCAGCATCTGTGCGTTGTCGTCGAGCTTGCGCCCCGCGACCTGCGTCGAAAGATCCGCCGCCAGATGCGCCACGCGCATGCCGCTCACGAACTCAGCGAGATGAAATGCATGCGTGCCGATGTCGCCGACCGATCCTGCGCCCGATTGCTGCGGGTCGGTGCGCCACGACGCCTGCTTCTGACCTTCCGCTTCCAGCGCGGTCGTCAGCCAGTCCTGCGCGTACTCGACCTGCACGACACGCAGCTCACCCAGCTCGCCGGCGGCGATCATTTCCTTCGCCTGGCGCACGAGCGGATAGCCGCTGTAGTTGTAGGTGACTGCGAGCACACGCTGTGCGCGCTCGGCGGCGCTCACGAGATCGCTCGCGTCAGCGACCGTCGTCGTCAAAGGTTTGTCGCAGATGACGTGGAAGCTGGCTTCCAGAAACTTCTTCGCGCCGCTGTGATGCAGATGATTCGGCGTAACGACCGCAGCGACATCGATGCGATCCGCGCGCGCGCTTTCCGCACGCACCATCTCATCGACCGAAGCATAGGAGCGACGCGGATCGAGCAGCAGATCCGCAGCGCTGTCGCGCGAGCGTTGCGGATCCGAAGAGAACACGCCGGCGACGAGCTCGTAGCGATCGTCGAGCCGCGCCGCCATGCGATGCACGGCGCCGATGAATGCACCGCGGCCGCCCCCGACCATGCCGAGGCGCAAGCGACGGCTCATTTCAGGCCCAGCATCCGCCGATTGGCAGCATCGTCGGCGCCCGAGGCCGCGAAATCGTCGAACGCATGGTCGGCCACGCGGATGATGTGTCGCTGGATGAACTCCGCGCCTTCCGCTGCGCCCTGTTCCGGGTGCTTGATGCAGCACTCCCATTCGAGCACTGCCCAGCCTGGGTAGTCGTACTGCGTGAGCTTGGAAAAGATGCCGTTGAAGTCGACCTGGCCGTCGCCGAGCGAGCGAAAGCGACCGGCGCGATCGATCCACGGCTGATAGCCCGAGTAGACGCCTTGCTTCGCCGTCGGATTGAACTCCGCATCCTTGACGTGAAAGATCTTGATGCGCGGGTGGTAGGCGTCGATGAAGCCGAGGTAGTCGAGCTGCTGCAACACCATGTGACTCGGGTCGAACAGCATGTTGCAGCGGGGATGATCGTCGACGAGCGCGAGGAAGCGCTCGAACGTCACGCCGTCGAACAGATCCTCGCCGGGATGAATCTCGTAGCACACGTCGACGCCCACGGCGTCGAAGGCATCGAGGATCGGACGCCAGCGCCGCGCGAGCTCGTCGAACGCAGCCTCGATCAGACCGGCGGGCCGCTGCGGCCACGGATACAAATACGGCCACGCCAGCGCGCCGGGGAAGGTCGCGTGCGCGCTGAGCCCGAGATTCTGCGAGGCGCGCGCCGCCTTGAGCACCTGCTCGACGGCCCACTTCTGGCGCGCCGACGGATTGCGACGCACTTGCTCGGGCGCGAAGCCGTCGAAGGCGTCGTCGTACGCGGGATGCACGGCGACGAGCTGACCTTGCAGGTGCGTCGAGAGCTCGGTGATCTGCAGGCCCAGCTCCGCGAGCACGCCCTGCACTTCATCGCAGTACGTCTTGCTCTGTGCGGCGCGATCGAGATCGAACAGCCGCGACTCCCACGTCGGGATCTGCACGCCTTTGAAGCCGAGGTCCGCGGCCCACTTGCCGATCGAACGCAGCGTGTTGAACGGCGCAGCGTCGCCCGCGAACTGCGCGAGAAAAATAGCGGGACCTTTGATCGTGCGCATGGCGGTCAGAGCTTCGTGCCGAGCGTCTTCAGATAGTCGAAGCTGACCTTCACCGCTTCCAGCGGTGGACGCTCGAAGTTTTCCTGCTCGACGAAGTAGTGCTTGATGCGTCCGGGCTCCATCGCCTTGAAGGTGTGCTTCCAGTCGATCTTGCCGCTGCCCACCTCGGTGGTCTGCGCCTGCACGCGATCGACCATCGTTTGCATGTCCTTGCGCACTTCCTTCACGTGCAGCAGCGAGATGCGGTCGCCGTGCTTCTTCAGGTATTTCACCGGATCTGCGCCGGCGGTGACGACCCAGGCGATGTCCATCTCCATCGTGACCAGCGCGGGATCGGTCAGGCGCAGCAGCTCGTCGTAGGCAACGACGCCGTCGTACGAGCGGAACTCCATGTTGTGATTGTGATAGCCGACGCGCAGACCGGACTTCGCGGCCTCGACGGCGATCCTGTTCAGCTGGTCGGCATTCCACTTCCAGTCGTCGAGATTGATACCGGAGGCGAGCGACAGCACGGCTTTGCCCGGTTGCTCGCGGAAGCGCGAGTCGGCCGTCCACGGGAACGAGCAGACGAGATACTCGCAGCCGATCGCTTTCGCGTAATCGATGCGCTGCTGCAGCCCCGCCTGCAGATCCGCCATGCTCGCGTGCATGCTCGGCGCGGTCAGGCCGCAGTCCGTCAGGATCTTGCGCAGGTCTTTCGCGGCGAAGGGCGGAATCCCGGCGAGCTCGACCTCGCGATAGCCGATGTCCGCAATGGCGCGCAGCGTGCCGGGCAAGTCCTTCGCCGCGGCCTCGCGCACCGTGTAGATCTGCAGGCCTATTGGCATGCCCAGCGGCCCGACCTGCGCATCGGCCGCTCGTGCCGTGTGCAGGCTCATCGCCGCCAATGCGAAAGATCCGCGTTCGAGAAAAGCGCGTCGTGACAGCATGGCATCTCCCCCGTCCCCCTGGCCGCGAGAATAAATCGACTCGCGGGGCGTTGTATATTGATGCCCGATGAATTCGGACTCACCTTCGCCGGCCCTGACGATCCTGGTGCACGGGCTGTGGCAGTCGGGCCTCGAACTGTTCGTGATGAGGCGCCGTCTGCAGGCGGACGGCACGATGCGTGCACTGTTCTTCTCCTATCCGACAGTCGTCGGCTCGATGAGCAATCACGTGCGTCGGTTGATCGAGTGCGCGCGCGCTCACAAGTCCGAGCGCTTGCACTTCGTCGGGCACAGTCTTGGCGGATTGGTCGTCCTGCGCGCGCTCCAGGTGACGGACGATTTGCCGCCCGGCCGGGCCGTGCTGCTCGGCTCGCCGCTGCAGGGCTCGCGCACGGCGCAAAGCCTCGCACGGATACCGATTGTCCGGACGCTGCTGGGTGGCGCGCTGACGGAGGAGTGCGTCAACTGGTCGCCGCGCGAGTGGTCAGGGCGGCGTGAGGTGGGCGTGATCGCCGGGTCGATGGGTTACGGCGTCGGACGCCTGTTTGCCAATCTCGACGAGGCGCACGACGGGACGGTGCTGGTGGAGGAGACGAGGTTGCCTGGGGCGAAGGATCACATCGTGGTGAATGCTACGCACACGGGGTTGCTGGTCTCGGCCGAGGTCGCCGAGCAGACCCGGCATTTTCTGGAGAACGGCGCGTTCAGGAGATCCCTGTAGGTCGGGCTTTAGCCCGACAATCCGTGCAGAAAGTAAAGAGTCGGGCTAAAGCCCGACCTACAGCGTTCTTTTCAACGCGTACAGCGCGTCCAGCGCTGCTTTCGGCGTCATCGCGTCGGGGTCCAACTCGCGCAGCGCGCGTAGCGCTTCCGGCTCGGGCGCATCCTCAGGCATCTCCAGCAGCAGCTCCTGTTGCGGCCGAGGCTCGTGCGTTTCGGCTGAACGCCGTTCCAGCTCGCGCAAGTAGCGTCGCGCGGCCGAGATCACTTTCTGCGGCACGCCGGCGAGGGCGGCCACTTGCAGGCCGTAGCTCTGATTCGCCGGGCCTTCCTTGACCGTGTGCAGAAAGATCAGCTTGTCGCCGTGCTCCGTCGCATCGAGGTGCACGTTCGCGCAGCCCTCGAGCTCGGCGGCGAGCGAGGTCAGCTCGAAGTAGTGAGTCGCGAACAGCGTGAACGCGCGCGTGTTGCGAGCGAGATGCTGCGCGCACGCCCAGGCTAGCGACAGGCCGTCGTATGTGCTCGTGCCGCGGCCGATCTCATCCATCAACACCAGGCTCTGCGTCGTGGCGTTGTTGAGGATGTTCGCGGCCTCGGTCATCTCCAGCATGAACGTGGAGCGGCCGCCGGCGAGATCGTCCGACGCACCGATGCGCGTGAAAACGCGGTCGATCGGCCCGATGCGCGCCGCGCGTGCCGGCACGTAGCTGCCCATGCGCGCGAGGATCACGATCAGCGCGGTCTGCCGCATGTACGTCGATTTGCCGCCCATGTTCGGGCCGGTGATGACGAGGATGCGTCGAACGTCGTGCAGCTGCAGATCGTTCGGCACGAACGGCTGATCGATGAACTGCTCGACGACCGGATGGCGACCTTCGCTGATCTCGACGACGGGGTCGTCGGTGAGCTGCGGCGCCGTGTAGCGCAACGTCACCGCGCGTTCCGCGAGGTTTGCAAGAACGTCGAGTGCTGCGAGCGCCGCCGCAGTCGCCTGCAGTTCCGCGAGCCGCGCGATCAGCTGATCGAGCAGCTCGTCGTACAGCTGTTTCTCGCGAGCGAGCGCTCGATCGCGCGCACTCAGCACCTTGTCTTCGAATTCCTTCAGCTCCGGCGTGATGTAGCGCTCCGAGTTCTTCACCGTCTGCCGGCGGTGATAGTCCGGCGGCACGCGGTCCGCGAGGCTGCGATTGATCTCGATGTAGTAGCCCGACACGCGGTTGTAGCCGAGCCGCAGATTCGCGATGCCGCTGCGCTGGCGCTCGCGCGCTTCCAGGTCGAGCAGGTATTGATCGCTGTGCTCGCTGATGCGCTTGAGCTCGTCGAGCTCGGCGTCGTAGCCGAGCGCGATGACGCCGCCCTCGCGCAGGATCGGCGGCGGTTGCTCGACGATCGCGCGCGCCAGCAATGCATGAATGTCCGGGTAGGTGCCTGCACGCGCGGCCAGATCGATCAGCGCGGGCGAATCGAGTCCGGCGAGCAGACCTTGCAAATCCGGCAGTCGCGCCAGCGCTTCGCGCAACTGCGCAAGATCACGCGGCCGCGCGGTCTTCAGCGCAATGCGAGCGAGCCCGCGTTCGACGTCGCCGACGTGCGCGAGCACGTCATGCAGCGCGCCGTGCAAACCTTTATCGATCAGCGTGCCGATTGCCTGCAGGCGCAGTTCGACCGTGCGGCGATCCCGCAGCGGTCGATGCAGCCAGCGGCGCAGCTCGCGACCACCCATCGCAGTTGCGGTTCGATCGAGCACGGCGGCGACCGTGCAATCCGGCCGATCCGCGAGACTCGTCGAGAGCTCGAGGTTGCGGCGCGTCGCTGCATCGAGCAGCACAGCTTCGCCGCGCTCTTCCGTGCGCAGACCGCGCAGGTGAGGCAGCGCGGCTTTTTGTGTATCGCGTACATATTGCAAGAGGCAGCCTGCCGCTGCGACAGCGAGCAGGCGATCAGCGCAACCGAACCCCGTCAGGTCGCGCGTCTGGAATTGATCGCACAGCGAGCGCGTCGCGGTTTGCACGTCGAAGTGCCACGGCGGGCGCTCGCGAACGAACGTCGCCGTACCCCCAGACTGCGACGATGGCTGCTGCGACTGCTCCGGCACCAGCAGCTCTGCCGGCCGCAGCCGCTCGATTTCACTGGTGAGCGCTTCGCTGCCCTCGGCCTCGAGCACGCTGAAGCGGCCGCTCGACAACTCGAGCCACGCGAGTCCGAAGCGCTCGCCGTCGCGAAACAGGGCTGCGAGCAACGTGTCGCGCCGTTCCTCCAGGAACGCTTCGTCGGTCACCGTGCCGGGCGTGACGACGCGCACGACCTGCCGCTCGACCGGACCCTTGGCTTTCGCCGGATCGCCGATCTGCTCGCAGATCGCGACCGACTCGCCGCGGCGCACGAGCTTCGCCAGATAACCTTCGACGCTGTGAAACGGCACGCCCGCCATCGGAATCGGCTGACCGGCGGACTGACCGCGCGCCGTCAGCGTGATGTCGAGCAAGCGCGCGGCGCGCTTCGCGTCGTCGTAGAACAGCTCGTAGAAATCGCCCATGCGATAGAACAGCAGCACGTCCGGGTGCTGCGCCTTGAGGCGCAGGTACTGCTGCATCATCGGGGTATGTTGGGAGGCCGCTGCCACCGGCCCGGCGCCTGTTGTCATCCGGGAATTATGCGATGAAAAGTCGCTGCTGGCGTGAGAGCATCGCCCGGACCCATCGAGCGTACGACCATGACTAAAGACCCAACGAGCGATGCGGAGCTGCAGCGGCTGGCGACCAAGGTAGGCGCTTTGCTGATCGACAGCGAACGCCGGCTGGTGACGGCGGAGTCGTGCACGGGCGGCTGGATCGCCAAGGTGATGACGGACATCCCCGGCAGCTCCAACTGGTTTCTCGGCGGCGTCGTTGCTTACAGCAACACTCTCAAGCAGCGTCTGCTCGGCGTGCTGCCATCGACACTGGCCGCACACGGCGCAGTCAGCGAAGCGGCGGCGCGTGAGATGGCGATCGGCGCACTCGAGACGCTGGGCGGTCAGTTCGCCGTCGCCGTGACCGGCATCGCCGGCCCGGACGGCGGGCAGCCCGGCAAGCCGGTCGGCACGGTATGGTTCGGGTGGGCCTGGCGCGCGGGCGAGGAAATCGAAACGCGCGTGGCGCTCGCAACGTTCGCCGGCGATCGCGAGGCCGTCCGCCGTCAAACCGTCGCGCGTGCGCTGGGCGAACTGCTGCGCATGTGAAGAATCGCCGCCTGTTCTTCGCGCTCTGGCCGACGGATGCGGTCCGTGCGCAGCTGGCCGCCGAGGCGCAAGCGCACGCCGCGCTCGGTCGCGCGATCCCTGCTCGCAATCTGCATGTCACCGCTGTTTTT
>Ga0207648_10007616_pt1 | contig 10615 bp, 8 predicted proteins | sample KBSMisM32_FD_184310 | JGI IMG/M metagenome (GOLD analysis project Ga0207648, IMG submission 184310) | Miscanthus rhizosphere microbial communities from Kellogg Biological Station, Michigan, USA - KBS Miscanthus M3-2 (SPAdes) (version 2) | ecosystem: Host-associated > Plants > Roots > Rhizosphere... | reverse complement strand
TGGAAGAGCCTGCTGTATTAAACCGTTATTGGGATGAGAATGATACCGCCAGGCCTGAATCATACAGTGAAGACGTGGAGTTGGCACATAATGTTGTAAACAAAGCAGCACTGTATCGTGATATTCGTACTGCTGCAGAAAGTGGTTGGGACTTTAGTTGCCGCTGGTTTAAGAATGTAAAAGATTTTAGCAGCATTCATACAACAGATATCCTTCCTGTTGATCTTAATTGTTTAATAGTTCACCTGGAAGAAACGCTGGCAGAAGCATATGAATTATGTGGCAATTTTCTTCTTTCAAATGAAATGACCTCCTTTGCATTTGAGCGGAAAGTAGCCATTCAAAAATATTGCTGGAACGAATCAAGGCAATTTTATTTCGATTATGATTTTGTTGCAGGCCAGCAAAAAACATTGTTCACATTGGCTGCTGCATTCCCGCTTTTTTTTAAAATCGCTTCACAGGAACAGGCAATTGCAGTAGCAGCAACACTTGAAAAATTATTTTTACAACCGGGCGGCCTAACAACAACACTTGAAGTAACAGGCCAGCAATGGGATGCCCCGAATGGCTGGGCGCCCTTACAATGGATCGCTATTAAAGGGCTTGAAAATTACGGCATGCATACACTTGCAAAAGAAATTGCGGTGAGATGGATTGCACTCAACAAAAAAGTTTACGAGCGTACAGGTAAGCTTATGGAAAAATACAATGTATATAATACCGGTCTCGATGCAGGTGGTGGCGAATATCCATCACAGGATGGTTTTGGCTGGACGAATGGCGTATTGCTTAAGCTGATAAGTATATATGAACAATAATAATTTTATTGTTTAGCTAATGCTGGCAGAAATTTTTATGTTTGAAAAATGCAAAGAATTATTTTAGTTTCATCTGTTATCCTTTTATTCACTTCATGTTCTGCAGGTAAGCATATTGTTGATAATAGTGAATATAATTTCAGATCCGTTAATGCTCTTCCTGATTATGGTAATCTTAATTATTGGGCAGCGCATCCATGGAAGCATGATCCTTCAGATAGTGTGCCGCTTCCATTACAAAAAAATTATCAGCCTGATTCTACCATAGATATTTTCTTTTTATACCCCACCAGCTATACAGACAGGACAATGCCCTATGGATGGAATGCACCTATAGATGATTCAGCAATCAACAGGAAAACAGATTATAATTCTATTCTTTACCAGGCAAGTATATTTAATGAAGCAGGACGTGTATTTGCACCGCGTTACCGGCAGGCAAATTACTTCGCTTATTTTCCATCAGACACTGCCGCTGCTCTTGCAGCTTTTGATACCGCATATAATGATATTAAGAATGCTTTTGAATATTACCTTGAACATTATAACGCCGGCAGGCCAATTGTTATAGCGGCGCACAGCCAGGGTTCCACACATGCAAAAAGATTGATAAAAGAATTCTTTGATGGCAAGCCTTTGCAAAACAGGCTCGTTGCTGCTTATATAGTGGGTATGCCCCTGGAGCAGGATTATTTCAGCAATATCCCACCATGCAATACAGCATTACAAACAGGCTGCGTGTGCAGTTGGCGCACATTTAAAGATGGTTATACAGATGAGTTTGTAAGTAAAGAAAACTTCCAGGCAATTGTCACTAACCCGCTTACATGGGATACCGCTCAGCCATCTGTTTCACGCAAAACAAATGAAGGCTCCATCTTATTAAAATTCAATAAAATAAAAAAGCGTGTTGCGGGAGCAACTGTTCATGAAAATATATTATGGACAGCAAAACCACATTTCTTTGGTAATATATTTTTAAAAACACCTAACTATCATATTGCTGATTATAATTTTTATTACATGAGCGTAAGAAAAAATGTGCAGCAAAGAATTAATGCTTTTTGGAAGAAATAATTTTTTTGTTACCGGCTATACCAATTCTATTTTAGTTCTGTTGCCACGCTCGGTTCGCAGTTCTGTTTTCATGGCGTCTTTGAAAAGTGCATACTCCCAGCTTATATAAATACATTTTTTCTTATGTTATAAAAGTACTGTTAAAGAAAAAAGATATTCAGCATATCATTAAACGCATGTTTCGGATTATTGTCTGTGAATTGTCTTTTTAATAAGGGATTTTATTAATCAAAACAATAATTTATGAAACACATCATAGCAGCAGTATTGCTTTGCATAACAGCTTCATCAGGAATTTTTGCACAGGTATCAAAAGGATCTTTATTCATTGGCCCATCTTTAACGACAACAACGTATAACGCTGTCAACAATGATTATAATTATGCTGACAGTGGTTTAAGAAAAACAACCAATCATAATTTCGGGATAGGTGCAAGTCCGCAGATTGGGATCTTCGTAACAAATCATTTGGTAGTAGGAGGAAGCCTTGGATTCAATCTCACTTCAAACAAGCAAAGCATCAACAGCAGCGAAGGAAATGTAATATCAAGTGATACAAAAAGAAATACATTTACCATCGATGCCGGCCCATTTGCAAGGTATTATTTCTTTAATGGCACACCGGGAAAGAATCTTTTCTTTACGCAGCTTGATGCAAGAGTTGGTACAGGTTCCGGCAAAACGACGGGCTCAGGAGACAATGTTATCAACTCATATACTTCATCAGGAAAAACCTCAAATATTTTTACATGGGATGCCGGTGGCTCTGTTGGTCTTACGCATCTTATACAAAAAAATATCGGACTTGATATTTATGCCGGTTACGATTATGGTATTGATAAAAGCCATGTGCTTAATACCACCAATAATACAGTAAAAGGAACAGGCGTAAGTTCTGTCAGCGACTCACAGTATGATCTTACAGCTCATAACAACGATTTTAAGTTTGGAGTAGGATTTCACTGGTTTCTTGCTTCTCATAAATCATAAAATTTACTTCTTTAAGCAACTCAGTTTTTTATAGTGGTTTTTGAACTCGGGTAAACAAACAAGCGCCGCATTTTGCGGCGTTTTTCTTTTGCCCTTGTAGTACAGCATAATTTTGTTGATTATATTTAAAACATGAAAAGAGTTATTCTCTGCTTTATACTAATAAGAGCTTTTGACGTATATGCGCAAAAACCCATTGATGAATTAATTGCCGTAGAAAAAAAATTTGCTAAAACAAGTAAAGATTATTCAACCAAAAAAGCATTTCTTGCTTTTGTGGATAGTAATTGTGTAGGTTATAACCAGGGTAAGCAAATAAATATTTTTAGGGAATGGGCAGAAAGAAATGCTGACAGTTCAAAGCTTACCTGGTCTCCTGAAATATCTGTGATAGCGGCATCAGGTGAAATGGGTATAAATTCAGGGCCATGGCAATACAGCGAAACAGATTCGGTTATAGCAAAGGGGCATTTTACAACCGTATGGAAGAAAAAAAATAATGGTGAATGGAAAGCTGTGTTTGATATGGGTATAGGCTATCCTCAGAAAATTGATGACGATGATAATATTCACAAAATTATTTTAAACAAAAAATATTCATCCATTGATTCATCTGCATTAATACAGGTAGAAAATAATTTTACTGCTGCATTTAAAGCCAATAAAGATGCAGCCATACAATTGGTAATAGAAAAAGACAGCTGGATAAATATTAACGGTCACCCGTCTTTCAAAGGAAGTGAAGCAGTTTTGAGTGCTTTAACTTTTATTGATCAAAACATACAGTTTAAACCTGGCGGTTTTTTTGTTTCAAACAGTTATGATCTTTTGGCTGTATATGGTATAATTAAGAACGAGGGCAAAAAAGACCAGGGCTTTTTGCATGTATGGGAAAGAGATAATAAGGAATGGAAAATGCTTATGATGGTAATACACTAATGTATTTGTATTGATGAAAGTTGTTGAGAAAGTACAAGAGTGCGACGCAACGGAGTATAATCGATGTACTGCTGCCCGGACCAAAATAATCGAAGTTTTAAATTACTGTGGTTCCAGTAAATAAAATCCATAAGGCTCTATAATAAGATATTCATGATCGTTGCCAACAGTAAAATATTTTTTGCTCCAATGATCATATAAACGGGCTGGCGCATTTCCTTTTTCTTTGAAACTGTACCAGGTTAAATAAGAGGTAAGGCTGCAAAAATTGAATATGCAAAACAAATGTTTATCACCAAGAGCACGGAGATAAGCTGCTACATGAATATTGTGTGGCGATAACCAGCTTAGGTTGCTGTGATCTGCCAGCATACCCAGTTTTTTTCTCAGGCTTATTAAATGCTGAGTGCCGGTAAATACTTTATGTTCTACCGTACCGGGCTTGTCAATATTTTTACTTTTTTTCCAGTCAATAACGGGCCGGTGCATCCAGCGGTTGTCATAACTTTTGGCGGTATCACTTAAATAAGAGTAATCATTTGTATAAGCAGCCTCATCTCCATAAAAGATCATGGGCACGCCGCCAATAAAAAAACTGTGTGCCTGCATCATGAGAATTTTTTGCAGGGATAAGTTAATGTCATATTCATTATTTTCTTCCAGCGCTTTTTCCAAACCACATAATGAAGCCAATGATCCGCTGATACGTGCATCACCTGTTTTTGGATTGGAGGAAAACAAAGCGCCGCGTGCAGGGGAGTGTGGAAAATTTCCGGAATAATAATTTTTAAGAAATGTTCTGTGTTCATATGCATTAAAGCCGGCGCTTTCTATCATGTAGTCATCATACCCCAAACCAATATCATCATGGCAACGCGTATATGTGATCCATGTTGTACCATATGGTTTACGCAACAATTCGTGTTGTGCGGCGAGCATTACCCTTGTATCTCCGCTGGCAAGCGCATCCCATTGCAATGCCATATGCGTGGCATTGTAGGCAAAATCGCATTCCTTTGCTTTGTATTGTCCTGTGCCAAAATATTTCATGATCTCCCTTGGTGCAACGATCGCCTCACCAAGCAACGCCAGTCCCGGCGCAGCAATTTGTACACATTGTTTTATAAGTCGTAATAAGGTATGTGCCTCTTTCAGGTTTTGGCATGTAGTGCCGATTTGTTTCCAGATAAATGCCGGCGCATCTATGCGAAGGATATCTACACCAAGATTGGCATAAAAGAAAATAGTATCAAGCATGTCTGTCAATACATGGGGATTGCGGTAATTAAGATCCCACTGGTAATTATGAAAAACAGTCATTACCCATTTACTGCATTCGGGCACATAAGTAAAACTGCCTGCTGCACTTTCCGGGAAAATATCAGGCATTGTTTTTTCATATTCATCAGGCAATGACCGGTCATTAAAAAAATAAAAATAATCCTGGTAATAAGTATCTCCATCTTTTGCCTTCTGTGCCCATTCATGGTGATGCGATGTATGGTTGAGTACAATATCCAGCATCAGGTACATTTTCTTTTGCAGCATTTTTTCCTGCAATGCCTTCAGATCTTCAAGTGTGCCAAAACGTTTATCTACTTTTCTGAAATTACTTACTGCATAACCACCATCGCTTTCGTTTTCGGGACTTTCAAAAACAGGCATCAGGTGTAAAAAATTTACACCAAGCTTTTCAAAGTAACCAAGCCGGCCTGCAAGATTATTGATATCGCCACAAAAACGGTCAACGTATAAACTCATACCGGCTATTTCATTTGAAAGAAACCAATGATCCTCCTTCTCCTTTTCTATATCTCTTTGTTTAAGAATTTGCGGTCTGTTGTTATAAGCATTTACAATGGTTTGCAATAGTTTATTAAAAGCCGCCGTGGCTCTTGCATCATGCGCATACAATTCGGTGTACAATCTTTGTATTGCAGAAGCATTTGCAATAAAGCGGGTATAAAACAGGTTGTCCTTGCCTGCTATATCTGTTTCATCTTTTAAAAGCGTATTTATTTTTTGATGAAGATGAAAATCGTACATACTGTTTTATTTTTCTGATACCGGCTGTGGTTCTTTGTAGCATCGCCTGTTGCGTCGCAATCCGTTTATCAGTTTGAACATTGTGCAACTTTATTCACTGCATGGATAAGGTGATAAAGAAATTATGAGTTCTCTGTTTCTGCGGTAAAGAACTCATTTAAAAATATCGTTACTCAAATGTTTAAATGCTTCCATAGCACCCATGTATTCGCAGGTTCTTGCACCTGCTTTGTTGGCATTGTGTACAACATCTTTCCATGCGTCATCATTCAAAGTAAGCATTTCATTGAATGATAGATTGCTCAACTGGTATAATACTGCTCCTACAAATGCGTCACCAGCACCGGTTGTATCTACCGGTGACACCGGTATACTTGGAATGACAACTGTGCCATTATTTATACCCAGCATGGTCCCTTCTTTGCCAAGTGTGATGGCAAACACCGACTTTGTTTTTTGCTGCAGTACAAACACTGCGTCTTCAAGCGTTGGTTTGCCCGTAATAAGCATGGCTTCTTCGTCACTTACTTTAAAGAAGTGACAGCTTTCAAGAAAATTCAAACTCTGGTCAATAAAACTTTGTGTATCGTTTTTGAAAAGCAGGTGCCTGTAATTGGGATCGAAACTGATGAAGATATTTTGCTGCAAAGCCTTTTGCATCAGGCCTTGGTACGCAGCCTGCAATGGCCCCGGTAAAAAACCCGTAGCAGAACCAAAATGAATAATTGAAAACTCATCGAGATCAATATCTTCTACCTCCTGCCTGCTTAATTGCCCGTCGGCGCCACGGTTAAAATAAAAATCACGTTCACCATTTTCCATTAATGATACAAAAGCAAATGTGGTGAAGAAATTTTCGTCCTGTAATATCCATTTTGTGGATACGCCAAATGATTGCATTACATCAATAATATGCCGGCCGAAAGGATCGGTACCCACTTTTGAAGCAAGCTCTACATTGCCACCGAGTGCTGCAATTGCAGCAGCAACATTGGTAGGCGCACCACCTGCTTTCTTTAAAAAATTGTTGCCATCAGATAATGAACTGCCTTTATCTATGCAGATCATATCTATTAAGGCTTCTCCGATGCAAAGTATTTTTTTCATAAAAACCCTCCGGGCCTCTTTTTAGGGAGGCTTATTGATTTTGTATAACGATAATAGTTTGTTTCAATCATTTGGAATAAAGAACTAAGCGTACAAGAGTGCGACGCAAGTAAAGCTTAATGGTTTTACATGGCCGGCCCCATAAAAATATATTAATGTCCTGCACTTACCGGCATTGCAATTTCCGTTTCTGTTTTAGCTACTTTTATTAATGTTGTAGCAAGTGATGCTATCAACAATAAGGCACCTGCAAACGTGATGGCATTTGATGGGCTGTCTCCTAAAAAATTTTTATAGATATAGCCAAACGATAATGTTTGCAATATCATAGGTACCACGATCATCATATTGATAATGCCCATATATACACCATAACGTTCTTTGGGAATGCTACCTACAACCATGATGTAGGGCACGCCCATCATACTTGCCCATGCTACACCAAAACCGATCATTGGCGCAAAAAGAAAATATTTGTTTTCAATATGCGGTATAATAAATAATGAAATGGCTGCGCAGGCAAGGCATACTACATGAACTTTTTTTGCACTGAATTTTTTTGCGAGCCATACGAGTGAAAATGCGGATAAAAAAGTAACCACATTGTAAAAGCCATTTACCAAACCCGTCCAGCCAACAGCCTCTTCGTATAATGCTTTGTTTGTTTCTGCCGAAGTGTGCCAAACAGATTTTGCAATACTGTGCGAAATAAATTGCCAGTAACAAAACATAGCATACCATTGAAACAAATAAACGAGGCCTAACTGCCATAAGGTTTTAGGCATATCTTTTATTGCGGATATAATTTCAATAAAGGGCGTGAAAAAATTTTTTTTCTCCGCACGCAATGCGCTTAGCTCTTCTGCTGTGGGTGGTATCTCAGGCGTTTTTGTAACAGACCATAACACGGAAGTAATGGAGCAAAAAGCGCCAACAAAGAAGGAGCCGTATACCCAATAAGGAATGCCGCTTTGGCCATCATCTGTTTTTGTTTCTCCTGTAATTGTTTTCTGAAAAAAATACAATGATACGTTTGCAAGTGTAATACCAAGCCCGGTAAAAAAACTTTGTGTAAGAAAACCAAGGGCACGTTGTTTTGCAGGAAGTTTATCGGCTATAAAAGCGCGGTAAGGTTCCATTGCGGTATTGTTGGCGGCGTCAAGAATCCAAAGTAACCCCACTGCCATCCATAACGCGCTGCTAAACGGAAATGCGAATAAGCAAAGGCTGCAAAAAATTGCACCGATAAGAAAATAGGGTTTGCGTCTTCCCCAGCGTGGGTGCCAGGTTTTATCACTTAATGCTCCAATCAGCGGTTGTATCAGCAGGCCGGTCATAGGGCCTGCCAGGTTTAAAAGTGGTAATTGTTCAGGCCGGGCATGTAAAAAAGTATATAGTGGGTTTACAGCTGTTTGTTGTAATCCAAAACTGTACTGGATACCAAAAAACCCCACATTCATATTGATGATCTGCCAGAAACTTAGTTTTGGTTTTATAAATGACATACGCAATCATTAGATACCGCATAGTATTGTGCAGCCCATAAATTTAATCAATGATCGGGAATGAAATACAGTTATACATTTGTGAGTAGGTTTTCAAACGTTTGCGGTGAATAAATTTACAGTATGATACGACGCCTGAGAAAGCAAAGACTGGCTCTTATAACATTCGTTTACTGGTTTCTTCTTATTTATATTATTGCCGCTTTGGTATGGTGGTTCATTTCTCTTGAGAACCAGAATACGCTTATGTTTGAATACAGGATCGTTGAGCTGGATAAAGATGACCCTTCTTATACACAAAAACTTTGGCAACTGAGTGATGAGCGGCACCGCAAGACCATGCAATATATTGGTGAAGGCAGTACTTTTCTTTTACTGATACTGGTGGGTGCCGTTTTTGTGTACCGCGCTACAAAAAAACAGATAAGATTATCACAGCAGCAACAAAATTTTATGATGGCGGTAACGCATGAGCTAAAGACACCGATTGCTGTAACCCGCCTTAACCTGGAAACACTTCAAAAAAGAAAGTTGGATGAATTACAACAAAGTAAACTTATTGTGCATGCCCTGGAAGAAACCAACCGCCTGAATGTTCTTACCAATAATATACTGGTGGCGGCACAACTTGAATCCGGTAACTATGTAATCAGCAGGCAACCTATAGATATAAGTGAACTTGTTACCAGTTGTGTGGATGATTTTGCGGCCAGGTTTCCAAAGAGAGTGATTCATACACAAATTGAAGAAAAAATATTTACAGAGGGAGAGACCATGTTATTGCAGATGCTGGTAAATAATCTTATTGATAATGCATTGAAATATTCTGACCAGTTAAAACCGGTGGGAGTTATTTTAAAAAAAGATGGCAGAAAAGTTTTATTACAGGTACTTGATATGGGAGAAGGCATTGCTGAGAATGAGAAGAAAAAAATATTTGAAAAGTTTTACCGGTCGGGCAATGAATCTGTGCGTGTTGCAAAAGGCACAGGGCTTGGTTTATATCTTTGCAAACGAATTGTAAAAGACCATAAGGGCGAAATTAAAGTACAGGATAATATCCCGAATGGAACTATTTTTACGGTAACCCTGCAATCAATATGAGTACGGAAAAAAGACCAAGTATATTACTGGTGGAGGATGAGGAAAATCTTCATGAAGCATTAAAGCTTAATCTTGAAATGGAAGGTTATGAAGTTACTTCCTGCTTTAATGGTAACGATGCATTGAAGGCCGTTCAGAATGAATATTTCGACCTTATCATCATGGATATTATGCTGCCCGGTATTGATGGCATCAGCATTACAGAAAATATACGGGTGCAGCAGAATGAAGTACCAATTCTTATTTTAAGTGCAAAGAATACCAGCGCCGACAGGGTGCTTGGGTTAAAGAAGGGTGCTGATGATTACCTTACCAAACCTTTTAACCTGGAAGAATTATTATTAAGAGTAGAAAAGCTGATTGATAAGAATAAAAAAATGCAGGTAAAAGAAACAGTAGGGGATACTTATGAATTCAGCGGCAATAAAATAAATTTTAAAGCGCAGGAAGCCATTACCTGGAACGGAAGCAAGGTAGACCTTAGCAAAAAAGAAATGATGCTTTTAAAATTATTGATCGATAACAGGAATGAAGTAGTAACACGTGAAAAAATTCTGCAGATGGTATGGGGTTATAATGTTTATCCTACCACAAGAACGATTGATAATTTTATTCTAAGCTTTCGTAAATATTTTGAAGCAGACAGCCGTAATCCAAAACATTTTCACTCAGTACGCGGCATGGGTTATAAATACACCGATTAAGACAGCTCATATATTTTCTTTACAACAGATGTAAGATCAAAATAAATTTTTTCTTTTATTCCTTCATCAATATCTGGCGAATAAAGATTTCTGTTGCAGGTTATAAATATCTGGTGGCATGCGGTGGCAACATCCCTGTAACTGTCCGTATTATTCAGTAAGCTGATCAGTTCATCTTCCGTTAAACTTTGCGCAGTAAATTTTGTTTGTAGTGTATTTGTCAAAAATGTTCTTGAAGCATTTAGAAATTGTCTTGTTTCTTCCACGGTGCCAAGGTCATGTAAAGCAGAAAGTATATCAGAAGTATTATCTTTTTTTACAG
>Ga0207648_10007613_pt1 | contig 10616 bp, 12 predicted proteins | sample KBSMisM32_FD_184310 | JGI IMG/M metagenome (GOLD analysis project Ga0207648, IMG submission 184310) | Miscanthus rhizosphere microbial communities from Kellogg Biological Station, Michigan, USA - KBS Miscanthus M3-2 (SPAdes) (version 2) | ecosystem: Host-associated > Plants > Roots >... | reverse complement strand
GGATTTCCTGGCGAGGAAGGTGCCGATGATCGAGCTGGGTGAGTGGTTAGGCCGCCGCCGGTTCGAGCCGCGCTACGACGCTCCGGCATTTCAATCCGCCTTCGACGAGCTCACCGGATTGCTGGCCGACGCATATGACGGCCATCCGCAGGTCGAGTACGTCGACACCGCGATGTACGGCTTCTGGGGCGAAGGCCACACGTGGCCGCTCGAGCGCAATCCGTTTCCCGACTATGCGACTGCCGAAGCAACATTCGTGCGGATGCTGGACCGGCAGCTCGAGTACTGGAAGAAAACGCCGCTCGCGACCAACACGCAGCCCGACTTCAGCAAGGTTGGAAATTTCGAGCTGGTCGAGCGCAGCGTCCGCAGTCACAACTGGCTGCGCACCGACACGATCTTCATCGAGAACGAGCAGATCGAGGCGCTGAGCAATCGTCCGGCCTGGACGGGCGTGACGGTTGAAGTGCCGATGTCGGACGGCTCACCGCAGAGTCTGCATCGCAGCGAAGGCATCACTCTCACCGACAACGTGATCAGTCACGTCCGTGACGTGGGCGCTCACTACTTCTCGCTGTGGAACTGGCATCGCATCCACGTCGATGGGATTCAACGCTACTACGCGCAGTATCCCGACGCGCTGAATCAGCTCGCGCGTTCGATCGGTTATCGCGTCCGGCCGTCGTGGCTCTGGACCTACGATGCGGGCAACGAGACCGGCCTGATTCTCGGCATGGTCAACGACGGCATCGCCGGTGTTCCCGGCGTGCTGTGCCTCAGCGTTCTCAACGAAGCCGGACTCGTGCTCGCGAGCGGCAGTCTCGACGCGGGCTATCCGCTGCCGGGGAAAGTGCGGCAGGCCAAGCTGCCGTTACCGCGCGGCACGGATTGGAAAGGATTGCGCGTGAAGGGCGAAGTCGAAGTGAAGGGTCAGCGCTACCCGGTGCGCTGGGCCTGCAGGGAATCGCTCGAGGTCGATGGCACGCTGAGGTTACGGCCAACGCCGGGAATCGATTAATTGCGCGGCGGCGGTCTGCGCCGCTGCGCCTGCCAGTAGCGAATCAGCACGAAGCCGGTGGCCATGCCGCCGAGATGCGCGAAGTGCGCGACGCCGGACATCGTTTGCGTCACACCCAGGTAAAGCTCGAGCAGGCCGTACAAGGTGACGAACAACCATGCCGGCATGGGAATCGGCGGGAAGATCAGCATCAGCGTGCGCTTCGGGTACGCCATACCGAATGCGAGTAGCAAGCCAAAAATGCCGCCCGATGCACCGACCGTCGGGTATGGAGGCAGGTTGGCTGTCGTGACCACGATGAGATGCATGAGCGCGGCGCCGACGACGCAGGTCAGGTAGTAGATGAGATAGCGCTTCGCTCCGAACAGGCGCTCGACCTCCGAGCCGAACATGAACACAGCGAACATGTTGAAGAAGATGTGCGAGAGACCGCCGTGCAGGAAGCCGTAAGTGAGCAGCTGCCAGGGTTCGAACATGCCGGACTGCAGCGGCCATAGATTGAAGGGCTGCATCCAGCCGCCCACCAGATACCCGCCACCCAGCAGGTACTGCAGGATGAAGACGCCGACGTTCGCAAGAATGATGGCTTTGTTGGTAGGCGTTATCTGGTCGAGCATCGGCGTGAGTATGCGGGCGCGGTGCGTCAATGCAAATTGACGGGCAAAAAAAAGCCCGCGGGGGCGCGGGCAAGGGGGTTAGGGAAATCAGCGGAATCGAAATCAGGCGGCGGCAGCATTCCTCGCCGTGTAAGGCCGATACGGCAGGCCGAGATCGCGCGCGACCGCTTCGTGCGTAATCGCACCCTGGTGCACGTTCAAGCCGGCAGCCAGATGCGGGTCCTGCGCGAGTGCGCCGACGCCGTGGTCGGCAAGCGCCCGCACGTACGGCAACGTTGCATTCGTGAGCGCGAACGTCGACGTGCGCGGCACAGCGCCCGGCATGTTCGTGACGCAGTAGTGAACGACACCGTCCACGACGAACGTCGGCTCGGCATGCGTCGTCGGCTTGCTGGTCTCAAAGCAGCCGCCCTGGTCGATCGAGATGTCGACCATCACGGCGCCGGCCTTCATCTTCTTCACCATGTCGCGCGTGACGAGCTTCGGCGCCGCGGCGCCGGCAACGAGCACTGCACCGACGACGAGATCAGCCTGCGTCACCAGCGACTCGATCGCTTCGATCGTCGAAGCAGCCGTCTTCAGCTTGCCGCCGAACATCGCGTCGAGCTGACGCAAGCGACGCAGCGAGCGATCGACGACGGTCACGTCAGCACGCATGCCGACAGCGATTTCCGCAGCGCTGGTGCCCGAGACACCGCCGCCAAGGATCACGACCTTCGCCGGCGGCACGCCCGGCACGCCGCCGAGCAGCACGCCGATACCGCCATTCGCCTTCTGCAGCGAGGCAGCGCCGACCTGCACCGACATGCGTCCCGCGACTTCGCTCATCGGCGTGAGCAGCGGCAGCGAGCCGTCGTTCGCAGTGACCGTCTCGTATGCGATCGCCGTCGAGCCCGAGGCCATCAGCGCCTTCGCCTGCTCCGCGTCGGCAGCGAGATGCAGATAGGTGAACAGGATCTGTCCCGGCCGCAGCATCTTGCACTCGGCCAGCTGCGGCTCTTTGACCTTCACGACCATCTCGGCGCCGTCGAAGACTTCCTTCGCCGTGGCGACGATCTTGGCGCCCGCAGCGGTGTACGCCGCGTCGTCGACGCCGATGCCGGCGCCGGCGGAGCTCTGCACGAGCACCTGGTGACCTGCCGCAACGAGCTCACGGACACCGGCCGGAACCAGGCCGACGCGGTACTCGTGATTCTTGATCTCCTTCGGGACGCCGATGCGCATGCGCAACCTCGCGAGGGGGTGAAATGAGGCGACTACTCTAGTAGGGGAAACCGGCAGGAAACTGCGCGAATCGGCTTAGAAGGGTGAAAATGTGGCAGAATCTGCCGCCTGCTCTTCCGATCACGACGGATTCTTGCGCATGAAACTCGACCGCTTCGACAAAGCCATCCTGCAGGCGCTGCAGCTCGACGGCCGGGTTTCGAACGCCGCCCTGGCCGAGCGCCTGAGCCTTTCCGAATCCGCTTGTCTACGCCGCGTCCGTGCGCTGGAAGAGTCGGGTCTGGTCGAGGGCTATACCGCGCTGATCAATCAGCAGAAGGCCGGCTGCCCGGTGAACGTGTTCGTCAACATCACGCTCGACCGGCAGGACGAAACCGACCTGCGGCGCTTCGAAGAAGCGGTTCGCAAGATCCCCGAAGTGATGGAGTGCTACCTGATGACTGGCGACTACGACTACGTCGTACGCGTTGTCGTCGCCGACACCGCCGACTTCGAGCGATTGCACAGCAAACATCTCACGCGGCTGCCCGGCGTCGCGCGCGTTCATTCCAGCTTCGCGTTGCGCACGGTGCAGAAGTCGCGCGAGCTGCCGATTCGCTAATAAGTGAGCTTGTGCACGGCCCCGGGCGGCGGCGGATTGCGCACGAATGCGTGGCCGCGAATCGATACGGCTTTGACCAACGCCCAGACTTGCTTGCCCTGCTGAAGATTCAACGCCGCCGACGCCGCACGCGTAACGCGCGCAAGCACGAGCGGACCGCCGATGTCGATGTGGACCATGTCGGTGTCGGCATCATCACGGGCGATGCGAGCGATCGTTCCGGTCATGATGTTGCGCACGCTGATGTTCTCCGGACGCTCGGTCGCGAGGATAACATCGCGCGCTAGCAGCTGAACGCGCACGCTCGCACCAGCACGCGCATCGCGTAACGCAACGTGCAACACGTTCGCGCCGATGCGAATCGATGCGAGGCCTGCGATATCGCCGCCATGAGCCTCGACGGTACCGGTCAGCACCGAGCCGACGGCTTCCGGCCCCACGATCGCGCGGAGATCGGGATGCAAGCTCACTTCGTCCAGCGAGCCTTGCGTGACCACGTGTCCTCGCTCCAACAACACTGCATGCGTCGCGAGCCGCAGCACTTCCTCGAACTGATGACTCACGTAGATCATCGGGATCGAAAGCTCGTCGCGCAGACGCTCGAAGTACGGCAGTACTTCTTCGCGCCGCGCGATATCCAGCGACGCCAGCGGTTCATCCAGCAGCAGCAATCTCGGCTGCGATAACAACGCGCGGCCGAGCGCGACGCGTTGCCGCTCGCCACCCGAAAGCTTCTGGACACGCCGTTGCAGCAGCGCTTCCAGACCGAGCAGGTGCACGACGAAGTCCAGCGAGATGCGCTTCTCGACGCCATGCGCGCGACGCTCTGCGTAACGCAGATTACCGAGCGCATCGAGATGCGGGAACAGCCGCGCATCCTGGAACACATAACCGATGCGTCGCCGCTCGGCCGGCAAGCGCGTGCCGCTGCGTAAGTCTTCGAGCACGACGCCATCGATCTCGACGTGCGCTTCGTCCGCTGCGAGCAGCCCTGCGACGATGTTCACCAACGTCGTCTTGCCGCAGCCCGAGCGGCCGAACAGACCGACGACGCCAGAGGTCGAGACCTCGATCGCCACGTCGAGCGTGAATCCATCGCGACGTTTCAGGGCGCGAATGCTGAACATGCGATTGTCAGCGCCCCAACAGACGCTGCACGCGCCGCGCGATGAGCTCGGAGACCAGCAGGCCGATCAGGCCGAGCGAGAACGAAATTGCCGCAAGCCGCGCGGCGAGCACGTCGCCGTCCGGCGTTTGCAGTGCCGTGTACAGCGCGATCGGCAGCGTGCGAGTCTGGCCGGGAATGTTCGACACGAACGTGATCACCGCGCCGAACTCACCGAGTCCCGCGGCAAATGCAGTGACGACACCAGCGAGTATCCCCGGCAGCATCAGCGGCAACGTGATCGTGAAGAATCGATCCCACGGCCCGGCGCCGAGCGTGCGTGCGGCATCCTCGAGACCCCGATCGACGCCCTCGAGCGAAAGACGGATCGCGCGCACCATCAACGGAAAGGTCATGACCGCAGTGGCAAGCGCGGCGCCGGCAGTCGTGAAGATCAACTGGATGCCGAACTGCTCGTACAGCCAGCGCCCGACCGGACCGCGCATGCCGAACGTGAGCAGCAACAAGTAGCCGACGACCACCGGCGGCAGGACCAGCGGCAGATGAACGAACGCGTCAAGAAATGTGCGCCCGGCGAACCGGCGACGCGTCAGCAGCCACGCGATCGCTATCGCAAGCGGCAGGCTGGCCAGCACGCTGCGCAGCGCGACCGACAAGCTGAGGCGAAGGGCTTCGAGTTCGGGGCCGGTCATTGCTAAATTCGAATGGCGCGCCAGTATGCCGACTGTCGCCGTTTCCAGCATAGCCAAGTCGCTTTGCCGCGCTTTAAGATGCTGCGCGATGCGATCCCTTCCGGGATCGCCCACCTAAGTAGACCGCTAGGGGACTCAAATGACTACGCGAATCCTGTCAGGGCTGGCTCTCGGGCTGTTGATGGCGGCCGCCGCGAACGCCGAGTGCACCTACCCGAAGGAGCCGGCGAACACGCCCGATGGCGCCACTGCCACCCAGGACCAGATGGTCGAGGGCATGAAGGCTGTGAAGGAATACAACAACCAGGTCACCACCTATCTGAGTTGCCTGGACGAGGAGATGAACGCTCGAGTCGAGGCCGCCGGCCCCGATGCGCCCGCCGACCAGATCGAGCAGATCAAGGCGATCCACACCAAGCGCCACAACGCCGCCGTAGACGCGCTGGAGCAGCAGGCCGCGCGTTTCAACGAGCAGGTCAAAGTGTTCAAGGCACGCGATAAAGACAAAGCCAAGAAGAGCTGATCGCGCTTCCGCTTATGTGAAGCGGACCTGCGTCGCGGTCCGCTTCTTTCCGTCTCAAGTCCCGTTACCGGTGGCCGATGACGCCGGTAACGACCGCCCACGCAGGGCGGCGGCTAGACCTATAGAGACGGATTATGAAAATCAGCGCCAGCTCCGGAATCGCAATCGCCGCGTTGGGCATCGCCCTCGCTTCTTTCTCCCTCGCCGCACACGCGGACTGTTCCTATCCGAAGGCCCCCTCGGCCATGCCGGATGGCAAGACCGCGTCGGAGGCCGAGATGGTCGATGCGATGAAGGCGTTCAAGGCGTACAACGATGAAGTGACCGCGTTCGGCAGCTGCCTCGACCTGGAAACCAAGAACAAGGCCGCTGGCACCGCGCAGCTGATGCAGCTGAAGACGCTGCAGATGAAGAAGCACAATGCGGCCGTGGACGAACTGCAGCAGAAGGCGAAGGTCTTCAACGAGCAGGTGCGTCTCTTCAAGGCCCGCGCCACCTGATAGCTGCGGGGCCATTGTCGTGACACACTCACTCGGTGAGTGAGCGTCACGACCGTCCGATTTCCCCTGCCGAAGCCGAAGCCCTGATCCGCGCTCACGCGGCGCCGCTGCCTGCGGCGTCGCTGCCGCTGACGGAGCTCGTCGGCACGATCCTACGTGAGCGCATCGTTGCGGGCTTCGACCAACCGCCGTTCGATCGCGTCACCATGGATGGCATCGCGTTCGCCTTCGCGGCGTACGAGCGTGGGCGCCGTTCTTTCCGCATCGCTGGAACGCAAGGGGCCGGCGCACCGCCGCTTGCGTTGCGCGATCAAGAACAGTGCATCGAGGTGATGACCGGCGCGATGTTGCCGGTCGGCTGCGATTGCGTGGTTCCGGTCGAAAAGATTTCGGTCGAAGACGGCGTCGCGCAACTGACGCCCGAAGCTGCACCGGAGTCCAGATCGAACATTCACGAGCGCGGCACCGACACACGTCGCGGCGACGAACTGCTGCAACCTGGTATTCGTCTCGGGCCGGCTGAGGTGGCTGTGCTCGCTGCGAATGGACGCACGCATGCGTCGGTGAGTCGCAGGCCGCGCATTGCCGTGATCTCGACGGGCGATGAGCTGGTCGAGCCGGGCGAGCCGCTCGCCGAGTGGCAGATTCACCGCTCGAACGTCTATGCGGTCATGGCCGCCTTGCAGCGTCGCGGATTCGCGCAGCCGACGCTCGACAACCTGCCGGACGATCCCGCAATCCTGCGAGCGCGCCTCGCGGCGCATCTGCAGTCGCACGACGTGCTGATCCTGAGCGGCGGCGTTTCGATGGGGCGATTCGACTACGTGCCGCAGGTGCTCGCGGAGCTCGATGTGCGCGTCGTCTTTCACAAGGTCGCGCAGCGGCCAGGGAAACCGTTGTGGTTCGGCGTAGGACCCGCGGGGCAAACGGTGTACGCGCTGCCTGGTAACCCCGTATCGACGCTCGTGTGCCTGGCGCGCTACGCGTTCGCAGGCCTCGAGGCGTCGCTTCAGGCCACACCCCGCGCAGCGGAACCGATCGCCCTGGCGGAGCGCTTCGAAGTGAAGCCCGCCGTGACGATGTTCGTACCGGTACAGATCGGGTTTCACCAGGGACAGCGGCAGGCGATGCTGAAACCGACGCGCGGCTCGGGAGACTTCACCTCCCTGATCGGGACCGACGGGTTCGTGGAGCTGCCGCCGGGGCCGACCACGGTCGCCAAGGGAACTCCCTTGGCGCTATATTCGTGGTGATAGAGCGCACCATGTCCGAAGGTAAAACCATCATCCCCCTGCCCGTCCAGCCGCGACCGCGCGATACGCTCGATCGCCCGCTGCACGACCTGCGCATTTCGGTCATGGACCGGTGCAATTTCCGCTGCCCGTACTGCATGCCGCGGGAGACCTTCCACGAGCACTACCGCTTCCTCAAGGCGAACGAGCGGCTGTCGTTCGAGGAGATCACGCGCCTGACGCGGCTGTTCGTGCAACTCGGCGTAAAGAAGGTTCGCCTCACCGGCGGCGAGCCGCTGCTGCGCGCGAATATCTCCGAGCTGGTCGGCGAGCTGACCGCGCTGGAAGGCGTGCAGGATGTCGCGCTCACGACTAACGGCGTGCTGCTCGCCCAGCATGCCGCGGAGTTGAAGGCGAACGGCCTGCACCGGATCACAGTCAGTCTCGACACGCTCGACCCGGAGATCTTCAAGCAGATGAGCGGCGGTTTCGCGGAACGCGACCGCGTGCTGGACGGCATCCGCACCGCGCAGGACGCGGGCCTCACGCCGATCAAGATCAATTGCGTGGTCGAGCGCGGACTCAACGATCACACGGTGCTCGATCTGATCGAGCACTTCCGCGGCACCGGCGTCATCGTACGTTTCATCGAATACATGGACGTCGGGACACGCAATCACTGGAGCCGCGAGCGAGTGGTGGCTTCGCGCGAGCTGCTCGACCGCATCGGTGCGCGCTGGCCGTTGCATTCGCTGCAGGAGAATTATCACGGCGAAGTCGCGGAACGGTATGCGTTCGACGATGGCGCGGGCGAAGTCGGCTTCATCTCGTCGGTCACGAATCCGTTCTGCGGTAGCTGCACGCGTGCCCGGCTCTCCTCGGAAGGCGTGCTCTACACCTGCCTGTTCGCACGCTCGGGCGTGGATCTGCGTGCGCCGCTGCGCGAAGGCGCGAGCGACGACGAACTGCGCTCGCTCATCGCGAACACCTGGACGCGTCGTGGCGACCGCTACAGCGAGTTGCGCGCTTCGCTGCACGCCGGGGAACAGCCGCTGCGCAAGATCGAGATGTATTACATCGGCGGTTAGCATGGCTTCGTTCTCGCATGTCGATTCGGACGCACGCCCGACGATGGTCGACGTCGGCGACAAGTCCGTCACCAAACGCACCGCCACTGCGCAGACGCGCGTGCGCTTCCCGCAAGCAGTCGCAGAAGCGCTGCGCAGCCAGCAGTTCAATACATCCAAGGGACCGGTGTTTCAGACGGCAATCATCGCCGGCACGATGGCGGCGAAGCGTACGCACGAGCTGATTCCATTCTGTCATCCGCTCGGGATCGAGAATTGCAAGCTCGCCATCGAGATGGAAGGCGACGACGCGGTCGTGCGCTGCACGGTGTCCGTGCACCACAAGACCGGAGTCGAGATGGAAGCGCTGACCGGCGCGAGCATTGCAGCGTTGACGATCTACGACATGTGCAAGGCGCTGTCGCACGACATCGTCATCGCCGAAACGCGGCTCATCGAAAAGCGCGGCGGCAAGAGCGACATCGGTTGAGCGAGCCATGAGCCCTCCTCTTTTCGGTCTCGTGCTCGCCGGTGGCGCCAGCACTCGCATGCGCACCGACAAGGCAGCGCTGCAATATCACGGCCAGCCGCAATTGCAGTGGGCGTTCGAGCTGGTCGCGAAGTTCTGTGCGGCGAGTTTCGTTTCCGTGCGGCCGGATCAACGCGGCGATGCGGCGCGCGCCGGTCATCCGCAGATCGTCGATCGACAGCCGGGCATCGGCCCGATCGCCGGCATTTCCGCCGCGCTGCTGGAGCATCCGAAAGCAGCATGGCTCGTGCTCGCGTGCGACTTGCCGTTCCTGACGGAGCACACGCTCGAACACCTGATCGCGCATCGCGACGCGAGCAAGATTGCGACGGCCTATCGCAGCGCGCACGACGGCTTGCCTGAGCCGCTGTGCGCGATCTGGGAGCCGGCTGCGCGGGAGCCAGTGCTTGCGTATCTCGCGACCGGCAAGCAGTGCCCGCGCAAGTTCCTGATCAACTCGGATACGAAGTTGCTCGACCTGCCCGAGAGCCAGGCGCTCGACAACGTGAATACGGTGGAAGAGTTCGCGGCGGCGACGGGCGCGTTACAGCCGCAGGCGAAAGTAGCGAAGACCGTGCGCATTCAGTACTACGCGATCCTGCGCGAGCAGGCCGGGCGCAGCGAAGAGACGCTCGATACGAGCGCCGGCACGCCGGCCGAGCTGTACGCGGAGCTGCAGCAGCGTCATCCGTTCCAGCTGACGTCCGCGCAATTGAAAGTGGCGTTGAACTCCGAGTTCAGCGACTGGCAGACGCCACTGAAGCACGGCGACACGGTCGTGTTCATCCCACCGGTGGCCGGCGGATGAAAGCCTTCTCGTTCAGCCAGGCGCCGCTCACGCCCGACACGTATCGTGCCGAGCTCGCGGATCCCGCTGCGGGCGGCTATTCGGCGTTCGAGGGTTGGGTTCGCAACCACAACGAAGGCCACGCAGTCACGCGCCTGGAATACGAAGCCTTCGAAGCGCTGGCGAACAAGGAAGGCGAGCGGATCGTCGCAGAAGCAATCGCGCGCTTCGGCGTGTTGCGCGCGACGTGCGTGCATCGCATCGGCTCGCTGGCGATCGGTGATCTCGCAGTGTGGGTCGGAGTCAGCTCACGGCATCGCGCGGAGGCCTTCGCGGCCTGCCGCTACATCATCGACGAAGTGAAGCACCGCGTGCCGATCTGGAAGAAAGAGCACTACGAGAACGGCGATTCGGGCTGGGTCAATTGCGAGCGCTGCGCCCACCCTCACGAGCACTAGCGACCTTCGCCGCGCTCGCCGCGCCTGCCAGCTCCCACGCCGATTTGAACATCTGCTCGTCGGTTTCGTCGCGAGTGACGGTGGTCACCGCTGCCGCCAGGAATCGCCCCAGTCGCAGCGCGCGCACACCGTCCGCTTCCTGCTTCACCACCAGCGAGTCGCGGTACACCACATAGGCGCGGGCGTCGCGATGGTTTTCCAGCGCGAACAGCTTTTCATCGTCGGTCCGCAGATGCGCGGCG
>Ga0207648_10007612_pt1 | contig 10616 bp, 9 predicted proteins | sample KBSMisM32_FD_184310 | JGI IMG/M metagenome (GOLD analysis project Ga0207648, IMG submission 184310) | Miscanthus rhizosphere microbial communities from Kellogg Biological Station, Michigan, USA - KBS Miscanthus M3-2 (SPAdes) (version 2) | ecosystem: Host-associated > Plants > Roots > Rhizosphere... | reverse complement strand
CCTCGGCGCGATACGACTTCGAACTTCGACCGTTGCGCGCAAGGTTTTCGCACTTCGTCGGCGCATCGAAGCGGGCGCACAGCGCATCGCCGTAGCCGGTGACGCGCGCGATCGTCGAATCACCGACCAGGATCACGTGGATGCGGTCGTCGCGGCCACGATGGTTGTCGCACGACGACAACACCGCCGCCGCCAGCAACACGAACAGGCGGCAACGCGCCCTTTCCATTTGTACGACTCCCGCCGGACCAGACGCTGGAATGTTCGGCAGGATTGCTACCGGTGTCAATCCGCGGCGCCCGGAACGGGAAAGCCGGCGGATAGCCCTCCGTGCAGCCCCCGGTGCCCGGCTAGTGCTTCGCGGCGAATTCGGCGAGTTCGACCAGCATTGCGCGCTGTGCCTCGGTCGGCTCGGCGGTCGGCACCAGCGTGACGTCGAACATGCGGTTGCCGGACACGAACAGGATCTGCGCGCGCGGATTGCCGCCACTGCAGTGATGCGCGATGCCGGCCACCTTGCCGAACTTCGGCAGCGGTTCGACCGTGCAGCCGTCTCCTTTCAGCATGTTCGATACCACCTGGGCGGACTGGGCGGAACGACTGACCGAAACCATCAGCACGCTGCCGGATGCCGAGACGACGCACATGTCCTTGTTCGGAACCGAGATCGTCGCGTCGCCGGCCGGCAACAGGCTCTTGACCAGGCGCTCCTCGAAGTACGGACAATTGGACTCTTTCTTCAGCGCCCGCGCGTTGCCGGCGACGCCGAGCGTCGACGCGATCAGGTTCGCGGCGAAGTCGCGTTGTTGCGTCGTGATCGCGTTCTTCAGATTGAGATAGCCGGACACGCCGACCCGGCCGTTATGTCCGTAGAAGAACATCGACTTCTCGTCGGGCATGCCCGCATCGTTCTTCATGTTGTAGTCGATGCCGTATTCGCCGAGCGCCGGCAGCGGTTCGACACGGCTCGTCGGCGTGACCGCTTCCTTCATCGAGAGCGCCGCTGCCGTGGCCTTTTCCGTCGACTCCGCCACCATGTGCGAGAAGCCGAAGCTGACACTCGTATCCTTTGCCGTGAAGCTGCACTCGCCCTGCCCGCCCGACATGACGCGCCATGGCGCACCGTCGGGCAGGCCTTTGTTCAACAACGCCACGTCGATAAAAGGGCACTTCGTCGCCGCCGGCGCAGTGGTCGCTACGGCAAGCAGACAAAGGCCGAGCAGAATCAACGATCTCATATGGTTTCCCCAGTTGGTCGAACTTGCGCATTCCCCGGTCACAAAGGTACTCCAAAAAACCAGACCGAGGGCTTTCCAGGACGCCAGGCTAATGCGCGAGCGCGCTTTTGGGTTTAATGTTGCACGCGCTGGCCCTGGAATACGTCCCCGCGACCGTCCGATGCGTTCCTCAGCGCCGTGCCACCAACCCAAGGAGAATATCGTGAAGATAGCCGTCTGGATGTTGCTGCTCGCAATCGCCCCGATCGTGGGATTCTGTGCGACTCCCGCCCAGGAAAAAGCCTTCGTCGACGCCTACAAGAAGGCGATCGAAGCGAAGGACGAGAAGGCCCTGACCGGATTTCTCTACACGAAGGGTGCCGATCCGCAAGCACTCGAGTTCTACAAGATGATGGTGACGAGCGAGATGGGCGCCAAGATCACCTCGATTCAGCTCGTCGATCTCGACGCCAGCGACAAGAAGAAAGCGGAGGGCGGTCCCGGCCCGGACGGCAAGCCAATGAAATTCACGCTGCCGCCGTTCAAGAAACTCGTGATCAAGAGCGAAACCAAGGACGCCAACGGGTCATCGACCAGTTCGAGCGAAGTATTGGTCGCCGAAAGCGACGGCAAGATCGTGATACCCGTGCCGGGACCGGCGAAGTAACGGATTCCGTCGCGAGACTCGTTCGTCCGACGCGAGCGCGCCCGCGGCGCGTCGGGCATTCGCGAACCGGTCCAGCGTGGACGAGAAGTTGAGTCAGAGCGCCGGATCGCTCGCAAGCGAAGTGCGGCCCTGACCTGTCCGCTCATCGAGATCGCGCTCGATCGATGCGGCGTCGGCAGCGGAAATTCCGAGCGAATCCCGCAGCCTTCGTAACAGCGCGCGTTCTTTCTCGCCGACGCCGCCCGGCAGCGCATCCGTGACAGCTGCTTCGTAGACCTGCAATTTGCGAAACGTTGCGTATTCCGCAGTGTCGTGCGTATTCGGCATCGCCGCGGCCGCGACGCGTTCGGCGAAACGCTGCAGAGGCGCCAGGAAAAACACGACGACGGCCGCGCCGAGCAGGCCTGCAACGTTCCCGAGTTCGTTCGACAGCAGCCGGCTCGCCCCTTCCGATAATACGTAGACGATTGCCACGACGGCAGCGGCCAGCGTCGACTGCTTGATCGTCCAGCGGATGCGCAAGTCGATGTCGAAAAGCTGCGTGCGCAGGATGCCGTACGCGATCAGCGGCACGGCGGCGAACGTGCCGAGCGGATAGACGAAGAACCACGCGGGTATTCCGGTGAAAACGGGGTCGTATTTACCCACCCACAATTCCCAGACCTGCGTCGCGTAGAGGAAACCCCAGCATATATCGCGGATGCCGAACGCGATGGCAAAGATGCGCGCGCGCTTCCGGGCCGCGCCGGTCGATACGAGCCACACACGCACCGATGCGCCGAACGCGAACACGAACAGTGCCACGAGCGCGGCATAGAGGATTCCGGTCGGCAGCGCGAGCATCGCATAATCGGGCCGTGCCGGCGCGCGCAATGCCGCAGCAAGCGGCCAGGATAAAGCGGCATAGAGCAGCGACACGCACAGCGCGATGCCTGCGCGCACGCGCCCGTCGGCAAACGCGCGGGTCCATCGTGTATTCAGCGCAGCTGCGAGGAACGGCGGGTACAGCACGAGCATGCCGCAGTCGCCAAACGCGTGGACCATCGTCTCGACGATGGCGAAGCGCGGCTTGCGCGCATAGAAGTCGTCGGGCACCGTGAACAGGTACTCGATCAAGCCGCACGAGACGAGCGCCACTCCCTCCACCACGAGCACCCAAGCCAGCTTGCGCGCAACGCTGCCGCGCGCGCCGACCCGGAACAGCACGACCGACAACGACCAGCACATCGCGACTGCGGCGAGCGCAAGCATGCCCAGTGGGTCGGCGTGAAGCATGCGGAATCATAGCCGATGCCGTGAAGCGCAGTCCGAAGCGGCTGCAGGGCTCAATGCACGGCGCTGCAAGAATCAACTTGTCATTCGGCCCAAGCCTTCATCAGGCACGCGATTCGATGTAGCCGCGTCGTTCAGGTCCGCTCGAATGCACGCCTCTCGTTTGGCCCTGTTAGTTCCGTCCTTGCACGGGTACAGTTGGCAGTCCTTGGGGAGAGGGTTCCGATGGTTTCGGTCTTCAGCGAACTGAAGCGTCGCCACGTTTACCGCACGACCGCGTTCTATGCGGCGGGAGGCTGGCTGCTCGTTCAGATCGCAACGCAGGTCGCGCCATACTTCGAACTGCCGAACTGGACCGTGCGCCTCGTCATCGTCGCCGTCGTCGCCGGCTTTCCAATCGCCGTCCTGTTGTCCTGGTTCTACGAATGGTCGCCATCGGCCGGATGGCGGCGCGAACTGGAGGATTCGTCCGGGACGCAGGCAAGCGTGTCTTCACTGCCAGTCGATGCGGAAGCGGACTCGGATGCGCCGGCCTCCGAACAGTCGATCGCAGTGTTGTCGTTCGCGGACATGAGCCAGGCCAAGGACCAGGAATATTTCTCCGACGGCCTGGCCGAGGAACTTCTGAACCTGCTCTCGCAACTGCCGCAACTGCGCGTCGTCGCGCGCACGTCGTCGTTTTCATTCAAGGGCAAGGACGTCGATGCGGCCACGATCGGCAAGGCGCTGAAAGTCGCGACGCTGCTCGAAGGCAGCGTGCGCAAGCACGGCAATACGCTGCGCATCAACACCCAGCTGATCCGCGCCGCGGACAACTCGCACCTGTGGTCGCAAACCTACGATCGCGAGCTCACGGACGTGTTCAAGGTGCAGGACGAGATCGCGCATGCGGTCGTCGAGGCACTGAAGGTCAAGCTGTTGCCGGAACAGCAGCTGACCAACCCGCGCCGAACCGGAAATACGTCGGCGCACGACCAATATCTGCTCGGACAGGATGTGTTCCGGCGCGGCCGCTACGAGGACTTCCGCCACGCAATGGCGGCATTCCAGCGCGCCGTCGAACTCGATCCGGCGTATGCCGCGGCCTACGCTGGCCTCGCCCATGCACAGAATGCGGTTGCCGACTTTTGCGACGACTGCGAACAGCGCGCGGAGTTGCAGATGCAGGCGCTGACATCCGCCGACCGTGCGATCGCGATCGCGCCTGAACTGGCCGACGGCTACGTCATCCGCGGCCGCCTGCGCAGCCGCAATCTGTGGAACTGGGTTGGCGCGTTGCAGGATCTGGAGCGCGCCCTGGAACTTGATCCAAGCTCGAGCGAAGTCCGGCTGCAATACGGGTTCGTGCTTCAGTACGTCGACCGCGTGCGCGAATCGCTGGTAATTACCAAGACCGTAACCGAAGACGACCCGCTGTCATGGCTGGCGTGGTTCTTCTATGGCGCACTACTGCGCGACACCGGAAGGATGGAAGACGCGCGCATCGCGTTGCAGCGCGCGCTCGAACTCAATCCGGAGTCGAGCTGGATCCGCTACGTGCTCGGCGGCCTCGACCTTCTGGAAGGCAAGCCCGAAGCGGCGCTGGCCATTTACCTCCAGGCCGGAGCGGCCTATCGCCAGGCCGGCATCGCCATGGCCGAGCACTCGCTCGGCCATGAGCTCGAATCGGCGCAGGCACTGGCGGAACTCGAGACGAAGTACACGAACGGTTTCTCGATACAGATCGCCGATGTGCAGACCTGGCGCGGCAATCACGACGCCGCTTTCGCGGCGCTCGAAAGCGCCTGCACGCAAACCGACTCCGGCCTGGCCCGAATCCGCACGAACCGGTTTCTTTTCCCCTTGCGTGGCGACCCGCGCTACGCGGCGCTGCTCGATCGGCTGGCGTTTCCGAAGGCAGAGGCCATCAAGGCAGACGCGTAGCGGACGAGAGCGCGATGCCGCTTTCTCGACTAGGGCGATTTGAATCCGTAACGCGCAAGCAGCGGCTTCAACTCGGCGATCCAGATCGCGTAGCCTGCCGGCGACAGGTGCAAGCCGTCTTCGCGCAGCAACTCGGGACGCGGGCGACCGGTCGCGTCGAGCATCTTCGTGGCAATATCCACGTAGCGCACCGAGTCCTGCGTCGCCGCCCAGCGCTCGATGCCTTCATTCGCAACGCGCATCCTCGGCCACAGCGCCGCGCGCGCAATGCTCGGCTTGATCGAGACAAACGCGACGACTGCTGCCGGCAAGCTGAGGTGCACCTGGGCAACGAAAGCCTTGAAGTCGTCGATCACCTGCTGCGACGTGTGTCCGCCGTCGACGTCATTGTCGCCGGCATACAGCACGATCAGCTTCGGCCGGTACGGCACGACGATGCGGCCGACGTAGCGAGTGGAATCCGCGATCATCGATCCGCCGAAGCCGCGGTTGATGACCGGCACGCCCGGAAAATCCTGTGCGAGCGTCGTCCACAGCCGGATCGACGAACTGCCTACGAACAGCACGCCGTCGCGCGGCGGTGGAAGCGCGGCCTCACCGGCCGTGAGCGTGTCGATCTCGGTCCGCCAGGGGTCGGGCTTGGGCTCCTGCGCCGCTGCGCAGCGATCCGGCCAACTCGCAGCCACCAGCGCGAGGCATAGTGCCAGCGTCCGCACAAATGAAGGGAACCAAGACACTCTGCGTTGTTCGCGCTGGTCGATTACTCGACGTTCGGAATCTTCACGACGCTACCCTTCGCCTTCGGATCGTCGGGATCCTTGACCACCGTTACGTACAGATCCTTGCCGCCCTCACCGAATGCGACATTCGTCGTGCCGTAGCCCGCGGCGATCGGAAACACATGCAGCAGTTTCCCGGCCGGCGATATCTTCAGGATCTTGCCGCCGAACCACTGAGCGACGTAGAGGTTGCCCTTGTCGTCGATCTTCATGCTATCGGGGCCAAGCCACCAGGAATCGACCCTGTTCTTCGTCAGCGTGTTCAACAGCGCGAAATTCGATCGCTGACTGAGCGTGCCGTCGGCGTTGATCGTGAATTTGAGGATGCAGTTCCCCACCGTCTCATCGACGTACAGCGTTTTCTGGTCCGGCGAAATGCCGATGCCGTTCGCGTAATTCAGGTCGTCGGCGACCAGCGTCCATTTCTGCGCGCTCGGCGCGAGGTACAGGATTTTACCGATCACGGCGGCCGGCGGGCCATCGTAGGGACCGAACACCGTGGCGTACATGCCCCCGTTGGCAGCAACGACCACATCATTGATTCCACCGACGAACTTGTTCCCCTTGTCATCGACATCCCACCGGCGCAACTCCTTGCCGGTCATGTCGACCTCGAGGATCGCGCCCGGATCGTTCGTGCAGGCAATGATGAAAGTGTGCCGCTGCGTAAGCGCCAGCCCGTTGTGCCCACAGCCGGGCGCTGCGTTCAGGACAGTCGACTTCTTGCCATCCCACTTCGAAAGCGAGTTCGATATCCAACCGACGTAATACAGATTGCCGTCGACATACAACGGACCCTCGGGTCCAAGGACGTCCGCGACGATCGTCGTCTCGACGGCGTGGGCAGGCGCGGAGGCCAGCAACACACCGAGAGCCATCCAGATATTCGAGCGCGCCTTCATGCAGATGCTTCCTCTCCTGCGTGTTCAAGATCGAATGAGAACAGGGCCAGCGCATTGCCGCGCCGATCATCGTTCGCTTTGCCGGCACGGAATGTCACGTATTCTGCCGTTACTCCTCGCCGGCGTCATCAGCGCACAACGAAGGAAGGCCCAAAAAGTGGAACGCGCTCCGAAGCCTGCTCTCAGTGCGCCTGATTCGCTTCGAGCTTCTGCTTCAACTCACCGGCCCTGAGGCTCAGCCGTTTCAGGTCGGCCGCGAATTCACCTATGAGCGCAAGGTGCACCTGGAACTCGGGGAGGAGTTTGCCGTCGGAACCGTAGAACGCCGCCGCGCCTTGTAGCGCACGCGGCATGACTTCGCGTTCGGCGAACTCGACCTGACGCCGGTAGTTTGCGTGTATGCCGAGCATCTCGCTATAGAAGTAGCCGATCTCGAGCTTGAGCGCGGGGTCCAGATGACTCGCCGCCCCGGACGACAACGAAGACTCCCAAGCCGCTGCAGGCGGCGTAAGTGCGCCCGGCAGACGGTAAAGGGTCGGTGCTGCCTTGTGCCCGGCGCGATCGGCATCGCGCCAGGCTTCGATGCTCTGCTCGAACTGCTGCGCGTGGAAGGTGCCGCGTTCGGCGTAGTGACCAAGTTCATTGATGATTCCGGCCACGGCCTGGCGTAGGTCAGCGGCCTCGTCGATCTGCTTGCGATAGCCCTCGAACAGGAATGCCAGCGTTACACCGATGAAGATCGTCGTGAGCTGAGCCAGCGCGGCGATTGCCCGGGCGCGCCAAATGATGGAGTCGAAGCGCTTGACCATGACATGAACCTGCGTCGAAGAGCAGGCATCAGGTTACATGTTTCGTTCGCATCGCGCCGGGTGCCCTTAACCCCGCATTTCCTGGACACGACCCTGATTCCGCCTTTTTTTGACCTCATTTTTGATCGAAGGAACCCCGACACTGGAGTTGCATAGTTTTCGGGAGCTCATGATGAAGTACTGCGCGTTGCTGCTTTCTCTTGGACTCATCCTGCTCGCCGGTTGCGACGATCATTTCCATGCCCTGTGGCACGGCGAGAGGTTGCCGTCCGGCGGCCTGATCAAGGTCGTCTCGTTCAATCTCGTCTGGGGCATCGAACACGACGACCGTGACGTGAGCAAGGATTCCTTCGCGATCGAATATGTGACGGCTAACCCGCGGGGCGACGTCCAACAGCGCGAAGCCGAGGCCGCCGAGGTGTTTGAGTTCGTGCGTCCCGTTTCTGAACTGTGGGGATTTCGCTCGGCTTCGATGTCGGCATTCCCGACGCTCACCCGCAAGGGCCGATACGATCTGTACTGGTACCAGCGCGGACCCGACGGCACTTGGTCGCACACCCGTTCCGAGTCAAAGGTCTTTGCCAATGATTGACTGGCCCGGCGGCTGAAAGTATACGGAAAACCGGATTCCTGTCCGAACAGCCACGTTACTTATCTTGCGCATGTCGCAAGTCGGATCAGGGCGGCGTTACCGTTCCTGCCACGGCCGTAGCGCAAACCTTCCGTGCGACCGTCCGCGTGACCGCCGAGGTCAACGTGGCGTTGGGAACCCGCGACATCCATTCTTGGTGCCGCCGCAACCATGACCAGGTTCTGGGAGTAAATCGCAGGTTTTGCGATACGTCGCCTGCGAAAATCAGTTGGGCCGAACCGCGTAACCGGAGCGGTCAAAAAAAAGCCTTCCTGATGCCTGGCCCCGATTGTCGATTTCGCTCCGTCTCGTTCGACGAATTAGTCAGATACTCGTCAAACACGGAGAAAACCATGCGTTCGCTCATCGCCCTATCCTGTCTTTTTGCCTGCGCCTGCGTGGCCGCCACGCCGGTCGCCTACACGCTCGACCCGGCCCACACCCACGTACAGTTCAGCTGGAACCATCTGCAGTACTCGAATCCTGAGGCCGGCTTCGACGACGTCACCGGAACGTTGATGTGGGACGCCGATGACATCACCAACAGCACCGTCGACGTAACGGTGAAGGTCGACAGCGTACATTCGCACGTCGCCGTGCTCGATCAGAAGCTCAAGTCCGCGGAGTTTCTGGACGTGCAGCGCTATCCGAAGCTCAGGTTCGTCAGCACTCGCGTCGAGCGTCTCGACGATGCCGGCAACCTGCGAATCCATGGCAACCTCACGGTGCACGGCACGACGCGGCCGGTCAGCCTCGACGCGCACCTCAATCGCGTCGGCGTATATCCGATGCTCGAAGTGCCCGCGGCAGGTTTCAGCGCCAGCGCCGTGATCAAGCGCTCGGAGTTCGGCGTCGGTGAAGGCATTCCGTTTGTAGGCGACGAACTGTCTGTCCGCATCACCGCCGAGGCGCTGGAAGCGGCCGGTTTTGCGAAGGCCATGCAGGCGATGGCAGCAAAACCGCAAGCTCAAAAGCAGTGATCCCAAGTCCAGGCCATACGGCTGATGGTCACCTCCGGCCGTGTGAGTGATTCAGGACAGGGCCACGATTCCACAGGGTCGCGGCCCTAACGACTACGGCATCACGGAATATCCGGGCAGCCCTCGAACGCGCTGTTGAAGACGATCTCGTCCTGCTGGACCTCGTATGCGCCGATGTCCGGCAGCGGAGTCGGATTGCCGACCGGGCCCGATGTGCGAAAGTAATCGCCTTGGCCATTGTCAGACTCGCTGCCGCGCTGATCGTACAGATCGAGCGTGATGAAGTTGATCGGCAGATTGTCGCCGCTGTCGATCGCCGGACTCGTGCTCTGCAGAGAGTGCGTCTTCGTCAATCCGCCGTTGTCGCGCAACGGGCCAAGCAGCGGACAGCCGCCGATGATGCCCGTCGGCAGGCCTTCGACCAGGGTAAAGCGGATCAGGCTGTTCGCCGGCCCCGCGTTGAACGTGACGGGCTTTCCGGCGTAGACAGAAAAATCGTTTTCGTTATCGGAGGCGCCGTACGTGTTGTTGGAAATCAGCATGCTGTGAATGGCCACGTCGATTGGGTCAGAGGCCGTAGCCACGGCTACGCCGGGGCTAAGGGTGAAGTAATTTCCAGGCGATCCGATCTTGCCCGATACCGCCGTATTGAAGGCGATCGTCGAGTTGTACAACTTCGTGTGCGTCGCTGCCGAATAGAAGCCGCCGACGAGGTCGGCGTGGTTGCCGGATATCGTGCTGTTCCTCAGCGAGACCGTGTTGTTGCAGCCTGAGCAGATCTCGAACTTCATGATGCCCCCGGCCCGGCCGGTCGTCGTGTTGTCCGATACGGTCGACCGGCGCATGGTCAGACTCTCAAACACGCATAGTCCGCCCCCAGCAGCCAGATAGTTCTTGCCACCGCTGGAGTTGCCGTCGATCGTCGAGTACTCCACCGTGAGGCTGCCGAAAACGAAGGCGCCGCCGCCGCAGGTGCCGTTGCTTGTGGTCGTCACCGTGTTGCCCGTCACCGTTGCAAACGACAGGGTCAGGTCGTTGCGCGCATAAATTCCACCGCCATCAGCGAAATACGTGTAGGCCGTCGCCGCGTTGCCAGCGATCGTCGTGTGGACGATGTCGCCGCCGCCAAACGCGTAGATCCCTGCGCCCTCGACGCGCTTCGGCTTCGAGTACGCCGTGTTGCCGCTGATCGTGCTGTACGTTGCAGTGATCGTGCCCTTGGTCCAGATGCCGCCGCCCTGCGCGTAGTCGCCGCCGCTGACGCCGTTGTTGCTGACGATGCTGTCGTCGAGCGTCACGTTGCCTTTCGCATACACGCCGCCGCCGCGCGCCTTGTCCCCCTGGCTCGTTGCGCCGCAGCCTTCGATCGCGGCCGACTGCAGGATTACGTTCTTGGTCGAATAAATGCAGCCCCCACGCGCCGGATAACCGCCTGC
>Ga0207648_10007611_pt1 | contig 10616 bp, 10 predicted proteins | sample KBSMisM32_FD_184310 | JGI IMG/M metagenome (GOLD analysis project Ga0207648, IMG submission 184310) | Miscanthus rhizosphere microbial communities from Kellogg Biological Station, Michigan, USA - KBS Miscanthus M3-2 (SPAdes) (version 2) | ecosystem: Host-associated > Plants > Roots >... | reverse complement strand
CGCCGCGTTCAACCAGCTGCTCGGCATATGCACCGTCGCCAACTTCGCGTGGTGGAACGAGGATCACAACTACTACATCGACCTGCGCGCGTCGATCCCGGTCCGACGCGGTGCGTTGGCCGCGGCCGAAGCGGCGGGTGCCGACAAGTACGACGACACGACGTTCCTGTTCTACCCGGAGCTCATGGAGGTCTGCCGGGGCGACGTGGCCTGGAAGGACAAGCAGTCGATCGCCACGGCCCGCCACGAATATTACGACCACTACCAGGACCTTCGCGGCAGCATCCCGAAGGTCGTCGGTACGTTGCCGGAGAAGGTCGAAGACCCGGTGCTGATCGAGATCTTCGGCATGCACCGCCACTACTTCGACGGCCTCAAGGCCGACCTGCACACCACGCAGCTCAACGGTTTCCCTGCGTCGGCGGGCGTCTACAAGGGGCGAGCTCGGGTGATGGTGTCGGCGACGGAGCTGTTCGACCTCGAGGAGGGCGAGATCCTCGTCACCGAGGCCACTTCTCCGAACTGGACACCGGCGTTCGCGCTCATCGGTGCATGCGTGTGCGACGGTGGCGGGTCGTTGACCCACGCCGCGACGGTCAGTCGCGAGTACGGCATTCCGTGCGTCGTCGGCACGTCTGTCGCCACGTTGCGGATCAAGACCGGCGACGTCATCGAAGTCGACGGCACCCGCGGCACCATCACCATCTTGGAGCGCGCCGCCACGTGAGGGTCGTCTCAAAATGAGCGTGAAGGGCAAGCGAATCGTCGTCACCGGTGGCGCGCGCGGCATCGGGGCTCGCCTCGTCGGCGAGTTGCGCGAACGAGGCGCCACCGTCACGTCCACGGACATCCTTCCGGACTGCGACATCGTCTGCGATGTCAGCGACGAACAGGACGTGGTCGCCCTGTTCGATCAGGTCGGCGACATCGACGGCTTGGTCAACAACGCCGCGTTGCTGGTCGGCCGCAAGCCGTTCCAGGAGATCGCCATCGACGAGTGGGACCGGATGATGGCGGTCAACGTGCGCGGCACGTTCCTGTGCGCCCGCGAGGCGTCGAAGCACATGCCCGATGGCGGCTCGATCGTGAACGTCGCCTCGACCACGGCGTTCAACGGGTCGCAGGGTTTCTTGCACTACGTGGCGTCGAAGGGCGCCGTCGTGTCGATGACCAAGACGCTCGCGTTCGAGCTCGGTCCCAAGCAGATCCGAGTCAACTGCGTGGGCCCGGGATTCACCCCTACCGAGGGATCGGCGGTGCTCGGCGCCTACGACCCGACAGCCACTCCGCTCGGCCGGGTGATGGAGCCCGACGATCTGCTCGGTACCTACTGCTACCTGCTCGGCGACGACTCCAAGTTCGTCAGCGCCCAAACGATCCTGGTCAACGGTGGACGCTTCCCTCACTGATCTCGACCTCACGGCCCAGGCCGAACTGGTCCGCACCAATCAGGTGCAACCTCGCGAGCTCGTCGAGCAGGCCATCGAGCGAATCGAGCGGCTCGATCCCGTGCTCAACGTCATGGTGCACCGCCAGTACGAACGAGCGCTCACCGACGCGAGCGCGGCGCTGCCGGACGGGCCGTTCCGTGGTGTGCCATTCCTGTTCAAGGACTACCGCTGTCGGGAGGCCGGCGAGCCGTACTCGATGGGCATGCGGGCGTTGCGCGACATCGGCTTCCGCGCCTCCAGCGACGCGCCGCTGGCGCTCGCGTTCCGTGCCGCCGGCCTGATCCCCCTGGGCCGCACCAACACGCCGGAGCTCGCCTCGGTCGGCACGTGCGAACCTGTGGCGTACGGCCCCACCCACAACCCTTGGGATCTGGAGCGAACGCCGGGTGGATCGTCGGGTGGATCGGCCGCCGCGGTGGCCGCCCGGTTGGTGGCGGGAGCACATGCCAACGACATCTCCGGATCGATCCGCATTCCTTCCGGTCACTGCGGTCTGGTCGGCCTCAAGCCGTCGCGTGGCCGAGCGATAGCGAGCATCGCCTCCGACGCCCGGACCGGAATGAACACCGAAGGCGCTGTCACGCGAACGGTGCGCGACGCCGCGGCGCTGCTCGACGCCATCTCCGTGCCGGGATCGCAACCGCTGTTGCCTGCCGTCACCCGTGGGCTGCCGGCGCTTCGGATCGCACTGTGGACGCACGCGTTCAACGGCAGCACGGTCGATCCCGGAAACGCCGAGGCGGCCGAGCACTGTGCGTCGTTGTTGGAAGGTCTTGGCGGCAGTGTCGAGATCTCGGCGCCGTCTCCTCTGTCCGACCCGGCGTTGTGGAAGGCCGCGGCCACCGTGTTGGCCGTCAACCTCGCCACCGAGGTCGACACGTGGTCGGCGCGGATCGGTCGCTCGCTCGGCGAGGACGACCTCGAGGCGACGACGTGGCGGATGGTGACGATCGGGCGGGCCACCACCGCAGTGGAGCTGCTCGCCGCGATGAGCGCACTGATCGAACACACGGTGGCCACCGAGCCGTGGTGGCAGAGGTTCGACGTGCTCATCACGCCGACCACCGCAGGGCCGCCGACACTCCTCGGCGAATACACCAAGGGTTACGAATCCGGCCGGGGCAGCGCGTTCACACGTCCGTTCAACATCACCGGGCAACCGGCGATCAGCCTCCCACTCGGGTGGCCCGACGACGGTCTGCCGCGCGGCGTGCAGGTCGTCGCACCGATCGGTCGCGAGGACCTGTTGGTGACGGTCGCTGCGACCCTCGAGGCCGCCGAACCGTGGGCTCATCGTCGGGCTACCGTGAGCGCATGATCGTCGCCGTGGTCCGCATCGCCGCTCGGTACGGCTCGCCGCCGACCGTGACCTACTACGACAGCTCCGTCACCGTCGACCCATCGTCGATCACCCACACCTGACCCGCACCGTCTGACGACTGGGGCCCACCCGGGGGGCGCCGGTCGTCAAACACAACGGGGTGGCGGTGGATCACCAGGGGTGGATCGTGCCGTCCCACTGGTAGAAGGAGCCGGTGTTGTCGAGCGTCAGGCCGTCGACGAGATCGACGATGGAAGTCGCGGCGACATCCGGGTCGAGGGTCGCCGACGGACCGCCCATCTCGCTGCGGATCCAACCCGGGTGCAACGAGATCACGGTGACGCCGAGTGACTGCAGGACCTGCGACTCCTTCAACGTGATCATGTTGAGCGCCGCCTTCGACGTCGTGTAGGAGATGTCGCGACCGATCTTGTGGGCGACCTCGATCGAGCCGACCTGCGACGAGACGTTGACGATCACGCCCTTGGCAGCGATCAGGTTGTCGGCGAGCGCCTTGAGCATCAGCCACGGGCCCAACGTGTTGACGTCGAGCACGGCGCGGAACTGCTCCTCGGTGAGGTCGAGTGCACCGCGCTCCCCCTCCGATGCACCCACAGCGCGGGCATCGATCCCCGCGTTGTTGATCAACACGTCGATCGGCCGGTCACCGACCTCCTTCGCGAACGCTGCGATCGACTCGCTGCTGCCCGTGTCGAGCGCTTGCACCTCGGCCCCGGTGTCGGCGAGCGCGTCGGCGGCCGCCGGATTGCGACATCCACCGATCACCTCGGCACCACGCTTCACGTACTGCTGCACCAACGCCAGACCGAGACCGCGGTTGGCGCCAGTGATGACGACCCGCGTCACGACAGCTCCTCTTCGACGAGGCGGCGTGCCGGATTGCGGTTGACGACGAGTCGGAGCACGTCGGGCCGTGAGTAGTGCCCTGCCACGTCGCACATCGCCTTGGCGGCGCGGACCACGTCGAGCGAACCGTCGGCGATCAGGATCTCCTCGCCCTGTGCCGGCCCGGCCAACAGCTCACCCATCGGGTCGATGATGTAGCTGCCGCCGTTCATCGGCTGCGTGGTGGAGATCACCTCGCGGAGCTCGTCGTCGGCGATCTCGTCGGGATGGATGAGCCCGCCGACGAGCACGACGTAGCACGCACCTTGCGAGGCGAACGCCCGGGCCAGCAACAGCTGTCGTGTGGACGACATCGCCACCGGTTCGGTCTCGTGGCCGGGGAACGCGGCGACGTGGATCTGCGTGCCCTGCGCCATCAAGGCGTAGCCGGGCAGCACCATGTTGTGCTCCCAGCAGTTGAGGCCGCTGATCGACGCGTACGGCCGCTGGTGGGTTCGCAGCCCAGTGGCATCGCCCTCGCCCCAGGCAGTGCGTTCACCGTCGGTCGGCTTGAGCTTGCGGTGCTTGCCGAGGATCTCGCCCTCGGACGAGATGAACAGAAGCGTGCAATAGACGGTGCCGGACGAGATGGGGTCGAGTTCGGCGACGCCGATGGTGACGTCGCATCCGGCCGCTCGCGCCGCGGCACACAACTGGTCCGTCTCGGGCCCGGGGATGCGCACGGCAGCGGCGAGATACCGGCCCGTCAGGGCGCGACGGTGGTGGTACGGGATGCGGGCATGGACCCAGCGCGGGTAGCCGGGCAGCCAGGTCTCGCCGAACGCGGCGATGGTGGCACCCATCTCGCCGGCCTTGGCGATGAGGTCGCAGGCCTTGTCGGTCGATGCCTGCCGATCGAGGAACACCGGCGCGGCCTGCACGGCCGCCAGTCGGAACGTCATCGCGAACCCCCTTCGTCGCTGACGCGGTGATAGTAGGCGCGCCATTCGATGAGCAGCCCGTACCGCATCGTCCAGAACTCGCCGGCGACTCCGCGGACGGTCTGCCCGTCGTCGGTTCGATAGCTCGATTCCCATTCGACGCTGATCGTGTCGCCGTCGGCAGCACGCAGTGTCTTGCGCAGCTGGTAATCGTGACGGGTCTTCGAGCCGAAGCCGAGCTGCTCGACGTGGAATCGGCGAGCTTCATCGAGACCCTCGGCGACCTTGCGACCGTTCCAGTAGATGACGATGTCGGGGTGCATCAGGGCCATGATCTCGGTGAGGTCCTGGTGTTGGTAGGCCCGCTCGGCGGCTGCGACCGACTCGTCGGCCGACGTGGCTGGTATCAGGCCGACCATCCGTCGGGCGAGGTCGAAGGCGTTGGCTCGGGCCAGCGGATCGACCGGTACTGCCACCATGCCGACGGCGCGGGCACCCTCGATGCAGTACGGCGTGTCGTCGAGGAACACGATCTCACTGGGCGCCAAGCCGAAGTCGGCCGCAGCTTTCAGGTACGGGCCCGGCAGCGGTTTGCGCTCACCGAACTCGGTGCAGTCGACCAGCACGTCGAACTTCTCGAACACCGGCTGGGAGAGCACCCACTCGCGAGTCGCCGAACGATAGAGGTCGTTGCTGAGGATGCCGACGGGGATGCCGGCGGCACGGGCCTCGTCGACGAACGCAATGGCGTCGGCGGCGAAGACGCCGCCACCGAGCTCGACGCTCATCGCTCGCCACATCTCGATGCGATCGGCGTACCCGCCGGACCGGGCCCACTGGTCCCAGTACTCGTCCATGGTGATCTCGCCGGCGACGCAACGCCGCCACGCCGGATCGCCTGCCGGATCGATGGCGCCGCGACCGCTGAACGTGCGACCGGTGCGGCGTTCCAACTCGTCGACGACGACCCAGTTGGACTCCATCAAGACGTCGCCGACATCGAACAACAGCGCGCTGGGCATGCGGTCAACGTACCTCGCGGGACCCGGCGTGCCCCACAGCCAGGACCAGGCCCAAGGCGACGAGGCCGGCGATCGCGAACGACAGGCTGAAGGGGTTGACGGTGCCGTCGAACGCCTTGTCGAGCCGTTCACCGACGACCGCGCCCGCGGCCGTGGTGACGGTCGCGTACACCGCCGCCGCGGTGCCCGCCACATGTCCCACGGGGATCATCGTGGCAGCGTTGAGGTTGGGGAACAGCACGTTGTAGAAGACCAAGACGATCGCCAGCAACGCGATCCACGGCCAGAAGTTCGGTCGTCCGCCGGCACCTCGGCTGACGGCGTACATCAACACCGCCGAGATCGTGTAGCCGAACAGTGCCCAGCGAATCAGTCGATCGAGCCCGATGCGCTCGACGCTGCGTCCGACCGCCATCGATGCCGCGCCCATCAGGATCGCCGTCCCGCCGAACACGAACGGGAACCACGAGCGACGATGGAAGACCTCATCGATCACGCGCTCCGACGTTGCCAGATACGACGAGAAGGACCCGAAGACGGCCACACTGGCCAACGTGTACAACAGCGCGGCGCGGCTGCGGACGATCGCCATCGTTGCCACCCCGACCTGACGCAGTTGCAATGGTTGCCGGCGCTCGACCGGCAGCGACTCCGGGAGACGTAGCGACCACAGTGCGAGCACCATGCCGAAGCCGGCGCAGACCACGAACGTTCCACGCCACGGCATGAACTTGATCAATCCAGCGCCGACGACCGGGGCGAACACGGGTACACACGCGAAAACCGTCATGGCGAACGCCATCTCGCGCGCCATGTCGGCACCGACGAACCGGTCGCGGATCGCCGCCACCGCGATGACTCTGAGGCCGGCGGCTCCGAGGCCCCAGACAAAGCGGGCTATCAGCATCAGCCCCAGGGTCGGAGCGGCCGCGGCCAAGAGCGCCCCGGTGATGAACAGCGCGCACGTCGCGAGGAAGGTGGAACGCCGGCCGTAGCGGTCGGCGAGCAGACCCAACGGAATCGGGCCGACCGCCATGCCGAGGAAGAACGCGGTGACCAGCCCGGCGGTGGCCGCCGAGTCCGCGGCCAGTCCGAGATCGGAACGGATGCGGCTGAACGCCGGCAGGATCAGGTCGATCGAGATCGCGGCCGACGCCAGCGACAAGCCGGTGAACGCCCGGACCTCGAGGTGCGACGGTTGCCGAACCTCGACCGCAGTGTCGGTCACGCGCAGAACTCGGCCACCGCCTGCACCGCTGCGGGCGACTCGTCGAGCAGCAAATGGCCGGCATCGTCGAAGACGCGCAACTCGCTGTCGGGCACCAGATCGGCCCACGCCTTGCCCTGACCGACGGGGATCAGGGCGTCGTCAGCACCCCACATCACCAGGGTCGGAACGGTCATCGTGCTCATCCATCGCGGGATCACACGGTCGAACGGTTCGTCCCAGGCGACAATAGCCACGGTGCGCGTCTCGCGATACCTGTCGACAGCGAAGTCGAGATCGTGCGGGTCGGTGGGAAGCCACGGCAGCAGCACCTCGAAGTTCTTGACGAGCTTGGCGGGGATCTGCTCCGGTGGGATCCGGAAGAGGTCCTCCATCGGCGCCTCCGGTACCTGCAGGCCGGCGGGGGCGACGAGCACGAGGCGGCGCAACCGGTGCTGTTGGCTGATCGCGAAACGCGCCGCCAGCCGGCCCCCGAGTGACAAGCCGACGAGGTTGACGTCGCGGTGCAGCCCGAGTTGGTCGAACAATGCGCCGTAGTGCAGCACGAAGTCGCCGAACTCGCGCAGGCCGTCCATGTCGCCCGATTCCGCAAAACCCGGATGGTGAGGGATCAGTACTCGGAACTGGGCAGCCCACGGACGGGCGAACTCCCACCCGTGGAAGGTGCCGGCGCCGTGGAAGAAGACCAGCGGTGGCGCCGCCGCGTCGCCCAAGGCCAGCACGACCGTGTCGGTGCCGTTGACGCTCAGGTGCAGCTTCTCGAAACCTTCTGTGGCGTTCATACGACGGCCACCTTCTTGGCGCGCAGTCGCGGGATGACCTCTTCGGCGAACAACGTCAGGTTCTTGACGACCTTCCAGTGCGGCATGTCGCCGAGCGCGAGGTTGAGTGAGATCCGCGACGCCTGGGCCTCCTCGGCCCAGTGAGCGATCGCGTCGGCCACCTTCTCCGGTGTGCCGGCAACGATGCGATTGATCGCGGTGAGGTCGTCCCAGTTCGCAGAACCGTGCACGTCGGCGCTGGAGATCCGCCTACGGAACTCGGGCACTGTGAGATACCCCGGCGGCATGAGGTACCGCGGTGTTGTCTTGAGGCCCGTTTCGAAGAAGTACATGCAGTGCGGCATGAACTCCTCTTCGGCCTGCTTGTCGTTCTCGGCGACGTAGGCCATCACGCCGAACGTCACCTTCTTCGAGTTGACCTCGTGCCCGTGATGGGCGAGACGCTCGCGGTACCGGTCGAACACCTTGAGCTGGGCGCTGGTCGGGATGAAGACGACCGAGTACCCCAGCCCGAGCTCCGCCGCCAACTCGACGGTCTCCTCGGAGCCGGAGCCGACGATGTAGGCCGGCGGATGTGGCTTCTGGTACGGGGTCGGCCACGGGTTGAGATATCGATAGTTGTAGAACTCGCCCGCATACCCCATCGGGCCCGGTTGTGTCCACGCCTTCAGGATCACGTCGATCGCCTCGCGGAACCGGGCACGCGCCGTCGCCGGGTTGACCGAGTTGGCCCAGTACTCCATGCCGGTGCCGAGCGGGAAGGCCACCTCGAGACGGCCGCCCGACATCACGTCGAGCATCGCGTACTCCTCGGCCAACCGGTTCGGCTGTTCGAAGTTGGGCGGCGTGCCGAACACGCCGATGCGGCACGACGTGTGCGGAATGATTGCGGCCGCAGTGAGGTTCGGCGCCGGGTTCATCGTGTACTGCGTGTTGTGGTGCTCGTTGACCATGATCGCGTCGTAGCCCAACTTGTCGGCCAGCAACAGCTCGCTCCAATACCGCTTGTACAGCTCGTGGCCGACGACGGGATCGAAGTTGGTGTTGGGATAGTCGACCCACAGCGAGTCGGCCTCCTTGTAGCCGTCGGGCAGCGGGGTGTACGGCAAGAAGTGGAAGAACATGAACTCGAGTTCGTCGAGCACGCTCATACGGGGCCTCCTGATGTGGGTCGAGTTGGTGGAACGAAGGAACTCATGCCGTGCTCAAGGCGAACTGGTCGAGATCGACACCGCACACGACGTTGCCGTCGAACGTGGAACGAGCCCGCGTCTCCCACGCATCCTCGGGGATCTCGCTGTCGCCGGGCACGAGGTGGCTGAGCACGAGTGTGCCGACACCAGCGCGGGCGGCGATGCGACCTGCATCCTCCGGCGAGGTGTGCGATTCGGTGAGGTGATTGATGATGCTGTCGCGGTTGGGCAGCTTGGCGACACGGTCGGACACGAAGTCGAGGTCGATCACCTCGTGAACCAGGTAGTCGGCGCCCTGCGCCAGGCGCACGACGTTGTCGCACGGGCCGGTGTCGCCGCTGAACACCACCGAGCCCGACGGTGTGTCGAAGCGATAGGCAAGCGCTGGGAACACCGGGGCGTGCTGCACGAGGATCGCGCTGACGCTGACCCCGTTGTCGTCGCGCGGATACACCTCGACCGGATCCATCGGCGGCGCCGCCGCAGCGATCGTCGCGCCGCTGGCAACCACACCGAGGTCGATGTCGGGCCGGTAGTCATCACGGGGGACGCCCAACTCGTGCACGAACACGTTCGCCGTGACATCACCGCGGCCCTCGTCGGCGATGCGCACGTTGATGTTGTAACCGAACGCCTCGAACAACTTGCGGGTCAACACACGCGTGCCCGGTGTCGGACAGTCGGGGAACAGCAACGGAACGACACGGCCCGCCGGAAAGGTCGGGATGGGCAGACCCGCTTCGCCGGGGCCGAACACGTCGACGCGCTTCGTCGGCCAGAAGCCGAGCAACAGGTTGGCGAAGTCGATGACGTGATCGCTGTGCAGATGGGTGAAGAAGATCGATCGGACCGTGCTGCCATCGCGAGGCCGACGGTCGGGGTGCATCGAGATCCCCGATCGCCAGGCCTGACGGTGCACGCCCTCGCCGCAGTCGACGAGGTAGGCGACGTCGCCGACGACGACGGCATTCGAGAACCCGGCGCGCGTCGATTTCGGATTGGAGGCACCGGCGGTGCCCAACAGGATGAGGCGTTCGTGGGCGTCGGACCGAAGCGGTTCACGCGTCGGAGCCGTGCCCGCGACCGCGCGATCACTCGATGACGCGCTGGTAGCAGCCGCGCGGCGAAGAACATCGGATGCCTGGCACATGCTCTTCGCCGGGGCGAGGCCCTCCTACAACTCGCGACCGTCGAGGTACACCTGACCATTGGTGCCGTCGACGGTGATGGTCGTTCCCGTTTTGATGCGCGTCGTGCCATCGACCGTGCCGACCACACCTTTGCCAAGCGGCGAGTCGAAGTCGGTCACCGCAGACGGCGTCAGCTTGCGTTCGAGCGCATCGTTCACGATGGCGAGCGCCAGCGGATGCTCGCTCGCCCGCTCGACGCTCGCGAGCTTCTGCAGCACGCCTTCGGTGGTGAAGCCGCCGGCGGCCTCGATGTGGATGACCTTCGGGCGCCCTTCGGTCAGGGTTCCGGTCTTGTCGAGCACCAGCGTATCGACCTTCTCCATGCGTTCGAGTGCCTCGGCATCGCGGATGAGCACTCCATGTTGCGCGCCCTTGCCGACACCGACCATGATGGACATCGGCGTGGCCAGACCCAGCGCACACGGACACGCGATGATGAGCACGGCGACCGCCGCGACGAGCGCGTAGCTAAAGGCCGGCGACGGGCCCCATACCAGCCAGGCAGCAAACGTCAGGACTGCAATCAGGACGACGACAGGCACGAACCAGCCGGCGACCTGGTCGGCCATGCGCTGGATCGGCGCGCGGCTGCGCTGCGCGGCAGCCACCATGTGAACGATCTGCGAGAGCAGCGTGTCGGCG
>Ga0207648_10007609_pt1 | contig 10619 bp, 10 predicted proteins | sample KBSMisM32_FD_184310 | JGI IMG/M metagenome (GOLD analysis project Ga0207648, IMG submission 184310) | Miscanthus rhizosphere microbial communities from Kellogg Biological Station, Michigan, USA - KBS Miscanthus M3-2 (SPAdes) (version 2) | ecosystem: Host-associated > Plants > Roots >... | reverse complement strand
GTAGGGATGAAGCTCACGGTCCCGAGGCCGAGGTCGTTCGGGTCGTCGTAGGTGTCGCCGCCGACGAGCAGCACGTACTTCGTCCCCATGCTGGCCGCCGCGGCCTTGACGTAGGCCTTGATCGACCCCGCGTCGAAGAGGCCGTTGCCGTACTGGGCGAAGACGTCCTGCACGTTCACGACCTTGACCGAGAGCCCTTCGGACTGGCGGGCCGCGACGAGCGGTCCGAGGTTGTCGAGGAAGTCGGGATGCGAGATGACGAGCAGCTGCGCCGGGCCCACGTTCAGGCCCGAGGGAGTCGAAGAACCCGCGCAGTGTGTCTCGGTCCCTGCCGGGTGCTGCCCAGACCAGCCGGCGGGTGTCGTGGTCGACGACGACGGTGAGGTACTTGTGGCCGCGTTTGTAGCTGATCTCATCGATCCCGATCCGCTTCAGCCCAGCGAGCTGATCACGTCCGACGATGGCCTCGTCGGCGACCCGGGTGATGATCGAGCCCACCGTGCGCCACGCGACCCGCATCAGGGCGGAGACCGTGGTCTTCGAGGACCGCACCGCGAGCCAGGCGATCTGGTCGTCAAAGGCCCGGGTGTGACCGGCGCCGTGCCTGGCCCAGGGCACATGGGCGACCACCACCCCGTGCTCGCGACACCTCACCCGCGGCGCATCGGCCTCCAAGAACACCTGAACGGTGCCCAGGTCCAATCCTCGCCAGCGCCGGCGCCCCTGGCCAAGGTCGTAGGCCGGGGACCGGCCACGACACACCCCGCAACGCCGCCGGCTCCGGCTCCAGGCACGGACCGCGACCACCACCATCGGCCCCAGCGTGGAGTCCGGGTCGAACTCAACACCCTCGATGACCGTCTTCTCGACCCCGAGCAGGGCACGCCATAGGCTTCCATCCCGCACGCCGTTCTCCGTTGCACCGGTGACTGACTCTCGACAAGCCAGAAACCTAGACAGGGAACGGCGTGCTCACGTTCCAGACGCGCAGAGCACCCACGGATGTGTCAGAAGAGCCGCAAAAGCGGAGGGGAGAGGCTCCACGCCGTGGTGCCTCTCCCGTTGCCTGACAAAGCAGGGCTTCGCTTCGCTCAGCCTTGCTTCACGCGCTGGCGTCCCGCTGACGCGTGACGCCTCCGCTGCTTGCTGACGCGCAAGGCTTCACTTCGTTCAGCCTTGCTTTGTCTCCCAGAAGATCTTGGCTATGGCGTCGATCTTGTCCAGCAGCTCGTCGGCCGTCGAGGCGTCCATCGAGCCCTTGGTGCCGGTCGCACCGGCGAGCTTGGTCGCCTCGTTGACCAGCCCGTGGAGCTCGGGGTACTTCTCGAAGTGCGGCGGCTTGAAGTAGTCGGTCCACAGCACCCAGAGGTGGTGCTTGACCAGCTCGGAGCGCTGCTCCTTGATCAGCACCGCGCGGGTCCGGAAGTCGGGGTCGTCGTTGTCGGCGAGCTTGCCGATGATCCCCTTGATCGACTCGGCCTCGATGCGGGCCTGGGCCGGGTCGTACACGCCGCAGGGCAGATCGCAGTGAGCCTGGACGTCGATGGTCGGTGCAAGGAGTCGCTTCAACATCAGGTTCCTTCTCGTCGCGGGACTGGTGGTCGCTTGCGACACTACTCCCGACCGATCACCCGCTTCGAACACCCGTAGAGGTGGTGAAACCACGCCGTGCCCCGCCTCGGACTGGCCCGTGTCCACGGCCGCTCGATGCTGCCCACCCTGCGTGCTGGTGACCGCCTTCTGGTGCGGTACGACGTGCCCCCGCGCGCCGGCCAGGTGGTCGTGGTGCGCTTCCCCGACGGCACCCTCGCGGTCAAGCGGGCCACGGTGCGGGACGGCGCGGGCTGGTGGGTCGAACGTGACAACCCGCGCGAGGGCACCGACTCGGCGACCGTCGGCACGATCTCCGACACCGACGTGCTCGCGGTGGCGCTCGGCCGGGTGTGGCCGCGTCCCCGGCGGCTCTGACACGAGGGTGTGAGACAACGGGGCCTCCTTCCGCGACCCGCTGTGCGATTATCGCAAGGATGGCTGACCAGCACACGACCCCCAACGTCCCACGCGCCGGCGACCCGGTGTTCGACCTGCACGTCGGCGGCAAGATGGAGATCCGCTCGACGGTCCCGCTCGACGGACGCGACGACCTGTCGATGGCCTACACGCCGGGTGTCGCCCGGGTGTGCGAGGCGATCGCGGAGGACCCGGCCCTGCATGACGAGTACACATGGGTGGCGAACACCGTCGCCATCGTCACCGACGGCTCCGCCGTACTCGGGCTTGGCAACATCGGCCCTCGGGCGTCGATGCCGGTGATGGAGGGCAAGGCGGTCCTGTTCAAGGCGTTCGGCGGTGTCGACGCGGTGCCGATCACGCTCGACACCCAGGACCCGGACGAGATCGTCGAGACCGTCGTCCGGCTGGCCCCGAGCTTCGGCGGGATCAACCTCGAGGACATCTCGGCCCCGCGCTGCTTCGAGATCGAGGACCAGCTGAAGCGGCTGCTCGACATCCCCGTCTTCCACGACGACCAGCACGGCACCGCTGTCGTGGTGCTCGCGGCCCTCGAGAACGCCCTGAAGCTGACCGACCGGCTGATGGAGACCACGCGCGTGGTGATCTCCGGAGCCGGTGCGGCCGGGGTGGCGGTGACCAAGATCCTGCTCGCCGCGGGCGTCAAGGACGTCGCGGTGCTCGACACGCGTGGGGTCCTGCACTCCGGCCGCGACAACCTCAACCCGGTCAAGCAGGCGCTGGCGGTCGTGACCGCGGACGTCACGGGCCGCAGCGGCACCCTCGCCGACGTGCTGTCCGGCGCCGACGTGCTGATCGGAGTCTCGGGCGGCGTGATCGACGAGGCGCTGGTGGCGACCATGGCTGCCGACGCGATCATCTTCGGCCTGGCCAACCCGACGCCCGAGGTGCTGCCCGACGTCGCCCGCAGGCACGCCCGGGTGGTCGCCACCGGCCGATCCGACTTCCCGAACCAGATCAACAACGTGCTCGCGTTCCCGGGCATCTTCCGGGGCGCGTTCGACGCGCGCGCCCGCTCGATCACGGAGTCGATGAAGCTGGCCGCCGCCGACGCCCTCGCCGACCTGGTCGGGGACGACCTCACCGAGGAGCTGGTGATCCCCTCCCCCTTCGACGAGCGGGTCGGTCCCGCGGTCGCCGCTGCGGTCGCCGAGGCCGCCCGCCGCGACGGGGTGACCCGCGCGTAGGGGTGGCCCGGGCCGGTTTAGGGTCAACGCCATGTTCGCCGTATACGCCGAGACCTTCTCCGCTTCCGACCCGCTGTCCGGCCTGGTGGTCGGTGACCGTCCCGACCCCGACGTACCGGACGGGTGGACGACCGTGACGGTCAGGGCCGCCTCACTCAACCACCACGACCTGTTCTCGCTGCGCGGGGTCGGGCTCAAGGAGGAGCAGCTGCCGATGATCCTCGGCACCGACGCCGCCGGCGTCGACGAGGACGGCAACGAAGTGGTCGTGCACTCGGTCATCAACGACCCGGCCTGGGTCGGTGACGACACCCTCGACCCCAAACGGTCGCTGCTCAGTGAGCGCTTCCAGGGCACGATGGCCGACAAGGTGGCCGTCCCGCGCGGCAACGTGATCCCCAAGCCGGCCTCCCTCTCCTTCGAGGAGGCCGCCTGCCTGCCGACCGCATGGCTGACCGCCTACCGGATGCTGTTCACCCGGGGCGAGCTCAAGGCCGGCAACACCGTGCTCGTGCAGGGCGCCGGCGGCGGCGTGGCCACCGCCCTGATCACGCTCGGGCGGGCCGCCGGGCTGCGCGTGCTCGCCACCAGCCGCGACGAGGTCAAGCGCAAGCGAGCGCTCGAGATCGGCGCGCACGAGGCCTTCGAGTCCGGCGCCCGGCTCCCGGTGAAGGTCGACGCCGTGATGGAGACCGTCGGGAAGGCGACGTGGACGCACTCGGTGCGCTCACTGCGACCCGGCGGCACGATCGTGGTCTCCGGCACGACGTCCGGGCCCGACGTCGACGACGCCGAGCTGACCCGCACGTTCTTCCTCCAGCTCCGGGTGGTCGGCTCGACGATGGGCACCAGGTCCGAGCTCGCTTCCCTGGTCAACCTGCTCGACGCGACGGGCACCCGGCCGCTGATCGACCGCACGCTGCCCATGGACCGGGCCCCGGAGGGATTCGCGGCGATGAACGACGGCGAGCTCTTCGGCAAGGTCGTCTTCACGCGGTGACCCGGGCGACACGCACCCACCTGGTCACCGGCGCCGGCTCCGGCATCGGCGAGGTGGTCGCCGACCGGCTGCACCAGCGGGGCGACCGGCTGTTCCTGGTGGCGCGCTCGGACGAGCGCGCCACCCACCTGGCCGACCGGTTCCCAGGCTGCGCCACCGTCGTCGCGGACCTCGCCGACCCGAAGGCGGTGGTCGAGCTCGGCGGCCCGGACGCACTCGACACCCTCGTCCATGCTGCCGGCGTCGTCGACCTGGCCCCGCTCGCCGAGGTTGACTGGCACCAGTGGCGCCAGCAGCTCGACGTGAACCTCACCGCGCCCGCGATGCTCACCCAGGCGCTGCTCCCGGCGCTGCGGGCCGCCCGCGGCACCGTCGTGTTCGTGAACTCCGGCGCCGGCCTGAGCGCCAACGCGCAGTGGGCGGGCTACGCCGCGTCGAAGTTCGGGTTGCGGGCACTGGCCGACGCGCTGCGGGCCGAGGAGGCCGAGCACGGCGTACGCGTCACCTCCGTCTACCCCGGCCGCACCGCGACCCCGATGCAGCAGAAGGTGCACGAGCAGGAGGGCCGCGCGTACGACGCCGGCCAGTGGATCCGCCCGGAGACCGTCGCCGAGGCGATCCTGCACGTGCTCGACCTGCCCACCGACGCCACGGTCAGCGACCTCGTGGTGCGGCCCGTCTGACCGGTCAGCCCGGCCAGCTCAGCGAGCGCACGCCGTAGGGCAGGTTGAGACGGGTGCCGTCGCTCAGGCTGGAGAACACCGACGTCTGGACGCCCTGCCCGTCGGTGAACCGGATCTGGCTGGCGCCGTTCCAGATGCGGTAGCCGATGGCGTAGCCCCCGTTTGGCGTCATGGTCACGCCGCGGACCTCGCCGTTGCAGCAGTTGCCCTGGAAGCGCGACCAGGTGATGTTCTGGGTCGGCCGCGCCAGCTTGATGAAGTTGTCCCAGTCGCTGAGCACGATCGAGGTGCCGTCGCGGTCGAGGATCGCGCGGTGCGTGTTGCTGCCGGCGTCCCACCGGTACTGGAGTGCCTTGTCGCCGGGCTTGCCCGGTGCGTAGACGACCTCGGACAGCTTGCTGAACCCGGAGGTCAGGAGGGTCGGCTGGGTCGTGTTGAGGCCCCTGCCGGCCGGGAGCAGCTCCACGTAGTGCGGGTAGTTGATCGGGTAGGTCCACACCAGCTGCCCGGTGCTGTGGTTGAACACGACCACTTGGTTGGCCTTGGCGTTGGCCACGGCGATGTTGCCGTCGGGCATCAGCTCCGCGTCGTACGGGGACTGGAAGAAGGCGCCGTTGTAGCCCTTGACCTTCCACACGAACGTCTTGGTGGTCATGTCGATCTCGCCGACGGTGCCGGTGCCGAACGTGGCCAGGATGTGGCCGTTGGGCAGCAGCCGCACGCCGAGGGGGCCGGAGTACGCCGACGCCTCACCGGTCGGGTTGTCGAAGGCCCAGAGGATCTTGCCGGTGTAGTCGGTGACCAGGATCCGGCGGTTCTGGTTGTCCGCCACCATCACCGCGGGCGTGGGGTCGCCGGCGGCGGTCCAGGTGCGCGTCGCAGGCGTGGGGTCGACGTTGCCGGAGGCGTCCGCCGCGCGGACGTTGAACGTGTGCGAGCCCTTGGCCAGACCGGAGTATGCCTTCGGGGACGTGCACGCGGTGTACGCCGCCGCGTCGAGACTGCACTGGAACGTCGAGCTCGGCTCCGAGGATGTGAACTCGAACGTCGCCTGCCCGTTGGGCACTGTCGCGGACGGTCCGGCGGAGATCGTGGTCTCCGGCGGAGTCAGGTCGGAGCCCGTGGCGCTCGCGCTGACGTCGTCGACGGTCACCGTGCCCCGCTGGGCGGCGGCCTCGTTGCCGATCTGCAGGGTGCGGGTCGGCGCCAGGCCGGCGGTCGTCGTGGAGTAGACGGAGGTGCCATTGAGCACGACCTGGAGCGTGCCGCCAGCGGCACGCAGGGAGACGTTGCCCCAGGTGCCGAGCGGCAGGGTGCCGCTGGTGGCGGCGAACGTCGAGCCGTACTGCACCCAGATCTTGCCGGTGGCGTTTGCGCGGTAGAGGTTGACGGTGCGCGTGCCCGTGTCGCCGAAGTAGCGCAGCAACGGGACGCTGCCGCCCGAGGCGCCCTCGGTGTCGACCCTGACGTCGGCGACCGAGGTCAGGTCGGCGACCGCGGCGGTGAGCGAGGTGCGGGCGTAGGCGCGGGATCCGGCGTCGGACGTGGTGGTGAACCGAGCGGCGTAGGTGCCCGTGCGCACCACAGCGGTCTGCGCAGCGGCAGTGCCGGTGCCACCCTTCGTGACGGTCCAGCGGGACAGGTTGCCGGTCTCGAAGTCGTCGCTGAACAGGGTGCCCGCGGCCGCGGCCTGGTCGACGACGAGCGTTCGCGCCGCCGGCGTGGGGTCGACGTTGCCCGCGCTGTCGGTCGCCTCGACGCTCAGCCGGTGCCGGCCCGGGCCCATGCCGCCCACGACGTACGGCGAGGTGCAGGTGCGGTACGAGCCCTTGTCCACCTTGCAGCGGTAGCTGGAGCCGCTGGCGGTGGAGCCGAACGTGATCGCGGTCGACGGGTCGAGCACGGTCGCGGCGTTCTTCTGGCCGGTGAAGGACGTCTGCGGGTCGCTGAGGTCGACCGTGAACGGCGCGCGCTCGACGGCGCCGACGGCACCGGCGGGCGACTTGGCGCGCACCTCGACGAGGTGCTCTCCTGCGGCGAGGCCGGGGTAGCTCGCCGACGGGGTGCGGTGCCACGGCGACCAGCGTCCACCGTCGAGCCGGGTCGAGTACGTCGACCTGGGGACCGAGCTCTCGAAGGTCAGCCCCACGTCGGGGTCGGCGGTGCGGTCGGCGGGGCCGGTGAGGATGAGCGCCTCGGGGCCGGCGGTCCGCGCGGCGGACGACGGCGCCACGATGGCCCCGGTGGTGAGGGACGCCGTAACGACGGCTGCGGCCACGAGACCGCGCGTCACCCGGCTGAACAGGTTCGCGCCACGCACTGGAATTACCCCCGAGATTGTTCGTTGTCTTGCCACCCGACCTCGTCCTTCTCCCCGGTGTCCGGGGGTTCTCAAACGCTGGGCGACGATTAATGCGCAATTGCACAAAAAGTCCGTTTGAGCGGCTCTGGTCGCGGGAGCGATGAGTTCGGGGACCAGGCCCGGTCTGTTGTGGCATGACCATCCTGAGCGACGCGGAGCGCCCTGCCGTCACCGTCACCAAGGCCCAGCCGGCGACCGGCGGCGAGTACGCCGTGCTCCGCTGGCTGGTGCTCGCGACCTTCGTCGTGATCCTGAACGAGACCGTGATGATCAACGCGATCCCGCGGCTGATGGAGGAGTTCGACGTCACCGCGCGATCCGCCCAGTGGCTGTCCACCGCGTTCATGCTCACGATGGCTGTGGTCATCCCAGTCACCGGCTGGTTCCTCCAGCGGGTGACCATGCGACAGGCGTTCGCGATCGCGATGACCGTCTTCTGTGCCGGCACGCTGCTGGCGACCGTTGCCCCGACGTTCCCGGTGCTGCTTGCCGCACGGGTCGTCCAGGCCGGTGGGACCGCGGTGATGATGCCGCTGCTGATGACCACGCTGATGACGATCGTCCCCGAGCACGACCGCGGCCGGGTGATGGGCAACGTGATGCTCGCGATGTCCGTGGCGCCGGCGCTCGGACCGGCGGTCTCGGGCGTCGTCCTGCAGTACCTCTCCTGGCGCTGGATGTTCGGCATCGTGCTGCCGGTCGCGATCGTGATCACCGTCCTCGGTCTCCGCCGGCTCACCGACGTCGGTGAGGCACGACCCGGTTCGGTCGACTGGTTCTCCGTGGCCGCCGCCGCACTCGGCTTCGGCACCCTCGTCTACGGCCTCAGCCAGCTCGGTGCAGGCGGCGCGGGCAGCGCGGTCTCGCCCGTGCTGCTGATCGTGGTCGGCCTCCTGGTGGTCGGGGTCTTCGTGTGGCGCCAGCTCTCGCTGCAGCGCACCGGCACCCCGCTCCTGGACCTGCGTACGCTCACGGTCCGGACCTACACGGTCTCGCTGCTGCTGATGGCGGTCGCGTTCATGGCGATGCTCGGCTCGATGATCCTGCTGCCGCTGTACCTCCAGGAGGTGCGTCACCTGAGCGCCCTGCAGACCGGCCTGCTGGTGGCCCCCGGCGGCGTGGCCATGGGGCTGCTCGGACCGAGCGTCGGCCGGATCTTCGACCGCTTCGGCGGCCGGGTGCTGGTCATCCCCGGCTCCGCCGGCATCGTCGTCGCGCTCGGGATGCTGACCCAGGTCGGTCTGGCCACCTCGGCCTGGCTGGTCCTCGTCGCCCATGTGCTGCTGATGGTCAGCCTGGCCGCCGTCTTCACCCCCGTCTTCACGCTCGGGCTCGGCGCGCTGCCCCCGCACCTGTACTCCCACGGCAGCTCGCTGCTCGGCTCGCTGCAGCAGGTCGCCGCCGCCTTCGGCACGGCGCTGGTCGTGACCGTGATGTCGTCGCGAGCGACCGCGCTGGCGCAGGACGGCGCCGACCGAGCGCACGCCCTCGTCGGCGGCATGCAGTGGGCGTTTGGCGTGGGCGCCGTGCTCTCCGTCGCCGTGCTGGTGCTGGCGTTCCTGCTCCCCGGCAGGCCGGACGCTCCGTACGCGGTCGAGGCTTCGGCCGACGATGAGTGCCTCGAGGTCGCCTGACGCGCCGTACTTCCCTATGCGTCCTGCCTCTTCCCTACGGTTAGCCGGCAAGGGAAGTGACCGGATACCACGGGACCGTGGTATCCAGCCCCGCGCCCCAACGCCCTCACTCCCCCCGCGAGGTCCAGTTCAAGGCACCCACCACCAGCATCCGCAGCTGGGTGTCCGCCTCCTGCACGATGGCGGCCTCGGCGTCGGGGTTGCGCGGGGCGTCGAGGAGCCGCTCGGCGGTCGCCACCATCACGTGCACGATCATCCGGGACAGCGTGCGGAGGTCCTCCTCCGACCAGACCTCGGTGCCGGGGAGCCGGGCGACGTCGGCGGCCAGCTCCTCCTCGAACATGTCGAGCGCGTGCCGGATCGCGTCCCGCACCGGCGGAGACCCACCGTTGCGCTCGCGGGCGATGAACCGGAAGTGCGACTGCTGCCGGCGCACGTGGTCGAGCAGGATCCGCACCGACGACGGGATGACACCGGCCAGCTCCGGCTCCCGTCGTACGTCGCGCAGCATCGCGCGCAGCGACACGAACGCTTCGTCCACCAGCACCAGCCCGAGCTGCTCCACGGAGTCGAAGTGGCGGTAGAACGCGGTCGGCACGATGCCGACCTCCTTGGCCACCTGGCGCAGCGAGACGCCGGCCAGGCCGGTGTCCTGGGCCAGCTCGAGAGCGGAGGCGAGGATCGCCTGCCGGGTGCGCAGCTTCCGCTCACGGCGGCTGGCGATCTCGACGTTCGGCTCGCTCACCACGCCCCGCATGCTAGGCCACCGACGGCGCTGGCCGGCTGCCCGCGTGGCGGCGTGATGCTGGCCCGGGAGTGCCGCCGCCTCACGGTCACCCTCGTCGGTACCCACTCCTTCGACCCGCCCGCACGGTGACCACCCCGGCGCGCCGGCGCCGGTTGTCCGGATCCCGCCTGGCACCGAGAATGGGCACATGGACGAGGGCGAGCACCTGAGCAGGGCCGAGATCGGCAAGGACGCCGTACAGCACACCGTCGAGGCCGCCGCCACCATGGTCGGTCAGGTCGCCTCGATCATGGTCGGCGCCGTCCGCGACGTGGCGCAGGCGCTCGGCGGGTTCGCGACCGAGGTCTTCGAGATCCGCGACGCCGCCCGCAAGGCCGGCAGGGACTAGGACCGCACCCGCGCGAGCACGATCTCCGCGAGCCGCTCCGGTGCCTCGTTCGGGATCCAGTGGCTGATTCCCGCCAGTATCTCCAGTCGGTACGGCGCGTCGACGTACGCCCCGGTGAGCTCGGCCCCCTCGCGGCCGAGGGCCACGTCGCCGTCGCTCCACACGTGTGTCGTCGGCACCCGCACCCGCCCGCGCAGGACGCGGGGGTCGGAGAACGGCATCGCCCGGTACCAGTTCAGGGCGCCGGTCAGCGCGCCGTCCTCGATGATCTCCGGCCACACCCGCGCCAGCGCGTCGGCCGGCAGGCCACCCCTGCGCAGCTCCCGCTCGAGGTCCGACCGGCGCGAGCAGAGGAGCCGCTCCGGCAGCCAGGGCAGCTGGAAGAAGCCCATGTACCAGGACCGCCGCAGCTGGTCGGCGTACCGCATCGAGCGCACCATCGCGCCAGGGTGCGGCACCGAGACGGAGGTCAGGGTCGAGACCAGGTCGGGCCGCGTCGCCGCCAGCGCCCACGCCACCGCGGAGCCCCAGTCGTGTCCGACCAGGTGCACGCGGCCCTGCCCGAGGGTCTCCACGAGCCCGACCA
>Ga0207648_10007606_pt1 | contig 10621 bp, 10 predicted proteins | sample KBSMisM32_FD_184310 | JGI IMG/M metagenome (GOLD analysis project Ga0207648, IMG submission 184310) | Miscanthus rhizosphere microbial communities from Kellogg Biological Station, Michigan, USA - KBS Miscanthus M3-2 (SPAdes) (version 2) | ecosystem: Host-associated > Plants > Roots >... | reverse complement strand
GAGCGGCCCTGCCTGAGAGCGAAAGACCTGCAGCGGCTTGCTTGACGGACGGCCGGGATACTGCCGCACACGCTGCACCGTTGCAAACCGATCAGGCCAACAAGCGTATCGTGGGCGAAGGTAGCGTGCCCACGGTCAGGTACACGCCCCAGTGCACCGTGACATTTCGCTGCATGGCGGCGCCGTTGTACAACGAGACCTTCCGGCTATTTCATGCCGGCTATTCCACGGCAGGAACGAGAACGTCCATATGAAACGTGTGCTGATACGGTGCGGCTGGCTGGTCACGCTCGATCCTGCCGTGGGGGACTTCAGGAACGGAGAGCTTCTGTTCAGCGGGGACCGCATCGAGGCGGCGGGCCGCAACCTCGGCGCGACCGCCGACGAGACGATCGATGCCGGCGACAAGATCGTCATGCCCGGCCTGGTCAACGCGCACATGCACACCTGGGAAACGGCGCTGCGCGGCATCGGCGCGGAGTGGATGACCGGGGATTATCTTCGCCACATGCACCTCAATCTGGCGACGCGCTATCGCCCGGAGGACAACTATCTCGGCAACCTGATCGGCGCGCTGGCCCAGATCGACGCCGGCGTCACCACCCTGGTCGACTGGTGCCACAACATCACCGGCATCGAGCTCGCCGAGCGCGCGGTGGACGGCCTCATCGACAGCGGCATCCGCGCGGTGTTCGCGCACGGCACCGCCAAGCCGCCGACCGCCGAGGGCGCGAGGCCTTTCACCGACATCCCGCATCCGCGCGAGCGCATCGAAGCGCTGCGCAAGGGCCGCCTGGCGGGCGACGACGGCCGCGTCACGCTCGCCATGGCCATACTCGGTCCGGACTGGGGCAGCTGGGAGGTGGTCGAGCACGACATCCGCATGGCGCGCGAGCTCGGCCTGGTGTCGTCGTCGCATACCAGACGGCGGGAGGACTGCGTGGTGCCCGACGGCTATCGGCGCATGGCCGAGGCGGGACTGCTCGGGCCGGACCACAATCTCGTGCATGGCACCAGCTACGACGCGGCGGATCTCACGCTGATCGTGGACCACGGCGCGTCGCTCACGTCGACGGTGCTGGTCGAACTGCATCATCACATCGGCGACACCCAGGTGGCGGCGTTCCGCGCCGCCGGCGGCCTGCCGTCGCTCGGCATCGACGTCGAACCGTTCACCACCGGGCACATGTTCCGCGAGATGCAGGCGGCGCTGCTGTTCGCGCGCGGCAAGGAAATCCGCAACAACGCGCTGCGCGGCAACTCGCCGTTCCGGCAGCTTCCGGTGCGATCGCGCGAGGCGCTCGAGTGGGCGACGATCGGCGGCGCGCGCGCCTTCCTGATGGACGGCAAGATCGGCACGCTGTCGCGGGGCAAGAAGGCCGACATCGTCATGCTGCGCGCCAACGACATCAACATGGCCCCGGTCCACGATCCCATCTATTCGATCGTGGAGATCGCGGGCGCCGGCAATGTCGACACCGTGATCATCGACGGGATCGTGCGCAAGCAGAACGGCAAGCTCACGTTCCCGGCAGATGTGCTCGCCAGCCGGCTCGAGCAACTGGCGGAGTCGGGCGCGCGCATCATGCGCGAGGCGGGCTATCGCGTGGCGAGCGCACCGGATTAGAAAGCAGATCCAGCTGAGTTGGATGCAGAACAGTTGCACGCGCACGGTGTGCTCCCCTCCCCCTTGTGGGGAGGGGTTGGGGGTGGGGGTAGCAGTTAGCGGATTCAGCTTGCGCGATAACTACGACCCCCCTCCCCAGCCCTCCCCCGGCCGGCTGCGGGCTTGCCCGCTTCCGGCAAATATAAAGTGACCAAACCCGGCAAGCCGGGGTTTGGTAGGGGGGAGGGAGCAGACCACCGTTGCCGCTCGTGCTGATTCCATTTCAACGGTAAGCTGAGGAGACATTTGCAACCGGAGACGACAACGACGATGACGAAGCTGACCCGCCGTTCCGTCCTCAGCGGAGCGTCCGCTCTGGCGATCGCCCCTGCGTTTGCCCAAGGGGGCCGCACCATCACCTTGATGCACGGGTTCACGCCCGGGGCCAACGTCGACCTGGTCGCGCGGCTGGTCGCGGACAATCTGAGCAAACGCCTGGGGCAGCCGATCGTGGTCGAGTCCCGGCCGGGCGCCGGCGGCACCACCTCGGCCGCGACCGTCGCCCGGGCGGCGGCGGACGGCAGCACGCTGACGGTGCTACCGGGCGGGCATGCGGTGTCGGCCGCCATCTACAAGCAGCTGCCCTACAATTCGGTCGCGGACTTCAGCTTCATCAGCATGCTGACGGATTTCCCGTTCATCCTCGTCACCTATCCGGATCATCCGGCGCAGTCGATCGCGGATGTCATCAGGACTGCGCAGGCGGACGAAGGCAAGCTGACCTGCGCCACCGCCGGCAACGGCACCGGCATGCATCTGGCGTTCGAGCTGTTCGTCGCCATGGCCAAGGCGAAGATCCAGCATGTGCCCTATCGCGGCTCGCCGCAGGGCATCACCGACCTGCTGGCCAAGCGCATCGATTTCCAGATGGACACTCCCACCGTGCTGCTCCCCTTCATCAAGGACGGCCGGCTGCGCGCGATCGCCGTGACCGGGTCGCAGCGGTTTTTCGCGGTGCCCGACGTGCCGACCATCGCGGAGGCGGGCGTGCCCGGCTACGTCGTGACATCATGGCTCGGCGTCGCCGGCCCGGCGGGATTGCCGGCGCCATTCGTGAACAGGGTCAATGCGGAGATCACCGCGATCCTGGCCGAGCCGGCCGTGATCGAGCGGCTGCGGGAGTTCGGCAGCGAAACGATGCCCACCACACCGGATGGATTCAAAGCGCGGGTGGCCGAGGACGTCGCCAAATGGACCAAGGTCGTGGCCGACGCCAATATTCCGCGCGTTTAGCGCCACGCGCTGCCGCGGCGCGACGCAAGACAGTTGCTGCGCACTCGGTGTGTTCCCCTCCCCCTTGTGGGGAGGGGTTAGGGGTGGGGGTAGTGGTTATTTTGTTCGGTATGTCCTCAAGTATACAGGCGATATTCCAGAGCGGCACGCGGTGGCTCCTCGCTTCCTTGCGCGTAGCCTGACTTGCAGAGCTGCGGACATTATTCTCGTGCCCTTACTGCTACCCCCACCCCCAACCCCTCCCCACAAGGGGGAGGGGAGCAGACCGAATTTGCCGCTTGACTGAGTCCATCCCAACAGGACCTGCTCTTGCATCGGCAGCTTCGGCAATATTCAGAACAGCCAGGAGAGACCATCGTGCAGCGTGGACTAGCGATTCTGGCCGCGGCGTTCTGGCTCGCGCTCGGCGCCACCGCGTCAGCGCAGACATCACCGGCGCAGAGCTGGCCGACGCGAACGGTGCGGATCGTCATTCCGCTGGCGGCCGGCGGCGGCGGCGACGTTTTTGCCCGCCTGCTGGCCGACGAGTTCCAGAAGAAATACGGGCAGCCGTTCGTGGTCGAGAACCGTCCGGGCGGCGGGCTCAACATCGGCGCCCGCGCCTGCGCCGAAGCGCCGCCCGACGGCTACACGCTCTGCGTCATGTCGAGCGAGCCCGTGGTCTACAACCAGTTCCTGTTCCGCAGCCTGCCGTTCAATCCCGAGAAGGATTTCGAGCCGATCGCCAATCTGTTCTTCAACCTGGAAGCGCTTGTCGTGAATGCGCAGCTCAAGGTCAACACCATTCCCGACCTGGTCGCGCTGGCGAAGGCCAAGCCCGGCACGTTGAGCTACGGCACATTCTCGTTCGTGCTGGTGCAGTTCATGGAGAAGCTCAAGAAGACGCACGGCATCGATATCGTGCGCGTGCCCTTCCGCAGCGGCAACGAGGTCGTCAACGCCATCATGTCCGGCACGACGCCGGTCGCCCTGCTCGGGCTGAGCAACATGCTGTCGCAGATCCGATCGGGTCACATCACCGGCATCGCGCTCAGCGCCAATGCGCGCTCGCCGCTGTTCCCTGACATGCCGACGCTGCTGGAAGCGACCGGCGAGAACTATCCGGTGACCTGGTTCGGATTGTTCGCACCGGCGGGCACGCCGCGGCCGATCATCGACCGCGTGCATGCCGACGTGGTCCAGATCACGAGCGATCCGGCGTTCAGGCAGAAGAACTATGTCGAGCGCGCCATCGAGTATGGCGTGAACACGCCCGAGCAGTTCGCGCGGTTCATCGTCCAATCCCGTGCAGAGGCCGCGCAGCTGGCCAAGGAGTCGGGCCAGGAGCCGCAATAAGGCGTCTTGCGATCTTCCGCCCCAGCCGCGCGGCCTGACTCCAAATGCTGGCGGCCCTCGTGCGGCGGCCGGCATCTGTGATGCAGCACACAGACAACCTGCACTCGAGCTCATAGAGCTGGTCCGTCCGGCGGCTTGCCGCGCCGGCGCCGCAGCCGCGCTGCGGCAAGCCAACAACCGTTCGACTGCAAACCGGCCAGCAAGGAGCCGCCGCCATGGACGACAGCATGTCCGAATTGAATGAACGCCTGACCGCCAGCTGCCGCGAGACCCTGCAGCAGCTCGACGACATCGAGGCCAAGCTCGCGGGCCTGCACGAGGCGATTGCACGCAGCGCCGGTCCGCAAATCGCTCCAGCGGTGACCGCCGTCACAGCGGCGCGCTGGATATCGGCCTAACCTTTTTGTTTGTGCGTGATCTTTTCCGAAAACCGGCGACCACTTTTCGGGATCACGCACTAGCTTCGCGGCACAAGCGAATTCACCACACCGGTTGCAAAGGAGAGGGACGATGGCTGAACCAGTCCTGAAGAAGGGCTCGAACGATCCCGCGGTCCGCGATCTGCAGGCGGCGTTGAAAGCGTTGGGTCATGATCCCGGACCGATCGACGGCGTGTTCGGGCCGACGACCGAAGCGGCGGTCAAGGCGTTCCAGCAGGAGCGGGAGATCGCGGCTGACGGCGTCGTCGGCAGGGTGACGTGGATCAACATCGACGAGGCCGACCAGAGCGAGCCCACGCTCACTTTGGGCGCGACCGGGCTTCCGGTTCGCCGCGCGCAGAAACGGATGAGCCTGGTGGGCTATCAGGTCGGTGGCGTCGACGGCCGTTACGGCAGCAAGACGGAAGCGGCGGTGAAGCAACTGCAGCAGCAGCACGCCATCACCGCCGACGGCGTCGTCGGCGCGCAAACGTGGGACGTCATCGACGCGCTGGAAGACGAAGGGCCGGCGAGCTGAATCCATCAGGAGGAGCGCGACATGTCCGGCACTCTCAGCCCATGGCCCGTGATCCAGATCGGACATCACGGGCACCCCGTCGAGACATTGCAATTTCTGCTGCGTGCGCGCGGCCACCAGCTTACGGTCGACGGCGTGTTCGGTCCTTTGACCGCGGCCGCGGCAAAGGCGTTCCAGACCAGCAAGGGCCTCACCAGCGATGGCGTCATCAACCCGCAGACGTGGATGGCGCTGGTCATCCAGGTCAAACGCGGCGATCGCGGCGACGCGGTGCGGGGCGTGCAGCAGGAATTCCAGTTCCGCAATGGATCCGGCGATCCCAACCAAGGTCTCCAGATCGACGGAGCCTTCGGACCGCAGACCGATGCCACCGTGCGCGGCTTTCAGCATGCGCTGTCGCTGGACATTCCCGCGGTGATCGTGGACGGCATCGTCGGCCCCATCACCTGGCAGGCGCTGGTCAGCGGGATGCTGTCGGGATAGCGCCGCGCATTTTCCATCGGGGCTTGAATGCGGAACGCGGGCCGACCCGCGGGTGATGCCCGCGCCTGCGCCGGTTTCAGCGCACGGACTGTCGCAGTCTTTCCTGCGTGCGCTCGGTGGCTTCTTCCTTCGCCCACAGCAAGGTCGCGCCGGCAATGCCGAGCACGAGCCAGACCGGCTGCTGCAGAAGATAAGGCTGGATCATCTCGCGCCAGAGCTGTGAGAGCCACGCGACGATGGGCTGGAGCGCGGCGAGCCAACTGCCGGGGATATGCTCCCAGACCGCGCCCACGCTGCTGACATGCAGGCTCTCGGCAAAGACCGACGTAACGCCATCGTACGCCAGTGCCGCGGCCGCGGCAGCCAGCGCCAAGACACCAACGAGCCGGCATATAAAGCGAATCATCTCCGATCGATCTCGCTCGCGATATTGCTCGCCCGGGCCGAGCGGCCAAGCCCGTCCCATCGGGCTGCCATGCGCACGCTGACGACTGGCACAAGCTGCCGCTTCGCGGTTAGCAAAGCGTGAAAGCCCCCCGCGCGGCTCCACGCACGATCAGGTGAACTGAAAATCCGGGAACCGCGCAGCCCCGGGTGACGTTCCGGCCACATGAACCTGCGCGCAGACGAATGTCGGGAACGGGCGATGGACGCGCGCGAGCTCGCCCGCTCCGCACGGACCACGGCCGCCTGGACGGCGTGTGAGCAGGCCGCCGACTATTGGTTCGCGCTCGCCGAGCGCGTCGAGCTGGAGCCGGAGCAACCGCAAAGGATCAGGATGGCGCTTTCCCCGTCTTCATCGCGGACGGTTTACCCCGATACCATGCCGATCCTTGGATATTTCCTCGCCGTCGGGGTCGCCTTGTTCCTGGGACTGGTGGCGTTGAATGCGTACGTCGATCCGGGACGGCCGAATAGCGTGCCAAGGGCATCCATGGCTCCGACCACTGCGTCGCTGCTCCCGGCCCGATCACCCGCTTCGGGCCAATCGGATTGGCGCTGAATGGGGGCCGTCAATTCAACGAGCCAGAGCTCCGGCGTGCGGAGGCGGCTTGCCGGCCCGGCTTTGCCGCCGCTTTTCCATCCGCGCCGTTGGCGGACTCCGCTTTCTTGCCGTTCTGCTTCTTGATTTCGGTCTCGGACATCTTGGCCTTCGGCGACGCCGTATGCCTGGCGGCCGTGGTCGCTCCAGCCTTGGTCGACTCCTTCGCGGACTCCCTGGCGGACTCGGCCCTGCCCTTGCCCTGGTGCTTGCCGGTTTCTTTCCTGCCTTCGGTCTCAACGATCTTCGTCTTCGATCCCGATAACGGCATGGGCTTGGCAGTCGCGCCTGATTTGTTCGCCTCGGTTTTGCCCCTACCGTCCTGTTTCCGGCCTTCGGTCTCGCCGATCTTGCTCATCGCCGCCGGCAACGACGACTTCTGCTTGCCGGCAACGCTCCAGGCCACTTTGTCGGAGTCCGCCTTGCCCTTCCGGTCCGGCTTCCCGGTTTCGCTCACGATGATCTTGGTCTTCGGCGCGGAAAGCGTCTTCAGCGCGGGCAGCGGCGGATGCCTGGCGTCCATGCTCGCGCGGGCGCCCGCGGATTCCGCTCGGCCCTTGCGCTCCGCTTTCTCCGTATCGAGCGCGACGATCTTCATCTTGGACATCGGCGACGGCATCGTCGACGGTACAGTCTTGGGCATCGGCGAGGGCGGCATCGGCGAGGGCACATGCCGGCCGTCGGCGAGCGTGCCGGAACGGACGGGCTCCGCCTTACCACTTTCGTCCTTGCCCCTGTCGTCGCGCTGCGCGATCTCTTTTCCTTTGCTCTCCTTGCCCTTGTCGTCCGGCTTGCCGCCTTCGCTCTCGGCGATCTTGGGTTTCGGCACCGGCAACGGCAGTTCGCTCGCCGCCGCGGCGAGATCGACCTCGCGCGGGACCAACATGGAGAAGCGGCCGCGATGCTTGATGCGGCCGGCGATGCGGCCGGCTTCGTCGCCGGCGCCGAGATAGAGATCGGCGCGCGCCGGCCCCACGATGGCCGAGCCGGTATCCTGCGCGATGGTCAGGCGGCCGACCGGCGCCACTGGCTTGGCATCCTCGATCGGCAGGTTGCCCTCGATGAAGAACGGCGTGCCGTATTCGTGCACGCGGTCGACGGCGATGGAGCGCCCCGGCGTCAGTGGCACGCCCTGCGCGCCGACCGGCTCGCCGTCGTTGGTGAGCCCGGTGACGCGGAAGAACATGTAGGCGCGGTTGGTGGCGCGCGCCTTCGCGGCTTCCTCCGGATGCGCCGCCGTCCACGCGCGGATGCGCTCCTTCGAGAGATCCTTGCGCGCGATCAGGTTGCGCTCGGCCAGCACGCGCTCGATCGAGCTGTAGGAGTAACCGTTGTGCGAATCGTAGCTGATGCGCAGCGGCGTGCCGTCCTCGAGGATCACGCGCGCCGAGCCCTCGATCTGGATCGCGACCAGGTCGAGCGGATCCTTGATCCAGCAGATCTCGAGCTTCTGGCCGTCGAGTGCGCCGGCCTCGATGGCGCCGCGGTCGTGATACGGCACGAGATCGTTGTTCTCGGTGCGGCGGCCGATGCGCCCGCCTTTGTTCGGAAACGCGGTCGAACCCTGCTTGTAGCCCTCGGCGACCAGGTCGCGCGGCCGGCGGTAGATCGGCACCGAAAATTCCGGAGTGGGAAAGCGCGAGCCGGCGACGATCGGTTCGTAATAACCGGTCACCAGACCCTCGCCCTCGCCCAGGCGGGCGATGCGCACGGGCTGAAAGTTCTGCTCGAAGAAGGCGCGCGCGGCAGCGGAATCCTGCGGCTCGAGCGCGAGCGCCTTGCGGCAGACATTCGACAAGGCGCCGAAGATCAATCCGCGCTCGTCGCTGCGCGGCTTTCTGCGCGCGGTGCGGCAGCCGGCCTGGTAGGCGGCGAAGGCGGCGAGATGATCGTCGGCCGCCCAGCCCGTGAGCTCGCTCCATTTGAGCGGCTCGAGCTGGCTGCCGGAGGATTTCAACGGATCTTGCTTCGATGACTCCTGCTTGAGCGACTCTTGTTTCGCTTCTTGCTTTTTCGCGTCTTGCTTCGCTTCTTGTTGTTTCGTTGCTTTTTTGAGTGGCTCTTGTTTCTGCGACTTCAACCCGGCGGGACCGGGCTTCTGCGGCGCTTGTTTCGGCACCGCCTGCTTGGCTTGTTTCAGCGGCGCCTGTTTCGACGGCACCTGCTTCAGTTGCGATTGCTTCGGCGCTGCTGCAGCGCCGTCACCGAAGCAGACAAGGACAGCCCATACGATGGCACCGGCAAGACCGGCGACACCACCAAACCCGGAACTTCGTGCAAACCCCCGACAAGTCCGCATGCAGACCAATGCCCGCACGTAGCAAAAGTTCCCGTGCGCGCGTTAAGGAATCCGGGGCGGTATCTTGATCCTATTGGTGGTATCTTGATCCTATAGATGTATCGGGTCGGCTCGACGCAGATGGTTGCCCAGCATTCGGAGAGTTCCCCTCGCCGACCAACCCCGGCTTGCCGGGGTTGCACATAATGTTGCTGGAGGCGGGCTTGGCCCCTTTCCGGCTGGGGAGGGGTGGGGTGACAGTTGGCCGGCGAGGGTGCGAGAGTTCCACAGGTTAGGGCGCCGAGTACTGACGGACGACGGCTGCCGGCGTGCCGTGACCCGTTTGCATCGGGGACGTCAAACGTGATCAGGAGCATCGCATTGCGATTCGCGTCTTTTGTTCTGATCATCGCTCTTGGCATCGTCCAGGCCACTGCGCTTGACGAGACGCAATCCGGCGCGGTCGCGACCCTGGTCAAGGCTTATCCGGATTTCCTCGATCGCATCGATGGCAACGACCTCGTGTGGAAGGATGGCACGCGCCAGCGCATCGACGACGGCAAGGCGGCCAAGAGTTTCGAGGCGATGCTCGACGACCCCGACATCAAGGACATGTTCGCGCTGACGTATCCCGCCGGCGACAAGGGCCTCGCGCCCGCGATCAATTTCGATCCGGGCCGGATCAGGTACATGCCGTTGTTTCTCAAGATGTACGGCGACTGCCAGAAAACCAATATCGCCGCCGGCGCCGCCGACGTGGTCTGGCTGCACAGCAAGTACGGCAAAATCGTCAGATTCTCAAAGATCAACGGCGCAGCGGCGGCGCTGCAGAAAGTCGCGGACGAACTCGACCGGCTGCCGGACAAATTCCTGGAGTACCTGAGACCACTGCAAGGCAGTTACAATTGCCGGCCGATCGCGGGCACCAACCGTCTCAGCGCGCATGGACTGGGGATCGCCGTCGATATCGCCGCGGCGCATTCACACTATTGGCTGTGGTCGAAACCCGATGCGAGCGGCCGCGTCAGCTACAAGAACGAGATCCCGTGGGAGATCGTGCGGGTGTTCGAAGCGCACGGCTTCGTGTGGGGCGGCAAGTGGTATCATTACGACACCATGCATTTCGAGTACCGGCCCGAGATCCTGATGAACGCCAGATAAAACGACCGGCAGGTAGGGCAGACTCCGATCCGATCACGGTCAGCCGCCGCAGGCCGCCGCGCGCTTGAGCAAGAACGCCTTCTCCCGCGCGTTGCGGGTGAGCCCGGCAGCACGCTCGAACTGGACCCTGGCTTCGGCCAGCCGGCCGGCGCGGAACAGAAAATCCCCCTGGGCCGCCGGCAGCGGGGCGTAGTTGCGCAACACCGCGGCCTGCGCGATCTCGTCGACGAGCTTCAAGCCAGCCTCCGGACCGAAGGCCATGCTGTGGGCCACGGCCCGATTGAGATCGACCACCGGCGACGGCATGACCGAACGCAGCGTGTCGTAGAGCGACGCCATCCGCGTCCAGTCCGTGTCCGCGAACCTGCGCGCGCGTGCGTGGCAGGCGGCGATCGCGGCCTGCAGCGCATACGGTCCGTTGACGCCGCCCAGGGACTCGGCGCGTTGCAGCGAGGCGAGGCCGCGG
>Ga0207648_10007604_pt1 | contig 10623 bp, 8 predicted proteins | sample KBSMisM32_FD_184310 | JGI IMG/M metagenome (GOLD analysis project Ga0207648, IMG submission 184310) | Miscanthus rhizosphere microbial communities from Kellogg Biological Station, Michigan, USA - KBS Miscanthus M3-2 (SPAdes) (version 2) | ecosystem: Host-associated > Plants > Roots > Rhizosphere... | reverse complement strand
TGCGGTATTGTCGCCCATCCCGCCATTGATGCCGCCATTCAATTGCGCAACGAAAACAAGCTGCGCGCCGAAGATATTGCTTCGGTGACCTTGCATGCCAATCCACTGGTCTTGTCGCTGACAGGCAAGAAAGAACCCGCCAGCGGCCTGGAAGGAAAATTCAGCATCTATCATTGCGTGGCGGTGGGATTGATCTTCGGCGCGGCGGGAGAGCGGCAATTCCAGGATGCCATTGTGCGCGACCCCGGCGTCATCGCCTTGCGCGGAAAAGTAAGCGTCCAGACGGACAAGGCGGTCGATCCCGCCCAGTGCGACTTGGTGGTTAAACTCAAAGACGGACGCGCCTTAAGCCGGCATATTCAGGACGCCATCGGCAGCCTGAAAAAGCCGATGACTGACGCCGCTCTGGAAGCCAAATTCCTCGACTTGGCCGATGGCATCCTGCCCAAGCCTCAAGCCCGGGCGCTGATCCAAACCTGCTGGACCATCGACAAGCTGGCGGATGCCGGCACACTCGCCCTGGGCGCCGCACTCTGATTGTCAGCCGCCGGTGACGTCCTTGCCGGTGGATTTGGGCGGCTTGCGGATGCCGTTGGTGGGCGGATTGGGATATTTGATGCCGAGCTGGTCGAGATAGGTGTCGTACTTTTTGGAGTCGTAATAATAGGGCTCCATCAGCGGCCGGTAGGTGCGCATATAGTCGTCATTGACATGGATCGCCGGCACGTCGCTGGCCGATAAGAACGGCTTGTAATGGTCGTACTTCTGCTGATCGGTGTTGAAGAAGTTCTTCGCCTTGGTGATCTCTTCCGGCGTCATCATCAGATCCAGCACCGTCATCGCCATCGCCTTGGCGCCGGCCACCGTTCCCTTGTGCGCGATGGGGGTCGCCATCGCCATGGCCGACGTCACATTGTGGCCGATCATATTGGGGATGTTGGCGGGATAGCGGACGGTGATGGTGGGAACCGTCCACATGATGTCACCGATATCGTCGGAACCGCCGCCTGTGGGCGTGCGATCGTCGCTTTCCGGTTTCAGCGGACTGACCTTGTCGCGCAACGGCTCGACCTTGCGCTTCTGGGTCTCCTGCACCAGTTTTGCAAAAGCCTGGTCGTCGGCGGTCCATTTCGGCATGCCGACCGCTTGGATATTGGCCATCGCCAGTTCGGCCATCGGCTTGTTGCCATAATTGGGCGCCGCCGTGCCCAGTAGTTTATGTTCCACCGTGGTATCGGTGGCCATGGCGGCCGCATCGGCGATCTTGTTGCCGATGTCGTACAATGTCTTGACGCTGTCGAAGGTCAGGTCGCGGAAATAATACCAGACCGAGGCCACCCCCGGCACAATGTTGGGCTGGCCGCCGCCGTTTGAGATCACATAATGCGTGCGCATGGATAGCGGCAGGTGTTCGCGGCGGAAATTCATCGCCACGTCCATGATCTCCACCGCATCCAAAGCGCTATGGCCGTCCCAGGGATCGCCCGCAGCATGCGCCGTCTTGCCGTGGAAGGTATATTCCACCGAGACCATGCCATCGGTGGTGCTGCTGGCGCCATAGGACGTCGAGAAATCATTGGAGACATGGGCGAAGATGCAGGCATCGACATCCTTGAACAGCCCGTCGCGCACATAAAAGGCCTTGGTGCCAAGCAGCTCCTCGGCGATGCCGGGCCACAGCATCAGCCGCCCCTGGATGTGATGCTTCTCCATCACCGCCTTGATCGCCAGCGCGGCGGCTATCTGCAGCGGCATTCCGGAATTGTGGCCCTCGCCGTGACCCGGCGCGCCTTCCACAATGGGCTCGACCTTGGGATCGCCGGGAATTTGCGACACGCCGCGCAGATCGTCTTCGTCGCTGCCGAGCGCGATCAAGGGACCGCCCTCGCCCCAGGTCGCGGTCCAGGCGGTCGGGATGCCGGCCACACCCTTGGTGATCTTGAAACCGTTTTTGGCCAGAATGTCGGTGAGATAAGCGCCGGTGCGGAATTCCTGGAAGCCCGGCTCGCCATAGCTGAACACCGTGTCCACCATCACCTGGATCATCTTGGTGTGGCTGTCGACATTGGCGATGGCCTCCTGCTTGTAGTCCTGCGGCGCCAGCGCGGCGGACGGCAAAGGCGCAAGCATCGAGGCGCCGAGCAGGAGGGCGAGGAATTTCCTGTTGGAGGTCATGGTTATCCCCTTTTTTGCTGAGTTCAGGAAGAATGGGGAAAAATCGGCCCCCCTCCCCGTTTTGGCCAGCCACGAGCAAACAGCCTTGGCGGCCCGGCCGTCAATGTGGTCGAGTATGAAACGGCAAGTTTGGAGGACGGCAATGAGGACCAAAATGGCGCTGGCGGCGGCCTGCCTGAGCATATTGCTCACCGCTCAGGCACAAGCCGCCAAACTGCTGGTGATTTCGGTGGATGGGCTGGACTGGCGCTATCTGCGCGACCGCGACGCGTTAGGTCTCAAGATCCCCAACTTGCGTAAGCTGATGGCCAAATCCCAGATTGCCGATGGCGTGGTGGGGGTGTGGCCCACCATCACCTGGCCCTCGCACACCACCATGCTGACGGGCGTGCGGCCCGACCAGCACGGCATTCTGGGCAACGCGGCGGGTGCGCCCGATCCGGCGCTGAGCTATTGGTCCGCCACCAAGATCAAAGTCCCCACCCTCACCCAGTGCTTGGCCGGCGCGGGCCGCACCGTCGGCGCGGTCAACTGGCCGGTCACGGTGGACGCCAAGATCAACTGGAACCTGCCGGAAGTCTATGCCCGGCGCCGTGGCGATTCTTCCGATATGGACACCGTGGACAAGTTCGGCACACCCGGATTGGTGACGGAAATCGGCCGCGCCTATCCCTCCTTCCCACAGCAATGGCTGGATGACCGTTCCGAGACCCTGGCCACCATCTATATTCTGACGCGCAAACAACCCGACCTGATGCTGCTGCATCTGGCAGAAACAGATTCCGAACAGCATGAGCAAGGCCCTTTCGTGCCACACGCGAAGGCGGTGGTGGAGCGCGCCGACGAATTGATCGGTGATATCCTCAAGGCCCTGCCCAGGGATTACGCCCTGGCGCTGGTCTCCGATCATGGCTTTGAACAGATCGACCATATCGCCAATCTCAAGGTGATGGCGGTTGGCGTGACAGGCGCGATGACAGTGACCGGCGGCCTGGTCACCAGCAGCGATCCGCAAACCGTTGCCTGGCTCAAGGCGCAATCCGGCAAAGGCGAAGTGGGCCGCGAGGTACCCGCCGCGGAGTTGGCTCGCTACGCGCCGCAACTATCGGGCGCCGCCTTCGAACCGGCGCCGCATGTGATGTTCGGCAATGGAAAAGAACCGCGTGAAGACTCAAAGACCAGGGGCAATCATGGTTTCTGGCCGGCGCGGCCGGACTATCACAGCGTCTTCCTGCTGTCCGGCCCCGGCATCCAGCCGGGAAAGCTCGGCACCATCGAGATGCTGTCCTTGAAGGACCGGTTGGCAGCCACGCTGGGCGTCACATGTTCCGCGCCCTGATGCGAAAACAAGCGCATTAACCACAGCCATCTCTCACTATGTGAAGTCAGGATAAAGTCTAAAAAATATCATATGTTGAGATTGAACGGCTGAGCTGTTACACAGGGTCCAATTCCGCTCGCCGCCGAACCATAGCGCGCACAATCCATAAGATGTCATGAAAACAAACAAAGCGCCTTCGACCGGCAAATCCAAGACAAACTCCAGAAAAACCGTGGGCAGCAAGACTTGGCTGGGAAGCCAGACCTTGGTGCGCGGGCTCGATGTTTTGGAGAGTGTGGCATCCGGGGTCAGCAACCTGCCCGAACTCGCCGCTCGCCTGGGATTGAATCGCAGCACGGCGCACCGCTTGGCCGCGACTTTGGTCGAACGGCGTTATCTCACGTTCGTGCCGCGCACCGGCTATGGCCTGGGGCCCAAATCCCTGGAGCTTGGCTATCAAGCCCGGGTGCAGCTGAATATTCCGCGCGTGGCCAGAAGTCATCTGGAACAGCTTGCGGCCCAGACCGGCGACACCGTCCATCTGGGCGTGTTGGATGGGACCCGCGCCTTATACTTGGACAAGATTGCCGGCCGCCGCCGGGTGGAGATCAGTTCGCGGGTGGGCGAATTGCAGCCCCTGCGCTCGACGGGGCTAGGCAAAGCGCTGCTGCTGGATGAGGACGACACGCGCCTCAAGGATTTTTACCGCTGCGAGAATGGCAGGGAGCAGCAATACCGCGTTTCGGAGAGCACCTGGCTGCGCCGCATGCGCGATTATGCCAAGCGGGGTTGCGCCTTTGACATGGAAGAGAATGAAGACCGTATCCGCTGCGTCGCCGCGCCCATTCGCGACGCCACCGGCAGCATCAAGGCCTCCATCAGCGTTTCCAGCGCCGCCCAATATATGAATGACGAGCGCATGCAGACCCTGGTCGGACAGGTGCGCTGGGCAGCAGAACAAATCAGCCGCGAACTGGGCTGGGAACCGCCTTCGGTCAAGAACTCCAAAGCCGCCTGACGGGGTTGTTACTGGAAGAAGATCATCCGTTTTTTGCCTTCCAGCACGCTTTTGTCCAAGCCCGGCACCTTTTCCAGATCCGCCAGGTCGACAAAGGGCCGCGACGCGCGCCGGCTGATGATGGCCTCGGCCGTCTGCTGTGAGGTGTGCAGAATGGCCATCAGACTTTCCTGATCGGCGTGATTGACGTCGATGGGCGTCACATTCTGAAACAGAAAATCCATCACCAGATCGAACTCATCGGGTGTTCCGCGCGCGCCGCGGTCGATCATTTTCTGGACCGTCTCATGCCAGGCGTCCCAGTCCCTGGGCGTGTCCGTCACCATCTGCATGCCATGGCAGCTGGCACATATTTTCACCGCCGCCGATTCCGGTGTCGTGGCTTCCGTCGCCGCACCCTGGCCAAAGGCCGGCGTGGCCAAAAACAGCCAGCCGCCCAAAACCACGCCACGCGGATTGATCACAAAAAAACCTGACGCTTTTTACTTGGCCGAAGCTTCCTTCATCCCTTGATTGGGATCGGTTCCGGTGGAGGTCGCGATCGGATAGGCCGGTCCCGCCAGCACCGGCATGTGCGGGCCCACGCCCAACTTCTCGGCGGTGACAAAGTCGCCATATTCATTGCCGAACTGGTTGGCGACGCGCTGCAGCCGGCCATCGACGAAGGTCATGTCCAGCTCTTTTTCGCTGTACATCTTGGTGCCCCATTCGCTTTTGGTCACCCCCACCACCTTGTGAGTTGCGACATCGATGATGTCGCCGGAGGAGGCATAGACCAGCTTGCCGTCGATACCGAACATGATCCAATAGGTGTCGTCCGGCGTGTCGATGGTGGCGATCTCCTTGGGATTGTCGGTGTTGCTGAAGACATGGATCTTGTGAAATAGCGCGTCGGCGACCCAGACTTCCTTACCGTCCGGAGTCAAAGCAATGCCGTGACTGGGACAGCCATGCGGCACCCGCGGACGCGGCGTCACGTTCCAGACCGGACGCCAATTGACGCTGGTGACCTCCACCGTCTGCAGGATCTTGCCCGTATTGGTATCGGCCACCATGTAGCCCAGGAAATTGTTCTGGTTGACATAGATCTTGGAGGAATCCTTGTTGAGCGCCTGGACCCGGACATTTTCCGGAAATTGAATCTTCTGAACGATCTTGCCGGTCTCGATATCGGCAACCTGCAGCAGCTTGCCGTTGGGCGACATGAAAGCACGCTTGCCGTCAGCGCTGAGATTCAGGTTGTGCGCCCCCATGCTGCCGGGCGCATGAAGAGTTCTAATCAGCTTTCCGGTTTTGGCATCCAGGACATACCAATAGTCCTGCAGGTTCGAACCCACCACCAAGGTCTTGCCATCGGCGGAAACCTGGGGACGCTCGCAGCACTTGCCGTCCAGGGTGGTGGTCCACACCATCCTGTCGGTTGCCAGGTCCAGGGCTCCCAACCGGCCACGGGCGGAGAGATAGAGCATGTTGGTGGCGGGGCTGGCGGCGACGCCGGAAATATCTTCCGGCGCCATGCTGCCGGCATAGTCCCAAAGATGGATGCGCTTGACGAAGGCATAGTTGTTGTCGGCATCCAGAACGACAATGCCGTTGCCGTTCGGGAACATCGGCCGCTCCAGCGAGCCGGGCAATGTCACATAGAGCAGATGGCGGCTGTGAATGGTGAAGTCGCCGCGCGGGCGGCTGGGGCCGTTGCCGCTGGGGCGAGCCACCGGCGGCGCGATGATCGGTCCGGTGCCCACGACATTGGCATTGGCGGGAAGCGGCGCCGCACTGGATTGCGCCTGCGCCGCGCCGGGCCTGGGGGCGGCGTCTTGGGCCAGGGCAATAGCGCAACTACCGATCAACAGAGTGGCAGCAAGCTTGAACAGTTTCATTGTCGTCCTCGCGTCCAGAAATTGGCCTGAATTGATCAGGCGACCAGGAAAGGCTTGAGATAGGAATCCAGCGCCAGGCGGATCTCAGCCTTATGCGCCTCGGTGATGGCGCCCCGGCGGCGGTTGCCGCCGCCGGCGGGTGCGCCCGGCACAGCCGGATTGGCGCGCATGATCGCATCCTCGGCAAACACGCCACGCGCCTTCATCACATACTCATTGGCATGCGGCAGGGAATTGAACGCCAGGAAGCGGCCGAAAATATCGTAAGCCTCCCGCTTCTTGCCGGCACGATAGGAATTGAAGCAGGCTTGCAGCACATCCGCCAGGCCGGTGTAGGGACAGGTACCCAAAAAACCCAGTTCCAGTTCGGCAAAGAAGGTCATGCCGCCGCCGCCGGAAAAATCTTCTATCTTGCCGCCGGTCTTCTGCAGCAATTCCGGCGCGCGTTCCAACGGATCGCCGGATTCGTCTTTCACCGCGACGATCGCGGGAACCGCGCGCGCAAGCGCGACCAGGTCATCGACACTGACATTGCCCACCGCCTGAACCATGATCGGCAGGCCGCTGGCGTCGGATAGCGCTTTGAAATAGGCCGCCGCATCGGCGGCGCTGACGTCGGGAGGAACCAGGGAAATGATGCCGTCGGCATTCAGGCTTTTGGCTTTCTTGCAGTAGTCCTGCGACGCAGCGACGTTGAAGCCTTGGGTCTGCACCCCCAGCACAAGGGCGGTGTCGCCCTTGACCGAGGCCAGCGCTTCAGCGCCGGCATGCCATTCCTGGGTCGAGAGGCTCTGCCAACCGCTGGCATTCTGCGGCCAGGCCATGCCCGCAACCTTGCCGCGGTTGAGGAACTGCTGCTGCTTCACCATCGCATCGGCATTGAATTTGTTGTCGGGCGTGCATGGCGTCCAGCCGATGGGGAAAACCCCTGCCAGCGACCGGCCATTGGGCGATTTGACGATCGCGCCACCCGCAGCCAGCGCGCCGTGACCGGAGGCGGCCAACAGGCCCAAGGTTGCGCCCGCGCCTTGCAAAAACTTCCGGCGATTTTCCATCTGTCTGTTCCTTCCCTGTTTCGCCTTTTTTGCAGACTTTAAAAAGCGATTATTGAGCAAAAACCCCGTGGCGGAAATCACAATCTAAGGACGCCCTCAGCACGTGAGACCCTCCAACCGGGCGCTTAATGAGCAACCCGTGCGTAAACGGGAAATATCTTCCGGCTGATAGTCTCCGCCGTCGAAATCAGCAGCCCCGCCACTTCTTCCTGCCAACCCGAACTCAACTTTTCCGCGCTGTCGGCAAACGAAATGGCGGCGATAGTGCTGCCGCTGGGGTCGCGCACCGGCGCGCCCACACAGCAGATGGTCTGAAACGCCTCCCGATTGTCCACGGCATAGCCACGCTGGCGTATGGTCGAAATCTCGGAGCGCAGCCCGCCTATGGTGGTTATGGTCTGGGGCGTCAGGGCGATGAAATCGCCGTCATGGAGGAAATCCTCCAACTGCACGGCGGGAAGACCCGCCAGCAACACTTTTCCAAGCGCGCTGCAATAGGCTTCCTGCCGCGCCCCCACCTGGCTGGGAATGGCCACGCCGGCCGTTTCACCCAGCTTGGCGGCATAGCTCACCATGCCGTTTTCCAGCACGCCCACATGCACCACGCCTTTCAGCTTGGCCGCAAGATTGTTCAAGACATCCTCGGAAGTGGCGCGGATCAAATCGCCGATAGCGACATCCTTGGACAGAGTGGCGAGCACCATACCGGGCCGGTAACAACCGCGCCGGTCGCGCACCACCGCGCCCAGTTCTTCCAGAGTCTTCATCAACCGGTGGGCGCAGGCCTCAGACAGTCCGGCGCGCCGGCTGAGCTCGGCATTGGTCACCCATTCCTCCGGCCTGCGGAAAGAACGCAGCAATGCGAAAGCTTTCTGGACCGACTGGTTCTTCGGCGTCGCCACCGTTGCGCTTCCCTCGTTCAGGCCCCTTTTTGCTGTCCGGGCCCGCTTTTCTCATTATGTAATACAATAGCAAAATATGTGAGATCGTTCAACAAAGCCGGGCCTCAGTAGGTCGTCCGTCCGCCGGAAATATCGAACGTCGCGGCGGTGGAAAAGGAACATTCCTCGCTGGCCAGCCAGCAGACCAAAGCGGCGCATTCCGCCGCTTCGCCCAGCCGCCCCATGGGAATGCGGGAACGCATATACTCGACCTGGCTCTGCGGCAGTTGATCGAGGATGGGACTTTTGAAGGTGGCCGGCGTGATGCAATTGACCAGAACACCGCCCGTCGCAAGTTCCTTGCCCAGCGACTTGGTGAAGCCGATCACCCCTGCCTTGGAGGCGGAATAGGCGCTGGCCCGGGGATTGCCTTCCTTGCCGGCCACCGAGGCGACATTGACGATCCGGCCATAGCCTTGTTCCAGCATGACCGGCACGATCTCGCGGCAGCAATAGAAGGTGCCGTTCAGGTTGACATTGATCACCTGCAGCCAGCTCTCCAGCGGAAATTCCTGGACCGGAACCGTGGCGCCAGTGATGCCGGCGGAATTGACCAGGACATCGACGCGGCCCAACGCCTCCCGGCTTTGACGCGCGGCGTCAACAACCTCTGCGTGATTTGCCACATCCACACGCACGGTGTGGACGGCGCCGGGATTGAAATTCAGGGCCTTGGTGGCGTCTTCCAGCGTGCCGGGGTTGAGATCCCATAGCGAAACCTTGCCGCCTTCCTGGAGAATTCTTTTGGCGGTCAGAAAGCCCAGGCCCGACGCGCCGCCCGTGACAACAGCGGTACGCCCGGAAAAGCGCCCGGCATAAAAACCTGCGCCGTTCTGCTGTTGGGACGCTGGACGTTTGGGAGACTCAGGACCTCGGGCGGTTTCAAGGCGGAAACCGGAAGAAGAATGTGTGCTTGCTTCTATATGCTGTGACAAACCACCCTCAAACTACGCTCAACTGTCCATGATCATCCGAGGGCCGGCCCCGCCGAAATTCGGCGGGGCCGTGAACCAACTCAGAATTGTTTCCGCAAACTAAAGACCGTGTAGCGGCCCAAGGTTCCGCCGGACCCGATGATGGTGGGGCCGCCATTGTTCGGCACAGCTCCACCGCCCGAGAGATAAATCGGCGGGCTGTCGTCGCCGATATTGTTCATCGTGATGCTGGCATCCGCACCGCTTAGCCACGGGGCCAAACCGCTCATGTCATAACCGACATAGAGATTGACCGGATGGAAGGCTTCAATGCGCTTTTGGCCATACAGGACATTGGCTTGCTCCCGGACCGGCGACGTGTTGAAGCCCGGGCTGTATTGCACCCACACCCGGCCTGTGACCGGACCGACCGTGGCCGCCACGAATGCTGTGGCGGCGTAGAGCGGAACGCTGTACTGCACCAGATTGATGGGGGCGAGGCCCGGAGCAGCCGTATTGGTGTTGGTGGTATTGAAGGTCCCCTGAAAGCCGCCCGACAGACTGCCGAAATCTTCGATATCCCTGACGTAATTCAGCGCGATATCCAGACCCTCGATCAACGCCTCACCGAGATTGTTGCGGCGCAGGTCATAGAGGATATAGGGCTGGTTCACGCCCGGCGTGTTGAAAGCCGAGGCCAGATCCGGTCCGGGGAACCCGGTGGTCGCGACCTTTGCATTTCCGCTCGCATCAAAATTGGTGGGATAGCGGGCCTGAATCTGCGCCAGGGTGGGATTGAGAATATAATATTGATTGTAGGCGCCACTGAACAGAACCTGAGGGTTGTTGAGAATCAAGCTCTGCTGATGTTCGAACTTGGTGTGGAAAGCGGTGATGCTGAAATCGAGTCCGGTCAGGTCTATGCCCAGCTCGGTGGTGGGATGGAAATCGCCGCCGATCGACCAGGTTCTGCCGGTTTCAGGCCCCAATAGCGGATTGCCGCCCGGTGTGCTGATGGAAGGACGCAGCTTATCGGCGTCCGACGTGCCCGGCGGCACGTTGGTGTTCGGGTTGGTGGCGACACGCTGTGCCGTATAGGTGAAACGCGTATCCGGGGCCGAGGTATCGGCAAGGCTGGGCGCGTCGAACGAGGTGCCATTGGTGGCGCGGATGGTCAGGGCCGCGAAGGGCTCATAGGTGACGCCCAGCTTGTAATTTTCCGTCTCGCCAAAGTCGCTGTAGCTGTCGATACGGCCGGAGGCATTGAAGGTGAGGGCGTGCACGAAAGGCATCTCATTGTCCTTGCCGACAATCGGGAC
>Ga0207648_10007603_pt1 | contig 10625 bp, 12 predicted proteins | sample KBSMisM32_FD_184310 | JGI IMG/M metagenome (GOLD analysis project Ga0207648, IMG submission 184310) | Miscanthus rhizosphere microbial communities from Kellogg Biological Station, Michigan, USA - KBS Miscanthus M3-2 (SPAdes) (version 2) | ecosystem: Host-associated > Plants > Roots >... | reverse complement strand
GTCCGCCCCGCCGGTGTGGAACTCGACGTCCCCCGATTTGAAGTACCAGTCGAACACCTCGGCCACGCCGTCGTTGGGGTCGGCGACGTAGCCGTCGAGCGACATGGACATGATCGCGACAACCTTCGACATGGCAATGTTCCTTTCGAGGTGGAGACTGCGTTGGGTCTACCCCCACCACGAACGGCCTCCCACCGAAACGACAACCTCGGGTCCCGACCCCCGATGAGTTTCACGGTGGTGCCGAGTCTGTCCTGCCGGCCACACGACCGATCTACAGGAGGCCACGTGAAGCTTCTCCTCACGTCCGGTGGCGTCACGAACACCAGCATCAAGAACGCGCTGGTCGACCTACTGGGCAAGCCGATCGCCGACTCCAGCGCCCTCTGCATCCCCACCGCGATGTACGGGCACCCCGACGTCGGTCCGGGAGAGGGCGTCTGGCGGTTCATCAGCGGGGAGTCCGGCAACCCCATGTGCGAGCTGGGTTGGAAGTCCGTGGGGGTGCTGGAGCTCACCGCGCTGCCCAGCATCGACGAGGCGCGCTGGGTCCCCTTGGTCCGGGACACGGACGTCCTGCTGGTGTCAGGCGGCGATGCCCTGTACCTGTGCCACTGGTTGCGGGAGTCCGGACTGGTGGATCTCCTGCCTTCGCTGAGCGAGACCGTCTGGGTCGGGCTGAGCGCCGGGAGCATGGTGATGACCCCCCGCATCGGGCAGGACTTCGTCGGCTGGAAGCCACCCAGCGGTGACGACACCACGCTGGGGATCGTGGACTTCTCGATCTGTCCGCACCTGGCTCCCGAGGGGATGCCGGGCAACTCCATGGTCGAGGCTGAACAGTGGGCGGCCGGCATCGCAGGTCCGGCGTACGCCATGGACGACGAGTCCGCCATCAGCGTGGTCGACGGCGCCGTCGACGTGATCTCCGAGGGGCAGTGGACGCTGTTCTCCGCCTGACCCGGTTCTGTCTCGACTGAGTGGATCCAACGGGAACCAAGGGGTGGGCCAGTCAGACGGTGTAGCCGCCGTCGATGTCGAGCTTCTGGCCGGTGACGAAGCCGGCCCGGTCGGAGGCGAGGAAGCAGACCGCCTCGGCGACGTCGGCGGCCACGCCGAAGCGCCGCAAGGGGATGTTGGAGCGCGCCACCTCGAGGGCGCGCTGGTCAAGCTCACCGCTCGCGATCAGCCGATCGGCCATGCCGTCGGCCAGCATCCCCGGCCCGACACTGTTGGCGCGGACGCCGTACTTGCCCTCCTCGACCGCGAGGGCGCGGACGAGCGCCTCGATCGCGCCCTTCGGCACCGACGAGAGGCCGTCGCGGACCGGATAGCGCGCCGTGGCGGCCGTGGTGACCGCGACCAGGCTGCCCGAGGCTCGACGCAGATGAGGGAGCGCCGGGTGTGCGACCGCGAAGAACCCGCTCACGTCGACCCTCACCTGCTCCTCGAGCATCGCCGGGTCGATCCGGCTCAGGTGCGCAATCGGCACCTCCGGGCCGGCGGCGTACACCAGCGTGTGCAGGCCGCCGAAGTGCGCTGCCACCTCCTCGACCACCGTGGCCGCGTGCGCAGACGAGGTCACGTCCAGCTGCCAGGCGCGTGACCGGACGCCCGTCGCCGCGGCCTCGTCGACCACGCGGAGGGCGGCCCGTTCACGCTGGTGCCAGGTGACGGCGACCGTGGAGCCGCGTTCGGCGAGGAGACGGGCGATCGTGCGGCCGAGTCCGCCGGAACCACCCACCACGAGAGCGGCACCGGAACGGCGCGAGAAGTCGTCCATGCCCTCCGACGCTATGTCACGGCCGGGATCAGCTGTCACGCGCCTCGAACTCAACGGTGTGCCAGCCGCTCGCGCCGTCGGGGATCACGCCGGCCCGCACCGAGGTCTGCGTGGCGCCGCTCCGGTCCGTGGCCCGCACCACGAGCGTGTGCTTGCCCGGCTTGACCGCCGCCTCGCGGCTCCACTGCACCCAGGTGTCGTCGTTGGGCACCCGGCCGAGCTCGGCCTTCTCCCACGGCCCGCCGTCGAGCTGCACCTCGACCTTCTCGATGCCCGTGTGCTGGGCCCAGGCGGAGCCGCCGAACCGGCTCCTGCCCGGCGGGATCTGCTGACCGTCGCGTGGTACGTCGATGCGCGACTCGGTCTTGACCGGTCCCTGCGGTGCCCAGCCGCGCTCGGTCCAGTAGGCGGTGAAGTCCGCGAACCTCGTCACCTCGAGGTCGACCAGCCACTTCGTCGCGGAGACGTAGCCGTAGAGCCCGGGCACGACCATCCGCACCGGAAAGCCGTGCTCCACCGGCAGCGGCTGGCCGTTCATCGCGACGGCCAGCATCGCGTTGCGCGACGGGTCGGTGAGGGCGGACAGGGGGGTGCCGCAGGTCCAGCCGTCCTGCGAGGTCTGCTGCACGGCGTCTGCGCCGGTCTGCACACCCGCCTCCTCGAGCAGATCGCGCACGAGCACGCCGGACCAGAAGGCGTTGCCGATCAGGTTGCCGCCGACGACGTTCGAGACGCAGCAGATCGTGACCCAGTCTTCCGTGAGCCGGCGTCGAACGAGGTCGTCATAGGTGATCGTGAGCTCGCGGTCGACCATGCCGTGGATGCGGAGCGTCCACTCGTCCGGCGTGATCGAGGGCAGCGAGATGGCCGTGTGGATCTGGTAGAAGACCGGGTTCGGCGTGCGCCAGGGACGAGAGGCCGTGACGCCGAGGTCGGCGCCCCGCGGCACAGTGCCCTTGGTGACCGGCAGCCGCAGCAGCGACCTGGCGTCCTCCACACGGCGTCGCCCACGACCGAGCACCTCGCCGAGCCCGACCGCGGCAGCGGTGCCGAGCACCGCCAGGCCGCCCCGCAGCAGGAACCCGCGACGGTCACCCGGCGCGGTGACCCGCGGCGCGGTCAGCCAGCCGATGAGCAGCACCCAGGTCGCGAACCCGACCAGCAGCGGCACGACGTCGTACGGCCCCGAGTCGGCACGGTGCATGACCGCGACCAGGCCGAGTCCGCCCATGGCGGTGAAGATCAGGTAGGACAACCAGGGACGACGGACGAACTGCATGCCCGCGACGCCCGCCAGCAGCAGGAGGCCGAGCGTCGTGCCAGCCACGAGGAGCGGCTTGTCGAGGCTCTTGACCAGGTGGATCAGCGGGACCGCGATCGAGCCTGGCGTCGCGTCGCGGATGACCGCGGCGACCGCGACCAGCGGTCCGTTCTGCTGTCCCAGGAGGGCGGTGGCGACCTGGCTGGTGGCGAGGCCGGCCAGCCCGGTCAGGACGCCCGCGACGAAGAGCCGACCGCGTCCTGGGTGAGCGGATGCGTCCGCGGCCGCCTCGGCGGCTTCGTCGCCGTCGGGTGCGGTGCGCGGGGGTTGCTCGGAGCGGCCTTCGACCGTCACCGGACAATCGTCGCGCATGCAACCTGAGCGGTCACGCGGATACGGCATGATCCGCTCATGGCCGCCACTGGAGATGCGTCGGGTCGCACCGCGGCGCCGCGGGTCGGCATCGGCACCGACGTCCATCGCCTCACGGAGCGGAGGTCGCTTCGGCTGGCCGGCCTGGACTGGCCCGACGAGCCGCGGGGGCTGGAGGGCCACTCCGACGCGGACGTCGCCGCGCACGCCGCCTGCGACGCGCTGCTCTCCGCCGCGGGGCTGGGTGACCTCGGCAGCAACTTCGGCACGGCCGAGCCGGAGTGGGCCGACGCGGCCGGCACCGCGCTGCTCGCCGAGACCGTACGACGGGTGCGCGAGGTCGGCTTCGAGGTCGGCAACGTCGCGATCCAGGTGATCGGCAACCGGCCCCGGCTCGCGAGGCGGCGGGCCGAGGCCGAGCGGGTGCTAAGCGACGCGGTCGGCGCCCCCGTCTCCGTCGCCGGGACGACCACCGACGGGCTGGGGCTGACCGGGCGCGGCGAGGGCATCGCGGCGGTCGCCACCGCGCTCGTCGTACCCGTCGCCCGATGAATGCGCCAATGAATGCACCCGTGAATGCGCCAGGGAGCTCGGTCAGGTGACCCGGCGCGGCCCGATCTCCACGATCCCGTCGACCACCCGGGCTTCGTAGGTCGAGATCCGCACGGCCGGGTCGTCCAGGCACACCCCGGTGGCGAGGTCGAAGGCCTGCCGGTGCAGGGGCGACGCGACGAACAGCACGTCACCGCGGGTGCCCACGAGCCCCCGCGCCAGCACGCCGGCGCGGGAGAAGGGGTCGCGGTTGCTCACGGCACGCACCTCGTCGTCGTCGGTGCGGAAGACCGCGACCCCGCGCCCGTGCACCAGCACCGCGACGCCGCGCTCGACGTCGAGGTCCTCGAGGCGGCAGACGGCCACCCATGACGGGTCGCTCACCCGTTGCACGCTAGGCGCGCCGTGTTGACCCTCGGTTTCCTCGTGTTACAGCCGTGAAAACGCTGGCCCGAATGGGAACCGGTCTGGTCGAACCCTTGCCAAGCGTGATACCGATCACTTACGGTTTGCGCATACGTGATCAAGACACGCACATATGTGCGTAAGGAGCGACATGCCACTCTCCCCGATCGAGACCGCCGCCGGCGCCCGTCACGCCCTGCTGACGATGTGGACCACCCGCCGGTTCGAGGAGGCGGTGGACGACCTGTTCGCCCGCGGCCTCATGCACGGCACCATGCACCTGTCCATCGGACAGGAGGCCTCAGCGACCGGCGCCTGCATGGCGCTGCGCGACGACGACGCGATCACCTCGACCCACCGCGGCCACGGCCACTGCATCGGGAAGGGCGCCGACCTGACCCGGATGATGGCCGAGCTGCTGGCGAAGGAGACCGGCTACTGCCGGGGTCGCGGTGGCTCGATGCACATCGCTGATGTCGCCACCGGCAACCTCGGCGCCAACGGCATCGTCGGCGGCGGCATCCCGATCGCGGCCGGCGCCGCGCTGGCCTACCAGCTGCGCGGCGAGGACCACGTCGTCGCCTGCTTCTTCGGTGACGGTGCGACCAACGAGGGAGCGTTCCACGAGGCGGTCAACCTGGCCGCGATCTGGAAGCTGCCCGTCGTCTTCATCTGCGAGAACAACAAGTACGGCATGTCGTTCTCCACCGAGAAGTCGATGGCGGTGGACACCATCGCCGAGCGCGCCTCGGCGTACGGCATCCCGGGCGTGGGTGTCGACGGCAACGACGTCGCGGCCGTGTACGACGTGGTGCACGCGGCCGTCGAGCGCGCCCGCGCCGGCGACGGTCCGACGCTCGTGGAGAGCGTGACCTACCGGCACAAGGGCCACAGCAAGTCCGACAAGAACCTCTACCGCACCCGCGAGGAGATCTCCGAGTGGCGGGACAAGGACCCGATCCTGCAGTTCGAGGGCGTCGTCCGCGAGCGCGGCCTGCTCTCGGACGAGGAGATCCAGGCGGCCCGCACCGAGGCCATGGAGTCGATCCGCAACGCCGTCCGCACCGCCAACGCCGCCCCCGACGCCGACCCGTCCGACCTGCTCGACGCCGTCTTCGCGCAGGCCTGAGAGGAACACCGATGACTGAGACAGCACGCGAGATCACGTACTCCGAGGCGATCCGGGAGGCGATCGGCCAGGCGATGGAGGCCGACGAATCGGTCTTCATGCTCGGCGAGGACATCGGGGTGTACGGCGGGGCGTTCGGCGTCTCCGGCGACCTCTACCACCGCTTCGGGGCCGACCGGATCCGGGACACCCCGATCTCCGAGCTCGGCATCGTGGGCGCCGCCGTCGGCGCCGCGCTCGCCGGCATGCGACCGATCGTGGAGATCCAGTTCTCCGACTTCACCAACCAGGCGATGGACCAGATCGTCAACCAGGCCGCCAAGATCCACTTCATGCTCGGCGGCGCGGCCACCGTGCCGATGGTGCTGCGCGCCCCCCTCGGGTCGGGCACCGGCGCCGCGGCCCAGCACTCGCAGAGCCTCGAGGCGTGGTTCGCTCACGTGCCCGGGTTGAAGGTGGTCATGCCCGCGACCGCCGAGGACGCCAAGGGACTGCTGCTGTCCGCGATCGACGACCCCAACCCGGTGATCGTGCTCGAGCACAAGCTGCTCTACCGCACCTCCGGCCCGGTGCCCGAGGATGCGGTGCGGGTGCCGCTCGGCAAGACCGCGGTCCGCCGTACCGGCTCCGACCTGACCATCGTCGCCACCGGCGTGATGGTCGGCCGCTCCCTGGAGGCGGCCGGGGTGCTGGCCGACCAGGGCGTCGACGTCTCCGTGCTCGACCCGCGCACCCTGAGCCCGCTCGACGACGCCCCGATCCTCGAGGACGTCGCCCGCACCGGCCGCGCGCTGCTGGTGCAGGAGGCGCCCGGCCACGTCGGGTTCACGGCGGAGATCGCCGCCCGGATCACCGAGTCGCCCACGCTCTACCGGCTGCTGGCCCCGATCCGCCGGCTCAGCGGGCTGAACGCGCCCATTCCGTACGCCCCGCAGCTCGAGACCGCCTCGGTGCCGCAGGTCCCCGACATCGTGGACGCGGCGCTCACGCTGATCAAGGAGTCCTGAATGACACGCCTGGCGATCCGGATGCCCAAGATGTCGATGACCATGACGGAGGGCGAGGTCTCCTCGTGGATGGTCAAGGTCGGTGACGAGATCAACGACGGCGACATCGTCTGCGAGGTGATGACCGACAAGGTCGACATGGACGTCGAGAGCCCGGTCTCGGGCACCCTCGTCGAGATCGTCGTCGAGTCGGGCCTGGTCGCCGTCGGCGAGCCCATCGGCTGGGTCGAGGGCGAGGACGACGGCGGCAGCTTCGGTGACCTGCTGATGGCCCCGGAGACACCCGAGCAGGTCGAGGCACCCGTGCCCGAGCCGGACCCCGTGGCCGACACGGGGCCGGCAACGCCCGAGCCCGAGCATCCGCGCCCCAGCGGCATCGTCCCCGCCGTCCCCCGTGCCCGCGGGCTTGCCCGCGAGCTGGGCGTCGACCTGGCCACGGTCACCCCGTCCGGGCCCGAAGGCCTGGTGCGCGTCGCGGACGTCGAGGCCTTGGCGCCAACCACCCAGCCAGCCACCCAGCCGGCCAGCCAGCCGGCCACCCCTTCTGCTCCTCCCGCTCCACCGCAGGCAGCGGATAGCACAAGGCCTGCCGCGAAGCAGAGCGACCGGCGCGCCGCGATCCGGGCGGTCGTGGCCCGCACGATGACGCCGAGCGCCGCGATCCCGCAGTTCACGGTGTGGCGCGAGCTGCACCTCGACGACGCCAACGCGACCCGCAACGGCCTGTCCTGGACCACGGTCCTGCTGCGCACGTACGCCGCGTCACTGCGCGAGGTTCCCGAGCTGCTGAGCCGCTGGGAGGACGACCGTGCCTCCGAGGCGGGTCCACCCTCGATCGCGCTGGCGGTGGCCACCGACCGGGGGCTGATGGTGCCGACGTTCTCCGAGCCCGACCTGGGCGACGCCGCCGACGTCGACGCGGAGATCCGCGAGGTGGTGGCCGCGGTCCAGAAGGGCCGGATGGACCGTTCCTACCTGGGCATCGCCAACGGCTCGCTGTCCAACCTCGGCGGGCTCGGCGTGGACCGCTTCCAGGCGCTGCTGACGCCGCCCCAGGGCAGCGTGCTGAGCCTGGGGTCGATCAAGCGTCGCCCGGTCGCCGTCCCCGGCGGCGTGGGCACCGCGCTCACCGTGGAGGCCGGACTCACCGTCGACCACCGCGTGGCCGACGGGATCCACGCGGCCCAGCTGCTGGACCGGATGGCGAGCCGGCTGGCCCAGGGATCACCCCAAGGATCGACCCAAGGATCGACCCAAGGATCGACCCGGGCCTGAAGAAGCGGTCCAGCCAACCCTTGACGTGACGGGGGTCACATCCCTATACATGTCCCAGAACGTTTGTGAACACCGACGCGCACAGAGGTGACGATGCCAATGCCACGCGATCCCGCCACGCTGCTGGCGGCTGCGCGTCTGTACTACCTCGAGGGGCAGTCGCAGGCGGACATCGCGACGCGCATGGGCACCAGCCGGTCGAACGTCTCCCGGATGCTCACCGAGGCGCAGAAGCAGGGGATCGTCGAGATCCGGATCAACGATCCTGCAGGTCGCGTCGGTGAGCTCGAGGACGAGCTGACCGCCACATTCGGGCTGCGGGAGGTGCGGGTCGCGCACGCCGGGCTCGTGGCCGGGCTCCGGATGGAGGACCAGGTCGGCACCCAGGCCGCCCGGCTGCTGCTGGACAACCTCAAGGACTCGATGACGGTGGCTCTGTCCTGGGGGCACGCGCTCCAGTCGATGGTCTACGCGACCACCGCGGACCACGAGTTCCACCGGATCTCGCTGGTCCAGATGGTCGGCGGCCTGTCGTCGATCAGCAACGAGATCAGCGGCCAGGAGCTGGTGCGGGAGCTCGCCGTACGCCTCAACGCGGAGTATCGCTTCCTGCACGCTCCGGCCACGCTCGAGTCCGCAGGCTCCCGCGACGCGCTCCTCGCCGAGCCGTCGATCCGGGCAGCGCTGTCCGAGGCCAGCCACGCCGACCTCGCGTTCGTCGGGGTCGGCACCCCGTCGCACGGGTCGTCATCCGCGATCCTCACCTCCCTCAACCTGTCCGGCAAGGAGCGCAAGGCCTTCTGGTCTGCCGAGCCGGTCGGCGACATCGCCGCCCGCTACTACGACGCGGCCGGCCACCCGATCCACGGCGCGGTCGACAAGCGGATCCTCGGCATCGCGCTCGAGGACCTGGTCTCCATCCCGCACGTGGTCGGGGTCGCGCACGGCCGCGCCAAGTCCCCCGGCGTCCTCGGCGCCATCAGGGGCCACCTCATCGACTCCCTGGTCTGCGACGAGACCCTCGCTCGCAGCCTGCTCAGCGACGCCCGCACCGCGGGCCCAACAGGAGGTATCTGACATGGACCCGATCTTCTGGCTGCTGGCAGCCGTCGTCATCGGCTGGGTCGGCCAGATGTACACGACCTACCGGCAGACGATGGCGTTCAACCACCAGGTGCGCGCGATGCGACCGTTCGGCACCATCAGTGTCGGTGTCGGTGGCCGCCGCTACCGCGGTGGCCGCGCGTTCGTGGCGATCGCCGTCGACGAGTCGGGCGTCGTCCGCCGTGCGCTCTCGCTGAGCGGCTTCACCACCTTCGCCCGCGGCCGCGAGGTCCCCAGGCTGAGCGGGCTGCGGGTCAACGTGCTCGCCGGCGAGCGCTCCATCGAAGGACTTTCCAAGCCCCAGCGCGAGGCGGCCCGCCAGGCAGCCACGTTGCTCAAGCAGGGGAAGAGAACTGCCACGCAGGAGGCGGCGGTGTAGGCAACGTCGTCCGCCGGTCGCGGGGTGGAGCCCACGACCGGCAGGCGAAGCAAGGAACATCGGGCGGCTTCGCTCGACACCCATCGATGCCGGGCAAGCATCACGGACTGGCCTTCACGGAGGCCGACTCGACAGGAGTAATCATGCCATTCATCTCACTAGCGGCGACGATCGTGTCGTATGCCGCCGACCCGACGGTCGATGAACCGACCGGGTTCTTCGGGGCCCTCGCCAACGCGGCGGAGTGGTTCATCGGGCTGTTCCAGGCCGGTGGCGACTTCTTCAAGGCCTTGGTCGTCGGAATCCTTCCGTTGCTGATCGTGCTGCTCACGGCGATCAACGCGCTGATCCGGCTGATCGGTCCGGAGCGCATCGACAAGATCGGTGAGTACGCGGCCCGTCCCGGACTGCAGTGGTACCCGGTCCGCTACATGGTGCTGCCGGTGCTGTCGGTGTTCTTCCTGACCAACCCGATGTGCTACACGATGGGGCGGTTCCTCCCAGAGAAGTACAAACCGGCCTTCTACGACTCGGCGGTCAGCTTCGTGCACCCGATCACCGGCATCTTCCCGCACGCGAACGCCGGTGAGCTGTTCGTGTACCTCGGCATCGCCGGCGGCATCACCACGCTCGGCCTCGGGGTCAGCGACCTCGCCGTCCGCTACCTGCTGGTCGGCCTGGTCGTGATCCTGATCCGCGGCATCTTCACCGAGGTGATCACCGCCCGGATGACGGCGCGCAAGGTCCGGGAGTCCGAGGAGGCGGCGGCATGAGCACCACCACCACGACAAAGGCCCCCGGCGGCAGGATGAACGGCTTCAACAACCTGCTGGTCAAGGTCGGCAAGGCCGTCGGCGGCGTCGTCGGCACGCTCTACCAGGCCGGTCGCGACGCGATCGACACCGTGATCCGCAACATCCTGCCGTTCATGGCGTTCATCTCGGTGCTGGTCGGCATCATCAACAAGACCGGCCTCGGTGACTGGCTCGCGAACCTGATCGCGCCCCTGGCCAGCAGCCTGATCGGGCTGCTCGTGATCTGCGTCATCTGCTCGATCCCGGTCCTCTCCCCGGTGCTCGGCCCCGGTGCGGTCATCGCCCAGGTGGTCGGCGTGCTGCTCGGCACGCGCATCGGCAAGGGCGACATCCCGCCGCAGTACGCGCTCCCCGCGCTGTATGCGATCGATCCCCAGGTCGGCTGCGACTTCATTCCGGTGGGGCTGGCACTAGGAGAAGCCGAACCAGAAACCGTCGAGGTCGGCGTGCCCGCCGTGCTGATCTCGCGGCTCTTCACCGGTCCGCTGTCGGTCGTCATCGCCTACTTCGCCAGCATCGGTCTGTACAGCTCGAGCAGCTGAC
>Ga0207648_10007602_pt1 | contig 10626 bp, 11 predicted proteins | sample KBSMisM32_FD_184310 | JGI IMG/M metagenome (GOLD analysis project Ga0207648, IMG submission 184310) | Miscanthus rhizosphere microbial communities from Kellogg Biological Station, Michigan, USA - KBS Miscanthus M3-2 (SPAdes) (version 2) | ecosystem: Host-associated > Plants > Roots >... | reverse complement strand
GCGGATATGCCTCATCGATGATCTCCGGGCTGGGTAAGCGCCTCTAATCTACTTTGCGAACTCCACTCTTGACATTTCTTTCTACACCTGTAGAATCTACAGATGTAGAACGCCAAGAGGATTTATAATGCCGGATCGTCAGCCTTTGACCGAGCTCCAGATCGCCGTCCTTCGCCTCCTCTGGGAACAGGGGGAGCTGACGGTCGCGCAGATCTGGGAGCAATTGTACGCCGACCGCAAGCTGGCGCAGACAACCGTCGCCACTATCGTGGCGAGACTACAGCGACGCCGCATCCTCAGCCGGCGAACAAAGGACCGGCAGTACGTCTATCGCGCGCTTGTCACCGAGGCCGATGTCCAGCATTCGATGGTGAGCGAGCTCACCGAGCGCCTCTTCGCCGGCGACGTCACCGCCCTCGTCAGCCACCTGCTGGCGGACCGTGACATGACTCCTGGCGACCTCGCGCGCGTAAGGAAGATGATCAAAGACATTCGTCCCAAGACTGGAGAGTCAGCATGACCGGCAACATTTCTTCTACCGCGCTGGCATGGCTGCTCACTTACGCCATCCACAGCACCGTTCTTCTCTCACTTACGTGGCTTATCGTGCGCCGCGGCCGCTGGTCTCCCGGGGCTTCCGAGCTCCTGTGGAAGTCGGCGATGGTCGGCGCGCTTCTTACCACAAGCACGCAGCTGTGGCTGGATGTGCGTCCGGCGGGAACGTTCATGTTGCGGGACGCGGGAAGCGGGAAGGCGGACGCGGTAACGACCGCAGCGCCCGTCGTTTCTCCTGCACCTCACGCATCGGTCGCGAAGGCGAAGACGTCAGACGTGCAGCCCAGTGACATCGCCCCGCAACCTGAATCGCCGGGTGCGCGGCCGAGCGTCATCATGTCGAGATCCTCGGTCGCCGTCGTCACGTGGGGGATCATCGCGCTCTCACTCGGCCTCGGCTACATCGCGCGGCGGCTGATTCTCGTCGGACGACTCGGCGATCGACGCGCCGTGCCGGATGGCAAGGTCGTCGATGTGTTGACCGAGCTCGCCCGCGACGCCGGGTTGCGTCGCACGCCACGGCTCACTTCGACTTCACAGATCTCCAGTCCCGTCGCCCTCGGCATCGGCGAGATCTGCGTGCCCGATACCGCGCTCACCGATCTGGATCTCGAGCAACAGCGCAGTCTACTGGCGCACGAGCTGGCGCACCTCGCCCGGCGCGATCCCGTCTGGCTCGTGGCGGGAAGTCTCATCGAGCGCGTGTTCTGGATTCAGCCACTCAATCGAATTGCGAATCGCGAGATCGCCACGTCGGCGGAATTCCTCTGCGACGACTGGGCGGTGCGCCGCACCGGCTCGGGCGTTCCACTCGCGCGCTGCCTGGCGCAGGTCGCTGAATGGATTCAGGCGTCCCCACTCGGCGTTCCCGTCGCCGGCATGGCGGAAGAGCGTTCGTTGCTCGTGTCTCGCGTGGCGCGCCTGGTTGATGGTGTGAAACCCAGCAATCACTCGCGACGTGGACTGGCGCTGGCAACGGTCGGCGTGCTCGTGGCGACGATCCTCGTCGCGCCCGGCGTCTCGGGCAAGGCGAACAGTTTATTGCTCGCCGACGAAGTACAAAAGCCGATGCAGGACACCACCAGCGACGCCGGAGTCGTGAGCGCGCTCATCGCGCGTCTCGACGACGAGAATGCCGAGGTTCGCAGCGCCGCCGCCCATTCACTCGGACGGCTCAAGGACTCTCGCGCTGTACCGGCTCTGATCGGAGCGCTGAAGGATCGTGAACCGAAAGTGCGCGTGTCGGCCGCTGAAGCGCTGTCGGAATTCGAGGATACTCGCGCCATTGCGCCCCTCACGGACCTGCTCAACGATCAATCCACCGACGTCAAACAAACCGCGCTCGACGCGCTGTCGCACTTCGAGTCCAACCTGCCGTCAGCAGCAATCATCCGTCTGCTCAGCGATCCGGACACCGACGTCCGGCACAGTGCCGCGCATTTGGCTGGAAAAGCCCACGACAGGTCGGCAACCGGCGCCCTCGCCAAGCTGGTGGGCGATCCATCTTCCGACGTGCGGCAAGCGGCGATCGAGGCGATCGGCCAGCTGGGCGATCCGGCCGCAGCGGTGGCGTTGGTGCCCGCCTTCTCCGACGCCAATCCCGATGTTCGTGAGCAAGCGCTCTCGGCAATCGAGGAGCTGAAGGCGCCCCTGGCCGAGCAGACACTGCTGGCGCTGATGCGCGACCGCGATCCTGATGTCCGGCAGAGCGCCGCGCATCTGGCTGGCGAGCGCTCTGTCGTTGGCGCGATTCCCACGCTGCGGCGGATGCTCGACGATCCAAATCCCGACGTGCGCGAGTCGGCAGTCGACGCGCTCGGCAACATTCCCGACGGCGCCGCCTATGATGCGCTGCGGTCGGCACTGACTTCCACGGATGCCAAGGTGAGGCGCGGTGCGGCCGAAGCCCTTGGCGATCGGAGACCATGATGATGCGCGCACTTGCAGTATTTCTCATATCTGGTGCGCTGGGAGCCGGCGCAATCGGGGCAGCGGTGAAAATGACACCGGAGCCAATGACCCTCAGCGTCGATCACGATTGGGAGAAGGGTCGCGCTGGCCCTGATTCCGGTCGGGTAGCGATCCTGATCGACGCCCTCGGACGCACCGATCCGGTCGTTTGCGAGCTGATCGCCGATCAGCTGGGGAATTTCTGGACGAGTGGCGGTAGATACGGCGTCGGTCGCCTGGTCGCGGCGCCGACAACAGTGCAGGCAGCGAAGGACTCGATCGGCGGCACCATCACAGATGCGCGCGCAATCAACCGACTCGTTGCGGAGCTCGATGGCCCCAACGCCTGCACGCGTCGCGTCGCCAGCAAGCTGCTCGGCAACAGCGCGATCACCATGGCGCGGTTGAATAGCTTGCTGACCGATGCATCGGCCAATGTTAGAGAATCCGCGGCGCTGGCCGCCGGCAATGGCGAGCACAAAGAAATGATCCCGGCGCTCGAGCGCGCGCTCGACGACCGTTCACCCGCCGTCGCCGCGATGGCGGCGTGGGCACTCGGCGAAATCGAAGATCACTCATCGGTGCCGGCACTGATCAAGCTCGTTGGATCTGGTGATGCCCACGTCAGACTCTCAGCGATGCACGCGCTCGGTCAGATCGAGGATGCGCGAGCAGTCCCGGCGCTCATCGGCGCGCTCAGCGATGGCAATTCATCGATTAGGGCGATGTCGGCCGACGTGCTCGGCGATATCGAGAAGCCCGAGGCGATTGCGCCGCTGGAGCGTGTGCTCGGCGGCGACTCTGACGCGAGGGTTCGCGTTGAAGCCGCCGAATCACTCGGTCAGATCGAGGCGGCGTCATCCGCACCGGCCCTGGGCAGAGCGCTGTCCGATGCCGACATCGCCGTCCGTCGCGCCGCAGCGGAATCGCTCGGTGAGCTCGACGAGTTGCGCGTCGCGCCAGCCGGTCTGACACAAGCACTGTCGGCGAATGATCCGGAGCTGCGCTATCGCGCTGCGCAGGCCCTCGCCGAGATCGCCGATCCGGCTACGACGCAGGCGCTGATTGGAATTCTGTCGAGCCCGGATGCCGAGCTGCGTAAAAATGCAGTCGAGGCGTTGGGAAAGATCGGGACGGAGTCCGCGGTGCAGGCGATGACCAAAGCGCTCAACGATCGCGATCCGGAAGTGCGGAAGGCGGCGGCAGAGGCGTTGGGAGATCTCAAGGATAGTTAGAGGACGGAGGGCTCTAACCGACTGCATTGATAATTGAGGATTAATTGAGAAGTGAGGACAATCGGGGACTAGCCCAGCTCGATTGTGCGAACTTCTCGATTAATCCTCAATCTTTTGTTCGGCATTCCAAGCGAAAAACCGGATTGGGCGCTAAATATTTGTCGCCACCATGACAAACGACAAAATGATTTCGCCCGAGCCGAGACCCAGACCGATTGGCATTGTTTGGGTGCTTTACTTCGTGGTCGCCATACTCGGCGCCCTTTTGACCAGAGGAATCGTCATTCGTGGCGACGCGCCGGCAACGGCGTCCAACATCGTCGCGTCTGCGTCGTTGTATCGCGCCGGCATCTCCCTCGATTTTGCGGGGAACCTTCTCTACATCGCGCTCATTGCACTCCTTTACTGGCTGTTCAGACCTGTAGACCGGCGTGTGGCTTTGCTGGCGACGTTATTCGGTGTAGTCGGGGCAACCGTCCAGATCGTGGCCGAGCTGCTGAGGCTCGCTCCGCAAGTTCTGCTCACGGACCCTCAGGTTTCGGGCGCCTTCAGTGCGCAGCAGCTGCAAGCGGCAGTGATGTTCAGCCTCAGACTTTATGCGCGCAGCTTCGAGTTCTCCTTCGTGCTGTTCGCCCTCTTCGAGCTGGCAATCGCCTATTTGATTCTCAGGTCGAAGTTCCTGCCGCGAGCGATAGGAGTGTTGTGGGTTCTGGCCGGGCTGTCGTGGCCGTTGTTTCTGTGGCCACCGCTGGCGGCCGCCGTGCAGCCGGTCATCATCGCCATCGGAGGAGCCGCAGAAATCTCACTCGCTCTTTGGCTCATCATAAAGGGAGTTGATGAGGTGCGTTGGAGACAATGGACTGAGGTCTCCCCCCCCAACGCTATTTCACAATAAAAATGGTAGACGCCTGAATCTGCGTAGGCGGCTCTGTTGTTAGTCCCCTCGTGTCACCAAGCCCGACGCCGAAGAGCAGACGGTAGTTGCCAGGACGGATTTTCGGGTCCCACTGCGGGAACGCGTTCGGATTGGCATATCCGACGACTTCTACGGGAACAACGAGCGAATCTCCGGCAACAATACGAGTCCTGTCCCTCGCGCGGCAATTTCTCACGAACACCGTCGTCCACGAATAATCAATCTCGACCTGAAGCGAAGCGAAGCACGCATGGACTTCGACCGGCTGCTGATCGAAGTTGAGCGCGACCGCTGTCACGTTGAAGTACGTGCTGTCAGGAGTGCGCTGGATAGCAACGGTGTCTTCCAGTGTGCCCACCGCGACGTTCAGAAAATCCGGACTGGGAGGAGGGGCGGGGGCGGCGCAGCCAAGTAACCCGGCTAGGCAGGCCAGAAATATCCGGCATTTGCGCACCCGCCTTTGCGCCACCAACATCAGCGTGTCCAAAGATCCGCGGAGTAAATCCGCCAACGCCGCTGTTCCGGCGTGGCGCCATCGGCCATTGCACGCCGCAACGTGTAGGTCCCGACGAAGAATTGCTTTCCCCCATCTCGCGTCACGGCATGAACAGTGACCGGCACCGTTGCGTACTGGGATCCCGCCGCGCCTTCAACCGTAATCTTCCCACGAACGGTGACACTGACCTCGGCTGTGTTGGCAAATCCCGACGCGAACTGATCGAGGGTTTGGCCGCTGGCCCGCCCATCATCAGACCATAGACGGTACGCGGCCATGTAGTTCGCTGCCCGAATATCATCGTAGTAGCGGCTAACGATCGCTGCTGGGGAGGTTGAAGTATCCGGAGGATTACTTGAATCGGATACCGCAATGCGCGTTTGCGTCCCCTCCACAGAAATGGGAGCAGCATGACGTTCGTCATCGGTCTGCTCACCACTGCAACCGATGACGATGAACAGAGCCAGGGCTAATGGAGCGGATCTCATAGGGCGATCGATGGTCGGGACCAGCCGCATTGAATTCCTAGACCCGGCGGGGTCCTCCTTACCCTACCAACTTTACTTAACTATGACGTGGTGGACGCCTGCACCTGAGTATGGGTGGAGGCCTGATGATGAGGATCAGGCCTCCGTCTTCCCCACTCCTAGGTCCTCGGTCGTGGGAGGGCTGTTGGCGGGATGATGTTGTTCAGGCGCATATAATTCGCGAGCTGGCTATAGTGATCCGCCAGATCGATCGCGTGTCCGAGCAACATCCCCGAGCGGGTGACCGTCCGCGAGTTCCCATTGAAGGTCATGGTGATCTGGTCGGCTAGCTTGGTGTCGTCCACCTGTGCGATCGCCTGATCGCAGAAAGCGAAGGAGTCCTTGAGGCTCGCCATCAGCTTGTCCTTCGGCCAGGTCGCCTTGACTGAATCCGCGGTGGTGGTGTCCGCGGCCGGACGAGTTCCCTTCACCGCGCCGAAGTTGTTGCAGAAGAAATAATTGTCGTTGGCGAGGTGCTGGGCGATGTTGCCGATGCTCATCTGAGCCGCTGTCGGCTTGTAGCTGAACTTCGACGCGGGTATGGAGTCGAAGGCCTGCTGAAGGTTGCGATGCAGATTGGTGATGCGGCCCTTGAACGACGTGGTGATGGGGTTGGCGGGCGGGCCGGCGGGAGCGGGCTGCTGAGCGGCGAGCGCAATCGGTGCTGCGACTGCCAGGATCGCGAAAAACGACTTCCTCATACTTACCTCTGTCGTCAGGCAATGGGGCTTTTATAGTGTCCGCGGGACGCGTTTTCCGCCAGCGTCGCCTTCACGTTTAGTACGCGGCGGGTGCCCCCAAAGGCACCCAATCTGCATTTACACAGAACGCCCATCCGGGCTGGTTGCACGCCCGTCCCATCCCTCGTCTGTCGTTATAGCTGTGCTTCGCACCTCCCTGTTCCCTCACCGCTCCCCAGGCGGCCGGAGAACTTGATGATTCGTCGTTTGCTCATGTCGCTGCTTGTCCTTTGGACTGCAGCGGCGTCGCTGGCTTTTGCTCAACCGGACGAGATCGCGCTGACCCCTCAGCAGCGCCTCGTCGTCATTGACTCGATTGGGCACGCCCTGATCGAGGGATACGTGTTCCCCGACGTCGCCGCACGGATCGACAGAGAGCTCCGCGCTCGACTATCACGTGGTGAATACAATGTGGCGAACGACGCGTCGTCGCTTGCCAGGATGCTGACCAACGATCTCCAGGCTTTGGGTCACGACAGACATCTTCGCGTGATGATCGGCGGGGCAGCGCCTGTTGGCGCGACTCGTCCGTTCGATGCGCCGACCGGCACGTTCGGCCGCACGGAGCGGTTGCCGGGCGACATCGCCTATATCGAGATTCGGAGCTTCGGACGGCCGCCGGAAGTTGTTCAGGAAGAAGCAAGTCGAATCATGAGTGCGGCAGCAGATGCCAAGGTTCTGATACTCGACCTGCGCGCGAACGGCGGTGGCTCGCCGCGCACCGTCGCTCTCCTCGCCAGCTATGTATTCGGCGACAAGCCGGTGCTGCTCAACTCACTCTACCTGCGACCAATCGGCCGGACCGATGATTTTTACACGGAGCCAGATGTCGATGGTATCAAGTTCGGGCCGGACAAACCGGTTTATGTTCTTACCAGCTCGCGAACTTTTTCCGGCGCCGAGGAATTTGCGTACGACCTGCAGGCGCGGAAACGGGCGACGATTGTCGGCGAGACCACTGCCGGCGGAGCGAACGCGGGACGGCCAGTGTCACTGCCTTACGGTCTGACTCTCTTCGTCCCCACCGGTCGCGCGATCAATCCTGTCACCAGGACCAACTGGGAAGGCGTCGGCGTCAAACCGGATTATGCCGTCGGTGCCGATGAGGCCCTTGAGGCTGCATACCGCCTCGCCCAGAAAGCCGTCGCTGGCCAGGCCAGCGGAGGTCGGTAGGACCGTTCAAACCTTTGCCGGGTCGGGTTGATCCAATTGCAGGGGCCGTCTGTTGCCCTCTACCCTGCTCTGGAGCTGCCATGTCCGATCCAACCCGTGTTCGTCCCCTCGCGATCGCCTTACTGCTTTCGGCGATCGTTTCCGCCGCTGCCGTAGCACAGAGCGATGACCGGGGTACCTGGCGGATCTATTACGAACCGCCGCGCGACCGTGTTCAGCTCTCTTTCGAGCACTACGAGAATGGTGGCCGCCGGCACGGTCAGACTTCCTTTGGCGTGCGTCCGGCAGAATTGCGCGGATTACCTTCGCAGCTCTCGTCCTTCAGCGGGCCGGTCAAGTTTCAGCTAGTTCGCGACGCCGGCACTTTCAACTTTGACGGGGAGCTGCGCAGCGGACGCGGGACGGGCTTCTTCACCTTCTCGCCCGATTCCCGATTCCCGCAGCAGCTCGCTTCACGCGGCTACGAGCGGCCGACCGCAGACCAGCAGTTCTGGCTCGCAATGCACGACGTCGGCTACGCGATGCTCGACGAGCTGCGCAGCCAGGGCTATGAGCGCCCGTCCGTCAACCAGCTCGTAGTGATGGGAATGCACGGCGCCAACCTCGATTACATGAAGTCGCTCAGCGCCGCCGGGTATCACGTCGGTGACACGCGGCGGCTCGTCAGCCTGCGCGATCACGGCGTCTCCGACGACTTCATCGGCGGCCTCGCCGACGCGGGATACAAGAATCTTTCCCTCGACGACCTCCAGGAGCTGCGCGATCACGGCGTGAATCCGGACTTCATCACGGCGCTTCGGCATTACGGGTACACGAACCTGACCACCGATCAACTGCTCGAAGCGCGCGACCATGGCGTCACCGAGTCTTTCATCGAGGACTTCCGCGAGCTCGGCTACACAGATCTTACCCTCCGCGACTTCGTCAGGATGCGTGACCATGGAGTTACTGCCGGGTTCGCGCGCCAGGTGCGCTCATCCACCGGCCGGGCGGCGAGCGTCGAGGATCTCATTCGCCGTCGCGATCGCGGCTATTACTAGGGCTCAACCCTTTTCCAGCGTGATGCATCGAATGATTACCACCTTTAACGGACATCCGCCCATGCGTCGTTCTCTCCTCTCAGCGTTCACGATATCATTGTTCCTGCTCCCAACCGCGGGGACCGCGCAAACGGACGAGCGCGCCGAGCGTTGGCGCGCCGACTGTGAGCGCGGCTGGAATGATGACAGGGCGCGTGTCTGTGAGGTGCGCACTTACACCATGCCCGCCGCGTCGCGAATCTCGGTGGACGGCGGCGACAACGGAGGCGTGAAGTTCTTTGGCTCCGACCGGCGTGATGTGAAAGTCGTGGCTCGCGTTCAGACCTCTGCCGACGACGATGCGACGGCGAGCGAGATCGCCCGGCAGATCAAGGTTCTCACCGACGGTGGACGCATCCGCTCCGAAGGTCCGTCGTCGGGCCGCCGCCATACCTCCTGGTCAGTCAGCTACGATGTCTATGTCCCAAATCAAACGAACCTCGTGGCGGAAACGCAGAACGGCGGAATTTCCGCGGAGGATGTGCGGGGCGAGATGGATTTCGAGGCGACCAACGGCGGAATACATCTCACGGATGTGGGAGGCAACGTTCGTGCGCGCACGACCAACGGTGGCGTGAGTGCGGATCTTTCCGGCACGACATGGCAGGGACTTGGTCTGGATCTGCAAACCACCAACGGCGGCGCGACTGTGAACGTGCCGCGCGGCTACAACGCGATGCTCGAGACGGGCACCACCAACGGCGGAATGCGCGTTGATTTTCCGATCACCGTGCGTGGCTCTTTGACTCGACGTATAACGACGCAACTCGGATCCGGCGGACCGACTGTGCGCGTCGTCACGACGAATGGTGGAGTGCACATCGGCGAGCGGTGAGGAAGAGAGGCATGCATCTGGCTATTCAACAGATGCATGAAGATCACACAACTCTTGCTATCCGCGTTTGTGCTGGCGACGACGGTCGCAGCCAATGGCTGCAACGGTTGCGGCCCTGAACAACATGCCATCACGACGACTTCTCCCAACAACTTCATCCTGGGCTTGCCTGCCGTGAGTCGGCAAGTACAGTTCGTCAACCGGCGGCTCACCGAACCGCCGGCGACGCACGAAGACTTTCAGTTCATCTTCAGTACACTCGAAGGATCGACGAACGGTGAAGGAGTAGCGATCACCTGGTCGGGAACCGATGCCGGAACCCAGGAGATCGTGACGCTCGTCCTCGCATTGCCGGTGGTGCTGCGCGACGGCGACAATTACGCGATCGGATCCACGTTCAGCGTCGATCCCGGCACGCCAAGTGAGGCCGGATTTTGGGGAGCGCACGATCTCCAGGATCCGAACAAGGCAGACGTGGCGTTCGTCATCTCGACGTATTCATTCCCCCCGCCAGCGTTCACGCCGAATTTCCGCGCCGTGACGACGACTGGAACCGTGCATGTGGTCGGTCGCTCGAGGGGGCACGTCCAGCTGGCGGTGGATCTGAGCTTCACCGACGCGAACGGGAACACGCGCACGCTGACCGGCAACGCGCAGGCGGATAATGAGAAATTCGCCGCCTTGTGCAACTAGAGGACTGAGGGCTCTAACCAAGTGCATCGATAATTGAGGATTAATCGAGGATGGCGAACTACCGAGGATCAATCCGCAGTTGTCCTGACTTCTCGATTAATCCTCAATTATCAATGCCGTTGGTCCTGCGCCTCAGTCCTCAGATTTGCAATGCGATCCTGCCGATTACGTGCGCATGCTCGAGTCTTTCGTGTGCCCGAGCGGCGTCCTCCAGCTTGTAGGTGCTGTCGATCACCACTTTGAGCCGCGATTGGGTGACGGCGCGGTTCAGCCGCTTGAATTCGTCAGGCCCGCTCTCGGCGTCGTAGGCGATCCGTTTGATCTTCGGTCGCTTGCGGGGCTCGGGCTCGACGCCGTTCGGATAGGCGACGCGGCCACCATCCACCAGCTGATCGATACATCGCTCCAGTTTCTCGCCGCCGGCCAA
>Ga0207648_10007601_pt1 | contig 10629 bp, 4 predicted proteins | sample KBSMisM32_FD_184310 | JGI IMG/M metagenome (GOLD analysis project Ga0207648, IMG submission 184310) | Miscanthus rhizosphere microbial communities from Kellogg Biological Station, Michigan, USA - KBS Miscanthus M3-2 (SPAdes) (version 2) | ecosystem: Host-associated > Plants > Roots > Rhizosphere... | reverse complement strand
CTTCCCCGTCTTCGAGCCGCTCGGGCACCGCGAGCGGCGGCCCATATCCGATCATCACCTTGCTGAAGGGCTTGGGGATCCGGAATCCGTGCTCGGGCGATCGGGTCTGAGAATGCAGCGAAGTGCCGGAACTCTTCACGCCGCCCTTCGGTCACCAGCCGGCCCAGCTCGTCGTGATGGTCAGTGAAATAGAGGAACGGCGTGCCGGCCGCCCATTCCTGTCCCATGAACAGCAGCGGCGTCATCGGCGCGGTCAGCAGCACCGTCACCGCAGCGCGCCACGCGGCGGGATCGACCGAGTGCTCCGCACGATCGACGAGCGCGAGGTTGCCGACCTGGTCGTGGTTCTCGACGCAGATCACCGCGCGGCGCATCTCGACCGACGAGGGATCGGTGCCGCGCGGAGCGCCGGCGTGCGTCGATCGCTGCCCGGTGTAGAGCCAGCTGCGGCGCAGCGTGTCGGCGAGCTCCGACGCGTCGCCGCGGTAGTCGACGTAGTAGCTGTGCTCTTCGCCGCCGAGCATGCGCCGGACGACATGGTGGAAGTCGTCCGCCCAGACGCCGTCGAGATCCCAGCCGCCGCGCGACGCGGGCTCGATCATCGTCGTCCAGTTGCGATGATCCTCGGCGTAGACGAGCGGCGACGGATCGGCAGCGCCGTGCACCGCCTCGGCGATCTCGGCGACGAGGTGGCGCGGGCTGGCGTCGAAGAGCGAATGCGTGGCGTCGAGCCGCAGCCCGTCGGCGTGATATTCGTGAATCCAGTGCAGCGCGTTGTCGATGAGCAGCTGCCGCACGCGATCGCTGCCCTCGTCGTCGAGGTTCACCGCGCCGCCCCAGGGTGTCTCGTGTTTCGTGGTGAGATAGGCGGGGTTGATCTCGGGCAGGTAGGCGCCTTCGGGCCCGAGGTGGTTGTAGACAACGTCGACGAGGACGGCCAGGTCGTGGCGGTGCGCGGCGTCGACGAAGGCGCGGAGATCGTCGGGGCGTCCGTAGGCGCGCGAGGGCGCGAACAGCGCGACGCCGTCGTAGCCCCAGTTGCGCCGGCCCGGGAAATCGGCGAGCGGCATCAGCTCGATCGCGGTGACGCCGAGGTCGCGCAGCAACGGCAGCTTCTCGATCGCGCCGCGGAACGTGCCGGCGGGCGTGAACGTGCCGACGTGCAGCTCGTAGACGACCGCGCGGCGCGGGTCCAGTCCTGTCCATTCGCCGTCGCCCCATCCATACGCCGACGGATCGACGACCTCGGACCAGCCGTGGACGCCGTCGGGCTGGAAGCGGCTGGCCGGATCCGGCCGCGGCTCGCCATCGTTCACCGCGTATGCGTAGCGGTCACCGGCAGTTGCGTCCTCGACAGTGGTCTCCCACACGCCGGAGGCCGCCGGGTGCACCTCGACAGCCTGCTCAGGACGGCCGCGGCGCCTCAACAACAGGCGCACGCGGTTCGCTCCCGGGGCGCAGAGGCAGAAACGCACTCCGCCACGCACGGGAATCGCGCCGAACAGGGATTGGTACGGAGTTCTCCTCAGAGACGTCGCAACTCGCAGGGTCACAGCAACTCCGACAGCCCTCTAAGCGGGATCCGTACCCAATCGGGACGATTGTTCAGCTCGTAGTTGAGCTCGTAGAGCGCCTTGTCGATGAGGAAGAGGTCGAGCAGGCGCGCGCGCTGCACCGGATCGACCGGGATGAGGTTGTTCACCCCGTTGACGCCGAGGTAGCCGCGCAGGAAGGCTGCACCGATCCAGCGCTGCCACAGTGACGCCCACTCTTCCAGGCGGCCGAGATCGGCCGGGCGGCCGGCGGCGCGGGTCAGGAGCGCGGCGTACGCGGCATAGCCGTATGACCGCAACATGCCGGCGACGTCCTTGAGCGGCGACTCCTTGTGGCGCCGCTCGTCGAGCGATCGCTCCGGCTCCCCTTCGAAGTCGAGGATGTAGTAGTCGGACTCGGACCAGAGCACCTGGCCGAGGTGGTAGTCGCCGTGCACGCGGATGCGCGTCGCGGTGAACTCGGCCGGCCGTCCGGCATCGGCGGCGTACACCGCGCGCATCGACTCCATGGCGTTCCCGACGAGGAGGCGCGCCGACGCGCGGAGGTCCTCGGGCAGCGTCTCGAGATGCGTTTCGAGCAGCGCCTGCGCGCGCCTGGCCTGCGCCAGCGCGTCGGCGCCGAGCGCGGCGAGATCCTCGCGCGTGAACGGTTCCGGCGCGAACGCCGCCGACGTCGTGTCCATCGACAGCGCCAGGTGCATTTCGGCGGTGCGGCGGCCGAGGATCGTCGCGCTGTCGACGTAGCTCCCGGCCAGCTCGCACAGCAGCGACGGCGTGGACCCCGCCGCGGCGTCGAGAAGATGGCCGACGGGCGCGAGCCCGGCGGGCGGCGCGCCGCGATGCTCGACTTCCTCGTAGAAGCGCCCGAGCTCCGCGAGCGCGTGGTTCCAGCCGTCCGACTGGCTCCGCAGCAGCTCCTGCGCGACGCCAAGGTGCACCGGCATGTCGCCGGCCGCCTCGTATTCGAGGTAGGCCGCGAGCCGCGGCGCGCGGTTGAACTGCGTATGCGCGGTGAGGTGTTCGCCGATCTCGACTTCGGGGTTCGGCCCGTTGTGCAGGCGGCGGAACAGCTTCACGACGAGGCGATCGCCGAAGCGGAGCGACGTGTTGCTCTGTTCGGCGCCCAGCCGGTGCGCGGTCAGCGGCGCCGGCGTGCCGCGCACCTCGCCGTATTGCGCCGTCCGGCGGGCGCGCGCGACGCCGCGCTTGGTGCGCACCGTCTGTTCCTGGTCGAAGGCCTCGATGAGCGCCTGCCCGGCGGCGCGGCTGGCGCCGGCGTCGATGACGATCCCCTTGCGCGCGCCGGTCAGGCGCGCGAGCACCGCCTGCGGCGTCTCGGCGATGACCGCGTCGATCGCGGCCCCCGAGACCAGCGCCAGCGGCAGGCAGTAGCGCTCGCGGCCGCCGTCCTCGTACTCCACTTCGACGATGGTGAGGAACAGCGGGTCCGGTCCCTTCCGCACCACCCCCCAGTCGAGGAAGCGGGCGGTGCGCAGCACGCGCGCCTTGCCGGCGAACCAGCGCTGGCGCTGCAGGAACGGGGCGAGCGACTCGCGCTCGATGAGCGTGCGCACGTTGCCTTCGAGCAGCGTGTCCCAGGCCACGCCCATGAAGAACGCCGGCAGGGTGTCGACCGGCGCGGCGGTCTCGGTGACGCGCTGCGCGGTGATCGGCGACGGCGCCTGCTGCAGACGGAACCAGTAGAAGTTGTAGCCGGGCAGGGTCAGGAAGTACGGCAGCTCGCCGATGCGCGGGAACTCGGTCGGCCCCAGCATCTCCACCGGCGTCATCCCCTTGAACTGCGACAAATTCAGCTCGACCGGCTGCACCGTGCGCGACAGGTTGGCGACGCACAGGATCGATTCCTCCGCGTCGCGCCGCACGTAGCTGAGGATCTTGCGGTTGGCCGAGGGCAGGAACTCCAGCGTGCCGCGGCCGAACACCTTGAACTGCTTGCGCAGCGCGATCAGCCGCTTCATCCAGTTGAGCAGCGAGAACTGCGACTGCTCCTGCGCCTCGACGTTGATCGCCTGGTAGCCGTAGACCGGGTCCATGATCGGCGGCGCGAACAGCCGCGCCGGGTCGACGCGCGAGAAGCCGGCGTTGCGGTCACCGGTCCACTGCATCGGCGTGCGCACGCCGTTGCGGTCGCCGAGATAGATGTTGTCCCCCATGCCGATCTCGTCGCCGTAATAGATAACCGGCGTCCCCGGGAACGAGAAGAGCAGCGAGTTCAGCAGCTCGATGCGGCGGCGGCTGTTCTCGACGAGCGGCGCCAGTCGGCGGCGGATGCCGACGTTGATCCGCATCCGCGGATCGGCGGCGTAGGCCTGGTACATGTAGTCGCGTTCCTCGTCGGTCACCATCTCGAGCGTCAGCTCGTCGTGGTTGCGCAGGAACAGCCCCCACTGGCAGTTCTCGGGGATGTCCGGCGTCTGCCGCATGATCTCGGTGATCGGATGGCGATCCTCCTGCCGGATGGCCATGAACATGCGCGGCATCAGCGGGAAGTGGAAGGCCATCTGGCACTCGTCGCCGTCGCCGAAGTAGGGGCGCACGTCGGCCGGCCACTGGTTGGCCTCGGCGATCAGCATCTTCCCCTCGTAGCGCGTGTCCATCGCCTTGCGGATCTGCCTGAGGATGTCGTGCGTCTCGTCGAGGTTCTCGCAGATCGTCCCCTCGCGCTCGATCAGGTAGGGGACCGCGTCGAGGCGAAGGCCGTCGACGCCGCGGTCCATCCAGAAGTTCATCGTCTTCAGCACCGCGTCGAGCACGCGCGGGTTGTCGAAGTTCAGGTCCGGCTGGTGGTGGAAGAAGCGGTGCCAGTAGTAGGCGTGCGCGGTGTCGTCCCACGACCAGTTCGAGGTTTCAGTGTCGGTGAAGATGATGCGGACGCCCTGGTACTTCTGCTTGGTGTCGGACCAGACGTAGAACTCGCGCTCGGGCGAGCCGGCCGGCGCGCGCCGCGCCGCCTGGAACCACGGGTGCTGGTCGGAGGTGTGGTTGACGACCAGCTCGGTAATCACCCGGATGCCGCGCTTGTGCGCCTCCTCCATGAACCGCTCGAAGTCCTGGATCGTCCCGTAGCTCGGGTGGATGTTCTCGTAGTCGGCGATGTCGTAGCCGTCGTCGCGCAGCGGCGACGGGTAGAAGGGCAGCAGCCACAGCGCGTTGACGCCGAGGCTCTGCAGGTAGTCGAGCCGGCTGGTCAGGCCGGGGAAGTCGCCGATGCCGTCGTTGTTGCTGTCGAAGAAGGCGCGGACGTGCGCTTCGTAGATGACGGCGTCCTTGTACCACTCATTCATTGGCGGCCGGAGCGATGCGGAGCGCGAGGATGTGGGCGACGCGCGAGTGCGGATCGAGGCGGACGTAGTTCCACTCGCCGCGCCAGACGTAGGTTTCGTCGAGCAGCAGGTCGTGCGCTTCGATCGTCGAGTCGAGCGGCAGCTTCCAGTCGTAGAGCGGCAGCTTGACGTTGCCGTGCTGCATGTTGTGCGGATCGAGGTTGACGATGACCAGGATCGGATCGGTGCCTTCGGGCGTCCGCTTGCTGTAGCAGATCAGCTGCGGGTTGTCGGTCTCGTGGAACTCGAGCCCGTGATCGAACTGCAGCGCGCGATGCTCGCGGCGGATGGCGTTCACCCGCGCGATCAGCTCGGCCAGGCTGTTCGGCGCGTCGAAGTCGCGCGGGCGGATCTGGTACTTCTCCGAGTCGAGATATTCCTCGCTGCCGGCGCGCACCGGGACGTGCTCGGCCAGCTCGAAGCCGCTGTAGATGCCGTAGTTCGCGCCGAGCGTGGCGGCGAGCACCAGCCGCGCCTGGAACGCCGGCCGGCCGCCCTGCTGCAGGTACTCGTGCAGGATGTCGGGCGTGTTGGCGAACAGGTTCGGGCGCATGTACTCGCGCACCTCGCTCTGCGTCAGCTCCGTGAAGTACTCCTCGAGCTCCTCCTTGCTGTTGCGCCATGTGAAGTAGGAGTACGACTGCGAGAACCCGATCTTCGCCAGGTGCCGCATGATCTTCGGCCGGGTGAACGCCTCGGCGAGGAAGATCGCGTCGGGATGGCGGCGCCGGATGTCGCCGAGCGCCCATTCCCAGAAGCGGAACGGTTTCGTGTGCGGGTTGTCGACGCGGAAGATCAGCACGCCGCGCGCGATCCAGAACTCGATCACCGCCTTCAGCTCGTGCCACAGCTCGACCCAGTCGGCCGACTCGAAGTCGAACGGGTAGATGTCCTGGTACTTCTTCGGCGGGTTCTCCGCGTACTTGATGGTGCCGTCGGGGCGATGCCGGAACCACGACGGATGCTCGCCGACGTAGGGATGATCGGGTGAAGCCTGGAAGGCCAGGTCGAGGGCGATCTCGAGGTGATGCCGCTTCGCGGCCTCGACGAAACGGGTGAAGTCGTCGAGCGTGCCGAGGCCCGGCTCGATCGCGGTATGCCCGCCTTCGGCCGCGCCGATCGCCCAGGGGCTTCCCGGATCGCCCGGCTCCGCGGTCAGCGCGTTGTTGCGCCCCTTGCGGAAGCTGCGCCCGATGGGATGAATCGGCGGCAGGTAGAGCACGTCGAAGCCCATCGAGGCGACATACGGGAGGCGCGCCTGCGCCTCGTCGAACGTCGCGCTGCGCGACGGATCGGCGCCGGCCGAGCGCGGGAACATCTCGTACCACGCGCCGAAGCGCGCGCGCTCGCGCTCCACGTCCACCGGCAGCACGCGATCGAGCCGCGTCGCGCCGCTGCGATCGGCATGGCGCGCCATGCGCGCGCGCAGATCCTCCGACAGCGCGGCGACGACGCGTTGCGGCGCGTCGACCGAGGCGTCCTCGAGAGCGGCGGCGAGTTTCGTCAGCGCCGTCTTCTGCGCGGCGCGCGCGCGCGACGCCGCGTCGCGGACGATCAGCGCCCCTTCGAGCAGCTCGCTCGACACGTCCTGGCCGGCGCCCACTTTCTTGGAGAGCGCCGCGCGCCAGGTCTCGAAGCGATCGACCCGGCCTTCGACCGTGAACTCGTAGCGCGTGTAGTCCTGGGCGACGAACGGCGCGCGCCACCGGTCGTTGCCGAGCGGCGCCATCGGCGTTTCGTGCCAGTCAGCCTCGCCCGCCTTCCGCCAGAGCAGGAGGGCGGTGATCTCGTCGTGCCCGTCGGCGTAGACGTCCGCCTCGACCACCACCGTCTCGCCGACGGTGCGCTTGGCCGGGTAGCGCCCTTCGTCGACCTGCGGCGTCACGCCTTCGACGATCACCCGCCGCAGCAGCGTCGGATCGAGCCCACTGACGCCGTCGGTGCTAGCGGTGCTAGAGGTGCGTCGGGTGCTAAGGGTGCTGGTGCTAGGGGTGCCAGGGGTGCTCTCGGTGCTGACGGATGTGGCTGGCGCTTCACCGGCGGACTTCGATCTCGCCCGGTGGTTCGTTCGCTTCGGTTCGGTGTCCTCGATCGTCTTCGGCATCTGCTGCACCCAATCGGTCAAACGTCACTCGCCATCTGCAATGCGTAGTCGGCAATCAGAGGACGCCCTGCGGCCCCCAGTCGGCGGCGCGCCGGAGATCGTCCTTGCGGTTGTTCAGCCGCAGCACCGCCATCGATCGGCCGCGCAGCGCGTAGCGATCGCCGGCGCGCAGCCGCCGCGACGGCTGCCACGGGTCGGCCGTGTCGATCAGCGTGTCCCAGCGCTCGATCGGCGCGGTCGGCGGCAGCACGAACGCCGTCGCGTAGTCCCCGGCGTTGAGCAGCAGCAGCAGCGTGTCGCCGGAGATGCGCCGGCCGCGCTCGTCCACCTCCTGGATCGCGTCGCCGTTCAGCCGCACGCCGAGCGTGCGCACGTCGGGGGAGTTCCAGATCTCGTCGGTCATCTCGGCGCCCGACGAGTCGAGCCAGGCGATGTCGATCACTTCGGCGCCGCGGATGCGGCGCCCCTGGAAGAACTTGCGCCGCCGCAGCACCGGGTGGTCCTTCCAGATGCGAATCATGCGCCGCGTGAACTCGAGGAAGTTCTGCCGCTCCGGCGTCGGCGTCCAGTCGGTCCAGCTGGTGGCGTTGTCCTGGCAGTAGGCGTTGTTGTTGCCGCGCTGGGTGCGGCCAAGCTCGTCGCCGCCGCTCAGCATCGGGACCCCGACCGACATCAGCAGCGTGGCGATGAAGTTGCGGCGCTGCCGCGCGCGCAGATCGAGCACGCGCTGATCCGCCGTGTCCCCTTCGACGCCGCAGTTCCAGCTCAGGTTGTGGTTCTCGCCGTCGGCGTTCTGCTCGCCGTTCCCCTCGTTGTGCTTGCTGTTGTAGCTGACGAGGTCGGCCAGCGTGAAGCCGTCGTGCGCGGTGATGAAGTTGATGCTCGCGTACGGACGCCGCCCGCTCTGCTCGTAGAGATCGCTGCTGCCCGAGAGCCGCGTCGCCAGCTCGGAGAGCGAGCCGCCGTCGCCGCGCCAGAAGCGCCGTACCGCGTCGCGGTACTTGCCGTTCCACTCCGTCCATTTCGTCGGGAAGTTCCCGACCTGGTACCCGCCTTCGCCCAGATCCCACGGCTCGGCGATCAACTTGACCTGCGACAGGATCGGGTCCTGATGAATGATGTCAAAGAACGCACCGAGCTTGTCGACAGCATGCAACTCACGAGCCAGTGCGCTCGCGAGATCGAAGCGGAACCCGTCGACGTGCATCTCGGTGACCCAGTAGCGCAGGCTGTCCATGATCAGCTGCAGCACGCGCGGGCTGCGCATGTTGAGCGTGTTGCCGCAGCCGGTGAAGTCCTCGTAGTAGCGCGCCGCGTGCGGCTGCAAGCGGTAGTAGGTGCGGTTGTCGATGCCGCGCAGCGACACCGTCGGCCCGACATGGTTGCCTTCCGCGGTGTGGTTGTAGACGACGTCGAGGATCACTTCGAGGCCGGCGGCGTGCAGCGCCCGCACCATCATCTTGAACTCGCGCACCGACTCGAGCGGCGAGTCCGACGCCGTGTAGCGCGTGTCGGGCGCGAAGTACGACAGCGTGTTGTAGCCCCAGTAGTTGCTCAGCCCGCGCTGCGCCAGGTGCCAGTCGTCGGCGTGATGGTGCACCGGCATCAGCTCGACCGCGGTGACGCCGAGCGAGACCAGATGGTGAATCGCCGCCTCGGAGGCGAGCCCGAGGTAGGTGCCGCGCAGCGGGTCGGGAACGTCGGGATGGAGCCGCGTGAAGCCCCGGACGTGCACCTCGTAGATCAGCGTCTCGTGCCACGGCGTGCGCAGCGGGCGATCGTTGCCCCACGTGAACGCGGTGTCGACGACCGCGGCCAGCGGCGCGACCGCGGCGCTGTCGCGCGCGTCGAACGTGGTGTCGTCCTCGCCGGGGCGGAACCCGAACAGCGACGTGTCCCACCGCGCCGGGCGGCCGACCACTCGCGCATACGGATCCATGACCACCTTGTTCGGGTTGAAGCGATGGCCGTGATGCGGGTTGTAGGGGCCGTGCACGCGATAGCCGTACAGCTGCCCCGGCCGCACGTCGGGCAGGTAGCCGTGCCACACCATGTCGGTCTGCTCGGTCAGCGGAATGGTCAGCGACTCCGATTCCGCCTGCGGTGAATCGAACAGGCAGAGCTCGACGCGCGTCGCGTGCTCCGAGAACAGCGCGAAGTTGACGCCGACGCCGTCCCAGGTGGCGCCGAGCGGGTAGGGCCACCCCGGCCAGACTCTCATCGAACGCTTGTGCACAGCAGACCTTTGTACCGCAGATTTGCTGATTTCGGGATTTGGTGATGTGGTTTAGGCGTGAGCACATCCCGAGGTGGCAACCAGCGCGGGCTCGAACTGCTGCGGCGGTGGGCGCGCATCTTCGACAGCGCGTTCCGCATCCCCGGCACCCGCATCACGTTCGGCCTCGATCCGATCATCGGCCTGATCCCGGGCATCGGCGATCTGTCGTCGCCGATTTTCTCGCTGTTCATCATCTGGCACGCGGCGAAGCTGCGCGTGCCGCGGGTGGTGATCGCGCGGATGGTGCTCAACGCGCTCATCGACGGCCTCGTCGGCGCCATTCCCGTCGTCGGCGATCTCTTCGACTTCGCGTGGAAGGCCTCGGCGTGGAATCTCGCGCTGCTCGAGCGCCACGCGATGCCTGGCACGCCGGCCCGGCGCAGCGACTGGATCTTCGTCGCGCTGTGCGTCGGCGTAGTCGTCGTAGTGGCGCTGATTCCGCTCGTCCTGGCCGTCTGGCTGCTGCGCCACGTGAATTTGTTCTAGCCTGAATCGGCATTCCGAACGGCTGAGGCGAATGCGTCACGCCTGCGGTTCAGGTTAGAATCACGCCCTCACAACTCATTTCCAACGCAAACGAGGGGAACCATGACCGTATCCCGGGTGACGAGTGTGGCGGCAGGTGTGTGCGCGGTGGGACTCGCCACGGCGACGCTGATGGCGCAGGCCGTCGACAACCAGATCTATGCGTGCGTCCAGAACGGATCGCAGCAGGTGCGGATCGTCGGCGCGGCCGACGCGTGCCGTTCGACCGAGACGCGCGTCGTCTGGAACGTCGTCGGTCCGCAGGGGGCGAAGGGCGATAAAGGCGACAAGGGCGATCAGGGCATCCAGGGCTTGAAGGGCGACAAAGGCGATCAGGGTATCCAGGGCCCGAAAGGCGATAAGGGGGACAAGGGCGATCCCGGCGAAAAGGGAGCCACAGGAGATCGCGGTGACGTTGGATCCCAGGGTCCGGCCGGACCTCCAGGACCGGGCGGCGTCGTCCCGATCGATCCCGATACGTACATCGCCGATCTGGCTCCGGGAGCCGTGCGGCTGAGCGTTGCGGGCATCGCCAGCAACATCGCCGTCGTTGGCATGTCCCGAGTGACGATCGAGCCACCGGTCACACAGGTGAGTCAGTTGGGCGTGCCCGGGGAGTACAGGTACACGGCTCCGGGCGTGCTCATGCCGATCACGTTCACAGGGCTGACGTTGACCAGTACTCAGCAGACTGCGTTGTCCAACTGGTTCAACGAGCTACTGACGGGCCGTGTGACGCCGCGGGATGCGACGCTCACCACGTTCTCTGATGCAGACGGCCAGCGCTCCTTCGCACTGTCCCTCGACGCGTGCTTTCCACTCGAC
>Ga0207648_10007600_pt1 | contig 10630 bp, 7 predicted proteins | sample KBSMisM32_FD_184310 | JGI IMG/M metagenome (GOLD analysis project Ga0207648, IMG submission 184310) | Miscanthus rhizosphere microbial communities from Kellogg Biological Station, Michigan, USA - KBS Miscanthus M3-2 (SPAdes) (version 2) | ecosystem: Host-associated > Plants > Roots > Rhizosphere... | reverse complement strand
ACTCCGTCTTCCGACCAATCAGGACCGTGCTTTGGCAGTGCCCCATGTCGAGGAGGAGGAAGGCTTCATTTTTGAAAATTTCCGGGTAGGCGAACTCGAACGCGTTGAAGGAACATATTGGCGCCAATTGCAGGATGCCGGCCGTGCGCTTCGTCTTCGTGATCGCTTCCGAAATCTGTTTCACCGCGGGACGCAGCATTCCGCCAACGAGGTAACGGGTCTTGCCCCCCGAGTTTTGCACCACCGCGCCGTCGGGTGCTACGCCGGCCAGCGCGACGGCCGAGACCGGCGCGCAATCGAGCACAAAATCTTTGCATTCCTGATTCAGGACCGCGAGACCGTTGAGGCGCAGGGCACTCCGGAGCAGTTCGACCGGAGTGTTGGGCTGTTCAATAATGCGCAGGATGCCGGTCGGGTCGGAGACGGCCAGAGCACAACATTTAGCGCTCCCGCCGAAATCTTTCAGGAGCAATTTCACCTGGTGCGCCAGTTCGTCGGAGGACGTGATCTCCTCCGGAACGGCGCGAGAAGCGTAGTTTGTCAGGACGAACCGATGCTCTCCCTTGCGTTGGAGAAGCACACTTTTGAAAACGTGCTTGCCCAGATCGATACCAATGACGGAATTCGCGCGTTTGGCCATGGCTGTGGCGCTTTTAAAGCGAAAACCGTGCCGGTTACGCCTGGTTTGCGAAATTTCCCGGCCGCTTCGCAACGGCGACGAATCACGCGGCGACGGAGTCGGAATAGCTGAAGAATCCGCGGGCCTTGATCATATGCGCAACCTCCGGCGGCACCATGCTTTCCCAGGCGGGATCGCCAGCACGCATTTTCGCCAAGACTGTGGGCGGGAAAATCTTCAGGTAGCTGCGCTCGAAGTTTTCGATCTCCTGGATGAAGCCGTTGTCGATCAAATATTGGTAAAGATGGCGCAGATTGGGCGCGACCTGCAGGCGTTTGGCCGTGATCAACTCGCCGGTCTCTTCATCCTCCATCGGATAAACCAGAAGTTTCAGTCCGCTCTTGAACATGCGGCCGAGCGCTTCAAGGATGCCGCCCTCTAGATTGACGTAATATTTTTCCTCAAAAATTTCGTGCAAACTCGGCACGCCCATGACGAGTGCAACCATGCGGTTTGTGTAACGCGACAAATACCCGGCGAGCCGATAGTATTCGCCGAACTTCGAGATCAAGACCGTCCGGCCTAACGTGCCGAGAATATCCACGCGCGCGAGAAAATCAGCGTGGTCGAGTCCACCTTCCGCGAGCAGATTTTCGAGCGTCATTTCCATCAGCACGACCAGGTCTTCCTCCTTCGCCTCCGGCTGGCTGAGATAAATTTTCCGCGCGCCGTCCAGCATGTCGTTAGTGGCGTAAGTCACCGGGCGAAAACTCCCGCGTTCAATGATGATAGCTTTCTTGTGCAGAATCTCAGCTGGCTGCACGGACTCGCCGTCAGCCGTGAACATGACCGCATCGGTCAGACCCTGGCTCACGAGTTGCAAGCTCATCAGTCTGTTGTCGACGCCCTCGTAGGCGGGTCCGCTAAACTTGATCATGTCCACCTGAATGCGCTCCGGCGGAAGATTTTCGTGGAGGGAGGCGATCAACCTCTCGGGCTGATGGTAGTAGAAGGCGCCGTAGATCAAGTTCACGCCCATCACCCCGAGCGCTTCCTGCTGGTCCACGTTCGCCTCGTCGAGCATGCGCACGTGAATGATGATCTCGCTTGGAACACCGCGTGTTTCCGATTGGAAGCGCATCCCAAGCCAGCCGTGCGATTCGTTTTGCTGCTTGAAGGTTCGCGCTGCGACTGTGTCGGCGAAAACAAAGAAAGTCCGTTTATCACCCATTTTCTGATCAAGCCGCTCGATCAGGAGCCGATACTCGTGATCCAACATCTTCTGTAGTCGAGCCCGGCTCACGTAGCGATCCGTCGCGCCATAAATTGCGTCGCTGAACTGCATGTCGTAGGCCGACATTGTTTTTGCGATCGTGCTGGAGGCGCCTCCCACCTGAAAAAAGCGGCGCGCCACTTCCTGTCCGGCGCCAATTTCCGCAAAGGTCCCGTAGTGCTTCCGATCGAGATTTATTTGGAACGCTTTTTTGTTCGTTCCGATATCCATTTCGGCGTTCATGGGTAAAAAAATTGAAGCGGCCTTCGTGCCGAGATTTCTAAAGTAGCCGCGGCGGCGCGGGGCACAAAGGCCCTTCCAGATTACAAACGCACGCGTTCCGCGCTGGCCGCAGGAATCCAGCCCTGCAGGTCATTAGGCAAATCGGCGTAGAGCCAGTCGCCGCGCGTGCTCAGAATCTTGATTTCGCTGCCCGGCGGGAGGACCAGGACAGTTCCCGCGCTTTCCGCGGTCGCGAGGCGCGCCTGGATATTCTTGCGAGTGACTATCGCGAGATCTCGTCCTGCTCGACCGGTTTCGAGCCGATAAACCACCAGAGCAGCTCCGATCGCCAGGGTGGTCGATATAAGAAACGCAAAAATCCAGACAACCGCACGACGCTGTGAAAAATAAAGGCCGCAGAGGATTCCGACCGCACACCAGAAAGCGATGGCGCCGAGCCACGTGTACTGTGTCGGAGTCAAAAAGCTGAGATGCTCTTCGATCCAACTGGGTTTCAACTCCAGCGCGCGCGCCTGGTCGCGGACCAATTGCAGGTTGGCGCGCGCTTCGGCCTGTGCAGGATCGAGAGCTAGCGCACGTTCATAATTCAGAATGGCGCGACCGAGATCGCCGGTCCGGAAATACGCGTTACCCAGATCGTAAAACAAACTCGCATTCCAGTGGCGATTTTTGACGAGCGATTCGTAGCCGTTGATGGCCGCGGAAAAATTGCCAGCGGCGAAATCCGAGTTGGCCTTGGTGAAAACAGCGTCCTCTTGCGCCGCGACCGGCGATGCCATGCTCAAGGACAGTGCTGCGGCCGCAATCAAAATGGAAATTGATCCGCGCATCTCAGGTCAGACTGTCGATTAGCTCGAGCACTTCGCGTTGCGTTTCCTTGGCCACGATACCGTTGCCATTGGTCTGCCCGCTGTAGCGCAGTTCGTCGCTCCGTCGAAAGAGTTCGCGCATCCGGTCTCGCTTTTCTGCCGGCAAATCGAAGGCGGCCACCGCGAGCTCGGCATCGACTCCGTTGGGCTCAACCTTGTGGTCGGAAGACGCGAGCGCGGTCTTCAATTGCACCACGCGCAAAGCTTCCGCGAAATATTTATCCGGCGGATCATTCGCCTGGCGCAGCTTGCGTTGTAGGTCCGCCGTCTCCTGCTCCCAAAGAGCGCGGCGTTGCCCTTCCCGATTCCGCCGGCGGCGTTTCTGAGTTTGCCAACCAAAGAAACCGATCAAGCCGAGAAATGGAATTGCCTGTGCCGCCAAAAAAACGGGCTGAACAAAAACCGGCGTAAACGTCTTTTCCCAACCTGCGTGGTCCGTCAGCTGATAAAGAATATCCTGGGCTTGCGGCGCGACCGTGGGACGCGCTGAGGCTGCCGGCGGGTTGGTGGAGGCGTTCGCTATCGCCGGGGTTGCGGAAGGGGCGGCGCCGCCTTGGACCACCACCGGCATTTGGTCACTCTTGAGCGTCACGTACGCTTCCTTAAGCGGATTGAAAAAGGTAAAGACGAGGGGCGGCACAGCTTTTTTCTGTTCGTTAGGCGCGAAAACCATTTCGAAGGTCTTGCTCCCACTGATGCCGACATCGTCGTCCGCTTTGAAATTCGAGCCCGGCGGGTAGGTGTGCCAACCGTGATCGTTTTCCAGCACGGGCGCAGAAACCCTGTCGAAGTTGCCGCGACCGGAAATATTTGCCGTGACCGTGAGCGGATCGCCGATCTGCGCTGTCTTCGGTTTTACGTCAGCGGTTAGGGAAAAAATTCCCACCGCGCCTGTGAAAGTTGCCGGGGCGTTCGGCGGCAGCGGCTTGATGTCGAGCGTTGTCGTCTCGCTCGAGAACTTTATTTCTCGCTGTTCTCCAATACCCGCGAAAGGATCGTTGAAGAAAGGATCGGAAAATGGATCGTCCATGCCGAAAATATCGAACGGCGAACGCTGACGAGCGCCATTGCTGCGGCGTGGAACCTGAATGATTGCCTTGGCATCCTTGGCCGCGATTTCGAGTTTGCCACTGCGGACGGCGGTGATCGCCGTCTTAAAAGTCACGACCTCATAGGAACGCCCATTCACAGACTCCATGCTCTGTGCCGGATTAGGCATCCGTGCGGCGGTGAACCCCTGTCCACTCAGTGTTGCGCCCTCGATGAGGCGGTGTGGGACGCGTGTATTGATTCCGAGTCGGATCTCGGCCGGAATGGTCTCGCCAACGTAGGCAGTTGTTTTTGGAATAACCAATTCCGCGAACACAATCTTCTTTTCGTCAATCGCATTACCGCCCGCGCCGCGATTGCCGCCACGCCGCGAAGTCGTCGAACCGTCGTCATTCGCCGCCACATTCAGAGTCAGAGCAGGCGTGCGGAGCGTTCCTCCGCTGGTTCGAACGGGTTGTGGTGGAATGGTAAACGTGCCCGCCTTGAGGGGAAGAATCGTGTAGCTGTAAACGATACTGTAGGTGAACCGAAAATTGCGGCCTTCCATGAGCTGCGACTGGCCGGTGTAGCGAATGTCCAGGCCGTCGACCGCGATTTCGCCTGGCGGACTCGCGCTGTTGTCCCCCGACACTTTGATCTGCAACTGAACCGGTCGATCGACTTCCGTTTCCGAACTGGTCAGGACCGCTGTGACCGATGGCTCATCGGCCCATGTCGTTTTCGTCAGTACGAATACGAGCAGGATTGCGAATAAGAGCTTGGCGAGCCGTGAGAGAGCCATTTTCAAATCAAATATCGCACATCAAAACCAAACCGACCTCACCAGTCCTTATAGACAGGACGCACACGGCGGTGTTCATCAAGCTGCACTTTCTGCTCTTCGTCTTTCATCGATTCCAGGAGGGCAGCCGCTTGTTTCGGACTCATCTCGCCTTCCTTTTCCGGTTCTGCTTCGGCCTCAGTCGCTTGTTCATTTTCCTTCGGCTTTTCATCATTGGCGCCTTTGACGTCACCGGTCGGTGGTTTTTCAGGCGTACCCGCCGGGCTCGGGCTGGGTTGTTCTCCGTTTTCATTTCCGCTCTCGTCTGCGGAACCTGGTGTTGGGGAAGGCGTTCCTTCATTTCCGGGTGTCGGCGAACTCTCGGGCTGTTCCCCGGGAGTGGGTGAAGGAGTCGGCGACTCGCCCGCGCCTTCATTCTGCTTTTCTTCTCCAGGCGAGGGACTTGGGCTCGCCGACTGGCCCGGAGAAGGTTCTGGACTGGGTGTGGGCGTCGGGCTGGGCGAACTCTGATTCTTCTCGGACTTTTGGCCGTTGCCCTTGCCGTCGTTGTTCTGTGATTGCTGCTGCTGTTGTTGCTGCTGATCCTTCTGATCCTTCTGATCGTTCTTGTCTTGTTGCTGATTTTTGTCCTGCTGCTTTTGATCTTTGTTTTGATCCTTTTGCGGTGAAGGCGAGGGTGAAGGACTCGGCGAGGGCGGCGGTTTTTGGTCCTGCTTGTTCTGCTCCTGTTTCTTCTTCAGCTCTTCGATCTTCTTTTTGACGTACTCGTAGTTGTCTTTCGCGTTCTTATTTTGCGGTTCTGCCTTCAACGTTTCCTCGTAGTGCGGGAGCGCGCTTTCCCAGTTCGCGAGCTTTTTCTCGTCGGTCTTTTCCGCCTCACCGCGCTCATACAGGGTGTTGCCGAGGTTGTAGTGACTTTCACTTTGGAGATGCGGATTCTTCGAGAGCAGAGCCTGACTGAATGACTGGAGCGCCTTGTTGTAATCCTTCATCTTGTAAGCGGCTGCCCCGGCATCGAACTGAATCCGATCGGTCACCCGCGCCCCGGGATTTTCCTTCAGCGTGTTTTGGAAGTGGTCGTAGGCCTCAGGAAATTTCTGCTGGTTATACAAGTCGAGCCCGGGCGATGAGGCCTGCATCCGGGTAGCGGTGACGACAAAAACAGCGATCATCGCGACAACGCTGGAGGGACGCCCGCTGTGGCGGCCGAGTTTCTGAGCCGCGGACGGGACGGCGCCTGTCCCTCCAGCAGACATCACCCTGCGAGCCCCCTTCCGATCATTGATCAAAAGCGCTATCGCGAAGAGCAGAATAGCCGCTGCGAGTGGCCACTGATACCGCTCGATCGGCGTCCGCGATAAGCGCGCGTTGATATCCGCCACTTGCATCTTCGCCAGGCCGTCATTGAACAGCTGCTGCATGGTGCGCGGGCCGTTTTCGAGATGGAGGTAAAATCCGTTCGCGGCCTGGGCAATTTCGCGCAGGCGAGTTTCATCGAGCTTCGATTTGACCACTTCGCCTTTTTCGTCTTTGACGAAAGCGGTTCCGCCGTTGTCGCTTTGGATCGGAATCAGCGAACCGCTAGGGGTTCCAACCCCGATCGTAAAGATCTGGACGCCCGCTTCACTCGCCGCCTTCGCCGCGCGCACTGCATCGCCGCTCAAGTCCTCACCGTCCGTGAAAATGATAAGCGCGCGATTTCCGATCGCTGATTTGCCGAAGGTCCGCGTCGCGAGCGCGATCGCATCGGAAATATTCGTTCCACCTTCGGGGATGATCTTTGTGTCGAGTTCGTTGATCGAATCGACCGCGGCGTCGTAATCGATTGTGAGTGGCGCCTGAAGGAAGGAGCGGCCGGCAAATGCGATCAGGCCGACGCGATCACCCTGCAGCTCATTGAGCAAATCCTGAGTAGCCAGTTTGACGCGGTCGAGACGGCTGGGTTGGACGTCATTTGAAAGCATGCTCCGCGAGACATCGACGGCGACGAGGAGATCGATTCCCTTCCGTTTAACTTCATCGTAAGCGTAGCCCCAGCGCAGACGCGCCAGGCTGACAATCACGAGGGCCAGAACGAGAAGGAGCAGGACAAAGCGAAAAATTCGACGGCCTCGGTTCACAGTTCCTGCGAGTTGCGGGAGTAAGCGCGCCGCCACGAACTTTTGCAGTTTCTCTGCGCCTCTCTGTTCGGCTTGCGCGAAGAAAAACGCCAGGATTGGCAACACGAGTAAGGCCCAAAGCCAGGATGGATTTCCGAAGCTCATGGCAGCTTTTTCCAAATCGTTTGTGAAAGTAGGAGCTCCGCGAGCAGCAGCCCTGCGCCGGTCATCAGGCAGGCAGGAAAAAGGTCCCGGTATTGCTGATATTTTTTTACCGAGACAGTCGACTTCTCCATCTTGTCGATGTCGCCATAAATTTTTTCGAGCGAGTCAGTATCGGTCGCGCGGAAGAACTGGCCGCCAGCGATTTGGGCAACCTCTTTCAGGCCCTTTTCGTTAAACTGCACCCGTTGATTCTGATAAATGATGTTGCCCGCGACGTCGGTGACGGGTTTACCGTTGGTTTGATCAAACACCGGCACAGGCGCGATGCCGTTGATTCCCGCACCGACGGCGTAGAGCTGAATCTTGAGCGCTTTGATTGCTTCGGCGGCCGTATTCGGTGGAATTTTTCCGGCGTTATTTTCTCCGTCGGTTAAGAGAACGATCGCGCGGCTTTTTGATTTCTTGTCGTTCAGTCGGTTGGCGGCGGCCGCCATCGCTGAACCGATTGCGGTTCCATCTTCGACGAGTCCGATCCGTACTCTTTCGAGATTCTGCAGGAGCCAGTCGTGATCGAGGGTCAACGGGCTCACGACGTACGGTCGGCCCGCGAATGCGATGATGCCGACGCGATCGTTAGGCCGAGCTTCGATAAACTTTCGAGTGACCTCGCGAATTGCGTCGATGCGTGTCGCGGAATCGCCGCCGACCGTGAAATCTTTGGTCAACATCGAACCGGAAACATCGAGCACGACCATGATGTCGATGCCGCTCGCCTCGACCTCGGTCAGACTTTTGCCGAGCTGCGGCCGGGCCAGTGCAACAATCAGAAGGGTCAGCGCCAAGTAGAGCAGCCCATGCATGATGCGGCCCGCTCGGGAGGTGCTCCGACGCCCGAGCGCACGGAGAGTTGCGGTCGAGGAAAAAACCAGCGCCGCCGCCGCGCCGCGCTGGCCTCGCAGCCATGCGAGCAGCGGAACGAGAAGAAGGAGAAGCAACAGCCAGGGGTGCGCGAAAGAAAATCCCCAGGTTGAATTTGGAAAAAGTAAATTAGGCAGGCTCAAGCACGCCTCCCTTCACAAAACGATTGGCTTCGTTGAGCAGGAGGCGGCTGTCTTCCCGCGTGGCGTCGTAGCGCGCAAACTTAATCAGGTCGCATCGATTCAGAAAATCCGTCAGCAACGATTGTTCATCGCCGCTGAAAGAAGTCGCCGCGAGCATGTTGAGAAACTCGACCGAAGTCTGGCGTGTAACCGGCAACTGATATTGCTCGGTCACGTAGCGACGGAGAATGTCCGAGACCTTGATGCTGAATTGATAGGGAGTGAGCTTGTCGATCTCGGTTTCTATTCGGGCCAAAAGGTCGAGCGCACGCTCACGCGGAGTCGGCCCAATCACCGGACGATTTCGCCACCATTTAATCAGCCAAATCGTTAGGCCAACGACGAGCAGAGTCGCCGCCACCGCGCAAAAAATCATCCAGGGCTTGAGGAGGAAATAGTCCACCGGCCCCGTGATGTCGTGAAATTCCTGCGCCAAGAAAATCCGCATTGCTTCAGCCTAACGACGCGCCATGCGTCGTTCCCGTTGTTTGAAAAAAGCCCGCAAGGCCGGCAGGTAATCGTCGCTCGTGCGGAGCGAGATGGTGTCGATATTGTTGCGCCGCAGGACATGATTGGTCTCGGCCTGCTGGGCCCGCGCCGCTTCACTGAAGCGGCTGCGAATGTTGCGGTCGCCCGTGTTGATTTCTATCTGCTCGCCCGTCTCCGCGTCTTCCAAAGTGATAAGCCCGATGTCTGGAAGGACTTCCTCGCGCTCGTCATCGATCCGAATCGCGACAAAATCGTGTCGCCGGCTAGTGATGGTGAGGGCGCGCGAGAAATCTTCCGCCTGGAAGTCCGAGATAAAGAACACAACCGAGCGTCGGGTGACGACGTGATTGAGATAATCGAGCGCGAGGCTCGGGAGTGTGCCGCGTCCCTGCGGTTCAAAATAAAGAATTTCGCGAATCAAACGCAGCGTGTGCGAACGGCCTTTCTTGGGCGGAATGAAAAGCTCCACCTGATCGGAAAAAAGAATCAGCCCGACCTTGTCGTTGTTCCGGATGGCACTGAAGGCGAGCAGACAAGCAACTTCCGCCGCAAGTTCACGCTTCGATTGCGTCACGCTCCCGAAGTTCCCTGAAGCGCTGACATCCACCACGAGCATGACGGTGAGTTCGCGTTCTTCGGTGAATTTCTTAACGAACGCGTTGCCAAGCCGGGCGGTCACGTTCCAATCGATCGCGCGAATTTCATCGCCGGGTTGATATTCCCGGACGTCCTCGAAATTCATCCCGCGTCCCTTGAAAACGCTGTGGTAATCACCAGCGAAGGCTGATTGAACGAGGCCTTTGGTCTTGATCTCGAGCGCGCGGATCTTCTTCAAGATTTCCGCGGGTGTTTTTTGGGTTTCGGTCATCTTTGGGGGCCGCGGCGCGGTCGCAGAAGTTGCAATTGCGTTACGCGAATCACGGCACCGGCAATCCTGCAAAGATTCGTTCGATCACCGTTTCACTTGTCACGCTCTCGGCCTCGGCTTCGTAGCTAACAATGATGCGATGGCGCAGGACATCCGGTCCGATACTCTTAACGTCCTGCGGGGTAACATAACCTCGGCCATTTAGGAACGCGTAGGCGCGAGCGGCGAGGGCTAGATAGATTGTAGCGCGCGGGGAAGCTCCGTAGCGGACCAAGCCTTCCAATTCGAGTCGGTAGGAGGCCGGCTCACGCGTCGCCCAGACGACATCGACGATGTAGTCCTTCACTCGCTCGTCGATATAGATCTGGTTCACGAGCGAACGCGCCGCGATGATTTGTGCGGGATCGACCACCGAATCGACGTGCAAGTCCGGCGTGGAGGTTGCCATCAAATCAAGGATGCGCCGCTCTTCCTGCTTCGCGGGATAGCCTACGTTTAGTTTGAGCATGAAACGATCAAGCTGCGCTTCTGGAAGTTGATAAGTCCCTTCCTGTTCGAGCGGATTCTCCGTCGCCAGAACGAGAAACGGATCTGCCAGCGGATAGGTCTTGTCACCGATCGTAACCTGGCGCTCCTGCATCGCTTCGAGCAGCGCGCTCTGCACTTTTGCTGGCGCCCGGTTGATTTCGTCGGCCAGGATCAAGTTTGAAAAAATCGGACCGAGCTTGGTCGAAAATTCGCCGCTACGAGGGTTGTAAATCAGCGTGCCAATCAGATCCGCTGGCAACAGATCGGGAGTAAACTGCAACCTCTGAAAACCCGTTTTAATACAGGCTGCAATCGTCTTGACCGTGAGCGTCTTCGCCAGACCGGGCACGCCTTCGAGAAGAATGTGACCGTTGGCGAGCAATCCGAGCAAGAGCCGGTCGACCAGATATTTCTGTCCCACCACGACGTGACCGACCTGCTCGCGGACGGGCGAAATCCATTGTCCCAGCTCTTGGACCTGCTGGGTGAGTTCCTGCGTTGATCTCATAGGCATGATGAGACAAATCCGCACGAAATGCGTTCGAA
>Ga0207648_10007599_pt1 | contig 10630 bp, 7 predicted proteins | sample KBSMisM32_FD_184310 | JGI IMG/M metagenome (GOLD analysis project Ga0207648, IMG submission 184310) | Miscanthus rhizosphere microbial communities from Kellogg Biological Station, Michigan, USA - KBS Miscanthus M3-2 (SPAdes) (version 2) | ecosystem: Host-associated > Plants > Roots > Rhizosphere... | reverse complement strand
CCTGAACGGCTGGTGTGGCTGATGCCGGACTGGCTGCGGCTGCTGCCTGAACGGCTTGAGCTGCTTCCCGACCGGTTGGATGATCCGCGTCCTGAATTCCCGGAACGGTCGCTTCCCTGATGGGATGCACGTCCGCCCCTGGCAGCAATTCTCCTGACCTGTTCCCGATCCATGCCGGCGAATCCCCTGCGTGAACTGCCATTGCGGGATCCGTTCGAACGGCTGCGCGACCTCCGGTTGTCGTCATCCTCAACGCGCCTGGAACGACCTCTGCGCGATCCCTGATCTTCCGATCTCCAGGATCCCCAGTTGTAATCCCTGCCCTGTCCGCGACGATCCTGGTCTTCGTCATCATCGTAACGGGACCAGCTGCCTCGGCGTCCCTCGTTTTCATCTTCGTCTTCGTCATAATCCTCATCCTCGTCTTCATCATAATCGTCTTCTTCTTCTCCGTAACGGGAATAGGGCCTGTCATCTTCTTCATCTTCATAGTCCTCGTTGTCCTGGTCTTCGTCATATTCATTTTCCCGATCTTGATCATACCGGCTGCTTCCCCCGTGGGAATGCAATCCTCCCTTTCTTGATATCCTTCTCCTCTCTTCAGGATCCATTGCCGCAAATCCCCTTCTTCCTGAATTTGATCTCATAAAAATGGTTTTTTAGATTAAGAAAATATACTCTCCGTGAATGCCAAAAAAACCATACCATATGTTTTCAGCTTTGCAGACAATTAGTAAGGCGCATTTTTTACACGAACTGAGTAAAAAATTCACTGTACATTTTTTATTTGCAGTTCCGTTTTTAAATGGTTAATCTTTTTACAACGATGTACACTGCCACCCGTTTTTGAAAACAATTTTTGCGTTTTTTATATTCTCAAATCATTCTCATTAGAATTTTTATATTTAACAGATGTAATCTTTCTATGGTGCAGCGATCAGTGCGGTGAATGTCAAATGAATTGTAAAACGCTACGGATGAAAAAATTCTTACTTTCTCTTTTTACTGGTCTGCACAGCCTTTCCCTTTTGGCACAGGGGAACCTGACCGACAGCGGAACTTTTATTATTCATAAAAACCAGCAGCCGATTGGCAAAGAAAAATTCAGGGTCTATAAAACCAGCGAAGGAACGCGGTATACGGTGGAATTTAAATATGTCGACCGGGGCTCGCCGGTTTCACTTACCGATACCCTGCTTTTCAATGCAGCGATGGAACCTGTTGCTTTCCGGATCCGTGGAGGCACGTCGCGGTTCACTACGGTAAACGACTCGGCACAGTTTAGGAACCAGACCGTGTTTGCCCGGGTTGGCGACAGCTCCTTTTCATTTCCCTTAAAAAAATACAGCTTTCCCATAGCCGGCTATGCACCCGCTACCGCACAAATGCTTCTGGTGAATTATTGGACGCAGCAGGGAAAACCGGCAACCGTCAATACCATTCCGTTTGGTTCGGTTAAGCTTATGCTCGACGGTTATGATACGCTGGAATGGCAGGGGAAAAAGGAGATTTTCACCCGGTATGTGATAAAAGGTCTGATCTGGGGAAATGAAATGCTCTGGACTGACGCCACGGGCATGCTGGCCTGCCTGATAACGAATGACGCGGAAGGTGATAAACAGGAAATGATGAGCGAGCGCTGGCTTCCGCTTCTGCCTGAATTTATCGTCCGTGCGGCGGTCAGGGGAAGCCGTTTATTCCGTGAAGAGACCGGGCTGTCTTTTAATAAACAGGAATCTATCGCCATTGCCGGATGTACGCTGATAGATGTCGCCGGAGGACGCAGCCTTCCGGATATGACCATCCTGCTGGAGAAAGGCCGGATCAGCAGAATAGGTAAATCTTCGTCCGTAAAAATTCCGGCTCATACCAGGACCATCGACGGGAGAGGAAAATTCGTGGTCCCCGGGCTCTGGGATATGCACGCACACTTTTCCCAGCCGGAATGGGGTCCGGCTTACCTGGCCGCCGGTGTGACAACCGTGAGGGACTGTGGCAATGAATTCGGCTATATCAATGCACTGCAACAAACGATTGACGCCGGCCTGGGCGTCGGACCGCAGATTTTGAAAGCCGGCATCATTGACGGTAAAGGTCCCTTTGCGCTGGGCATCATCCAGGCCGATGCGGTGCCGGAAGCCGTTGCCGCTGTGAGACGTTACCATGAGAATGGATTCGTCCAGATCAAGATCTACAGTTCCGTTAAGCCGTCCGTTGTGAAAGCCATCTGCGATGAAGCGCACCGCCTCGGCATGACCGTGACAGGCCATATCCCTATGGGCATGACCATCCGGCAGGGTATCGATTCGGGCATGGACATGGTGAACCATATCCAGTACGTTCTGCAGGTGATGAAAAGAAATTCTGAGGGAGCCATTGACACCTCGGATGCCGCAAATAAGGCCTTGTTCCGTTTTCTCCATGACCACCATACGGTCATCGACCCTACGCTGGGCGTGTATGAAATGGCTTACCGGTCGCTCAAAGACAATATTGCGGATATAGAACCCGCTTTTTCCACATTGCCCGCGCCATTGAAGCCCTTATTCGTCAATATGGGAACGACAGATGAGTTGCAGATACAGAACGGTAAGAAGTTTATGGAAGCCGCGAAAAAAACGGTAAATGCACTGTATAATAACGGTGTTACCATCGTGGCGGGAACAGATATGGATTTTCCAGGATACAGTCTCTATCGTGAACTGGAATTATATGTGGAAAGCGGTATGAGCCCGGCAGCCGCCCTGCGGTCGGCGACACTCGTACCGGCGCAGGTGATGAAGCAGGACCGCCTGAGTGGTTCACTGCAGACCGGAAAGAACGCCGATCTTGTCATCCTGGATGCCAACCCGCTGGAGAATATAAAAAACATCCGGAAAGTAAAGCACGTAATCCGTTCAGGCGTGCTTTACGATCCGGATGCATTACACCGGCTGGCCGGTTTTACCAAACCTTAACCCGTACGCTGTCGGCGCGGTACATTTTGTCTCCTTCCTTTACATTGAACGCCTGGTAAAACGCCGGCATATTGGATACCGGTCCGTTTACACGGTACATTTCAGTAGAATGAGGATTGGTGAGCACCATTGTGCGCAGCGATTCATCGCGGTTCTTGATCCTCCATACCTGCGCGGCGCTGAGGAAAAAACGCTGGTCAGGCGTGAGCCCATTGATCAGCTCATTGGATTGTCCCTCTTTTGTTTTCTTGAACGCAGCGTAAGCAATGGATAGCCCGCCGTTGTCGGCCAGGTTTTCTCCCTCCGTAAGTTCTCCGTTAATATGAAAGGTATCAATAACGATATAGCCATTGTATTGCTTCACTACGGCGGAAGCCCTTTCCTTGAATTTTGCCGCATCCTCCCTGGTCCACCAGTCATGCAGGTTGCCGTTCGCATCATATTGTCTGCCCTCATCATCGAAACCATGCGTTATTTCATGTCCGATCACGAATCCGATACCGCCATAGTTTACTGCGTCGTCGCCGTGTAGATAGAAGAACGGCGGTTGCAGGATTCCTGCGGGGAAGTTGATATTGTTTTGTGTGGGATCGTAATAAGCGTCGATGGTAGGTGGTGAAACGAACCATTCCGTACGGTCAACAGGCTTGCCGATCTTGTTGAGCTGGCGCTTGTATTCATAGCCAGCTGTCTGGCGCAGGTTTTCAATAATATCATCACGGGTGATGGTGATGGAAGAATAGTCTTTCCATTTATCGGGGTATCCGATTTTCTTTGCGATCGCATTTAATTTCACCAGTGCTTTTTGTTTGGTGGAATCCGACATCCAGTCGAGCTGCTTTATCCTCTCGGCATAGGTGGCTTCCAGGTTATTTACCAGCTCAAGCATTCTTTCCTTGGCTTCCGGGGGAAAATATTTCTGTACGTATAACTGGCCAAGTGCATCGCCCATCTGCTGATCAACCAGGGTAACCATCCTTTTCCATCTTTCCTTCATGAACTGCTGGCCGGAAAGGCTTTTAGCATATTCAAAACGCGCGTTTACAAAGGCAGAGGGCAGGTAATACGCATCGTCGTAGAGGACATGAAATGCCAGGTAATTTTTCAGGTCCGCGGGTTCGGCGCTTGCCAGGACTTTGCCGAGGGCCTTAAAGTATTCAGGCTGGCCGACGAGAATGGTATCTGCATGTATGTTCATTTTACCAAGCAGGGCTTTCCAGCCGGGCATGATTTCATCCAGTTTGCTTACAGGAATCTTATGATAGTTCGCTACAGGATCTCTAAGTTCAACCGGAGATTTGGAAGCTTTCGCCAATGATGTCTCCAGCGCAAGAAGTGAGGCGGCTTTTTTAACTGCCATCACAGAATCATATCCTGAGAGGAGGAAGAATTTCCTTGCCATTTCGGTATAAGCCTTCCTGATTTTTACAATAGAACTGTCCTGCTTCAGATAATATTCCCTGTTAGGCATACCCAGGCCGCCCTGATCGAAATGTGCAGCATAGACAGCGCTGTTCCTGTCGTCGGGTGAAGCATAAAAATTAAAGAAAGGACTGTGGTTGGCTGCCCACTCTTTTGCGATTTCATCCATAAATCCTTCGCGGCTGCTGATCGCTTCGATGCCGTCAAGTTCAGGCTTCAGGGGCTGTATTCCCTTTTTTTCAATCCCGGCGGAATCCATGGCACTGTAATAAAGGTCGCCTACCTGTTGTGCGGGAGAATTCTTTACCGTGTTGGTCAGTCCGGAAAGCGAGTCAACAAGGAAATGCATTCTCGACAATGCGGTATCAAAAAGAATGAAGAAAGAACCCCATCCTGACTGGCTCGGTGGGATGACCGTATTTTTCAGCCAGGTTCCGCTGGCATACATGAAAAAATTATCCTGTGGCCTCACCGTAGTATCCATGGCCGACCGGTCAATGGCGTCGGGCTCGTTGGCAGGTTCAGAAGTTTTGTTCTGGCAGGAGGCCACGACAATGATCAGCAATATGCCCAGTATTTTTTTCATATATCGTTGTTTTTGCCAAGTTACCGCTTTTGACAAGTCATGAATTACCAGTCATAATAATCCGGTAATTGTTTCCACAGGATGGTGGGAAATGCAGTATTTGTTCGACCTTTGAGCCGATTCAACCTTATAAAAATTAACCCTTTATCATCAGATGCAATGGATTAATCAACTCCGGTGCGGCGTTTCCGTGCTGGGATGCCTGCTGTTTGTTTCCGGACTCCGCGGACAGTCACCCGATACTCAAAAATTTATGGCCCTGGAAAAAAGGATTTATGAACTGATGGTTCATAAGGATACCCTTCAACTGGCTAATTACCTGGGTGACAGCCTTGCCTATATTCATTCCTCCGGGATCATCGACAACAAGAGTTCATTCATGAAGGATATTGCCAGCGGCAGGATCACTTACCAGTTTATCATTCCGGAAAAAGTAACTGTATCGGTAGACGGAAACTATGGATGGATATACGGGAGGGCCAATATCCGCTTCAAGCTTGCCAGCATGGTTGGGACCATCGATCAGTATGTAAGCTTTGTTGAAATTTATAAGCTGAAAAGATACCAGTGGCAGCTGGTGCTTTGTCATAATTCGCGTATCGAGCGCAATGCACCTTACTTTAAGAAAGATGTGCCGCAGGTTGTGGGCGGATCCGTGCCTTCCATATACTAACGATCACCATGAAACTCTTCGACCAGCAGATCGCCATTGTCACCGGAGCGGGGAAAGGAATAGGTTATGAAATCGCCCGGCAGCTGGCGCTTGGTGGTGCAACGGTCATACTCAATGATATTGACGCCCTCCTTTGCGTGGAAGCGGCAGAGAGGATTTCGGGTGAAGGAGGAAAATGTTTTGGTATCGTAGGGGATTGCAGCGACCGGGCTTTTATCAATGAAATGGTTGCCATTGCAGAAAAACAGAAGGGCAGACTGCAGGTTGTTATTGCCAATGCCGGCATCACGCTCTTCGGAGACTTCTTCCACTATACGCCTGAATCCTTTGACCGTGTATTGAAAGTAAATCTCGCGGGCAGTTTTTTTCTCGCACAGGAGTCTGCCCGCAGAATGAGAGATCATAAATCCGGAGGCAGCATATTATTCATGTCTTCCGTCACGGGTCATCAGGCGCATAAAGACCTTGCGGCTTACGGTATGACCAAGGCCGCGCTTGAAATGCTGGCTAAGAATCTTGTTATTGAACTTTCCCCTTTTGGCATTACCGTCAATGCGCTGGCTCCCGGCGCCACACTCACCGAAAGAACAATGGAAGACCCTGCCTACCGCGCGGTCTGGTCCAAACTAACACCCATGGGCAAGCCGGCCGACACACGGGAAGTGGCCGATGCGGCGCTCTTCCTTGTTTCGCCTTTGTCAAAACATATCACGGGGCAGACCCTGGTGATCGACGGGGGATGGACATCCGTGAGTCCGAATCCATAATTTCAGTTAACGGTTAGATCTGAAAGAAAACCTTCGGCCGAATGAACCGTGCGTTGCGCAATCGGCGATGGGATGGCATCATAAAAAAAAGCGGGAAGTCTTTGGGACTTCCCGCTTTTGACTATTTTCTATAATTACTGCTATTGGCTCGGATGATCCTTGGTCAACTCCTGCACCTGCTGGAGTACCTGTTCGAGATTATAGCTCGCCGCCAACTGAAGTGGTGGATAATCTATGTAAGACATGAGTTCCTTCTCCCAAAGGAGCTGGCCGATGGGCAGGAGGTTCCAGTCATAGAGATACGCTGAATATGGACCTGCCAATGCACCACCCGCCGCTAAGGCACCCTTCTGTTCATCGCCGACAGCATTCTCAAACGGATCACGCTTGATGTTCTGGATCTGCGTCCAGTGGAAGGTTGTCGCCGGGTTCAGTGCAGCAAGGCCCGTCGAGCCCATCATGGTGTAATAGAACTTCCAGTTTTTGTAGCGGACCGCTGAGGGCTGGCGACCCTGGTAATAGAAGAAGTAGTCACGTGCTGATTTCTGCGACTTTCCGGTAAGGTAATCCATCTGGTTAACCCCATCCAGCGTGGTCTTCACAATGCCGGTGTACTTGCCGGCCCTGATTTGTGTGTTCAGTTCATTCCCTTTGGCGCCGCCAGCGATTTCCACGAATGTGGGCAACCAGTCCAGCGAAGAGAATATTTCCTTGAAGACTGTGCCCGGCTTGATGACGCCCGGCCAGCGGATGACGCAGGGAGCACGCATACCGCCTTCCCAGGTAGACAGCTTCCCGGCTTTGAACGGAGTGACGCCGCCGTCAGGGTAGGTTTGCACTTCCGCTCCGTTGTCGGTGGTGAAAACAACGATGGTGTTATCGAGCTGACCCATGTCTTCCAGTTTCTTGAGGACAAGGCCAATGTTGTCGTCCATCTGCTTCATACCAGCTTCGTTAGAACCCCAGTCCTTGCCTCCCTTGGTGCCAATCATGGAATCATACTTTGGCGAGAGCACGGTGGTGATGTGCATGCGTGCCGGGTTATACCAAACGAAGAAGGGCTTGTTGGTCTTCTTGGGGTCATTGCGGTCGAGGAAGTCTATTACGTGTGCTGAAATTTCCTCATCTACAGTTTTTGAACGCTCCAGCGTAAGCGGCCCCTCGTCTTTACCCATCTGGTTCTTCTCAGTTCCGTCTGAGGACTTCATCCACAGGATCGGCCTTGGCTGAAACATGCAAGTGCCAGACTTCGGGTCAATGCTGCCCGCTGGGTTCGGGACTCCCGGAATCGGAATCGGTGTACAGGGCGGCACGACCGCCTGCACGGTTGGGCTGCTATTGATGTCCGGAAAGCTCACCTGCTGCATGGCATCAAGATGATACAGGTAACCCCAGAATTCCTGGAAACCGTGAGCCGTCGGCAGGGAAGCAGGATTGTCTCCCAGATGGTTTTTGCCGAACTCGCCGGTGGTATAGCCCTGGTCGAGCAGGAACTTGGCGATTGCCGGCGTGCCGGGTCGCAGATACGAAATGGCACCTGGTAACTGTGGCAGAACCATGCCCGCACGGTACGGATGCATGCCGGTGAAAAAGGCTGTGCGACCGGCTGTACAGCTCGACTCAGCATAGTAGGTCATAAACATGCCGCCTTCCCTGGCGAGGCGGTCAATATTGGGTGTTTCACCAACCATCAAACCACGGTGATAGCAACTCGGCTGCATCCAGCCGATATCATCTCCCATAATAAAAAGGATGTTCGGTTGTTTCGCTTTCTGGGCAAAACCCGTGTATCCCGTCAACAGCAGAATCAGCAGTGGGAGGGATACTTTTTTACGCAAAAGCATAGGTGTTTTTTTTAGTGATGAAGGAATAATGGTGCTAACCGGAATATCATTGTTGAACATTCGCGTGATGAATTGAATTTAGTTTTTTGCAAACCATGGCTTTACTCAGAGCAAAGCCGGATTTGAGCGGGCGGATCATTCAGGGATGGGAAGACTAAGGTAAATACAGAATATATGAAGAGGATGAAGTCCGCCTATTTTACGGTTACATGGTCCGGTTAACATTATAAATTTTATAAATTGTCTTAATACATGTATTATGAATACGTGAATCTAGCCCGGCTGTGAAATCTCTGCTAAGAATAGCACGATATGGAAAAATGTTTTTAGCCTTGTCAAAAGTTTTGTGATCTTTTTGTAAAAGTTCCAGAGGTATTTCCAATGCAAGAGTTGATACGTTCTTGCATTGAAGATGATCCTGCGGCTGTGTGCCATCTGTTCTTGGAGCATCACCCAAGTCAAAAATGCCACCTAAATCTGCAAAGAAAGGGTCGTCCACAGGTCCTGCAAAAACAGCTTCTCCATCACTTGTATGCATTCTTGCGTTACTAAAAAGGGTGTAATAATCTTTGGCTCCAAGACCCGCATTCCACTGTATAGAACGTGGGCCGATATTGGGCGGAGGCACAATTCCATTTGTAATTATGGTCTTCCAGGCTCCATCCAAAAATCTTTCTAAAGTGTAGGTCACTTTTTGATTTTCCTTTCCTAACCTGATATGAAAAAACGTGGTTGGGTCTTCATCAACCTTTGTAAAAGTGAAGCGATAGGTAATATCATCGCCTATTGTTGCCGCATTATTCTTTATATGAATTTCATAGCGGATGTGTTCGCCAAAGCTTGAATAATTAGGTCCATCCTCCGGTAACTGACCAGGAACGTAGTTAGCGATAATAATAATTTTGTCCTCATGATTAGGGCTGCGAAAAGCATAAACATCTGTATTGTCGGCGAGAGGATCGAAGGCAATCATTGGAGCTTCCCTGTGACTGGAAGACATTAATACCGCCGAAAAAACCGATACACATACCGCAGATATTATCCACTTTAACGAGGACCGGGTAATCTTTTTTTGTTTCATTGTAAATGTGTTTTGATGATAGATAATTGTTAGAAAAGCAATACACTTCCGGTTTATCAAAATGAATACAGGATAATATTGTAGCCTTAAAAAAGATAAGCAAGTACCAACATCTCGAGAGGTTAAATCAATTACGAAGAAATTTGTTAACAGGTTTTAACTAACGAATAAATATTTTGAAAGCCAGCACTGAGCTTGAAAGGAGATATAGCCAATACATTTTTTGAACTAAGTTTTGAAAGGGACCTCTCAAACTTCCGTTATCGATGGTGATGATAAATAATTAACGCGAAACTAATTTCAACAGCTGGGTCCGTTGATTAAGGTGTTAGTTATATTATTACGAGTGTTGTCTATTCTAACTGAAGCAGGATCAGTATGAAAATTTATCTTACTGCTTCATACACTCCTTCCCGCCCTTTTTTTGCAAGTACCACCTGCCACAATAAATTTCGTTTGGATTTAAAACTACCGGCAGATAAAAGCAAATAATAATTCCACATACGATAAAATCGCTCATCGTATTTATCTTTTAAATCTTCATAACTATTGATAAAATTTTCATGCCATGCCATTAACGTTTTCACATAGTCGGTACCGATATTTTGCCAGTCTTCCATAACAAATATTCCTTCGATGGCTTTTGCTATGTGCCTGATAGAAGGAACTAAATAATTTGGAAAAATATATTTCGCAAGCCATGGATCGGGGTGAGTTCGTGTTACTGAATTGCCAATAGTGTGCAATAAAAACAAACCGTCATCAGGAAGGCAACGGTTTGCGACTTCTATAAATTCCCTGTGATTTTTTTGACCAATGTGTTCCATGCAGCCAATGGAAGCAATACGATCAAATTTCCCTTTCAGATCACGATAGTCCATTAATTTTATTTCAACCGGAAGACCGGCGCAAAGCTTCTTGCCAAGTTCTACCTGTTCTTTAGATACAGTGATTGCCGTAACATTCACCTTATATTTTTCTGCGGCAAATTTTGCAAAGGGTCCCCAACCGCAGCCAATATCTGCTACATTCATGCCTTCCTGCAAGCCCAGCTTTCTGCAAACAAGATCTAATTTATTTTCCTGGGCCTCATCTAATGTTGTAGCATTTTTCCAATAAGCACAAGTGTATACTAATCTCTTGTCGAGCATCTTGCTAAAAAGATCATTGCCAATATCATAATGTTTTTGTGCATTTGTAAAGGAGTGTGATTGTGTTTGACGATTGAATATCTTCGTAAGAAAGCTTTCTGCAATTACTTTTGGATTTCTTTTAATCTCATTTTCAAGGTTTGCTTTTA
>Ga0207648_10007596_pt1 | contig 10633 bp, 5 predicted proteins | sample KBSMisM32_FD_184310 | JGI IMG/M metagenome (GOLD analysis project Ga0207648, IMG submission 184310) | Miscanthus rhizosphere microbial communities from Kellogg Biological Station, Michigan, USA - KBS Miscanthus M3-2 (SPAdes) (version 2) | ecosystem: Host-associated > Plants > Roots > Rhizosphere... | reverse complement strand
GATGTCGGCCGGCATGGTGCACGAGCTGAACCAGCCGCTGACGGCGCTGCGCACGTTGTCGGACAGCGCCGGCATCCTGCTCGAGCACGAGCGCCTCGACGACGTCCGCGGCAACCTGCAGCGCATCACCGGCATGGTCGACCGGCTGGCGCGGCTGACCTCGCGGCTGAAGACCTTCGCCCACAAGAGCGACGTGGCGCCGCAGCCGGTGCCGCTGGCGCGCTGCATCGCCGACAGCCAGGCGCTGCTCGGCGCGGACATGAAGGCGCACGACATCCGACTCGAGGTCGACCTGCAGCCGCCCGGTCTCGCCGTCTCGGCCGACGAGTCGAGCCTCGGCAGCCTGCTGGTGAACCTGATGCGCAATGCGATCGAGGCGATGCAGGGCGCGCCGCGCCGCGTGCTGCGGCTCGAGGCGCGGGCGCAGCGCGAGCGCGTGATCCTGACCGTGACCGACACCGGCCCGGGCATCCGCGCCGACATCCTGCCGCGCCTGTTCGAGCCGTTCGTGACCAGCAAGCCGGCCGGTGCGGGGCTCGGCCTCGGGCTCGTGATCTCGGCCGAATCGGTGCGGGCGGCGGGTGGCACCCTGCGCGCCGCGAACCGCGACGAAGGCGGTGCCTGCTTCACGGTCGACCTGCCGATCGCTCCTTCGCGAGGCCAGCCGACGTGACTGAAAGCCATTCGATCAAGGTCCTGCTGATCGAGGACGACGAGGACGTGCGCCTCAGCACCGAGCAGGCGCTGTCGCTCGCCGGCTTCAAGGTCGAGGCGTTCGCGAGCGCCGAACGCGCGCGCGCCTACATCGTCTACGGCCTGCCCGCGGTCGTCGTCTGCGACGTCCGGCTGCCCGGCCTGAGCGGGACCGACTGGCTGCCCGAGATCCGCAAGATCGACGCCGAGATCCCGGTCGTGCTGATCACGGGTCACGGGCACATCGCGATGGCGGTGCAGGCGATGCGCGAAGGGGCCTACGACTTCATCGAGAAGCCGTTCAGCTCGGAGCGGCTGGTCGCGATCGTCCGCCACGGGGTCGAGCGCCGCCAGCTCTCGCTGCAGGTCAGAAGCCTGCGCGATGCGCTCGAGAACTGGCACGGCATCCAGGCGCTGTTGATCGGCCGCTCGGCGCAGATGCAGAAGGTGCGCCGCACCGTGATGACGCTCGCCGAGACATCGGCCGATGTGCTGATCTACGGCGAGACCGGAACCGGCAAGGAGCTGGTCGCGCGCTGCCTGCACGACCACAGCGAGCGCCGGCGCCAGCACTTCGTGCCGCTGAACTGCGGCGGGCTGCCCGAGGCACTCGCCGAGAGCGAGCTGTTCGGACATGAAGCCGGCGCCTTCACGAGCGCGCACCGCATGCGGGTCGGCAAGTTCGAGCATGCGAACGGCGGCACCTTGTTCCTCGACGAGATCGAGAGCATGCCGATGGCGGTGCAGATCAAGCTGCTGCGCGCGCTGCAGGAGCGCAGCATCGAGCGCATCGGCTCCAACAAGGCGATCCCGTTCGATTGCCGCGTCGTCGCCGCGAGCAAGGACGACCTGAAGGTGCTGAGCGATCAGCAGAAGTTCCGGGCCGACCTGTACTACCGCATCGGCGTCGCGATCATCGAGCTGCCGCCGCTGCGCGAGCGGCGCGAGGACATCCCGTTGCTGTTCGAGCACTTCACGTTGCTGGCGGCCGGCCGCTACCGATGCGCGGCGCCGATCCTGGGCAACGCGCAGCTGGCCGACCTGATGGCCTACGCCTGGCCCGGCAACGTTCGCGAACTGCGCAACGTTGCCGATCGCTTTGTGCTCGGGCTGCTCGGCGACCGCCTGACGCAGGTGCGGGGCAGCGACGGCGAGCAGCCGGGTCTGCCGCTCGGCCTGCCGCAGCAGGTCGAGCACTTCGAGCGCGCGGTGATCGCCGAGGAACTGCGCCGGCACGCCGGCGATGTGCCGGCGACGGCCGCGGCGCTCGGCATCGCGCGCCAGACCCTGCACGACAAGCTGCGCAAGTTCGGCATCTCCGCGGAAGGGTTCAAGACCTGACGGCGGGGGCGACGGCGACCCCGCCAGTCGCCCGGACGGTAACGGGTCGGTAACGCGAGCCTGTTGAAGTCGACTCTCTCGTCCGGTACTCCGCCGGGCGGTTCTGCGGAGATCACGATGAAGTCCGATGCGTTGTGGGTGGCGTCTTCTTTCCTGTTGTCGGCGGCCTGCGTGGCGGCTGATCGGTCGATCACGGTGCCGCCGAAGGTCGCGACCTCGTGGGGATTTCTCACCAACTCGACTGCGGTGAAGCAGTCGCGCACGCTGGGGGTCGGCTTCTGGCAACGAGCGTCGGGCGCCAAGCCGGGCGTCGGCGAAGTCTTCGCGTCCTCGATGGAGTTTCAATTGCCGGAGGCCGCTCCGAGCCGCCTGCGCTCGGCCACATTCCGGTTCAGCGGCAAGCCTTCGCAATGCGTCGGCGCCGAGCCGGTGGTGGTCGATGTCTTCGCCTACAGCGGCGACGGCAAAGGCGACGCCGGCGACGTCTCGACGGGCAGCAGGATCGCGCAGATGAGCGCCGACTGCACGGACAATGCCGCCTTCTCCAGACCGATCGACGTCACGCACGTCGTCCGCCAGGGCATGGTGGCGTCGGGCATCCGCTTCGTCGGGTTCAACGTGCGCAAGGCCAACAACCGCCAAGGTCCCGGCCTCTTCGTCCTGACACCGGGGCAGCTCACCGTGGTGATTGCCGACCAGGACGTCGACCGGTCGGCGGCACGGTCCGGCGCCGCATCCGGACCGAGAGCAGCCGCTGCAATGGTGCCGCCGATGCCGGTCGCGACAGCCGCCGCCGCGAAGCCGGCGAATCCTCCGCGAAGCGTGGCCACCGCGTCCGCTCAAAAAGCACCTGTGGCTGCACCCACCAACCCGCGCAACCTGAAGACGCAGCCTTGAAGGAGACGATCATGATCCTCGGCAAGCCCGACAACAGGCGCGAGCGTGTCGGCTCGGCGGCGGCGTCTCCGATCCCGTGGCTCGGTGTCGTCGTTCTGCACGCAGCCCTGCTTCCTTCGCCTGCGGTGGCGCAAACTTCGTCAGCCGTCGAGTACCTGCCCGTCTGCACGATTCCGAACTGCCTCAATCCGCGCGTGATCTCGAAGTCGGGTGTCGGCGGAGCCAGCGCGACGGCCGAGGCGAAGGTCGTTCGCGACGACGCCGTGGCATGGTGCGCCAAGTACAACCAGCGCAATCCGAGCTGCGTCGCCGATCAGGTTGCGCAGGGCGGCACCGGAGGCGGCGCCAAGTTCAGGACCTCGTTTCGCGCCAGCGCGAACTGCGCGGCGGGACGGCTGACAGCGGTCGACGGGGGCACCTACACCTACGTCGGAACCTGGTCCGACGGCCCCGGACGCGGACGACCGCGGTTTCAGGGCAACCTCTCGCAAATCGGTGGGCGTCAATTCCAGCAACCCGACGTTGCCGGACTGTCGAACGGCTCGACGACGATCTACCAGATGGGAGCCGGCGCCAACAGCGGCGAGTCGCTTGCGACCCAGTGGGACGTTCTCTGCGCTGGCGCGGCTGCCCCTTCGGTCAAGGCAGCCCGATAGCCGTCGAAGCGATCGCGCGGCGTCGGGTTCAGACCGCCCGGTTGTCCTTGCGGCTCCTGCGCCGCCGCGCGATCCACAGCGTGAGCAGCCCGGCCGACATCAGCAGGTAGCTCTCGGGCTCGGGAATGGCCGCGACGGCGACCGTGCCGCGGATCATCAGCGTCGTGTCGAACAGAGGGCCCTGATAGCCACTCGCGTTGGAGCCGAACGACGAGATGGTCACGGTCTGGCTGAAGGCGCCGAGCGACGAGCCGTCGAACGTGATGTCGAAGCCGCCGGCGCTGCCGCCGGCCGCGATGCCCGCGAACGGGCCGAAGCCGTCGAACTTGAAGGCGGCCCCTGCGCCGAACGAGAACGCGCCGTTCAACAGGTCGGCCGGTCCGCTGACCGCGTTGAGGATGCCGAGCTCGGACATCGCGCCGATCGAGCCGAGCTGGATCGTGCCGAAATCGAGCGTGTAGCCGCCGGCCGATGTCGACAGCGTCCCTGCGCCGCCCAGGTGATTGACCGCGAGCGCCGCGAAGTTGTTGACCTGCGCCTTCAAGGTCACCGTGCTCGTGCCGAGTGCAAGGTCGGCCATCTCCGCATTGCGGCTCGCGAACGTCGCCTGCGCCGTACCGTTGAAGACGCCGGCGCTGCCCGTCCCGACGCCGACGGCGAAGCTGGTCGTGTCGCTGGCTTGCGCGGCCACGCCTGCCAGCGTGCCTGTCGCGTTGAACGGCCCGCTGGCAGCGCCGAAGGTGCCGACGAGCACGTCGTTCGGTGCGGCGACCGCTGCGCTGTTCGACACCGAGACGTTGCGCGCAGCGACGGCGTCGCCCTTGTGGACGATGCCGAAGTCGACGGTGGCCGTGTTCATCTGCGCGACGGCCGGCGTGTAGATGCGTCCGCTCAGCGCGACGGTCTGGCTGGCGAGGGCCGCGTCGGATGCGCCGGTGGTGCCGGCGCCGCTCGAGACGAAGTTGACCTGCGCGCTGCCGCTGTAGGTGCCGGCGGTCGCGGTGCCCAGCGTCACGCCCATGGCGTTGCTGCTCGCACCGGCGCTCAATCCGGCGATCGCGCCGCTGCCCGTGAAGCCGGCCGAGACACTGCCGAAGCTCGCGTTCAGCCGTTCGGTGAACGCGTCGGGCGAGGTGTTCGTGACACCGAGCGCCGCTTGCGCGCTCGCGCCGCCGACGCGGCCGGCGAGGTTGACGGTCGTCGGCGCCAGCGTCGGATTCGCCAATCGGTAGACGTTGCCGCTGACGTTGACGGTCTGCGTGCCGATCGACAGCTGACAGTTCGGCGCGCAGCCGCCCACGTTGCTCGCATCCGAGACGAACGCGACCGTCGCGGTGCCGCTCTTCGCGCCGGCGCTGGCCGTGTCCATCCCGACGGTCAGCGCGCTGGTGTTGGTCGCACCCGGCGCAAGCAGGCTGAATGCGCCGCTCGCCGTGATCGGCGCGCCGGCGCTGATCGATGCGTTGAGCGCAGCCTGCGGCGCCGCGGTGGCCACGTTGGCGACGCTGAGCGCCTGCGTCGGCGAGGTTGCGCCGACCCGCACGTTGCCGAGGTTCACGACCGGGTTCGCGATCTGCGGCGAGGCCTGGTTGATCACGTTGCCGACGGCCTGGATCGCGCCCGACACCGCGAACGGCGCCGAGCCGACGCCGAGCTCGCCGAGCCCGTTGCTCGTGCCGTTGACGCCACCGGCACTGAAGAAGTTGACGGCGATCGCGCCATTCACGACGCCGGCCACCGTCGTGTTGACGTCGACCCGGAGCGCGCTGTTGTTGGTGCCGCCCGCGACCAGATTGGCGAAGCTGCCGCTGCCGCTGATGAGGCTCGCGCCCGTGCCGCTGCTGCTGCCGAAGCGCGCGTTCAGGTCCTCGACGAAGCCGGCCGGGCCGCTCGCGATATTGGAGACGCTGAGCAGGCTCGAGACCGACTGGCCGACCTGCACCGTGCCGAAGTTGAGGCTCGGCGTGTTCAGCTGTCCGGCCGCGAGCTGGTACGCCGCCGCACCGGCGCCGAGCACGATGCTCATGTTCTGTTCGCCGACGTTGTCGAAGTTGTTCGCGATGCGCACGACCTGACCGGTCAGCGGCGCGAGCACGCCGGCCGACGCGGCATTGAAGTTGACGTTGAAGCTCGCGCTCTGCCCCGCGGCGATCGGCCCGAAGTTGCCGGCCGTCACGCCGCTGCCCGAGAGACGCGGGTCGGTGAGGTTCGCGCCGCCCACCGTGGTCTGGACCGCGCCGCGCAGCGCTGGGCCGCCGGCGTTGTTGTTGGCGATCTGGTAGCCGACCAGGTTGTCGCCGACGCGCACGTTGCCGATCGTCAGCACCGGCGTCGCCGTGGTGCCCCCGGTGAGGCTCGAGCCGGCTGGCAGGTTCGCGCCGTTCAGGACTTGCGCGGTCGCCGGCGTGCCGGCGGCGAGGATCAGGCCGGTGCCGCTGACGTTGGCGCGCGCGTTGAAGGCGTTGCCGACGCCGAAGTTGGCGTTGTCGTAGTCGAGGAAGACCGTCAGGTTTCGATTCGACAGCGCGGTGGTGCCGGCCGTGATCAGCTTGCCGACCGTGCTGACCGCATCGTGCTGGAACGTCGCGCCGCTGGCGACCTTGAACGTGCCGGTCGGACCCTGCGTGCCGGAGAAGAAGCGCATCGTCCCGGCGTCGAGATTGACGGTGCCGGCGTTGTTGAAGACCACGCCCAGGTCGACCGTGGTGACGGTGTTGGCGGTCTTGTTGTAGGTGCCGTTGTTGTTGAAGTTGTGCGGGCCGCCGACGTTGTGCTCGATGAAGGAGGCAAACGCATTGGCGTCGTTGAAGGTTCCGTTGTTGTTGACCGTGCCGCCGTTCCAGAACTGGATCGCGTTGTTGTTGTCGGCGGTGTTGCCGCTCCAGGTGGTGGTGCCGTTCAGGTTGACGATGCGGCCGCCCGAGACCACCTTGGTGTTGACGCCGGTGATCGCCACGTTGTTGTTGAAGGTCGTGCTCGCTGCGCCGCTGATCGCGCCGCCGCTCCATGTCGCGAGCCCCTGGAACGTGTGGTCGCTGCCGGCCAGCGTGCTGCCGCTCAGCACGAACGGCGTCGTGTGGGTGCCGCCGTTCAGGACGACGACCGCGTCGCCGCCGACGTTGTCGGTGCTGATCAGGAACGTGCCGGCGCCCTGGGTCGTCACGTTGTTCAACGTGCTGCTGCCGTCGACGAAGTCGAGCGTCGCGCCGGCGGCGATGTTGAAGACGCCGGTGCTGGTCCCGCCGCCTCTCGGCCGGAACGTGCCGGCGTTCAGGTTGACGGTGCCGGTGTTGTTGAATGCCGCGCCGTTGTCGACCGTCGTGATCGTGTTGGCGGTCTTGTTGTAGGTTCCGATGTTGTTGAAGTTGTGCGGGCCGCCGACGTTGTGCTCGATGAAGGAGGCAAAGGCATTGGCGTCGTTGAAGGTGCCGTTGTTGTTGATCGTGCCGCCGCTCGCGAACTGGATCGCGTTGTTGTTGGCGGCGGTGTTGCCGGTCCACGTGGTGGTGCCGTTGAGGTTGATGACGCGGCCCGCCGACAGCACCTTGGTGTTGGCGCCCGAGATGGTCACGTCGTTGTTGAACGTCGTGCTCGCCGCGCCGGTGAGGTTGCCGCCGGTCCAGGTTGCCTTGCCCTGGAATACCTGATCGGTCCCCGTCAGCGTGCTGCCGCCGAACAGGAACTGGCTCGTCAGCGTTCCGCCGTTCAAGGTGACGATCGCGTCGGCGCCGACGTTGTCGGTCGTGACCGCGAAGGTGCCGGCTCCGCCGATCGAGACGTTGTTCAGCGTGTGGCTGCCGTTGCGGTATTCGAGCGTCGCGCCGTTCGCGATGTTGAAGCTTCCGCTGCTCGTGCCGCCGCCCGACTGCAGCAATGTCCCGGCATTGACGCTGACCGTGCCGGTGTTGTTGAAGACGCTGCCGATCGTCGTGACGGTGTTCGACTGCTTGTTGAAGGTGCCGCTGTTGTTGAACGTGCCGGCCCCGCTCATCGCGCTCGCGAAGGCGTTCGAATCGGTGAAGGCGCCGGTGTTGTTGAAGATGCCCGAGGTGGCGAACGTGATCGCGTTGTTGCCGGCGGCGGTGTTGCCGGACCAGGTGGTGCTGCCGGCGTTCACGGTCCGGCCGCCGCTGATCTGCTTGCCGGCGGCGCCGCTGATGGCGAGCGTGCTGGCGAAGGTGGTGGCGCCGGTCCCGAACAGCGCGCCGCCGGTCCACGTCGACGCGCCGGCGACCGCGAGGCTGCCGGTGCCGCCGAGCGAGCCGCCCGAGACGAGCAGGCTGCCGATGGACGCCGCCTGCGTGTTCTGCAGGATGCCGCCGCTGACGCGCAGCTCGCCGGTGCCGGTGAACGACAGGATCGTGACATTGCCGGTCCGGAATTCGGTGTTCGCCGCGCCGAGCAGAACGTCATCCGCGGCCGTCGGAAGACCCGGGTTCCAGTTCGCGGCGAGGTCCCAGAACGAGAGGTTGGCGCCGACCCAGCTCACGTTGGCCGCATGCGCGGAACCGAGCCCGGCCGCGACCAGGGCAGCCGCCAGCGTCGACCGCGCGAACGGCTCCGTCGAGCGGCGCGACCGGCATCCACGGCCCGTTGCCGACGATGTGGTCTCGAGACGATCCGTGATGGCACAGCGCATGGTCTTCCCCCCAGAAGAGTCGTTCGGGCCGCACCGTCGCGCGAACGCGGCGAGGCTCAAAGCGGTTCGATGGGAGCGACGGTATGGGGCAGCGCGTTACCGGCGCGTTACCGGCAGGCGCTGCGTCGCATTGCGCAGCAATTGGGCGCCCCCCAATTGCGGGGGTACGGTGTTCGATGAATTCATGAGGGCCTGTTGCCGCGATCAACGACCGTCAGCGACAGCCATGGCGTGCTCAGTCGAAGCTCAGCAGCACCTTCATCGCCTGCGTCCGATCGGCCGCGAGCGCGAACGCGCGACCGGCATCGCGGTACGGCAGCGTTGCCGAGACCAGCGGCTTCAGATCGACCAGCCCCTTGTTGATCAGCTCCACGGCGACGCCGAATTCCTCGTGGAAGCGGAACGCGCCGCGCAGGTCGAACTCCTTCGCGACGATGGTATTCAAGGGCAACGTCATCTCGCTGCCCGACAGGCCGAGCTGCACGATGATGCCGCGCGGCCGCACGACGTCGAATGCGGAGCGCAGCGCGCGCTCGTTGCCGCTCGCCTCGAACAGCACATCGAACCGGCCCTTCTCGGCCGCGAACCGGGCCAGCCCTTCGGGCTGTTCGGCGACGTTGATCGTCTCGTCGGCACCGATCCGGGCTGCCTTGCGCAGCGGCTGGCCGACGACGTCGGTCGCGACGATCTGCGCAGCACCGGCGCGGCGCGCGGCGATCACGACCATCGCACCGATCGGCCCGCAGCCGGTCACGAGCACCGAGCGGCCGAGCAGCGGTCCGGCGCGGTTGACCGCATGCAGCGCGACCGCGAGCGGTTCGGCCATCGCGCCCTCGGCGTCGCTGACGCCGTTGGCGAGCCGGTGGGCCTGGCTCGCCTCGATGACGATCTCCTTGCGAAACGCGCCCTGGACGTGCGGCATCCGCATCGCGCTGCCGTAGTAGCGCATGTCGAGGCAGTGGTTCTGCAGACCGAGCTGGCAGAAGCGGCAGCTGCCGCACGGTCGGCTCGGACTGACCGCGATGCGGTCGCCGACCGCGAGACCGCCCGCGTCGGCGCCCAGCTCCTCGACGACGCCTGCCACCTCGTGGCCCAGCACCATCGGCTGCCGGATGCGGATCGTGCCGAAGCCGCCGTGCTGGTAGTAGTGCAGATCGGAGCCGCAGATGCCGCCGGTGCGCACCCGCACGCGGACCTGGCCGGCCTCGACCGCAGGGGTCGGGATGTCCTCGACCCGCAGGTCGCCGGGAGCATGAATGACGAGAGCGTCCATGGTCGATCCTCGGGGTGCCGGTTCAGGGGGTCTGCAACGTGCCGTCGGCCAGGCGCGTCTGCGTCCAGGTCGTGACACCGCTGTCGCAGGGGTACTTCGCAGCCTCGTGCTCGTCGAGGTCGACGCCGAGACCGGGCTTGTCGTTCGCGTAGACATAGCCGCGTCGGCATTCGGGCAGGCCGGGGAACACGTCGAGAAGCGCGTCGCGCGGGCCTTTCAACGGCTGGATCACGAAGTTGGGCGGCTCGGTACCGGACCATTCCTGCACGCCGAAATTGCGTGCGGCCAGATCGATGTGGATGTTCGCGGCGTGTGCCAGCGGCGACATGTCGCCCGGGCCATGCCATGCGGTGCGGACGCCGAACTGCTCGGCGAAGATCTGGAGCTTGCGACCCGGCGTGATGCCGCCGAGCTGGCTCAGGTGGACGCGGATGAAGTCGATCAGCCGGTCGGCGATCAGCGTCCGCCATTCGAGCGGGTGGTTGAACAGCTCGCCCTGTGCGAGCGGGACGTTCGACTTCGCTCGCAGCTCGCGCATCCACTCGCCGTCCTCGAGCGCGATCGCGTCTTCGAGGAAGAACAGCTCGAAGCGCTCGAGTTCGCCGGCGAGACGGATCGCATCGATCGGCTGCAGACGCCCGTGCACGTCGTGGCACAGCTCGACATCGAACCCGATCCGGCTGCGCACGTCGTCGAACATCTGGATCGTGTTGCGGATGTAGCGGCGCGCGTCCAGGTAGACGCCCGCGGGCGCACCTTCCGGCGCAGTGCCAGGCGCTTCGGAATACCCGCCGCCGTAGCCGCTGCCGCCGTAGCCACCGCTCTGGCAGCGGATGTGGGTGATGCCCTGCTCGCGGTACTTCTGGACGTTGTCGCACAGCTCGCCGATGTCGCGCCCGTCGGCATGGCGATAGACCGCCACGCCCTCGCGGCACTTGCCGCCGAACAGCTGGTACAGCGGCATGCCGGCGAGCTTGCCCTTGATGTCCCAGAGCGCCATGTCGATGCCCGAGATCGCGTTGTTCTCGATCGGCCCGTTGCGCCAGTAGGCGTTCTGGTGCATCAGCTGCCACAGCTCCTCGATCGCTTCGGCGTCGCGGCCGATCAGCAACGGCCGCAGGTATTCCTCGACCA
>Ga0207648_10007592_pt1 | contig 10637 bp, 14 predicted proteins | sample KBSMisM32_FD_184310 | JGI IMG/M metagenome (GOLD analysis project Ga0207648, IMG submission 184310) | Miscanthus rhizosphere microbial communities from Kellogg Biological Station, Michigan, USA - KBS Miscanthus M3-2 (SPAdes) (version 2) | ecosystem: Host-associated > Plants > Roots >... | reverse complement strand
CGCACGTCGACTCGGGGCGGCTGCGCGCCATCGCGGTAACCTCGCTGAAGCCCGACCCCAACCTTCCCGGTGCCGAGCCGATCGCAAGCCAGGGCGTACCCAACTTCGAGGCCTACACGTGGTGGGGTGTGTACGCACCGGCCAATCTGCCGCCCGCGCTCGCCAAGCGCATCTACGACGAGCTCGCCAAGGCGATCAATACGCCGGCGGTCAAAGAGAAGCTGCAAGGGCAAGGCATCGATGTCAGCGGCGCGCCCGGAAGCGAGCTCGACGCCTTCGTTCGCAAAGAGATCGCACGCTGGGCCAAGGTCATCAAGGACAACAACATCAAGTCCGGCGACTGAGGAAAATGTGGAAGCGGCAGCGCGCGAGACGTCGCGCGCTGTAGCGTATCGATTGAAGTCCCGGCGGCATACGCACACGTCCTTCGCACAGAACGCGGGGATTCTAATGGCTGGCATGAATCGGGGTCTGTCGCACTGACTTGGCAGGTCGGATTGAGGGTATTGCGGAGAGGCGGTCCTCCCAATGCCGCGCCAAGCATCATTTCGCGCGTGAAGTCTCGTCGTGCCTCGCGCATCCGAATGCCACAGCAATCAAGGAAGTCATCGCCGCGCGCCGCGCGATGCCAGCTGTAGCAAAACGGCGACGTCAGAGCGCTTCCGACAAGCGCAAGCACCCCTCTCCTACGCAGATATCGCCGTGCCGAAACCGCCGTATCGGGAACCGCCTGCAACGGCGAGTTACAAATAAGGGTGCGTCTTCGTCAACTCGGAACCTCGGCTGCTCGTTTAGGGAATCGTGCCGGGCAAATATGACGAAGTTCATCGGTAAAGGAGACAAATACATGAAGACTTTGATCGCACTCGCCATTGCAGGCGTGCTCGCTTCGACGGCTGTCGCGGCCGGCCCCGCTGACTCGCGCATCGATCGCCATTCCAATTCTGCCGTGATGATCCCCGTGCAGTACGATCAGCGGGACGACCGTTCCGCGTCGATCGACGAACGCGAATCGCGCATCACGGAGCGCATACAGCGCGGCATGAACGACGGCAGGATCACCAATCGCGAGGCGCGCAGGTTGCAGCGTGAGCTCGACGCCATCGAGGCGAAGGAGCGCGCATTCAAGAGCGACGGCCGACTCAGCCGGCGCGAGACCGACGAGCTCAATCGCGATCTCAACCGCTTGGCCGATCACGTCCGCCAGCAAGCGCGCGACGAGGAGCGCTACTGATTTCGTCTCTTGGTAATTGGACGGAACGGGCCGGCGAACGCCGGCCCTTTTCATAGAGGCGGCGCGCGGCTGACCCACCCTACGGTCGAATCCAGGCAGGCGTCGCCCCGCGTCGGGAGGTGGACCCCGCCGGAATGGGTAATATGGGCGGCTCCCAATCATCAATGAGGGGATTCAATAACGGATCGGCGGACGTTCGCTGCCGCTTTCGTAGGCGCCCTCGTAATCGAGCGGTCCAGCATTCACGTCGCGGTCGCCCGGCAAGCAACCAAAACGATACCTATTGTCATGGTCTTCACGGCGGACCCCGTGCAAGCCGGGTTCGTCACGAGCCTGGCGCGGCCCGGCGGCAACGATCTCCTTCAAGATAGTGAGGTACTTGCTCCAGAGCTCGCGGCTCGCGTCGGCGCTCAAGCCCGTGACCGATTGGGGTTACTCACGCACTACTGATTTTTCGCGGGCGCTCCAGGAAGGACAGCGGGCACACCCTCCGGGTTGATGTTGAACGCCAGGAATGTCAGCGGCACAGCTCCCGGGTTTCCCCATTGGTGCACCAGACCGAACGGTTCGTAGATTAGAGAACCGGGTGTCTTGGCCTCCAACGTGCCTTCGACCGTGTTTGCGCCTGTTCCTGAGATGATGTAATAAAGCGCCGCACCTGATCGATGGTGCGGCGGATTGGACGGCATTTCCGGCGGAAACGTGACTCGCGTCAAGTTAAGGTCATACCGGCCTGGCTTCAGCGCAGGGAGCGGTGCTTTTGTTCGATAGAGCTCCTGCACGACTGCGGGCGGAGCTTCGAGCGGCTTAGCGAGATCCGCGTTCGCGACGAGCAGGAAGTGCAGAAAAATAGAAGGACCACCGTCTCCCGCTTTCAGTACCGCCGTGTTGCCGCTGGCGATAAACAAGCCCTCACCCGGGCTTAATGTCTTGACCTCTCCACCGATCGAAATCTCGGTCGACCCCGAGAGCTGGTAAAGGATCCCGTCGGTCGCGGAGACGCTGCTGCTTGCCCCTGTGGGAATGGTGACACTTACTGCCTTGAAGTGGACCGGCGTATCCCCGACCGCCGGCAACTTGGTTGAAGCCACTACCGTTCTCGCAGTTGCAGGCGCAGCGGGTGGGCTTTGTCCTGCGGCGGGGACAGCGAGTGCTACCGCACAAACGAATGAACTTGCAACGAACGTTCGCCGATCCATCGCTGAATCACCTCGTCGATGAATGGAAGTCTGACCATGGTACGCTCCTTCGAGGGCGGCTGCTTTCGCGATGCGGCGCCTGATGGAGCAGTTGTTCATTGCACAGATCAAAGCCGCGTGCGCCTGAGCCAAACATTCGATGTTGACGGCGCCAGCTTTCTACAGTCGGCGTGCAAGCTATATCTTGCTTCAACCACTCCGCTTTGCGGCAGCGACTAGAAACGTTGGTCAAAGCCGCCGATGTCCGCGCGTTCGCGCACACATCGGCGGAGACTAGCACTTGCTATTTCTGAATCCATTCGCCCGAGCGATAGACCCACTTATCGCCCTTCTGCTCGATCGTCGAGAACTCGTACTTGTAGCCCTGTCGTTCCGGGATGTACTGCGGGTCTCTCCAAACATATTTGGAGCTCTCATACTCGTAGTGGCCGGGTACGTAGACCTGTCCCGCGCGTGGCGCGGGCTTGACTTCCACGTTCACCGTCGGCGGCGGTGGCGGCGCGGCGTTGATCTCGACCTCGACCTTGTCGGCGTAGGCGACCGTAGGAAGGGCGATCGCACCGAGCGCCAGCAAAGTACAGCCGATGGAATTACGTAGTTTCATGATGTCTCCTGAGCGATTGAATGATTCGTCACGCTTGGTCCCGTGAGACCGGGACGCCTTTCCCTCGCACACCGAGCGTACCTCGGTAGGTTTTTTGCGTGAAGGCCGCTTTGGCGGAAACGGAGTTCGTCTGACGTCCCTTTAATTGAGCGTCTGACACGAGGCCTGCAGGATGGGTAACCAGGACGGCCTGCTACGCGCGTCGCAGTGGTATCAGGGGTTTGTCCGCTTCAGGCAGTCGCGCCCCGGGCGCGCGTGACCTCGCCTCGTTGTCTGTTCGCCACCGTACTGACTTGTCGCCGATCGCTCGGAATGACTAAGATTTCCGGACTGGCTAGAGAGGGCAGTCATGCAATCGGTGCGTATGCACACGGATGGGAATGGCGTTAGCTGGGCGATGGCGAAGTGCAGCGTGTATGGCGAGGTGCACAAATACCTCACCGAAAATCGTGCTCGCGGGCCTTGTCGCCTGTCAGAACTGCCACCACAAGATGGATTTGGATCGCGCGTTGATCGAAACAGACGAGCAGAAACGGATGCCGGATGGCGGCGGGCAACGACCGCACCATCCTTAGCAATGACTAGGTATGCAATTTGAAATACCGGGAGCGCCCCGGAGCACCGCGGGGTGGGCGATTGCTAGCATCGGACAACCGCGAAGCGAGCGGTCTAACCGGCGCACGTGGTGCACCAATCATGCGAGCCCGCGAATGGATTGCGGTGTCTGATTTCTGCGTTGTGCCTAGGAGGACACGTGCCATTCAAAAGCCAAGCACAGAGAAGAAAATTCGCTGAGCTTCTGGTCAAAGGGAAGATTTCGAACGAGACGTTCGAAGAGTGGAACCGGGAGACGGGATCGGCGAAGCTTCCCGAACGCGTTAAGCCAAAAGCCAACGCGAAACCCCAGACTAAGACTACGGCTAAAGCAAAGGCCAAGAGCAAAGCCACCGTCAAGCGCAAGGCGAAATAAGGGTGCCAATCATGACGGAACGTCCTTCAATTGCCTCCTAACCGATGTGATTGTCGGGCGTCAAATTCGCGCGGCGTGCACGAAATGCGCGGCCTGGAGGGGCCGTTGTGCTGCTCTCTGGAAAGCCGGATGGCATCGAGTCGGCGGTAGCAGCCGGCACCGTCCCACTGTTGAAGCCAGTCACGTCCGAGCGGTTGAGCTAGCTACTCGGGGAAGTTTTCGGTCAAAGTCGCGCCGAATCATGAACGCATTACGGTTGGCGAAGCGATACCCACGCCGGAGTGTGGTCGCTCGGCTTTTCCCGCCCCCGGTAGTCGGTATCAACACCGGCTGCAACGACACATCTCTGCAGTGGCGCGCTAAGTAACAGGAAGTCCATGCGGAAGCCTTTGTTCTGGCGAAAGGCGTTGTCATTGACCCAATAGGTGTACATCCGCTGGTCGGGGTGCAGTTCGCGCGCAGAGTCCATCCAGCCTTGCGCAAGCAGGCGTCGGTAAGCGTCTCGGGTGGGCGGCTGCATCACGGCGTCGAAGCGCCACCAAGTCGGGTTGTAGATGTCGAAATCGGTGGGAACGACATTGAGGTCGCCTGCGAGCACGACCGGCTTGCCGGACGCATAGAGTCGTTTCGCGTACCGGATCAGGCGCTCGAACCAGCGCAGCTTGTACTCGAAGTTAGGTGATCCCACCGGGTTGCCATTGGGGAGGTAGATCGACGCGACGACCAAGCCCTTGGTCCCGGCTTCCAGATACCGCGTGTGCTTGTCGCTCGCTTCGCCGGGCAAACCCCGGCGTAGCTCCGCTGGGGTTTCGCCTTTGGATAAGATCGCCACGCCGTGATGGGACCGTTGCCCGTGCCAGATCGCGCCGTAGCCTGCTTTCTCTATAGCCTTCGCCGGGAACTTGGTGTCGTCGGTTTTCAGTTCCTGCAAGCAGACGATGTCGGGACTCGTTTCCTCTAGCCATTCGAGCAGCCGAGGGAGGCGACCGTTCACGCCATTGACGTTGTAGGTGGCGACCGTGAGCACGTTTCCGCCAGGTCAGATCAGGTGGTCGTTATAGTCTGCCCACGCTATCGCAAGGGGCTCGATGATCTGCGCTCGTCGTTCTTCGGACTGTCGACGCGCGTCGATATTGGATTCACCCTATGAGATGGAACTGTCAGAGGTCGCGAACAGCCATAAGTCGGTCCCCGCACTGCGTGTTCTAATTCTTGCCATCGATTCGAGTGGCGGCCGGTTTCGCTGACTCGCCGACACGCCGGCCGACTTCGATCGCGGCGGCGGAAAGCGCTCTATCGAACGCAACATTGGTCGCTTCAATGACGCGGCGCATCGACGATCGTTCGAGTACTGTGGCGTAGTCGCGCAACTCGTCGTCTGACAAGGGCGCATAAACAGCAGCAATGTACGCAAGCGACTCCGGCGCAAGCTCGATGGCGATCTGGCGGCGTAAGGGTTCGAGCGCATCCTTTTTTGGGTTTCCGAGCCGATCCGGCGCGCTATATGCAGGCGGGATGTCGCGTACAGGCATGCCCGCCGCAAGGATCATGGCCCGGGCCATGTTGAGCGCCATCGTCGCGCTTCTGTCCTCGATGCCACTAGCCTTCAGGATCCGTTCGAGTTCGGCTTTGCGTGCCATTGGCAACCCGGCGAGCGCTTGTGGAGCGTTATCGGCTGCGCGCCTGGGCGCTTCCTCAGTCGAGGCTGTCATCTCGATCGCAGTCACACGCTTGCCGGCGGGTGTATCGAGCCACTTCACGAACAGTACGGCGTCGCCTTCGGGCAATAGTGCATCGAGATGCGATCGTATGGCGAGCCGCAGTCGGTCGGCGGCGAACGCAACGTTGACGGCGCTGCGCAATCGCTCCATCTGAGCGTCAGTCAACCGATGCGGTTGCGCCTGCGGCCCAGCTTGTGCTTTTTCGATCTGACGGAGCCCTTTGCCCGCGATCTGCCCGAGTTGTTCCGCAAGGCCCGACTTCTGGATGTAGTCGTCGACCAACGTGACCGACGCCACCAGGGGCGATGACGAGAGTAGATGCAAGAGCGCGACGAGGCTCAGACGTGCAGCGAGGTCGAAGTTCATGTTCGCTTCGGAGACCTGTTCAGGCGTCCATCGTACTCCACGGCGCAAAGCCCGGCGCCTGGCCATTCGAACAACCGACGAGCTTCGAACTGGTGATCAACTCGAAGACAGCGAGATCCGTCGGTCTGACTGCCGCAGTCCCTGGTGACAAGCGGCTCATGTCAATTCAATGACGTCCGTAGATGAACCGCTTCGGCTCCGCCCCAGGCCGGCCGCTGGCATCATTGCTAGCACGCGCCGATCGCCTGATCGAATGACAACTCCGAGTCGTGGCCTAATCCGGCGCTCGAGACGAGCCTGCAAAATCAATACGCCGAGAATCACCGCGGTAGCACACCTGTTCAAAATCGCGAGAAGATTGTAACGGGCTGTAACCCGCGCTTGAGATTCCCGAACCCCCCCAACAGATCGGCCCGCTGCGACTTGCGGAGAGGAACTGTGCAAAGCGTTCGGATGCATCTCGACGGTAACGGCTTGCTATGGGCAATGGCGAAGTGCCGCGTGTGTGGCGAGGTACACAAGTACCTCGTTAGCGAAGCGCTGGCCGGCCCCATCAAGTGTAAGAGCTGCGCACGCCCTATGGAGATACAAGGCGCGGTCATCGAATCAGCGCTACCGGGCGATCAACTTGGTAACGGCGCTTAGTGCAGCCCGGCCGTTCTACCTTGATCTAAGACCTCGTTCGGATATTGCCGAAATGGTCAGTGCGCCCGACACTCGCCCTCTCAGTTTCGTCGTTCAGCGCTAGCATGTCGCGGCGCTCCGCCGCTGGTCGGCACAGTCCATCAGGTCTTGCCGAATTTCACCTATGGAGAGTCTGCTATCGGATGGAGTTGCTCTTCTTGCTGGCCGTTCCCGGCTGCCGTCGTTCAAACCAGGAAGGCAGCATGTTGGCGGGTTGGCGCTAAATCAATAACTTAGCTTGGCGCCTCTGCCATGCCCGCTAAAACATACCCGATCAACATACGGCCGCCACTTCGCCGAAGGCGTGCGCTAGTGATTGCTCCCTTGTTTCGATCCCGACATGCTCTGCCCCATGAGCGATGACAAGCCCGTGGTGCTGTATCCCTTCCGAAAGCGCGATCCGCTCACCGGCAAGTGGTACCGCGCCCGCTACATGGCGTCGCTAGCCGACATCGAGCGCGCCGGCGGGATAGTGGACGGCCAGCCGGAAGTACGGCGACCGCTCGGTATTGACTCAGGCTTTCAGCCGTACCGCGATCCGCCGCCTCGGCGTGTTGAGCCAGTACAGATGCATCCCCAGCGCGAGCAACCGCCAGCAATCGACCAGCTAGAGCGATTCCTGGCGTGTGTGTTCCTGCGCCGGTACGCGACCTACTGTGTACGGCGCAGGCGATATGCGCAGGCCCAGGGTGCGACAGCGTTGTGGCGGGAGTTGAGTCTGCGCTGATGCCCGGCAAAATCCATACGTCGAGAAGCTAGTTGAGCACAAATCGCCTGAAGGCAATGACGGCGTCCGCTGGCGCTGGCGAGCATCCGAAAGCGTTGCTACACGCCGGGAGGGCATAAATACGCGCTCCCTCCTTATCGTCGGGCACCTTCGTGATCCGAAACGCTAATCCACTTCGAGCCGCCAACGGGCCATACGTCTCAATAATGGTGTCGGTAACGGTTTGAAGGCGATACTCACTGTTATTAGCCACCCAGGCTTGCGCGCGCTGCCAGTACAAGTCGCACTGCGCCTTATTGGTACAAATCAGGGTCTCGGCAGTCGCGAGATTGGCGGCTGGCATCTGGCCACAACCAAACAACAGTGCCGCAGCAATGCACAGAGATAGTTTTCCAAAGATCGACACGTAGGTCATCGAAGTCTCCTGCCGGCCAACCCCCATCCACCGCAACGGGTGCAGGCTGAATCACCCCCTCTGAGAAGGTCACTGCCGCTAGTGTAGCGCCCGCTTTCGCGAGACGTTGACTAGTGGAGGTTCAACAATCCAACCTGGCAGCGTCGGCACCGGATGGGACGCTGCAACGGCGGAAGCAATCTTGCGACAACTCGAAAAGCTGGAAACACCCGTATCACCGTTCGCCCCCGACTACGCGCCGACCAAAGGCAGGTGGAGCAAGCGAGCGAAGGGCAGCGGGCGATGGGTAAAGGCAACTGCCGTGGAGGAAAGTCAACCTCGTGGAGTGGACTCCTGACGGCAGCGTTCGCAGGCCGCGCGGATAACGCGATCAGCAGGTGATGAGATCCGTATGCCCGAAGCCCTTGGAGTAGTCGAGCACGGAGATGACCGTCGGCGTTACGCGGAACAGGCGGATCTCGTCCGGGGTTGGCATCTTCACTGGCAGAGGAGGTGCGTCAGGGTACTTCAGCGGGAGCATGCGCAAGACCTTGTCCGCTTCGGCCCGATCATCCACCGCATGCGCGCGCGCTGCCATCGACAGGCCGGTGATCTTCATCAGATCCGCAGTGTCATGATCGATCGTTAGCGAAATCCGATCATCTCGCGCAAGATTTTTTGCCTTCTGACTGTCCAGGCCGCAGAGAAAATACAGGATCATGCCTTCGTTCGCATAACCGACGGTCGTCGCCTGCGGCCAGCCATCCGGGCGCAGCGTCGCAACCGTCATGATTCGGTGCTGGTCCAGCAGCGTCAGGATTTTCCTTCTGATTTCATCTTCCATGAGTTGTCCCGATGATCGCGAACAGGGCGGACCTCGCTTGATAGGCATTTTAGGGTCGTTCCAACGGGCGGCTTTGACGTGTATCAAGCATGACGCCCGGCAACTCAACCGATAATTGTTGTCAATCCGGAATCCAAAGAGAAACACCCGCATGGGCAGCACAACAGTGTTTTCGATTTTGGTGGTTCGTAGTGCGGCTGCAGCGATGTGCACCGGTGCCGAATCCGACACATTGCCGGCCGCGCGGGCGTCGGATGATCTGCAGCGCCTCAATACGATCGCGACCACGTGGTCGCGCTTGTGTCGCCTCTGCATTGCGCTGCTTGTTCTGCCGTTCGTTTCAGGCTGTTGGCACGACGCGGATCGCAGTATTGATCGATCCGCCAGCTTCGCCGCGCTAGGTTTGTTGCCGGGGTATCTGGGAAGCGAAGCCTCTGCAGTTTCCGCTGATGGACGCGTGGTCGCGGGTTCGAGCCGATCGCGTGCGGGATTGACCCAGGCGTTTCGCTGGACCAGCCCGGAGGGCTTGACGGCGCTCGGGTTCCTTCCGCAAGGCTCGTTCACCACGACGACGGCCATTTCGGCCAACGGCGCGGTCATCGTCGGCAATGCCGATGGCGGCAATCCCATCGGCTTGCATGGATTTCGCTGGACGATCGATCTCGGCTTGACGCAGCTTGCCGGTCTGCCCAATGCAATTGTCTGCGCCGCGAACGCTGTTTCCGCCGATGGATCGGTGGTTGCCGGCACCTGCCTCGCGCCCATGAACGAGGCGTTTCGCTGGACGCAGGCAACGGGTGCAGTCGGCTTGGGACGCTTCGGCACAGGCAGCAATTCGACCAGCACGGCGACCGCAGTCTCCGGCGACGGGGCGATCATCGGCGGCGCCGGTCATCCAGTTCTAACGGGCGCCGTCATCTGGGATGCCTCCAATGTGCCCACGATTATCGGCGGATTGGCGGGCGATACCAGTGGCGTGATCACGGCGCTTTCCCGCGATGGAACGGTTGCAGCCGGCATATCTCTCGACGCCGCTGGTCACGAACGTGCCTTCCGCTGGACCTCCACCGGGGAGGTCGTTGCGCTTGACACGACGGGCACATTCGTTGGGACAATCGCAACCGCCATTTCGTCCAACGGCCGGCGTATCACCGGTTGGGGAGGTCGCGAGAGTGGTCCGGATGTTGCAGTTCTGTGGGACGAGTCGGGAGCGTTGCACGTCGTATCCGACCTGCTTTCCGACGATGGCAAGGCCGCAAGCACGGGCTGGTCACTCACGCGTGCGCGTGGGATCTCCGCTGACGGTCGAGTCATCGTCGGCGAAGGCATCGATCCCGACGGCACCGCGCGCGGATGGATCGTTACGCTGAGCGAGTGAATCGTCGAGTCAACGCGGCGGCCGTTTTCTTCAGCTTTATCCCGCGACAAGACCGCGCCCATGAAACCGATCGGAGCGCTTGGCTATCAGTAAAGCGGTCCCACCGTAACGACGCGTATTACCGTCGTGACAGTATCGGCGCGCCGATGGCTGCTACTGGCTGAACCGGGAAAGCGGTATGTTGGCGGAGACGCAGTCCTTCACTAACCAACAATAATCAATGGCTTATATCTACATGCGCACGACGTTCAAAAACATACAGCACCGACATACGGCCGCCGTTATCCCTTCCGCAAGCGTGATCCACTCACAGGCAAGCGGTATCGCGCTCGGTGGATGGCATCGCTAGAGGATATTCAGCGCTTGGGCGGGATCGTCGATGGTGAGCCGGAAGTGCGACACCCGCTCGGACCCATGGCGGGCTTCCACCCATACCGTGATCCGCAGCCTCGGCGTGTTGAGCCAGTACAGATGCATCCGCAGCGCGAGCAACCAGCAGCAATTGACCAGCTAGAG
>Ga0207648_10007591_pt1 | contig 10637 bp, 6 predicted proteins | sample KBSMisM32_FD_184310 | JGI IMG/M metagenome (GOLD analysis project Ga0207648, IMG submission 184310) | Miscanthus rhizosphere microbial communities from Kellogg Biological Station, Michigan, USA - KBS Miscanthus M3-2 (SPAdes) (version 2) | ecosystem: Host-associated > Plants > Roots > Rhizosphere... | reverse complement strand
GCAGCAGGGCGACTACGAAGCCGCGATCGCTGCAAGCCAGGCGGTCCTCGACTCGGGCGTGACGGACCCAGTCCAACGCGACCACGCGTTGCTCAACCTGCTCGCGGCGAACTTCAACTTCGGAAACGGGGAACGTGCGCTCGACCTCGCACGACAGCTCGAGACAACCACCACGGATCCAAACCTGAGAGCCATAGCCGGCGTTAGCGCGGCAATCCTCACTGCCAGCACCGAGGCAGACGTCGACACCATCAATCGGCGGCTGCGCGGGATGGCTGAGGCTCAACGCGCCTCTGCATCGCACTACTACGGCGTAACCATGCTGAATCTGGCCATGAACTCGGTAGTCCAGGATCGGATGGATGACGCCCTCGCGGAGGCGAACGAGGCAATCGATGCCCTCGAGTCGACGACCGGGGACATCGAGCACTCGGCTGCACGCGCTCTACGAGCTGCGATCATGTTGCGTCTCGGGATGGATGCCGATGCGCGTGGGCTGGCGGCGCGAATGACGTCGGAGTCGACGCGATACGTCCCGAACGAGGCAATAGCCGAGGCCGCCGACGCTTTCGATTCCTATGAGTCGCACGTAACCGCGCTGGCCCTCCTTGATCGGATCAGTGACGCGTCGCTGCAGACCATTGCTGATCGCCGTGCTGTCGCAATCGCGCGAGCGCGAATGGCAATTCGCGTCCGAGACACGGCAGGCGCTGAGAAGGCCTTGGGCGGATTTGTTCAAGGCCTTACGAGTGTGATTGGGGCGCATGCGTCTCTCGAAATGGCGACCGCCCATCTCGCGATAGTTCGCAACGATCCTGACGCAGCTCAACTTCTTCGACAGGCGACAGAGGCGGCTGGATCCCAGGGGGCGACGGCGACGCGCCGCGTCGGAGAACTTCTGCAGGCCACGCTTGGGACGTCAGAGACGCTGAACGAAACGATCCGGGTTATTGAACCTTCTGCGCCTTGGCATCTCAGTTTCCTGGCCGAGGATCTCGTTCCTCACATGCCGCGGCTCGATGAGGGCTCGCTCGCTGCCCTGTACAGGGCCGGAGCCCGGCATCCGGAACGGTGGAAAGCTGCGCTCCGACTCGTACTGGACAAGCAAGCAGATGAAGTCAATGTGTCAGCGGCCCGGATGCTCGAGGCGATTGGGGACCGCTCCGACATAGCCCGGCTGCGGCGACTGGCTAGATCGTCTCATCGCCGCTCGGAAACGGTAAGTCTTGGCCGGTCGATTTCGAGACGACTGGCGGACGTAGTTCACGTCGAAGATCAGGGCCGGGTAACCGTAGAGATTGGCAGCCGAACTGTCTTGGGGTCGGCCATACGGCGAAAAGTGCTCGCGATGCTTTGCTTCCTTATTACCCGGCCGGACTTGTCGGCGACACGTGACCAAGTGCTCGACGCCCTCTGGCCGGACCTCGATCCGGAAGTCGCCGTCAACTCACTGAATCAGACGATCTACTTCCTCCGACGGGTTTTTGAAGAGGCCTACTCGGACGACCTGACGCCTGGATACGTCCATCACGACTCAGATGTCGTGTGGCTCGACCCCGACCTTGTCTCGAGTCGCAGTGCAGCTTGCAAGGTACTGATCCGGGAGTTGCCGCCAAAACCCTCTCCCGATGAAGTGGACCGTCTCACGAGGCTATACCGAGGCAGATTCGCTCTCGACTTTGAGTACGAAGAATGGGCCGCCGCCTATCGCGACAACCTCCATGCGTCATATCTAGAAATTGTCGAACGTTCCGTCCTGGAGGATTTCACCTCCGGTCACTACGACCGTGGAATCACGATTGCGAGACGCGCCCTGGAGGCCGATCCGACGGCGGAACAGATCGAGATCTGTCTACTCCGTTTGTATCGGGTGACGGGCGCTCACTCCGCCGCGGCAGAGCAATACGCCCACTACGCCGCGGTCATGCGGGATGAGGTTGGAATTGAACCTCCGCCGCTCGACGCCCTGTGAGGGATAGGTAAGGTGCCGTATTGACCGGGTTAGTTAGGCATCCGTACAGTCCCGCCACTTGCTAGTACCCCAGTACTAGGAAGAACCGTCAAGACGCTCGGACGCGGCGATGCCCCACCTGAAATGGGCACTTAGGGTGGGACGGAGCGACTAGTGCAACCGACCGACTTTCCAGTCAGGTCGGTTTTCGTGTTCCCTAGGAGCGCGAAGGCCGAGAAGGAGGAAGCCAGATGGCTCCCGAATCGGTCAAGGGCTGGTAGGACCCGCCCAGTGAAAACGCGACTCCTGCGGATCATCGTCACGCTCTCGAGCGTCGCGATGGTCGCACTCGCTGGAGGGGCTTCTCTTAGGGGCTTCTAGTACGGAAGGCCCATTACCCACTGCTCGGCTCTAGCCGTAGAGTGAGGGAGGTGGCTGGTCCCAGAACGATGCCTAAGTCTCTCAAGCTCTACGTCGCGACAGTCGTGGTCATTGGCGCATTGGCGCTGGTGACCGCGACTTTTCTTTTCCCGCCGAAAGCCTCGATCGCCCTCGACATCGGCCTTCCCGGCGCCGACCAGCTTGAGATTGCGCTCGGCATCATCGCTTGGACGGCAATTACGCTCCTTGCGTCTGCATGGCCCGTACAACAGCCACGGGGCTCCCAAATCGGAGTAGCCGTCGCGCCCATCATGGCCTCCTTCATGCTCGGGGGGCCCGCCGTCGGAGGCTGGGTCGCGGCGATCGGGACGACCGAGTTGCGCGAGCTAAGGGGACGTATCCCTTGGTACGGGTCCCTCGCCAACCACGCGTGCTTGGTAATCCCTGCAATCGTCGCCGGAGTTGTGCGTGAGGCAGGGCTCGAGTTCGCTCCAGCACTTGGACCGTTCACGGACTTCGCCTCAGCCATGGTCGCCGCTGCGGTCTTCCAGGTCCTGAACGTTTGGCTGGCGTTCGTTCTTTTGAGTCTGCGAACTGACCAGTCAGTGCTGGAAGCGCTTCGCGCCGACACGCGCGGAATCCTCGGCAGCATGATCGCCCTAGCACCCCTGTCATGGCTGATGACCGTCGTCTATGCCGTTCAGTGGTGGGCGACCGCCCTGTTCGCGGTCCCGCTCTATTCGACCCGGCTGGCGTACGCGCGCTTCATCGAGATGCGCGAGATGTTCACCCAGACCATCGGCGCCCTCGCCGAAGCCGTCGACAAGCGCGACCCGTTCACGGCCAAGCACAGCCAGCGCGTAAAGGACATCGCGGTCGATATCGGTCGTGTGATGCACGTCAGCGACGGGGAGCTTGAAGCGCTCGAGTGGGGTGGCTTGCTCCACGACGTCGGCAAGATCGGCGTCCCCGACCGCGTCCTTCTGAAGCAGGAGCGCCTGAATAAGGACGAGCGGATGATCATGAACGCGCATCCGGTGCTGGGCGCCCAGATCATCGCTCCCGTCACGAAGCTTGCGCCGGAGCTTCCCATCATCCGCCACCACCACGAGTGGTACAACGGCTCCGGCTACCCCGACCGGCTGATCGGGGACGAGATCCCGAAGCTGGCCCGCGTCCTCCATGTGGCCGACGCATTCGAGGCGATGACCGCGGCCCGCCCCTATCGCATGACGCCTCTGACCGCCGAGCAGGCCCTGGCCGAGCTCCGCAAGTTCGCGGGCATCCAGTTCGATCCGGTGGTCGTCGACGCGTTCGTCAGGACGCATCACGTCGAGGGTGTCTCCGATCCGGGCCGGACGGTCCAACCTCGGCCGATCCCGATCCTCGGTCAGGCCGCCGCGACCCGCCTGGCCGAGCCGCCCACCACCGGCACCGTCCCCACGAGCGCTTCCATACCCGCCGCCTCGCAAGCCCCCGAGCAAGCCTGACGCCACGCCCAGCCGCTCCAGCATCATGACGCGATGCTGATCGGCGGGATCCTGCTCGGGCTCGTCCTCGGCCTCCTCGCCGGCGGGCGCCTGCGCAATCTCGCCGAGATCCAGCTTCGCTGGACCGGTCTCCTCGTCGCGGCGCTCGTGCTCCGCTTCGCCACCGAGGCGGCACTCAACGCGGGTATCGACATCGTCGAGACGCTGCGTCTGCCACTCCTCGTCGCTGCATTCGGCGTCCTGCTGATCCCGTTGTGGGCGAACCGCACATACCCAGGTCTGATCCTCGCGTTCCTCGGTGTGCTCTCGAACGGGCTGGTCATCCTTGTGAACGGCGGATACATGCCGATCTGGGAGCCGGCCCTCGCGTACGCCGGGCTGACACCTGCCGACGTCACGCGGTCATTCCACGTGATCGTCGAGGCCAACGCCCAGGACTTCGTCGGTCGGCTCCTGATCCTCGGCGACGTCATCCCGATCCCCATCCCGTTCATCCAGAACGTCTACTCGCTTGGCGATCTCTTCCTTGGGCTCGGTCTGGCGTTCTTCCTGTTCGCAGGCGTGGTCCGCGTCCCGACTCCGATCGAGGAGCAGCAGGACGCTGAGCTGCGCCGACGCCTCGCCGCCGACCGTGCCGGTTACCGAGCGTCTGGCCTCGCTCCCGGCCTCGAGCAGTCGGCGTCACTGCAGCGACCGACTGTCCTCGGCACGGGTCGCCAACGCCTGGCAGGTCCGGGCGCGACCTCCGCGGCCGCTGTCGAAGCCCCGTCGGCGCGGCCGCCGATCTCGATCCCCGGCCTGTCGCCCGAAGTCCTCGCTCGCCTTCGCCGACACCCGTATGTCCGGCTCGCACTCAACGGCTCCTTCAGCGCGCTCTGGTCCGGACAGCTGATCTCGCTGTTCGGCGACCGTGTCCACCAGGTCGCCATCGCGGCCATCGTCTTCGTCCTCACGGGATCGCCGATCGCCGTCGCGCTGGTGTTCGTTTCGGCCACACTGCCGAACCTTCTGTTCGGCCCGATCGCGGGAACGCTCGTCGACCGATGGGACCACCGCGAGGTCCTCGTCGTCAGTGACATCCTTCGCGCGGCCGTGGTCTTCATCATGCCGATCGCCGCCACGGCGAACATCTGGCTCGTCTACCCGCTCGCGTTTCTTCTGACATCGATCTCGATCTTCTTCCGGCCCGCCCGGATCGCCATCCTGCCTCGCCTCGTTCGCGAGGACGAGCTGCTGACGGCCAACTCGGCGTTGTGGATCGGCGAAACGTTGGCGGACGTCATCGGTTTCCCCTTGGCCGGGCTGTTCGTCGCCCTCGTCGCCGACGCGGTGTCCATCGCGTTCTGGTTCGACGGCGCGACCTACCTGGCATCCGCGCTGCTCCTGAGCACGCTCATCCCACGTCCCGTCCAGTCCGAGGCCCCGATGGGTGCCAGGTCGCCGGGCGATGCTGGCGGCTTCCGCGAGGAACTCCTCACCGGCTGGCGGTTCCTACGAAATGAGCCGGTCCTTCTGGCGAACACGCTGCTTGCCGTCGTCGCGCAGCTCACGGTCGGCGTCCTGATCGGCCAGACCGCCGTCTTCGCCGAGCACGTCTTCGGCGGGCAGGGCTTCGACTGGCGAGCGGTATACGGCTTCATCGAAGGCAGCCAGGGTGCCGGCAACCTCATCGGTGGCTTCGTGATCGGCTTGGTCGGCGCGCGACTCGCGAAGGGCCGGTTGATCATCGCCGGGTACATCGTCCTCGGGTTGCTGACCACGGTGATGGCGCTGTCGGGCAACCTCGGCGTCGTCCTGTCGATCGCCTTCGGCATCGGGATCGCGAACATGCTGTTCATCATCCCGAGCCAGACGTTGTTCCAGGAGCGCACCCCCGGCAACCTGATCGGGCGCGTCGTCGGGTTCCGGTTCTCACTCGTGTTCGGCGCGATGACGCTCTCGATCGGCCTGGGCGGCGTCCTCGCGCAGACGGTCGGGGTGACCACCGTGATCGCGGCCTTCGGGCTGGTCACCGCGGCCGCCGGTGTCGTGGGTTGGTTCGTGCCTGCGGTACGCGAGGCGTGATCGGCTATCGGGTATCCTGTCGCCCGCCTGCCGCGCCGGATGCCCGGCCCGCGATCGAGCCCCAGGAGCGATGACACACCGGTGACCGAGCCCCGTGACCGCGCGCCCGACGATGACCTCGACGCCGACGACGTCGCTGCCGACGAGGTCGAAGACGAGCGCGTTGATCCCGACCTCGAGGATGGCGTCGACGACCTCGAAGATGCCGGCATCGATGACATCGACGACGAGGGCGACGACCTCGATGCGGGCGATGAGGCCGAGGTCGACGACTACGACGCTGCGGTCCGCGAGATCGCAGGCGAGGCCGCGCCCGCCGCTGCCGCCACAGCCGCGGAACGCCGATCATCCGCGGCGCGCCGACGAACTCCTGGCAAACAGGCATCGCGAGCCCCGACGCCGTCCGAGGTCGCCGTCCATGTCCGTGAGAACGTCTCGAGGACGTTCGTCATCGCCGCCGTGGCCCTCTACATCGTGATCCTGCTCAACGGGATCTTCCTCGGGACCGGTGGGGTGTTCCGACCGCTTCCGACACCGGCTCCCACGCCGTCGGAGAGCCCGAGCGCGAGTCCGGCTTCGAGCGCAAGCCCGAGCACATCGGCGAGCGTTAGCCCGACGACAAGCGCATCGACGTCGCCGTCGGCCAGCGCAGCGGCATCGCCGAGCGCTTCCTGACGTTCGACCCGGCCGGCCCGGGTCTACTCTCTCGCGCATGGGCGCTGACGACGATCGGCGGCGCATGGTCCAGGAGCAGCTCCGGGCCCGTGGCATCCGCGACGAACGTGTGCTCGAGGCCATGGCCGCCGTGCCGCGCGAACTGTTCCTCGGTCACGATCAGCGACGGCGCGCGTACGCCGACGAGGCGGTGCCGATCGCGGCCGGTCAGACCATCAGCCAGCCTTGGGTCGTGGCGCGGATGACGGAGTTGCTCGCTCCCGCGGCAGGCGAGCGGGTCCTTGAGCTGGGGACCGGCTCGGGTTACCAGGCGGCGATCCTCGCAGCGCTCGGTGCCGATGTGACGAGCCTGGAGCGGCACGACGTCCTGGCGGCGCAGGCGGCAGCGCGGATCGCGGACCTTGAGCTCCCGGGTCGCGTGATGATCCGAACGACTGACGGGAGCCTCGGCGACGCGGAAGGTGCCCCATGGGATGGCATCATCGTCACCGCGGCTGCGCCGTCGATCCCGAACGAGCTGCGCGGCCAGTTGGCGGATCGGGGACGTCTCGTCATCCCGGTCGGGCCCCGCGATCACCAGGTGCTGACACTCGTCGTCCGCCACGGCGATGACTGGCGCGAGACGCCCCACGGTGCCGTCGTGTTCGTCCCACTCATCGGCGCGGGCGGGTTCCCCGAGGAAGGTGGGCGGCGAGATGAGGGCTGGCGTCGCTGGTTCTGAGTCCGGGCCAGTACCGGTCGATATACTCGGGCGGCCATGACCCACGTCTTCGTTGCGCCCCATCCCGACGATGTCGCCCTTTCCTGCGGCGGCCTCATCGCGAGCCTCCGGGAGCTGGGGCAGAACGTCACGATCATCACGGTCTTCTCGGGTGAAGACGTGGACGGTATGGCTGGCGTCGCCGGCGTCCCGACCTACGGCCGCGAGGTCCTTGGCGTCGGCAGCAAGGCGGTCTGGCCGTCCGGCGAGGCCTTCAACCGGAGCTCGATCCTGCCGGATTACCCGCTCGGCCAGGCCTGGGCGGCCGAGGACGATCGACTCGAGGCGACCCAATCCGACGCTGACGCTGCGGCTAAGCGGTTCTGGCAGCGCTCATCCTGGTATCGACGTGCGAGCATCCGCGCCGAGTCGCTCGCCGGACAGCCCGTCATCGACGACCTTCCGACACAGGGCGCCGTCGTTACCGACGAGATCATGGAGGCGGCCGGGGCGGGCGATCTGACGGCCCGCCGCAGGATGGAGGACGAGCGCTTCGCGTATTTCGCGGAAGCCTCGATCGTCTTCCTCGACCAGCCGGACGCGGTCTTCCGCGGCTACGAGAGCGAGGCAGAGCTGCTCGGGGCGCCCCGCGACGATGATCTGGAACTCGGCGAGCTCATCCGTCGCGAGATCGAGCGGTTGGAGCCGCAGAAGCTCTATCTGCCACTTGGCGTCGGCGGCCATGTCGATCATCAGCTGTGCCGACAGGTCGGTGTCGATCTGCTTGGTCTCGGGCAGCGATGGGTGATGCCGGGACCCGAATACGCGGGGACCGTCGTGTTCTACGAGGACTTCCCGTATGCCCTCTGGAACGACTTCCGCACGCTGGACCAGCTGGGGCCGGAAGCGTTCGCAGACCTGCCGGCCAAGGTGAGCGTGTACCCGGCCTTCGCCGACATCACCGACCAGATCGAGCGGAAGATCACCGGCATCTCGATCTACGAGAGCCAGATCGAGCGGCTATTCGACAGCGCGCGCCAGATGGGCGATGCCGTCCGGTCGTACGGCGCGGCGCTCGGCACGCTTGGCGACATCGACGGGCAGGCCGAACGGTACTGGCGGACGAGCCGCGTCTGATCGACCGCCGGCCGGCTGGAACCGTGCCGATCAGCTGATCCTCCTGACCGCCCTTGTGGCCGGGATCGCGATCCGGGTCGTGCTCCTCCCGACCGAGGGCCTTCGCGGCGACATCGACCAGTTCGTCGGCTGGGTCCATCACATCGCGAACCAAGGGCTGTCGACCCTGTACGAGGGTACCGACGCCGGACCCGTGACATTCGGCCCGGTGATGGCCTACATCTGGGCGCTGCTGGCGGCCATCCAGCCGGCCTTGGCGACGGTGACTGATGCGAGCGACCCCGCGATCCGCGCCCTCATGAAGGTCCCCGCGAGCCTGGCCGATATCGGGCTTGCGGCGCTCGTCGTGTATGCCCTGCGCGATCGTCCCCGTTGGGCTGCGATCGGTGGCGCCGTCGTCCTGCTCATGCCGGCGACCTGGTATGTCAGCGCGTGGTGGGGTCAGTACGAGGCGATCTTCGCCCTGTCAGCGCTCGCCGCGGTGATCGCCGCGACCAAGGGCCGGAATGACCTTGCCGCGATCCTCATCGCCGTATCCCTGATGACCAAGCCGCAGGCCATCGCCTTCGTGATCCCGTTCGCGGCGTGGTTCTGGGCGACCGGCGGTTGGCGGGGCGTGGTGCGGGCGGGGATCCTGGGCGCGGTCACCGCCGCGGTGCTCTGGATCCCCTTCCTCCCGACGGGCCCGCTTGGCTACGTGAGCAACCTGGGCACCTATCAGAACGAGATCTTCAACGTACTCTCACTGCGGGCCTGGAACCCGTGGTGGATCCTCCAGGTGGTGGCCGCTGGCGGTGCCTTCATCCGTGACGACGTGGCCATCATCGGACCGTTGACGCTCCGCCACGTCGGGTACCTCGTGACGGCTGTGCTGTCCGTCCTTATCGGGCTCGCGATCGTCCGAGACGCGCGCCCGCGAACGTTCGTGCTGGGGGTGGTGGCCTCGGTCCTGGCGATCTTCACGTGGATGACCCAGATGCACGAGCGCTATGCCTACGCGGCCCTCATCATCGTGCTCCTGCTCATCCCCGACCGAGCCGTCCGCTGGATGGCTGCCGTGTTGGGGGTGGTCTTCACCCTGAACCTGATCTCGGCCGTGCCCGCGACACCGGCGCTCCAGGCGGCGCTTCCCGTTGACGGAGCCCTCGGGATAGCGGGCTCGATCCTGATGACCGTCGTGTCGATCGTGTGCCTGTCGCGCGTGGTCTCGTCCCGGGCTGCTGCCGACGAGGGCCACGCGGCCCGATGACGGAAGCGAGCGCGACCGCTCGGCCGCTTCGCGCGGTGGATCCGGCAACCAGCATCTTCGCGATCCTGTGCGTCATCGCGGCTGCGACGCTGTTGTGGCTCGGTCGCGGGATGACGTTCTTCGCGGACGAATGGGCATTCATCGAGTCACGCTCACTCGGGGATCCGGTGTCGTGGTTCACGCCACACAACGAGCACTGGGTCACCCTGCCCGTTCTGGTGTATCGAGCCTTGGTCGAGACCGTCGGTATCGGCTCCTACATCCCCTATCACGCGGTCCTCGTGGCGCTTCATATCGCTGTCGCCACCATGGTGTTCCGTCTGACCAGGCGCTCCACAGGTCCCCGGTTCGCGCTCGTCGGCTCGACCATCGTCCTCTTCATCGGCGGTGGGTTCGAGAACCTCTACTGGAGCTTCCAGATCACGTTCGTCGGATCGACCCTGCTGGGTCTGATCGCGATGGACGTCTCGGACCGGCGTCCCAGCCCGACCCGCGCGTGGTCTGTCGCCGGCCTCCTCCTGGCCTCACTCGCCACGTCGGGCATCGGCGTCGTGATGTCGTTCGCCGTCGGCATCGAGTGGCTCGTCGACCGCCGTTGGCGTCTGTACGTGCCGTACCTCGTCGTGCCGGCCGGAGTCTTCCTGGTCTGGTACCTCACCTTCGGGCGGTACGGCCTGCAGCCAGACCGCGACCCCATCTCGGGGTCGATGATCGCGTCGATCCCGTGGTTCGTCGCCGACGGTTTGGGAACGGTCCTGGGAGTGGTTGCCGGCGTGCCGGCCCCAGCCGGACTACTCGTTCTCTTACTTGTGGTGGTCGCCGTGGGCGCGCGTCACCCGGGTCGCCTGCGGTCGCCGCGCGTCGTCGGTATCGCCGTCGCGATCGTCGCCCAGTACGCCTTTACGGCGGTCATCCGCTCCCACCTTTCCGACGGGGCGGCGGAATACACCCGCTATCTCTATACGCCCGTCGTGCTTTCTATCGTGGCGG
>Ga0207648_10007589_pt1 | contig 10638 bp, 10 predicted proteins | sample KBSMisM32_FD_184310 | JGI IMG/M metagenome (GOLD analysis project Ga0207648, IMG submission 184310) | Miscanthus rhizosphere microbial communities from Kellogg Biological Station, Michigan, USA - KBS Miscanthus M3-2 (SPAdes) (version 2) | ecosystem: Host-associated > Plants > Roots >... | reverse complement strand
CGACCGGTCCTTGATCTTCACGTAGCCGTCCGGCTGCATCACCGCGAGGTCGCCGGAATGGAACCAGCCGCCCTCGAACGCCTCCTCGGTCGCCGTCGAGTTCTTGAGATAGCCCTTCATCGTGATGTTGCCGCGAAACATGATCTCGCCCATTGTCTCGCCGTCCCAAGGGACTTCGGTCATCGTCTCGGGGTCCATGACCGTCATCCCTTCCTCGACCGTGTAACGCACGCCCTGCCGGCCGTTGCGCTCGGTGCGCGCGCCGATGGACAGTGCATCCCATTCTTCGTGCTTCGCGCACACTGCCGCCGGCCCGTAGGTTTCGGTGAGCCCGTAGACGTGCGTGATGTCGAAGCCCATCCGCTCCATGCCTTCGATCACCGCTGCCGGCGGAGCTGCGCCCGCGACGAGGCAATGGACCTTCTGGTCGATGCCGGCCCGCCATTCGGCGGGCGCATTGATGAGCGCGAGGTGCACGATGGGCGCGCCGCAGTAGTGCGTCACCTTGTGCGTTCTGATTGCATCGAAGATCGCCTTCGCCTCGACCTTGCGCAGGCAGACGTTCACGCCCGCGTTGGCCGCCATCGTCCAGACGAAGCACCAGCCGTTGCAATGGAACATCGGCAGCGTCCACAGGTACACCGCGTGCCGCGGCATTTCCCAGTCGATGATGTTGGACAGCGCGTTGAGATAGGCGCCCCGATGATGGTAGACGACGCCCTTCGGATTGCCTGTGGTGCCGGACGTGTAGTTGAGCGAGATCGCGTTCCATTCGTCCGTCGGCTGCTGCCATTCGAACACGGGATCGCCGGCGCCGATGAACGCCTCGTACTCGTGCTCGCCGAGTCGCCTGCCTCCCGGACCCAGCGCGTCGACGATGTCGATGACGAGCGGCTTCGACGGAAGCTGCTCCAGCGCCCGCTCGACCGTCAGCGAATACTCGGTGTCGGTGACGAGGACCTTCGCGCCTCCGTGCTCCAGCATGAACGCGATTGCGTCGGCGTCGAGGCGCGTGTTGAGCGTGTTGAGCACGCCGCCCGTCATCGGCACCGCGAAGTGCGCCTCGATCATCTCCGGCGTGTTGGCGGCCATCAGCGCGACCGTGTCGCCGACGCCCACGCCGGCCTTCGCGAGCGCCGACGCGAACCGCCGGCAGCGCGCATAGGTCTCCGCCCACGTGTAGCGGCGCTCGCCATGGACGACGGCGAGACGGTTCGGATAGGTGTACGCGGCACGCGCGATCAGCGACAGCGGCGACAGCGGCGTGTAGTTCGCAAGGTTGCGATCGAGGTCGCGTTCGAACGGATTGTTGCGGGTCATGGAGGTTCCGGACTGGGGCGGCGTCTTCGGTGCGCGCGTCGAGGCGGCAATGATGAGGTGGCCATGATACTGCGGCGGCGAACCCTTCCGGGCGCGGACGGCCGAGTCCCTTGCCCCCTATCCCCGCTTCTCGTATGCTGCCCCGCCACCTTCCAGGGGCACACCATGGGCCACCGCCTCTCGAAAATCGTCACGCGCACCGGCGACAACGGCACGACCGGCTTGGGCGACGGCACGCGCGTGACGAAGGACTCGGCGCGGATCGATGCAATCGGCGATATCGACGAGCTCAACTCGACGCTGGGTCTCCTGCTCGCCGAATCGCTGCCGGACGCCGTCGCGAGCTGCCTCACGAGCATCCAGCACGATCTCTTCGACCTGGGCGGCGAGCTGTCCATTCCCGGGCACGTCGCGGTCACCGAGGCCCACGTTGCACGTCTCGAGGACGCCGTCGAGCGCTTCAACGCGGACCTGGGCGCGCTCAAGGAGTTCATTCTTCCCGGCGGAACCCGCGCCGCGGCGCTCGCGCACGTCGGCCGGACCGTATGCCGGCGCGCCGAGCGCACGCTCGTCCGCATGGCGGCGACCGAGGCCGTCAGCGATGCCACGCGCCGCTATTTGAATCGCCTCTCGGATCTCATGTTCGTCCTCGCTCGAACGTTGAACCGCGCCGGCGGCAGGTCCGACGTGCTCTGGCGGAAGGATCGCGCGGAACCGCGCTAGCGCGCGACGAACCACTCCCATGGCGACACCCCAGACGGATCGCAGCGCTCGGCTTGCGGAGCTCCTCGGCCGCACGGCGCTCTCCGACCAGGGGGCGTTCGCGGAACTCTATCGGCTTGCGGCGCCGCATCTGTATGGCGTTGCGCTGCGTATCTTGCGGGAACCGGCACTGGCCGAGGATCTCTTGCAGGAGGCGTTCGTCAGCATATGGCATCACGCGGGAAGCTACAGTGCAGCGAAGGCGAAGCCGCAAACCTGGCTCACGAGCATCGTGCGCAACCGATGTCTCGATCAGCTTCGCCGGCGCGAGCCCGACACGGTGACCATGACCCGCGATGACGATGAGCCGGAAATGGAATTGGAGAGCATCGGACCGACACCGCTCGAGGTCCTCCTGTCCGGCGCCGATGCGAGCTCGGTGCGCGGCTGCGTCGACGGCCTCGAAGGGGGTCAGCGCCAGGCCATAGCGCTCGCCTTCGTCCAGGGGCTTTCCCACGCCGAGCTCTCCCTGCACCTGGGACAGCCGCTCGGCACCGTCAAATCCTGGGTCCGTCGCGGACTCGAGCGGCTCAAGAAGTGCCTCGACGCCGCGGGCTTCGCGCCTTGACCGCCCCGCCGTGAACCTCTCCCGCCCCGACCGATCCGCGCGCCTCGACGCCCTTGCCGCGGCGTATGCGCTGGGCACGCTGGGTCCCCGGGCGCGGCGGCGCCTCGCCGCATTGGCGCAGCGAGACCCGGTGATCGCATCCGCCCTCCGTCAGTGGGAATGGCGCCTCGCCGCACTCGCGGAGGGGTCGCCCGGGGTCACCCCCCCGCCGCGCGTCTGGGAACGGGTTCGCGAGCGCCTGGGTCTTGCCGAACCCGGCACCGCGGGCATGAGCGCCCCCGCGAAAGCTCCTTGGTGGGGGAGTCTCGCCCTCTGGCGCGGGCTCGCCGTCGCGGGGTTCGCGCTGGCGTTCGCGCTCGGGATCTCGCTATTCGCACCCCGCGACCGGCCGTTCGAGAGCGTGGTCGTCGTGCTGGCCGGCCCCGATGCCAAGCCGGCGCTGATCGCAACCGCCGAGCGCGGCAGCCGCTTCCTGACGGTGAAAGCCGTCAGCGACGTGGCGATTGCGCGCGACCGCGCGCTGGAGCTCTGGATGCTGCCCGACGGCGGGGCGCCGCGTTCGCTCGGCCTCATCCCCGCGTCGGGCGTCGAGCGCGTCGCGCTCCCCGCGCCCGCGGGAACTGCCCTGCAGAACATCTCGAACTTGGCGGTGAGCCTGGAGCCCGCGGGGGGATCGACGACGGGAGCACCGACGGGACCCGTCCTCTACACGGGCCGCGTCGAGCGTACCTACTGACGCCGCGGGGCCTTTCTTCGGCCCCAAAGCGAAGGGCCGGACGCTTTGAGCGCCCGGCCCTTGACGCACCCGATGCTCGCCTGGGGGAGCAAGCGACGGGAAAACCGTGCCTAGATCTGATGCTTGCGCGGCGGCGTGACGTGCGGAGCGCTCACTTTGCGAAGCCCGTTGTCGTAATCGCGAAAACCGTAGACCACGATGGGGGCACCGTCACGGGCAGCGACGTCCACTGCCGGGATATCGCCCCGCGAGACCTCGCTGGCAACCGCCGGGAGGTGCGCGTCCGGGCTCTTTCCCGCCGGCAGGATCGACAAGCCGAGCGTGAGCGCGGTCATGACGACGGCGGCGATGGAGATGACGGCGCGGGGCGACGAGGTTTCATAGCTGTTCATCGTGGGCTCCTGGTTCGGTTTCGTGCTGCTCGGTCGTTGGATGCGGCGATCCGGCCTTCCGGATTCAAACCCTCGTTTTCGGGGTTCCCGCCACCACGACCGCTGCAGTGAGACGCATGGTAGGAAGGCGCCCGGTCGCGCTCAAGCGCGATGCGACGAAGCCGCAGGAATGCGGGGTCAGGGGCCTCTGCGGATGACGAAGCGGGCGCGGCCGGCGACGAAACGCGGCAGCGGCCCGACGTCCGGCGCGCGCAATGGTCAGCCGGCCGGGCGCACTTTCTGGTCGATCGCGCCGAACACCGAGCGCCCGCTCCCATCGTGCATCTCGATCCGCACGCGGTCGCCGAAGCGCAGGAACGGAGTCGTCGGCGTTCCGCCGACCAGCGTCTCGACGGTCCGCTGCTCGGCGATGCACGAATAACCGACGCCTCCGGCGGCCGCCGGCCGGCCCGGACCGCCGTTCTCCTTATTGGATACCGTCCCCGAGCCGACGATGCTGCCGGCCACGAGCTCGCGCGTCCTGGCGACGTGCGCGATCAGCGTCCCGAAGTCGAACGTCATGTCGACTCCGGCATTGGGGCGTCCGAAGAGGCGGCCGTTCACGTGCGACACGAGCGGCAGGTGCACCTTGCCGTCGTGCCAGGCGTCGCCCAACTCGTCGGGTGTCGCGACGACCGGAGAAAACGCGCTCGCCGGCTTCGACTGGAAGAAGCCGAACCCCTTTGCGAGCTCCGCTGGGATCAAGTTGCGCAGGCTCACGTCGTTGACGAGCATCATGAGCACGATGTGCCGGCCCGCATCCGCGGCGGTCGTCCCCATCGCCACGTCGTCGGTGATGACGGCGACCTCCGCCTCGAAATCGATGCCCCAGGCCTCTTCGGGCAGCACGATGTCTTCGCAGGCGCCCAGCATGTGGTCCGACGCCCCCTGATACATGAGCGGATCGGTCCAGAACTCGGGCGGCATCGCCGCGCCCCGCGCCTTGCGGACGAGCTCGACGTGATTGACATAGGCCGAAGCGTCCGCCCACTGGTAGGCGCGCGGCAGCGGCGCCATCGCGCGCCCGGGATCGAATGCGACGGCGCCGGGCATCCGCTTCGCATCGAGCTCGTCTGCGATCGCCGCGAGCGACGGCGCGGCGGCGCTCCAGGCATCGAGCGCCGCTTGCAGCGTTCGCGCGATCTCGGGCACGGCGACGCAGCGCGCGAGATCGCGCGACACGACGACGAGCTCGCCGTCGCGAGTGCCGTTACCGAGAGTCGCGAGCTTCATCCGTTCCTGCCGTTTGGCGCTGCGCGCTCATCCCTTCTTGCCGCGCGCTCATTTCTTCTTGAGCGCGTAGCCGTCGGGCCGATCTTCCATCTCCCATCCGGCCGCGTGCAATTCCGCACGCAGCCGATCCGCTTCGGGCCAGGCCTTCGCGCGGCGCGCGGTGAGCCTCGCTTCGGCGAGCGCCGTGACGGCATCCGGCGCCGTCTCCTGCCTGGGAGCCCATCCCGCGAGACGCAGCCCGAATATCCTGTCGAAGTGGAGGAGCGTCGCGCGCTTCACCGCGGGCGCGCAGTCTCCGCGCAGCGTCTCCCAGGCGACGGCGAGCGCGCGCGGCACGTTCAAATCGTCGTTCACCTCGTTCGTGAAGCGCTCGGCAAGGGCCGCGTCGGCATCTTCCTCTCCGGCGTCGCGCAGCGCGTACACGCCCTGGCGCATCCGGTCGAGCGCTACCGCCGCGGCATCGAGCGCATCCCACGTGAAATTGAGCTGGCCGCGGTAGTGCGCGGTGAGGCAGAGGTACCGGTACGCGAGCGGATCGTAGCCGCGCTCGACGAGATACGGGATCCGCAGGAACTCCCCCGCGGACTTCGCCATCTTCGCGTCGTTCGACAGCAGGAAATAGCCGTGCAGCCAGAAGTTCGCGAGGCGCGTGCCGACGCGCGCCTCCGTCTGCGCGATCTCGTTCGTGTGATGGACGGGAATGTGGTCCTCTCCGCCGCAGTGGATGTCGAAGTAGTCTCCGAGGTACTTCTGCGCCATTGCCGAGCACTCGATGTGCCATCCCGGGAAACCCTTGCCCCACGGGCTGTCCCATTCCATCTGCCGCGTTTCACCAGGCGGCGAGAATTTCCACAGCGCAAAATCGGTCGGGCTTCGCTTCTCGCCCAGATCAACGCGCTTGCCCGCCTCCTGGCCCTTGACGTCGAGGCGGGCGAGATAGCCATAGTCGGGCTGCTTCGAAGTGTCGAAGTAGACGCCGTCGGAAGTCCGGTACGCAAAGCCGTTTTTCTCGATGTCCGCGATGAACGCGATCTGCTCGGCGATGTGATCGGTGGCCCGGCACAGCACGTCCGGGTCCTCGATGTTGAGCGACTTCATGTCGGCGACGAAGGCGTCCGTGTAGAGCTGCGCGATCTCCCACGCGGACTTGCCGGTGCGCCGCGCCCCCTTTTCCATCTTGTCCTCGCCGGTGTCGGCATCCGAGGTGAGATGGCCGACGTCGGTGATGTTCATCACGTGCCGCACGCGGTAGCCGTTCCATTCGAGCACGCGCTTCAGAAGATCCTCGAACAGGAACGTCCGGTAGTTGCCGATGTGCTGATAGTCGTAGACCGTCGGGCCGCAGGTGTACAGGCCGACGGCGCCGCCTTTCTCGAGCGGCTCGAAGGGGCGCAGCGTGCGGGTGAAGTTGTCGTAGAGCTTCAGCGGGTTCGACATGCCGGGAGGATCGTAACGAATCGCGTGCGGCGCAGCAAGGCAGGAAGTCAAAGTGACCTCGCCATCACGAAGTCGTCCATCACGAATCCTTCGCCAATGTCGACTACGACGGACTCGCGGATCGCGAAGCCATGCTTTTCGTATGCCCGCACCGCCTTCGCGTTGCGCTTGTTGACGTTGAGGATCAGCGTCGTCGCGGCCGCGGCCCGCGCCTTGTCCGCCACGTGCTCCATCAAGCGCCCACCGATGCCCTGCCGCTGAAGCGACTGCGCGACGTAGAGCTTGTCGAGCTTGGCTTCCCTCGAGGCGTCGAGCATGTACCACGCGGCGAACGCGCCGAGAGTGTCGCCGGCGAAAGCAAGCTCGAGCCCGCGATCGGGCTGGCCGACGAAGCCCTGGAGCACGTCGGCCGCATAGCCGCGGGCAAGCATGTAGTCGATCTGGGCGGAGGTCACGATACCGGGGTAATGCGCGCGCCAGATCGCATCGGCCAATTGCTGCACGGCGACGATGTCGTCATCGTGAGCGGGACGTATCCGGATCGCGGGCGGCGGCATCGGCGGGGGCGAGGCGGCTTGGAATCGAACGGCGTGGAGGCTACCACGAAGAACCAGAGGGCGAAGGGCGACACGTGCGCGGCCAATCAGGACGATCGTCGGCCGCGGTAGAATCCGAGTGCTTCTCTCGCTCGACATTGCCTGCAACGCCTCGGGCAATCTGCGTAAACGCGAGCACGAGGACCCGTCCATTTCGATGCCCGCCCCTTCCCGGCCGTTTCCGCCAACCCTCTTGTCAGCGTCCGCGTCCCCTTCCGTTGCACGCTCCGATGGCGCTACCTGGGCACCATCCGTGCCGGTGCTATGGGCGCTCGTCGCCGCAGTCGCGCTGCTGTGGTTCGTCACGCTCGACGCTCGCCTCCTCACCCACCCGGACGAGGGGCGTTACGCAGAGATCGCGCGGGAGATGGCGGCGACGGGCGACTGGGTGACGCCGCGCCTGAACGACCTCAAGTATTTCGAAAAGCCGCCGATCCAATACTGGTTGACTGCCGCCGCCTTCAGGACCTTCGGCGTGCACGAATGGGCGGCACGACTGTGGCCGGCGCTCGCGGGATTCCTCGCCGTGCTGGCGATCGCCGGTGCAGGGTACGCACTGGGCGGCCTTGCACTCGGCGCGTGTGCCGGACTCGTGCTCGCGGCCACCTTCTGGCCCGTCGCCATTGCGCAGATCGTCACGCTGGACTCGGGGCTGTCGTTCTTTCTGGCACTCGGCTTCAGCGCCGCCGTGATCGCGCAGCGGGAGGCAACGAGCGAGAGCCAGCGCCGGCTTTGGATGTGGCTCGCCTCGGCGGCGCTGGCGGGAGCCACGCTGTCGAAGGGATTGATCGGCATCGTGCTGCCCGGCGGCGCGCTCGTCGTCTACACCGCGCTCACGCGCGATTTCGCCGTGTGGCGACGGTTGCACCTCGTCTCGTGCCTCGCTCTCTATCTCGCGCTCACGGCACCTTGGTTCGTCGCCGTCTCCCGCAAGAACGACGAGTTCTTCCAGTTCTTTTTCGTGCACGAGCACTTCCGGCGCTTCCTTCATGGCGGGGACGAGCGCCCGGGCCCCTGGTACTACTTCGTGCCGTATTTTCTCGCCGGCGTGTTGCCTTGGCTGTCGATCGTCGTCTTCGGCGCCCGGCGCGCGTGGCGCGACGGCGCCCCGAACGCGCTCGGCTTCTCGTGGCAGCGATTCGCCCTCTCGTGGGCGATGTTCGTCTTCGTCTTCTTCAGCGCCTCGGGGTCGAAGCTGCCGTCGTACATCCTGCCGATGTTCCCGCCGCTCGCGCTCGTCATCGCTTGGCTCCTCCTGCGCATCGAGACGCGGACCCTGGTGCGTCTCAGTTGGCCTGTGCTGGCGGCGGGAATCGTGCTGGCGTTGACGGTCTTCGCCGCGTGGAATCACTTCGTGACCCAATTCGCCGACGACCGGGTGCCCGTGCTCCTTGCGTTCGGCCCCTGGGTTAAGGCCGCCATCGCAGTCGGCGTGGCGGGCGGCATCGGCTTGCTCGTCGCATTGCGCATCGCGCCGTCGTCGCCGAAGGCGCGCTTCGCCGGCATCGCGGTGCAGTCGCTCGCCGCATTGGCCGCGCTGCAGATCGCGGTCGCGGGATTCGACACGCTGAGCCCGATTCGCTCGGGTTACGGTATCCTCCGGGCAGCCCAACAAGCGGAGGCGTTCGCCATCGACGCGCCCTTCTACCAGATCGGAATGTACGATCAGACGGTGCCGTTCTACCTGGGCCGCGCGACGCGCCTCGTCGACTACCGTAACGAGCTCGGGCTCGGCATCGACGCCGAGCCGCAGAAGCAGGTGCCGACGCTCGAGGCGTGGTTTCCCGAATGGCAGTCGCTTGCGCGAGGCTATGCGCTGATGAGCCCGGAAGTGCACGCGCTGCTGGCGGGGCACGGCGTTCCGCTGCGAGTGCTCGCGCGCGATGACCGCCGCGTGCTGGTGAGCCGCCGATGACGTACGCGGCGATGACGTTCCTCATGGCCGGCGTGCTGCTCAATGCCGGTGCCCAGCTCCTGCTCAAGGCCGGCACGAACGTGCTGGGCGTGCTCACCCTCTCCCGCGACACGTGGCCCGACACGCTGTTGCGCATGGCGACGCAGCCTTACTTCGCGCTGGGCATCGCCTGCTATGCGCTGTCGGTGTTCGTGTGGATCCTCGGCCTGTCGCGGGTTCCGGTGTCGGTCGCGTATCCGCTGCTGTCGGTGGGTTACGTCGTCAATGCCGTCGCCGCGCATTTCCTGTTCGGCGAAGCGGTCACCTTGACGCGCTGGCTCGGCATCGGCTTCATCGTGATCGGCGTCACGCTGGTCGCGCGAAGCTAGGGCCGACGCAAACTTTCGTCCGCGATGAGCGCGCCGCCCTACCTCAAGTTCGCCGGACCCGTCCTCGACGAGGCGACGATCGCGGGCGTCGCCGACGTGCTGCGCTCCGGGTGGATCACGAGCGGGCCGTGGGTGCAGACCTTCGAGCGCGCGCTGTCGGACTTCTGCGGCGGCAGGCCAGTCAAGGCAATGACTTCGGCAACCGCCGCGGTCGAAGTGGCGCTCCAGCTTGCAGGCATCGGCGCGGGCGACGAGGTGATCACGCCGGCGCAGAGCTTCTTCACGACGCTCAACATGATCGTCAAGGTGGGCGCAAAGCCTGTCTTCGTCGACTGCGACCTCGTGACACGCAACGTCGATCTCGCGGCGGTCGAAGCGGCCGTCACGCCGCGCACGAAAGCCATCGTGCCCACGCACTGGCCCGGGTCGCTCGTCGACCTGGGCGCGCTCTACCTCCTCGCCCGGCGCCGCGGTCTCCGCGTGATCGAGGACGCCGCGCTGGTCATCGGCTCGCAGTGGCAGGGAGCGAACGTCGGCGCCATGGGCGACCTCGTCGCGTTCAGCTTCCATCCGAACAAGAACATGACGACGATCGAGGGTGGCGCGCTCGTGGTCAACGACGACGCCGAGGCACGGCGCGTCGACGCGTTGCGCTTCCACGGCATCACCTACCGCGACGACCGCACGCGGGACGTCGCGTTTCCAGGAGGCAAGTTCAATCTCCCCGACGTCAACGCGCGCATCGGCGTCGCGCAGCTCGCGCAGCTGCCGGCGTTCCTCGCGACGCGGCGAGCGCTTGCGTTGCGATACTTCGAGCGCTTCGCAACGCATCCGCCGTGCGTGCTGCCGCCGCCGCCCCGTGACGGCGACGGCCAGACGTGGAACATGTTCTCGGTGCTGTTGCCGCTGCCGGGGATGGCGAGCTCCCGCCAAGAGTTCCGGGCGGCGCTCGACGCGGAAGGCATCGGCACCGGTGTATCGTACGAGGCGCTGCACTTGAGCACGCTCGGCCGCGGGTACGGGTACAAGGACGGCGACTTTCCGGTGACCGAGCGGATCGCCCGCGAGACGGTGACGCTGCCGTTGCACGCGGCGATGACGGTTGCGGACGTGGATCGCGTTTGCGCAGCGGCGGCGGCGGCCATCGCCCCCCCGCGAGCGTGACGGGAATCAACGCGACTCGAGGAGCACGGATGGCGACGCCGAACCTGTCGGTCGTGATCCCCGTCTACAACGAGGAGGCGAGCCTGCCGACGCTCTTCGCGCGCCTCT
>Ga0207648_10007588_pt1 | contig 10640 bp, 10 predicted proteins | sample KBSMisM32_FD_184310 | JGI IMG/M metagenome (GOLD analysis project Ga0207648, IMG submission 184310) | Miscanthus rhizosphere microbial communities from Kellogg Biological Station, Michigan, USA - KBS Miscanthus M3-2 (SPAdes) (version 2) | ecosystem: Host-associated > Plants > Roots >... | reverse complement strand
GTCCCGTCTTGTCCATTTCGATGAATTTTTCCGGCGGCGGCGCCTGGTTTGGCGACAAGGTGCTGTGCTTGAAGTGCATCTCGAAGCTTTCGCCGGGCTTGGTGGGCATGGCGCCCGATGCGAACCATTCGCCCCGCTTCTTGCCGTCCCAAAGATAGTCCCAGATGCGCTCGATGGGGCCGGGCAGGATGCGGACAAATTGCACCGTATGCTCGTCGGGGCGGGTCGCAAACTTGTCCATACGTCACCTTTTAAGCTGATTTAGGTCCACGCCATAAAGCGCTTCATTTTTGGGAAAGAGATCGGCGCGCTTGGGAATCTCGCCGCGTAGCCCAGCCGCAACCAAGTCCAGCATGGTGTGCCAGCCCATCATGGTCTGGTTTTGCATCGCTTTCGGAATGGGGCGGTGGATCAGTGTGAGACGCGATCCATCGAGCGAGAATTCCAGATAGGAAACCGGGAAGCGGGATTCTGTCTCGCCAGGTGAAAACACATTCCAGGTGTAACCGAGGAATTTTTGCGGGCGCCAGCCGGTGACCACACCGCGAATGTGTCCGCCCATCAGGCTGACATGCCCGCCTTCGCGCGGTTCGATTCCGCCCTCGCCATACCATTCCGGCAAAAGACCGCTGTCGGTGAGAAAGCGCCAGATTTTTTCCGGCGGCGCATCGAGGTCGCGGACAAAACGCACCGCGCTTTCGGGAATGACTTCACCTTTTTCTGGGCCTTTCATTTGGAATCCTTTTTCAAGGCCGCTTCCAGCGCGTCCAGGCGCGGGTTCCAAAAGGCCTGGATGCGCGCCACCCATTCGGAAACCTCTCCGACCCCTTGGGGATCCAAACTGTAGATGCGCTTTTGCTTGTCGGTGCGTACCGCAACCAGCCGGGCCGCCTTCAAGGTCTTGAGATGCTGGGAGATCGCCGGCGGGGACAAGTCGAACCGGCCCGCGATTTCTCCCGACGACAGCGCACCCGCGGCCAGCAGTTCAACAATGCGCTGGCGGGTGGGATCGGAGAGAGCCTGCAAAGCGGTCATTGGCTATTAATTTCGTACACACTTAATTAAGTCAAGACAAAAATAATGACCTTGCGCCGGTCGCGCCCGGTCCTTAAGTAGCCGGGTCAAGGGTGTTTCATGTCTATTCCGCAGTCCGCCAGCGGCCCGATCCAAAGCCGCGATGATCTTGTTCGTCAGTTGTCCAAGGGCAGCCGTCCCAAGGAGCAATGGCGGATCGGCACCGAGCACGAGAAATTCGTCTACGACCTCAAGACCCACAAACCTGTGGCCTATGACACCCGCCCGGGCATCCGGCAGCTGTTGGAAGGCATGCAGCGCTTTGGCTGGCAGCCCGTGCGCGAAGGCGACAACATCATCGGGCTCTCGCAGAATGGCGCCTCGATCAGCCTGGAGCCGGGCGGGCAATTCGAGCTCTCCGGCGCGCCGCTGCGGACCATTCACGAGACCTGCACCGAGGTGAATGCGCATCTGGAACAGACCCGCACGATCGCCAATGAAATCGGCGTTGGCGTGCTGGGCTTCGGTTTCGCGCCCAACTGGACCCTGGCGGAAACGCCGGTGATGCCCAAGGGCCGCTACAACATCATGCGCGCCTATATGCCCAAGGTCGGCAGCTATGGCCTGGACATGATGTTGCGCACCTGCACGGTGCAGGTGAATTTGGATTTCGAATCCGAAGCCGACATGGTGAAGAAATTCCGCGTCGGCCTGGCGCTGCAGCCTATCACCACCGCGCTATTCGCCAATTCGCCTTTCCGCGAAGGCAAGCCCAGCGGCTTTCTCTCTTATCGCGCTCAGGTCTGGACCGATGTCGACAATGACCGCGCCGGCATGCTGCCTTGGGTGTTCGAAGACGGCATGTCCTTCGAGCGCTATGTCGATTACGCCTTGGATGTGCCGATGTATTTCCTCTACCGCGACGGCAAATATATCGACATGGCGGGAAAGAGCTTCCGCAAGTTTCTGGCGCGCGAGATTCCCGAAGTCGCGCACATCACGCCGATGATGAGCGACTGGGCGGATCATCTCACCACCATCTTCCCGGAAGTCCGGCTCAAGAGCTTTTTGGAAATGCGCGGCACCGACGGGGGAATGTGGCGGCGTATTTGCGGCATGCCGGCGCTGTGGGTCGGCATTCTCTATGACAGCGTGGCGCTGGATGCGGCCTGGGACCTGGTCAAGGATTGGACAGCCGAAGAGCGCCAGGCCTTGCGCGACGGCGTCGGCAAGCAGGCGTTCAAATTGCCGTTCCGCAAGACCACGGTGCATGAATTGGCGCACCGCATGCTGGAAATTTCCGGCGCCGGCCTGCGCCGCCGCGCCGAGCTGGACGGATCGGGGATGACCGAGGAGGGCTATCTCAATCCCCTGCGCGAGCTGGTATCGCGCGGCTATACCCGCGCCGAGGAAATGCTGAAGAACTATTACGGGCCTTGGGGCCGCGATCTAAGCCCGCTGTTCCGGGAATACAACTTCCTCTGATCAATTCTTCGGCGGCGGCCCGCCCACTTTGACCGGCTCGCCGCTGGGAATGCGCGTGGCATTGTTGCGCTTGATCATCCAGTGCGGATATTGCGGCCGGTCGGCGCTGATTTCGTCCAGCGTCGCGATCTCTTCCGCTGACAAGGTCAAGCTCACCGCTTCCAGATTGTCGTTGAGCTGCTCCAGCGTCTTGGCGCCGATGATGGTGGAGGTGACGAACGGCTTCTGCCGCACCCAGGCCAGCGCCACCCGGGCCACGGACACGCCACGGGCCTTGGCGACGTCGCGCATCGCCACCACGATCTTGTCGGCCTTGTCCTTGTCGATGGGCGGAAAGTCGAACTGGGCGCGGCGGCCGGGTTCGGCCTTGCCGTCTCCGCCTGGCGTATACTTGCCGGCGAGATAGCCGCCCGCCAGCGGGCTCCACACCAGACAGCCGATAGTCTGGTCTTGCATCATCGGTACAATGTCCTGCTCCAAGTCGCGGCCGGCGATGGAGTAATAGACCTGTGTGGTTTCGATCCTTGCCCAGCCGCGTTTATCGGCGATGCCGTTGGCCTTCATGATCTTCCAGGCCTCCCAGTTGGAGACGCCGACATAACGCACCATGCCCTGGGAAACCAGATCGTCCAGCGCCCGCATGGTCTCTTCCAGGCCCGTGACCGTGTCGGAGTGATGGATCTGATAGAGATCGATGTGATCGGTTTGGAGTCTTTCCAGGCTTTGACTGACGCTGTCCATGATGTGACCGCGGCTCCCGCCCATGTCGTTGGGGCCCGGGCCCATGCGGCCATAAACCTTGGTCGCCAGCACCACATCGCTGCGCTTGACGCCCAGCTCTTTGAGCGCCACCCCGGTCATCCTTTCTGACTCGCCAAAGGAATAAACATTGGCGGTATCGATAAAATTGACCCGCGCCTCCAGGCTGCGGGCGATCAGGGCGGTGGCCTCCTTCTGGCCCAGCGTGCCGATCACGCCGCCAAAATAATTCTGGCCGGAAAAGGTCATGGTGCCCAGGCAGATTTCGGACACGTATAGGCCGGTCTGGCCAAGACGATTATATTTCATGGCTAGTGTCCCGATTCCGAAATTCGCAAGATCTCTATATCAGGCTCTTAGCGAATTTCGGTATCGAAGGACACTAGCAACTTATTTAATTCTAGCGTCGCTTTGGTTTCGAAGTTCGCTCTGAGCGTGATATCAATACTATGCGAACTTCGAAACCGCGACGCTAAGCCCTATTTCTGTTCGGGAAGCGGGATGAATTCCTGGTCGTCGCCGGGAATGAGGCCGAACTTGCCGTCCCTCCATTCCTGTTTGGCGCGCTCGATACGCTTCATGGAAGACGACACGAAATTCCACCAGATGTGCCGTTCGCCATCCAGCTTGGCGCCGCCCAGCAACATGACCCGCGCAGGGCCGTCGGCATAGAGGCTGATTTCTTCGTCCTTCTCCAGCGCCAGCATGGCACCAGGTCCATGCACCTCGATGCCGCCGGTCTGGACTTCGCCGTCAATCACGAACAAGGCGCGCTCCTCATGGTCGGCGCGATAATGCAGAGCGCCGCCGGGCGCGAAGCGCGCATCGGCATAGAAGATGGGCGAAAAGGTCTTGACCGGCGAGGTGAGGCCGAAGGCCGAGCCCGCGATCAGGCGCAAGGTGACATTCTTGTCATTGCGCTCAGGCAGGTCAGCCGCGGCGAAATGCTGGAAAGCGGGCGTCGCTTCCTCATCCGCCTGCGGCAAGCCTATCCAACTTTGGATACCATGCATGCGGTGTCCGGCGGCGCGCACGGCGGCACCGGTGCGTTCGCTGTGGGCGATGCCGCGGCCCGCCGTCATCCAATTGACGTCGCCGGGCTGGATCTCCAGCGCCGAACCCAGCGTGTCCCGATGCATCATCGAGCCGTCGAACAGATAGGTGATGGTGGCCAGCCCGATATGGGGATGCGGCCGCACGTCCAACCCTCTGCCGGGCGGGAAATTCACCGGACCGAAATAATCGAAAAAGACAAAAGGTCCGATGCTGCGCCGCGCCATTTGCGGCAACAGGCGGGTGACGAAAAATCCATCACCCAAGTCATGGGTCTTTCCGGCAATCGGGATCATGAGTAAAGCCTAGCGGCCAATGGTCAAAAGCACTAGTCTCGCGAAAAATTTTTGGGAGGCGCCGGTGCATCGTACAATCGCGAAACTCATTCCAATCTCGGCGCTTGCCGTTTTTCCGCTGGCGGCCGCGCCGGTTGTGGCACAGGACAGTGCTCTTCAAATGGTCTCGATCGATGTCGAAGGCGGCGGCGGCACCCTGTTCGTTACGCCGGAAGGCAAGTCGGTCCTGATCGACACCGGCAACCCGGAGCAGAGTCGCGCCACCGGCGACAATCCCAGTTCCGCGCGCATTGAGGCAGCCGCGCACGCGCTGGGTGTCAAGAAAATCGATTACCTGATCACCACCCATTATCACGGCGACCATATCGGCGGGCTGGAGGGCCTGCTCGCCCGTATGCCGATCGACACCTATATCGATCACGGCGAGAACCGCGAGACCACTGCCTCACCCAATCCCACCGCGCCGCAGATCGACATGAAGAACCCGCCGCCCGGCTCCTCCGCCTATGGCTACCGCCGCTATGTCGAGCTGATCGGTAAGCACCGCCACATCGTTGCAAAGGCTGGCGATGTGTTTCATGTCGGCAGCATGACCGTCACCATTGTGATGGCCGACGGCAAAGCCATCTCCAAGCCGCTGCCGGGCGCCGGCGAAGACAATCCCTCCTGCGCCGGCATGGAACCCATGGCCAGCAATGGCGGGGAGGAGAATGCGCGCTCGACCGCGTCGCTGATTAACTTTGGCAAGACGAAAATCACAGTGTTCGGCGATCTCACCTGGGACATGGAGAAAGAGTTGTTCTGCCCCATCAACAAGGTGGGCAAGGTGGATGTCTATGTCGCCACACATCATGGCACTGCCCTGTCGGGCAGCCCGGCGGCGGTGAATGCCTTGGCGCCCATCGTCACCATCATGGGCAATTCCGCGCGCAAGGGCGCGGATGCGGCGCGCATGAAGACCATTACCGCCAGCCCTCGCCTGCAGGGCATGTGGCAGCTTCACACCACCACGGTTGCGCCCGACGTGAATGTCGCTACCGACATGATCTCCAATCCCGGCACCGACCAGAGCAAGGACAAGGCTTATGGCTTGCGGCTGCGCATCCAGAAGGACGGCAAGGTGACCGTGATCAATGAACGCAATGGTTACAACAAGACGTATCAAGCGGCCCGCTGAGTGCGGGGCGCTTGATGCGTCCCCGGCGAACGCGCGCACTTAGCGCGCGTGAGGGAAGGGGACCCAGGAGAAAAGAAGATGATGTGCAGATTTCTTGCCGCCGCGTTGCTCGCTTCCGTTTTCAGCATTCCGGCTTTCGCGCAACAAGGCACGCTGAAAATCGTCTCCGTCGATGTGGAAGGCGGCGGCGGAACCTTGTTCGTCACGCCGGAAGGCAGGTCGCTGCTGATCGACACCGGCTGGCCGGCGAATTACGGCCTGTTGCCGTCGCCCGACGGCGCCAAGAACAGCGCCGAGCGCATTGCGGCGGCGGCTAAGAAATTGGGCCTCACCAAGATCGATTACCTGATCACCACCCACTATCACATGGACCATGTCGGCGGGGTGGTGGACCTGGTGAAGCTGATGCCGGTGGACACCTTCATCGACCACGGTCCCAATGTCGAACATCTGCCGCCGGGTGTGAAGGACGATCCGCAGCTTCCGGGCGGCGCGCCGGACATCCTGTATCCGAAATATCTCGAGGTTATCAAAGGTCATAAACACATCGTCGCCAAGCCGGGACAGGTGATCCAGATCGGCTCCATGACGGACACGATTGTCACCAGCAATGGCGCGGTCCTCTCCAAACCGCTTGCCGGCGCGGGTGCGCCCAATCCCGCCTGCGACACCGCGCCGGCCAAGAGCACCAAAGGCGATGGCGGCGAGGAAAATGTTCGTTCCGTGGCATCGGTGCTGAAATTCGGCAAAGTGTCCATCGCCATGTTCGGCGATCTCAGCTGGCGCAAGGAGCGCGAACTGTCCTGTCCAACCGGAAAGCTGGGCCATGTCAATCTCTTGATCGTCACCCAGCACGGTTCGAATATTTCCAGCAATCCGGCTTCCATCGCCGACATGCGTCCCGACATCGCGCTGATGGGATCGGGCGGCAAGAAGGGCGGCGATGAAGAGGCGATCAAGACGATCAAGGCCTCGCCGGGCTTGATGGCTCTATGGCAGACCCATGAAAGCTTCGCCCATCCGGAATGGAGCGGCGACAAGAACATGATCGCCAATCTCAATCCGCCGACCTCGGCGGTAGCGGCGCATGCCAAGGAGCTGTTCACCGTGCCGCCGGACCAGGGCCATGCCATCCATGCCGAGATCACCGCGGAGGGCAAGATCACCATGACCAACGACCGGAATGGGTATTCGAAGACCTACACGGTGAAATGACACGCCGAAGGCGTGTCATCCCCGGCGAACGCGAACGATAGTGAGCGTGAGGGAAGGGGATCCAGGTTGGAGAGGCCATCACGGTGGAACGACCTGGGTCCCCTTCCCCTCGCTCCGCTCGGCCGGGGATGACAGTTTAGGTCAGGTCTGGCAGCACGAAGCCGCCATCCGCACTACGCAAGAGCGGTCTCGCCCATTTAATGGCATCGGGCCGCAGCGCAGCATAGAGGTGCGGGAAATCTTCCCCACGCGACGATGAAAATTCCCATTTCAGCGCGCCGCCCAGTGCCTCGGGATCGACCGCCACCAACAGCAGATCATCCTGCCCGGCATAATAGCGCCGCAGGGTCTCCGGCAGTTGCGCCGCCGTGGAGAAGTGGAGAAAGCCATCGGTCTTGTCGTGCGCCGAGCCGTGATAGTCGCCGCTTTCCGCTTCCCACTCGCGGCGGGGGACGATCTTGAAAATCAAGCTGCGGTTCCACCGACGGTCAGCCCGTCCAGCCTCAAGGTCGGCTGACCCACACCCACCGGCACGCTTTGGCCGTTCTTGCCGCAGGTGCCGATGCCGGTGTCCAGCTTCATGTCATTGCCGATCATGGACACGCGGGTGAGAGATTCAGGACCGGAGCCGATCAAGGTGGCGCCCTTGATCGCCGGACCCAGCTTGCCATCCTCGATCAGGTAAGCCTCGGTGCAGGAAAACACGAACTTGCCATTGGTGATGTCGACCTGGCCGCCGCCGAAATTGCTGGCGAAAATGCCCTTCTTCACGCTGGCCAGGATCTCGCGGGGATCCTTGTCTCCCGCCAGCATGTAGGTGTTGGTCATGCGCGGCATTACCGATGACGCATAGGATTGCCGCCTGCCATTGCCGGTCGGCGCCACGCCCATCAGCCGCGCATTTTGGCGGTCCTGCATATAGCCTTTCAGGATGCCGTCCTCGATCAAGACGGTGCGGCGGGTGGGCGTGCCTTCGTCGTCGATGGAAAGCGAGCCCCGCCGTCCGTCGATGGTGCCGTCATCCACAACCGTCACGCCGGGCGCGGCCACCCGTTCGCCCAACAGGCCGGCAAAAGCGGATGTCTTCTTGCGGTTGAAATCGCCTTCCAGCCCATGGCCGATGGCTTCGTGCAGCAGGATTCCGGGCCAACCGGGCCCCAGCACGACGGTCATCTCGCCGGCCGGCGCGGGGATGGAGGTGAGATTGACCAATGCCTGGCGCAGCGCTTCGTCCACCGCCCCCTGCCAATAGGCCGGGTCGAGATAAGTTTCATAGCCGCTGCGTCCGCCGCCGCCGAAAACGCCATTCTCCTGCCGGCCGTTTTCCTCCACGATCACCGAGACGTTCAGCCGGACGAGAGGGCGAATGTCGGAATAATGCTCTCCCCCGGCGCGCAGGATCTCAATCCGCTGCCACTCTCCCGACAGGCTGGCGGAAACTTGGCGCACGCGGCTGTCACGGCCGCGGGCATAGGCGTTCATGTCTTCCAGCAGCTTCACCTTCTTTTCGAAGCCCGCCGTCTCGAGCGGGTCAATGTCGGTGTAAAGTTTGACGTTGCTGCGGGACGGGGACCCGGCCGCGGTCCCCGAATAGCCTTGTGATACGGCGCGCACGGTGTTGGCGGCGCGGGCAATGGCAGCTTCCGAGATTTCGCTAGCATGGGCATAGCCGGTGGCTTCCCCCGCCACCGCGCGCAAGCCAAAGCCCTGGCTGGTATCGAAGGTCGCCGCTTTCAGCCGGTTGTCGTCAAAGCTGAACGATTCGGATTGGCTGTATTCCAGGTACAATTCGCCGTCGTCGGCGCCTTTGAGCGCCTGGTCCAGGGTCTGCTGGACCCGGCCCCGGTCCATGCCGGTGCGGGTAAAGAAAAGATCATGGTCGGCCATCGGCATCTCCGAAACGCGTGTTGGCAGCGGCAAAAAGCCCCGCAAGCCAAGGTGTGTTTGCCCTAGATATCGGGGTTCGCGGAGGTTCCGGCAAGCGCTCCCCGGGTAATTCGAAAGCAGGGCCCTCTGGGGGGCGTGACCGCGGGTCGGGCCGTGCCATATAGTCGCAATGACTTTAAGGGCTTAACTCCTCTAAATCCCCGCCAAGAATCTGAAAAAGGGCGGATTTTCTCCGCCGGTGATTTTGCGAGGTCGCGAGTATGTTTTTGCGGAAATCCGGCATCGGTGCGGCGGCCGCCGCCCTCCTGGTCTTTTCGGGCCTGGCTGCTGTCGCGCTGCCCTACAATTACCAGACCGGGTTCCAGCCCGCCGCCTCGCCGGTGATGGAACAGATTGAGGATTTCCATCGCCTGCTCCTCTGGATCATCGTCCTGGTCTGCCTGTTCGTGCTGGCGCTGCTGGTGTGGATCGTTGTCAAGTTCCGCGCCGGCGCCAATGCGGTGCCCTCCACGGTCCACCACCACACCCTGCTGGAAGTGGCCTGGACTCTGATCCCAGTGGTCATCTTGGTCTTCATCGCCGTGCCGTCCTTCCGGCTGCTCTATTTTGAATCGGCCATTCCTACGCCGGACGTGACCATCAAGGCGATCGGCAAGCAGTGGTTCTGGACCTATGAATATCCCGGCTCGGCCGCAGGCTTCACCTACGACTCGCTGGGCCTGTCGGATGCCGATGCCGCCAAGGCGAGCAAGCCACGCCTGTTGGGTGTCGATAATCCCGTCTATGTCCCGGTCAACAAAGTGATCGAGGTCGAGACCGTCGGCGCCGACGTGATCCATTCCTGGGCCATGTCCGAGATGGGCGTGAAGATGGACGCCGTGCCGGGCCGCATCAACAAGACCTGGTTCAAGGCCACCAAGACCGGCGTGTTCTACGGCCAATGCTCGGAATTGTGCGGCGCCCGCCACGCCTATATGCCCATCGAACTGCATGTGGTGAGTGATGCCGAGTATGCCGCCTGGCTGACCGACTCCAAGCAGAAGTTCGCCGCGATCGAGAACGACACCACCCGCGTCGCGTCGAAATAGGAAAACCTTTCATGACCACCACCTTCGACGCCCATCACGACGATGCCCATCATGGCGGGGATCACGCGCACCACCCGACCGGCTGGCGCCGCTATGTCTATTCCACCAACCACAAGGACATCGGCACGATGTACCTGGTCTTCGCGGTGGCGATGGGCCTGTTGGGCGGCTTCTTCTCCATGATGATGCGGGCCGAATTGATGTTTCCGGGCCTGCAGGTTTTCCACGAGCCCCACACTTTCAATGTCTTCGTCACCGGCCACGGCTTGGTGATGGTGTTCTTCATGATCATGCCCGCCATGATCGGAGGCTTCGGCAATTGGCTGGTGCCCTTGATGATCGGGGCGCCGGACATGGCCTTCCCGCGCATGAACAACATTTCCTTCTGGCTGCTTCCCTTCAGCGCCGCCTTTCTGGTGCTGTCCATTTTTGTGGAAGGCGATAGCGCCGGCATGGGCGTCGGCGGCGGCTGGACCATCTATGCGCCGCTCTCCACCACCTATTCGCCGGGACCGGCGATGGACCTGGCGATCTTTTCGCTGCACATCGCGGGCGCCTCCTCGATCCTGGGCGCCATCAACTTCATCACCACCATCTTCAACATGCGCGCCCCGGGCATGACCTTGCACAAGATGCCCCTGTTCGTGTGGTCGATCCTGGTGACCG
>Ga0207648_10007584_pt1 | contig 10641 bp, 9 predicted proteins | sample KBSMisM32_FD_184310 | JGI IMG/M metagenome (GOLD analysis project Ga0207648, IMG submission 184310) | Miscanthus rhizosphere microbial communities from Kellogg Biological Station, Michigan, USA - KBS Miscanthus M3-2 (SPAdes) (version 2) | ecosystem: Host-associated > Plants > Roots > Rhizosphere... | reverse complement strand
CCACCGCGACGTAGGTCTGCATCTGTTCTTCCGACAGCGCGGCGTCGATCGTGCTGGTGATGCCCGAGCGGTTGTAGATGCGTTGCGCCGCAACGAGCTGCGTGACGAGCTGCTCCGCCGTCGGCCGCGGCATCTTGCCCTCGACCAGCTCGATGGCCGTTTCCTCGAGCACGCCGGTCGCCTCTCCGTTCGCGTCGCGGAAGATCTTGCCGCCGACCGGATCGGCGGTCGTGCGCGTGATCCCGGCCAGCTCGAGCGCCTTGCTGTTGGCCATCGCGAAATGGCCGACGGTCTGCACGAAGACCGGATGGTTCGGCGCGGCGACGTCGAGTTCCTGGCGCGTCAGGTAGCGCTGTTCGCGCAGTTGCGATGGCGGGTGCCAGCGGCTGGTCTCCACCCATTGGCCCGCCGGCACGTTCTTCGCCTTGATGAACTCCGTGATGATCGCCTGGGCTTCGGCGACCGTCTTCGCGCGGATCACCTGAGCCGTCGTCTCGGCCCGGCCGGCGCCGATCATGTGGCTGTGGCTGTCCATCAAGCCGGGTATCACCGTGCGGCCGCCGAGATCGACGACACGCGTCCGCGGCGCGACGAACTTGCGGATGTCCTCGCTCGTGCCGACGCCGATGAACCGGCCGTCCTTGACCGCGACGGCCTGGGCGATCGAGAACGTGCGGTCGACGGTCACGACCTTGCCGTTGACGTACACCGTGTCGGCATCGGTGGACCGCGGCAGGGCGCAGGCCACCAGGGAAGCGGCGAGCACGGCCGCCGGCAGCGTCGTCAGCAGGCTCGAGCGTCGGGTGAGAGCGGTCGCGGGTGCAAATGGGCAGTGCATTGGAGTTTGCTTCCTCGTCATCCGAGAGATTGTCAACGCTGCCGCAACGCGGCGGCCCGACGTTCCCGTTCAGCTCGAAGCTGGCGCGATGCTCTGGTCGAACTCGGCGCCGCGCTCACGGATTGGGTCGCGGGCCGCGACCCAACTACCGCGGACGCTGCGCTCAGCGCCGGGTCGGGTCGAAGTTGCTCTTCAGGCCTTGCCAGCAGCGCCAGTACGCGTGCTGCAGCTGCGCCGACTCGAGCGCGAAACGCGTCGGCTGGATCAGCGCGGGCGTTTCGAACATGAAGGCCATCGTGTCGCGGATGTAGTCGGGCTTCGTCGTGTCGGCCGCGCTCGCCTTCGCAAACGTCTCGGCGTCCGGCCCGTGGCCGCTCATGCAGTTGTGCAGCGAGGCACCGCCGGGCGCGAAGCCTTCGGCCTTCGCGTCGTAGCTGCCGTGGATCAGGCCCATGAACTCGCTCGCGACGTTGCGGTGGAACCAAGGCGGCCGGAAGGTGTCCTGCATCGTCAGCACGCGCGGCGGGAAGACGACGAAGTCGATGCTGTCGACACCCGGCGTGTCGCTCAACGCCTGCAGCACGAGGAAGATCGACGGATCGGGATGGTCGTAGCTGATCGAGCCGATCGTGTTGAAGCGGCGCAGGTCGTACTTGTAGGGCGCGTAGTTGCCGTGCCAGGCGACCACGTCGAGCGGCGAATGGCCGATGGCCGCGCGCCACAGCCGGCCGTTGAACTTCGCGACGAGCTCGAAATCGCCCTCGCGCGCTTCGTAGGCCGCGACCGGGGTGAAGAAGTCGCGCGGGTTCGCGAGGCCGTTCGAGCCGATGACGCCGAGATCGGGCAATCGGAACAGCGCACCGAAGTTCTCGCACACGTAGCCGCGCGCGGCACCCTCGGGCAGCCGCACCTGGAAGCGCACCCCACGCGGGACGACCGCGATTTCGAGCGGCTCGACGTCGAGCACGCCGAGCTCGGTCGCGAGCGTCAGGCGGCCCTGCTGCGGGACGATCAGCAGTTCGCCGTCGGCGTCGTAGAAGTAGCGGCCGTCCATCGAGCGGTTGGCCGCATAGACGTGGATGCCGCACGCCGCGTTGCCGGCCATCGTCACCATGCCCTCGATGAAGTCGGTCGGTGTGCCGGCCGGCGGGATCGGCAGCGGATCCCAGCGCAGCGGGTTCGGCGGGGCCGGCACTTCGTCGAAGCGGCCGAGCCAGCGTCCGCTGTTCGGCAGCGGCTCGAACGGCTGGTGCACGGCCGCCGGGCGGATGCGATACAGCCACGAGCGGCGGTTGGCGTGGCGCGGCGCGGTGAATGCCGTCCCCGACAGCTGCTCGGCGTACAGGCCATAGGGCACGCGCTGCGGCGAGTTGCGCCCTTCGGGAAGCGCGCCGGCCAGCGCTTCGGTCGCGAACTCGTTTCCGAAGCCGGATTGGTAGGACAGGGTGTCTCGGCTCATGGTGGGGTGGTCATGCGTGGGCGGCGGGCGCCGCAAGGTCTTCGGCGGCGGCGTCGACGAGCCGCTGGGCGGTGTCGGCGTCGCCGATGCGGTCGATCGCGAGCAGCGCGAAGCGGGCCAGGAACAGCGCGGCCTGCGGTTCGCCGAGCTGCGTCATCGTCTTGCAGAGCCGCGTGTAGACGGCGTCGAGTTCGGTGTCAGTCATGGTCATCCCCTCTTCGGTTGCGGCTGCAATGCACGGTCGATCGCTGCCAGCGCCTCGGCGGCGTCGGCTCGGCGCCAGCGGCCAAGCACGTGGCCGTCGGGCCGCACCAGATAGAGCGTGCCGGGCAGCGCGTCGTACAGCGGGAACACACGACCCGTGTGGTCCCACGCCTGCGGCGCCACCTCGGCGCGGCGGCGGGTCAGCAACGCCAGCTTGAACGGAACTTGCCTGGCGCCGAGCGCGCGCTCGAGTTGCGTCAGATCGGCCGGCAGCGAGCCGTCCGCGCTGAAATACAGCGCCGTGAAGTGCGGCCCGAGCAGGTCGGTGACGTGGCCTTCGCGGGTGCCGGAAGCGTCGACGAGGGTCAGCGGGCATTCGGGCAGCACCGCGCCCGGCACCGGGCCGGCGCCGAACTCGGCCGAGCGCTCCGGCGCCGCATTCAGCGGCGATGCGGCATACGTGATGGCCGAGGTCTGCCGCGGATTGATCAGCGAGCTCAGCGACGGATGCTTCTTCGCGAGGCCGAGCACTGCGGTCCGCATCAGCTCGAAGGCGAACGACGGCGGCGCCATGAACTCGGTGCTCTTGGTGCCGTACGACAGGTTCTCGCGCGCCGCCGCGACGCGCTCGGCCGAGTAGCTGTCGAGCAGGGCGTTCGACGCCAGGCCCTTGACCACGAACGCCAGCTTCCAGGCCAGGTTGTCGGCGTCGTCGATGCCCGAGTTGGCACCGCGCACGCCGAAGATCGGCACCAGATGCGCCGCATCGCCGGCGAACAGCACGCGGCCGTGGCGATAGCTCCGCAGGGTCAGGGCGTTCGCCTTGTAGATGCCGGACCAGATCGGCTTCCACGGCGCCTTCTCGCCCATCATCGCGAGCAGGCTCTCGACCCGGGGCATCACGTTCTCCGGCTTGATCGCGTCATCGGGATCCTCGCCGTCGCGCAGCTGGTAGTCGATGCGCCAGACGTTGCCCGGCTGCTTGTGCACCAGCACCGTCGAGCCGGGGTTGCAGGCCGGGTCGAAGTAGGCGAGCCGCTCGGTCGGACGGTCGCTGTCGAGCAGGATGTCGACGATGACGTAGCGGCCCTCGTAGCTGGTGCCCTCGAGCTTCAGGCCGAGCGCGTCGCGCAGAAAGCTGCGCCCGCCGTCGGCGGCGACGACCCAGTCGGCCTGCAGCGCGTAGTCGCCGTCCGGCGTCGACAGCGCGAGCCGCACCCCGTCGTCGCGCGCCTCGATGCCGGTCACGCGGGTCTGCCAGCGGATGTCGATCAAGTCCGGCTGCGTCTCGGCCTTGTCGAGCAGGATCTGCTCGATGCTGTACTGCGCCAGGTTCACCATCGGCGGCAGCTTCTGGTTCTCGTCCTGCGGCATCGTGAAGTGCAGCACCTCGGTGTCGCGGTAGAAGCTGCGGCCGCCGGTCCACGGCAGGCCGATGTCGAGGAAGCCCGGCAGCGCGCCGAGGCGATCGGCGATCTCGAGGCTGCGCCGCGAGATGCAGATCGCACGACTGCCGAAGCACACCGAATCGTCGGCCTCGATCAGCACCACCGGCACGCCATGGCTCGCCAGGCCGAGCGCCGTCGTGTAGCCGACCGGGCCGCCGCCGACGACCACGACGGGATGACGGCGCTCCTCGAGCCCGTCGCGCAGTGCCGGCAGCCGCGCCGGATGGTGCCGCGCCTCGAACGGGTAGGGCGCGAATTCGTAGCTCATCGTGTCTCCTTCGAGTGCGCCGGTTTTGGTTGCGCACGCAACGATTATGGTCGGCTGTCTGCAGTCGAGTCAAGATGTCGTCCTAAAATAGTTGCGCGCGCATCTATATTTGTCTACACTTGCGACCGACCCAATCGCCTCGTGGCGAATGCCGGTATCACCTTGGCCGGTCCGAACACACTTCCCTTTGGAGACTCCCATGCAATCCTCCCTGACCCGTCGCCGCCTGCTGGCGATCGCCGTGCTGTCGCTGCCCCTGGCCGCGGCGGCGTTCCCCGACAAGACGATCGAATGGGTCGTGCCCTATCCGGCGGGGGGCGGCTCCGACGTCGTCGCCCGCACGCTGGCCGAGCCGATGGGCAAGACGCTGGGCCAGACCATCGTCGTCAACAACAAGCCGGGCGCGGCCACCAACATCGGCGCCGACTACGTCGCGAAGGCGAAGGCCGACGGCCACGTCATGCTGACCGCCGACACCGCCACCCTGGCAGCCAATCCGTTCCTGTATGCGAAGCTGCCCTACGACGTCGAAAAGGACTTCGCGCCGGTTGGGCTGATGGCGCGCTTTCCGATGCTGCTGGTGGTCAACGCCGGCGTGCCGGCGAAGACCCTGGCCGAGTTCACCGCCTGGGCCAAGGCACAGCCGGGCGGGATCAACTACGCCACGCCGGGTTCGGGCAGCCCGCACCACCTTGCGACCGAGCTGTTCCGCGAGCGCAGCGGCCTGAAGCTGACGCACGTGCCGTACCGCGGCGCCGCGCCGGCGGTGCAGGACGTGATCGGCGGCCAGGTCCCGTTCATGTTCGCCGACACGGCAAGCGCCTATCCGCACATCCAGTCGGGCAAGCTGCGCGCGATCGGCGTCGCCAGCCCGAAGCGGGTGGCCGGCTTCGACACCGTGCCGACGCTCGCCGAGCAGGGCTTGAAGGATTTCGAGGCGTATGCGTGGCAGGGGCTCGTGGTGCCCGCCGCCACGCCGCCGGCCGCGGTGGCGATCTTGAACAAGGCGCTGGTCGCGGCGCTCGCCACCACGGCCGTCAAGGCGCGCTTCCAGACCCTCGGGCTCGAGGCGCTCTCCAGCACGCCGGCGCAGATGGCCGCGTATGCGAAAAGCGAGCGCGCCAAATGGGGCCAGGTGATCCGCGCCAACAACATCCGCCTCGATTGAGCCGGCACATGGCTGCCGCGAAGAAGGCGCCCGTCGCACTCGACCGCACCGTGACGCATCGCCTGCACACGCTCTACAAGCTGACCGACCGGGTCAGCCAGGCCGCCTATCTGGCCGACGCCGGCCTGCCGCTGAGCGAGGGGCGCTGCCTGTCGGCGGTCGGGGCGTTCGCACCGCTTTCGGTGAACGACCTCGCGCAGCAGGCGAACCTGAACAAGGGACAGGCCAGCCGTGCCGCGCAGGCGCTGGTCGACCAGGGGCTGGTGCGCAAGCAGGCGAGCACGACCGACGGTCGCGGCGTCGTGCTGATGCTCACCGCCAAGGGCGAGCGCACCTGGCGACGCGTGATGGACGTGATCGGGCGCCGCAACGCCGAGATCGTCGACTGCCTCGACGCCGCGGAACGCCGGCAGCTCGATCGGCTGCTCGACCGCCTCGTCGAGCACGCGCGGGTTGCGGCACAGGGCGCGCCCGACGACTGACTTGCCCGTCGATCGGCGGCCGGTCCATGTGATTCGACGCCGCCGTTTCGGCGCGCCGAACCGCTGCTTCACATGTCGCTCGGTGCCCGGCTCATTTCGTTGTTCGCGGTGACGAGCGTGCGCAGCATGCGCAGGAACTCCGCTCGCTCCGCCTTCGGCAACGGCGCGAGGATGCGGTCCTGCGCCTTCAGCATGTCCGGCTCGAGGTCCTCGAGCAGATCCTGACCGGCGTCGGTCAGGCTCAGCAGGCGCACGCGGCGGTCTTCCGGCGATGCGCTGCGCCGCATCAGGCCGCGTGCTTCGAGGCGGTCGATCACGCCGGCAGTCGTCGACGTGTCGAGGCCGATCGAACGCGCCAACGTGCGCTGGTCGATGCCCGGCGCGTTGCCGATCTTGTGCAGCGCCGCGTACTGCACCGGCGTGACGCCGTGCTTCTCGGTCTCCTGCAGAAAGATCGCGACCGCGATCTGCTGAAGGCGACGGATGTAGTGCCCGGGGAGCGCCTCGAGATCGAGTTGCGCCTTCTTGCCTCGTTTCATGCGGATTTCACCGTTTAAGGGTTAACCCTTGTTTGACAACTGCCAGTCTATCACTACACTTATCGTCAGTATACTGACCATCAGTAGACGTACTTAACAGGGGACGCATCATGAACACAACGCAAGCGAGGCCGCCGGTGCTGGTGGCGGGTGGTGGAATCGGTGGCTTGGCCGCGGCGCTGGCGCTGACGCGCCGCGGCTTTTCGGTCAAGGTGCTGGAACAGGCACCGGAGCTCGGCGAGATCGGCGCCGGCATCCAGCTCGGACCGAACGCCTTCGCCGCGTTCGATGCGCTCGGCATCGGCGACAACGCTCGAAGCCGCGCGGTCTACACCGACGCGATGGTGATGCACGACGCGCTCGACGAGACGCTGGTCGGCCGCATCGCCACCGGCGAAGCGTTCCGCCAGCGCTTCGGCAACCCCTACGCGGTGATCCACCGCGCCGACGTGCACAGGTCGCTGCTCGAAGGCGCGCAGGCGTCCGACCGGATCCAGGTGCTGACCTCGACGACCGTGCAGCGCATCGACCAGGACGAGCGTGGCGTCACGGTGCACGACAGCAAAGGCGGAACGCATCGCGGCATCGCGCTGATCGGCGCCGACGGCGTGAAGTCCGCGGTGCGCCGCCAGTACGTCGGCGACGACGCGCGCGTGTCGGGCCACGTCGTGTACCGCGCGGTCATCGACAAGAACGATTTTCCGGCCGACCTGCAATGGAACGCCGCCAGCATCTGGGTCGGCCCGAACTGCCACCTGGTGCACTACCCGCTGCGCGGCGGCGAGCAATACAACGTGGTCGTCACGTTCCACAGCCGCGACAAGGAAGAGTGGAGCGTGCGCGAAGGCAGCCGCGAAGAGGTGCAGAGCTACTTCGAAGGCATCTGCGCGAAGGCGCGCCAGCTGATCGACCTGCCGAAGGACTGGAAGCGCTGGGCCACCGCCGACCGGGAGCCGATCGGCCAGTGGACGTTCGGCCGCGCCGCGCTGCTCGGCGACGCGGCCCACCCGACCTTGCAGTACCTGGCCCAGGGCGCCTGCATGGCGCTCGAGGACGCCGTGACGCTCGGCGAGGCGCTGCGCGTGCACGACGACGACTTCGCGCCGGCCTTCGATCACTACCAGCGCTCGCGCATCGCGCGCACCGCGCGCATCGTGCTGTCGGCCCGTGAGATGGGTCGGATCTTCCACGCCAAGGGCGTCGAGCGGCTCGTGCGCAACGAGCTGTGGAAGGGCCGCTCGCAGGAGCGCTTCTACGACGCGATGGAGTGGCTCTACAGCTGGCGCGCCGAGACCTGCCTGGCGAACTGACGACCCCTCGGCTGCGGCGTGCCGCAGCCGATCCCTCGAGGGAATGGCTGGCCGCTCGGAAGCGGCCCAGCGCCGGACCCACTGATCACGGAGAACGCATGAACCAACTCGGACGCCTCGAAGACCTGCCCGTCGATTACCGCGAGGCGCTGGCGCGCCAGAACCTGGTGCCGCTGTGGCCCAGCCTGCGCGCGGTGTTGCCGGCGGACAAGCCGCAGCCGCGCACCCGCGCGACGCACTGGTCGTATGAAGCGCTGCGGCCGCTGCTGATGAAAGCCGGCGAGCTGACGCCGATCGAGAAGGCCGAGCGCCGCGTGCTGGTGCTCGCGAACCCTGGCCACGGCCTCGAGAAGATGCAGGCCAGCGCGGCGATGTACGTCGGCATGCAGCTGCTGCTGCCGGGCGAGTGGGCCCCCGCCCACCGCCACACGCCGAATGCGGTGCGCATGGTCGTCGAAGGCGAGGGGGCGTGGAGCACCGTCGACGGCGAGAAGTGCCCGATGGTGCGCGGCGACCTGATCCTGACGCCGACCGGCCTGTGGCACGAGCACGGCCACGACGGCGACGAGCCGGTCGTCTGGCTCGACGTGCTCGACCTTCCGCTGGTCTACTACATGGAGACCAGCTACCACGTCGACGGCGGTCGCCAGACGGTGCGCCCGGGACGCGGCGACGGTGCCTACGCGCGCGGCGGCCTGGTGCCGACGCCGGTGTTCGAGCGCTCCGCCGCGCGCAGCGGACGGGCCTACCCGATGCTCCGCTATCCGTGGGCCGATGCGCGAGCCGCGCTCGAGGCGCTGGCGCACGACCAGCCCGAGCTCGAGGCCGTGCAGGTCAGCTACATCAATCCCGAGAGCGGCGCGGACGCGCAGAACATCCTCGGCTTCCATGCGCTGATGCTGCGCCCGGGCCAGACGCTGCGCCTGCCGGTGCGCAGCCCGGCGATGGTGTTCCACGTCATCGAGGGCGCTGCGGCGGTGCAGGTCGAGGACCAGCACTTCGCGCTGGCCACGGCCGACACCTGCTGCGCACCGGGCTACTGCGCGGTGACGCTGACCAATGCGTCGCCTCGCGCGCCGAGCTTTCTCTTCATCGCCGACGAGACGCCGCTGCACAGGAAGCTCGGCGTCTTCGAGACCCGCGCGTGAGCGCACCGCCTACCGACCTTTGTCCCGCTCCGATCTTCATTCCACTCACCGACCGACCACCACCATGACCACCACCTATCTCTGGACCCCGCCGCCCGTTCATTCGTTGCCGGTTCGCGCCACCGCGCAACGCCTGCCGATCAACCGCCTGTTCTTCGTCGGCCGCAACTACCACGCGCACGCCGTCGAGATGGGCCGGCCCGTCGACAAGAGCGTCGAGCGGCCGTTCTACTTCACCAAGTCGCCGTCGACGCTGGTCGAATCCGGCGCGACCGTGGCCTATCCGCCCGCGACGCAGAACTACCAGCACGAGATGGAACTCGTCGTCGCGATCGGCCGGCCGGGGTTTCGCGTCACACGCTCCGACGCACCCGCGCTGATCTACGGCTACGCCTGCGGCCTCGACATGACGCGCCGCGACCTGCAGCTGGTGGCCCGCGACAAGGGCCGCCCATGGGACCTCGGCAAGGACGTCGAGCAGTCGTCGGTGGTGTCCGAGATCGTGCCGATGCCGGGCCAAGTGCTGACGCGCGGCGCGCTCGCGATGACCGTCAACGGCGAGCCGCGCCAACGCTCCGACCTCGACAAGCTGATCTGGACCATTCCCGAACTGATCGCCGACCTCTCGCTGTTCTATCACCTGCAGCCGGGCGACCTGATCTTCACCGGCACGCCGGAAGGTGTCGGTGCGCTGCAGCCCGGCGACCGCATCGATGGGCGCATCGAAGGCGTCGGTGAGATCGCGCTGCGCGTCGGTCGACCCGAATGAACAGCGCCACGAAACGATCAGGAGAATCAACATGAACAGCTCGAACCCGCCCGGCGCCGAGGCCCGCCAACGCCGCACCGTCATCTGGATCGTGGCGCTGGCCACCGTCGGTCTGATCTTCGACGGCTACGACCTCGTGGTCTACGGCGCCGTCGTCTCGACCTTCCTGCGCGACCCGTCGCACATCGGCCACGTGACGCCGGCCATCGCCGGTCTGCTCGGCAGCTATGCGCTGGTCGGCGTGATGGTCGGCGCGTTGCTCGCCGGCCTGGTCGGCGATGTCCTCGGTCGCCGCAAGGTGATGCTGATCTCGTACGCCTGGTTCTCGGTCGGGATGGCGTTGACGGCGCTCGCGACCACGTCGACCGCCTTCGGCTGGCTGCGCTTCGCGACCGGGCTCGGCATCGGCTCGCTGGTCGCGACGACCGCGGCGCTGGTCGCCGAATACGCACCGAAAGGGCGAAAGAACACGATCAACGCGATCACCAACGGCGGCATTCCGCTCGGCAGCCTGCTCGCCGCGCTGCTCGCGATCGCGCTGATGCAGCACATCGGCTGGCGCGGCATGTTCTGGATCGGCGCGCTGCCGATCGTCACCCTGTTGCCGCTCGCGTATTTCAAGATGCCGGAGTCGGTCGCGTGGCTCGCATCGCGCGGCCGGATCGACGAGGCGCGCGCGATGTCCGAGCGCACCGGCGTGCCGATGCCCGAGGCGGTACCTGCCGCTCCGCAGGCCGAGGCTGCAGTCGGTGTCGGCAAGGTCGGTTTCGCCGGGCTGTTCAGCCGCCACTACCTGTTCCCGACGATCGTGCTCGGACTGATGAGCGCCACCGGCCTCGTGCTCGTGTACTCGCTGAACACCTGGCTGCCGGAGATCATGCTGCGCGCCGGCTTCAATGCGAAGGGCTCGCTGTCGTTCCTCGCGGTGCTGAACGGCGGCTCGCTGTTCGGCGCGCTGGCCGCGTCGCGCGCCGCCGACCGCTTCGGCCCCAAGCCGGTGGTGGCCGC
>Ga0207648_10007583_pt1 | contig 10641 bp, 9 predicted proteins | sample KBSMisM32_FD_184310 | JGI IMG/M metagenome (GOLD analysis project Ga0207648, IMG submission 184310) | Miscanthus rhizosphere microbial communities from Kellogg Biological Station, Michigan, USA - KBS Miscanthus M3-2 (SPAdes) (version 2) | ecosystem: Host-associated > Plants > Roots > Rhizosphere... | reverse complement strand
CGGCGGGTGACAGAAAGTTGTCGATGATGACGAGCCTGGGCGAGCTTTGCATGAACGTTTCTTCGATCGCGCTGTAGTCGTTTTCGCCGAGCGCGGTACCGCTGTAGGCCACATCCGGGCAATAATGATATTCAGCCAGCGCCTGCCGCAATGCCTCTCCGTCCGGGCCTAGCGGCGCAAATTGGGCGCTCACAGCGCTCGTTTGCGCGTGCTGCCGCTTCAAGACGGTTAGCGCGCGCGCGGCGCTGCCGGGGAGCTTGCCGCGGCTCGCGAGCAGTTCCAATTGCTCGAGGTCATGACGCAGGCGGGGTTCCGGCACCGGCCATGTCAGGCTGTCATAACCGACGCCCTGCTCGCTCGAGAGCTTCAGGCCCAGCTGCAGCAATTGATGGGCGACGTCCAGCTCGCGGCGATGCAGCCGATCGCGCGCCAGCACGGCCAGCGCTTCGATGTCGGCGTAGATGTCGTCACGATATTGGGCGATGAGCGCGTCCCGCTCGCGCACCGCGCCCGAGTTAATGAAAATCTTTAAAAGCCCGCGAATTGCCGTCAGCGGTTTGCGGCCGGACGCGAGCGCCTTGCGATGAAATTCGATCGCGCGGCTGATATTGTCGAGCCGCGCGTACGCAACGCCCACTTGCGCATGGATTTCCGGCAGCACGGAGGGCTCGTCCTTGAGCTCGTTGAACGCCGCGATCGTGGAATAAAAATCGGCGAGCTTGTTGTAGCATTTGATGAGCTGCAGGATGGTTGTCTGGTCACGCGGCTTGACCTTGTCCGCGTGTATCGCGTTGCCGAGCGACTCGTGCACGTTGCCGAATTCGAAATTGGCCATGCTGCAAATAATCAGTGCGCGCGTATTGTGCGTGTTCGTCGATAACACGAGCGTCGCCATCGAGTACGCGCGCATCCAGTCGCCGATGGTGGCGGCCACCTCTCCCAGCACAGTCAGCAGCAGGACTTCGTCCGCCGGCGGGCTCATCAATCGCTCGCGCACATAGGCGGCGGCTTCGTCGATCAGGCCGTTCATCTGCAGCAGTATCAAAAACACCGCGACGGCGTTCGCGTTCGCGCCCGGTTCGCCGATCGCCTCGCGCGCGAGTGTCAATGCTATGCGGGGATCGTGACGCTGGACAATGCCGCCAATGGCACGGGCCGTTTTGGCGGGCCATTGGTTCCCCCACTTGTGCTGTGCGCTGAACTTCACCAGCGCCTCGAATTCCGCTGCGCTATAGAAGCAGATGACGGCCTCGAGCGCATCTTCATCGGACGCGGGCCTGGTCGTTGCGATCAGCTCGCGCGCCGCGGGGAAATTACCGGTCGAGCGCAGTTTTTTTATCTGGACGAACTTAGCGGACAGCATCGGGGCAGGCGGGCCGGATTTCGCCGCGGAACTCGCAGCGCCTCAATCGGCTTTTATGTTGCCGTCGCGAATCACTTTCGCGTACTTCGCGTTCTCGGCTTTGATAAAGGAAGCAAATTCGTCGGGCGTATTGGCGAAGGGCTCGCCGCCAAGGGAAATCAGGCGCTCCCGCACGCCGGCGTCGGCGGCTGCGCGCTTGACGTCGGCCTGGATTTTGGCGATTGCGTCGGCTGGTGTGCCGGCGGGAGCGAGAAACCCGAACCACTGCGTCGATTCGAAATTGATTCCCGCCTCATGCAGCGTCGGCGTGTCGGGCGAGGCGGCACTGCGCTTCGCGGAAGTCACCGCGAGGCCGCGTATGCGCCCCGATTTAATGTGCGGAATGATCGGCGCCAGGCCCAATATCGCAGTCGGAATCTGCCCGCCGACGAGATCGGTTACCGCCGGCGCCGCGCCTTTATACGGTACGTGCAGGTAGTTGATACCTGCATTGGCCTTCAGCCATTCGCCGGCGAGATGCTGGGTGCTGCCGGTGCCGCTCGAGCCGAACGGCAGGCCGCCCTGCGTTCTCTTCGACAGCGCGATCAATTCTTTCACGGTTTTGGCCGGCACCGAAGAGTGCACGACGATCATGTTCGGATACGTGGCGGCGAGCGAAATCGGGGCCAGGTCTTTGAACGGGTCGTAGTTCATTTTTGCGTAGAGCGCCGGGTTCAGCGCGATTTCCGCCGGCGAGCAGATCAGCAGGATGTAGCCGTCCTTCGGCGAGCGCACGACCGCTTCCGCGCCTATCATGCCGCTCGCGCCAGGCCGGTTCTCGATTACGACGGTCTGGCCCCAGTAGTCGCCGAGCTTCTGGCCAAACGCGCGCGCGGTGATGTCGAGGCCGCCGCCGGCGGGGAACGGCACGATGACGCGCACCGGTTTCGCCGGAAACGACTGGGCGTAGGCGGCGGCCGCGCTGGCCAGCAGTACTGCAGCAGCCAAACCATAGCGAGTCAACATGGGGCAACTCCGGGTAATCGCAAAAGAGATCTCATACTAATCGAAAACGCTGCCTGAAGTTAGCCGGGCGCACCGGGACGCGCGGCGGCAACCACGTCCATTTCAATGGCGGCAAAAGCGACGAGCCACAAGAGCGCGTCGTACGCATCGAACCATTCGCCCCGCCATGCCCACAGCAATACCAGCACGGCGAGCCCCGCATACAGCGCCGCGGCAACCGCGGTAAAGCCGCGCCGGAAGCGCGCGATTGCGCCGGGAAAACGGACTTCGGTTTCAAGCAACACGACGACCGCGAGCCACAACGCCGTATTGACGGCGTCGAGCACGTCGCGCTCGATTATGTAGCCGATGCCCGCGGCGCATACGCCGAGTGCAGCGATCAGCCTGACGGCGCGCAAGACTAAAGCGGTGCGGCGCGAGTGGATGACGGTGGCGAACCCGGTCTCCAGCGCGAAGAGCGCAAGCAAGACCAGCCAGGCAGCCGCATCGACGCCCTTCGCGAGCGTGCCGGCATACAGGTAATACGCGGTGTTGCACACGAGCAGCGCGAAGATTGCGATGCGCATGCCGCGATACCACGGCGATGCTGAACCGGCGGGCGGCATTCGCAATAAGCGCGCGCTGCGCTGGCTTAGCGCGACGCCGGATGGCGCGGGTGCGCGGCCGCGTGCGCCGCCGGTTGATGCCGGATCACGAGCGGCGCCAGCGAGCCCGCAATCATGCCAAAGAGCGCGGCAAGAAAACCGGCGAGCTGCGGCGGGCACACCGCGGTTGGCGCGAGGACTTCGAGCCAGATCCACGTTGCCAGGCCCAGCACGATGGCGGCGAGCGCGCCCTGGGTGTTGGCGCGCTTCCAATACAGGCCGAACACAAGCGGCACAAAGGCGGATACCAGCGTCACCTTGTAGGCATTTTCGACCATCTTGTAGATGGACAGTTGCGAATTCAAGGCGAACAGCGTGACCAGCACGGTGAAACACAGCACAACGATCCGCATCAACCGCAACAACTGCTGGTCGCCCAGGTGCTTGAACGCGGGGCGCAGGATGTTTTCCGTGAAAGTGACCGACGGCGCGAGCAGCGTTGCGCTCGCGCAGCTTTTGATCGCGGAGAGCAGCGCGCCGAAGAACATGACCTGCGCGAACAGCGGCGCATGGTTGAGTATCATGTTGGGCAGGATCAATTGGGACTGCTTGTCGCCGTCGATCAGTTTTTGCACGAGCTGCGGATCGATCAGCGTCGCCGAGTACGCGAGAAACATCGGAATGAAAGCGAAACAGAAGTACAGGCAGCCGCCCAGAATGGACGCGCGGCCCGCGGTGCGTTCGTCTTTCGACGACGCCACGCGCTGGAACACGTCCTGTTGCGGGATCGAGCCCAGCATCATCGTGATCGCGGCGGCCGTGAAACCGAGGATGCCGGCGAGCGACGCCTCAGGCAGGAAGGTTGCAAACTTGCCGGCGTCCGCCGCGTGCGAGACCACTGCCGTGACGCCGCCCGCGAGCTGGCTCACGTCCCAGCCGATATAGAGCATCCCGATGACGATGATGATCATCTGCAGAAAGTCGGTGATCGCGACCGCCCACATGCCGCCCCACATCGTGTAAATCAAAACGGTCGATGCGCCGACTATCATGCCCGTCGACTGCGACATCGCGCCTTCCGACACGACGTGAAAGACCAGGCCCAGCGCCGAGATCTGGGCGGCGACCCAGCCCAAATAAGACAGCACGATGCACAAGGTGGTCAGCGTTTCGACGGTGCGGCCGTACTTGTTGCGATAGAAGTCGCCGATCGTCAGCAGCTGCATGCGGTAGAGCGGCCGCGCGAAAAAGAGCCCGACTAAAATCAGGCACATGCTGGAGCCGAACGGATCGGCAATCACGCCGCCCAAACCCTCGCGCAGAAATGTCGCGGGTATCCCCAGCACGGTCTCCGAGCCGAACCAGGTCGCGAACACGGTGGCGGTGACGATGTAGAGCGGCAGGCTGCGCCCGGCGACCGCGTAATCGGCCGTGTTCTTCACGCGCATTGCGGCCCACAGGCCGATGCCGACCGAAATAATCCAGTAGATGATGACGAACCAGAGCAGCATGTCGGCGATGCGCGGACGGCATGGACCAAAACGTTGACGCCGGCATATTACACGATGCGCTTACGCGCCGGCTAGGTTGGGCACCCGCTAGCGCATGCTGTACAGCAATGCAACTGCAATGGCGATGAGAGCTACTGCGATCGTCGCCAGCAAGGCCGTCTGCCGGCGATTTTCGAGCGTGAGCTGGCGCAGGTACAACGCAAGCCGCTCATTCGCGCTCTCGTTAAGGAAGCGATGGACGAGGCGCGGGATCTGCGGCAGCAGCGTGCCCCAATAGGGCGCCTCGTCCTTCACGTGCTGAACAAGTCCGCGCCAGCCGATCTGCTCGGACATCCAGCGTTCGAGATAAGGTTTAGCCGTTACCCACAGGTCAAGCTCGGGATCGAGCTGGCGGCCGAGGCCCTCGATGGTGAGCAGCGTCTTCTGCAGCATCACGAGCTGGGGCTGAACCTGCATATTGAAGCGGCGCGCCGTCTGAAAAAGCCGCATCAGCACGCGGCCGAACGAAATATCTTTGAGCGGCCGGGAAAAGATCGGCTCGCATACCGCGCGGATCGCGGTCTCGAATTCGTCGACGCGCGTGTCGGCCGGAATCCAGCCTGATTCGATATGCATCTCGGCGACGCGCCGGTAGTCGCGGCGGAAGAACGCGAGAAAATTCTGCGCGAGGTAGTGCTTGTCGATCGCGGTCAGCGTGCCCATGATGCCGAAATCGAGCGCGACGTACTGGCCGTCCGCGGCAACCAGGATATTGCCCGGGTGCATGTCGGCATGGAAGAAGCCGTCGCGAAACACCTGCGTAAAAAAAATCTCGACCCCCGCGCGCGATAATTTCCTGAGGTCAATGCCCTGCTCGATCAGCGCCGCGATATGCGAAATCGGCGTGCCATGCATGCGCTGCATCACCATGACCTCGGTCGCGCAGTAGTCCCAGTAGATTTCCGGCACGACCAGCAGCGTTGAGCCGGTGAAATTCCTGCGCAGCTGGCTCGCATTGGCGGCCTCGCGCATGAGATCGAGCTCGTCATCCAGGTGCTTCGCGAACTCCGCAACGACTTCGTGCGGGCGCAGGCGCTTGCCGTCCGCCCACAGAAATTCAACCAGGCTCGCGCCGGCATCGAGCAGCGCGATGTCGTGCCGGATGATTTCGGGAATGCCGGGCCGCAGTATCTTGACCGCGACCTCGCGGCCGTCGTGCAGACGCGCGAAGTGGACTTGCGCAACCGACGCACTGGCGACCGCAGTGGGTTCGAAATGGGCGAACACCTCGTCGACCGGCCGGTGGTACGCGCGCTCGAGCGCGGGTAGCACGAATTCGGGCGCGAACGGCGGCACCTGGTCCTGCAGCTTGGCGAGCTCGTCGGCAATGTCAGGCGGCAACAGATCGCGGCGCGTGGACAGGAGCTGGCCGAATTTGACGAAAATCGGGCCCAGCGCTTCCAGCGCCAGCCGCAGGCGTACTGCCCGGGGCGCGTCGAGCCGGCGCCGAAACAGCAAAAATTTGAACACCCAGCGCAAGCCGCGCACGCGCTCGTGGCCGAGTATGAATTCGTCGAGCCCGAACCGCAGACTGACGGCAATGATTTTCAGCAGCCGGAAAAAACGCATGCGCGATTGTAACTGCCGGGGGGAGGGGGCGCGAGCAGCGCTGGCGCCTGCGCCGGCACTCCTCGGCCCGGCAAAGCGACCTTACCTATATGCCGGCGTCTTGTTTAAGCAATTGCTCGATGCGTTTCTCGAGCCGCGCGACATCGTCGCGCAAGGTATCGACGGCGCGCACAAACCGCTCGACATCCGGTTTCGCTGCAACCAGTGGCTGTTCTTCAGTCCAGTATGCGGCCATTGCGCGCGTGAAGCTGCGGGTGCTGTCGCGCTGCCAGCGCCGCAATTCGCCGGCGGCCGTCGCCAACCGATGCGCGGCGACGTCGCCGATCACGCGGCTTAGGTCCTCTTCGACGTCCCACTGGAGATTTTGCGCGATGTACAGGACCTCGCGCGCGAGCGCACCGTCACCGGCAACCGTCACTTTCTGCCACGCGCCGGAATCGCCGCCCAGCATGCGCAGCGCGATGCCGGGCGAAAGTGCGAAGCTCGCGTCGGGCACGGACGCGGCGGGCGCATCCGCGACTTCGCCTGAGTCGAGTATCGTGAATGTAACGGTGAAGGGAGCCAGCTCAAAGCGCGCAATCTTGCCGGCAAAAGGGCGCAGGCGCTCGCGCGCCCATGACGCGCTTTTGAGCAGATGGTTGAGCGCCGCGGCAGTCGGCGGCTTTAATCCGAAACGCGGACTGGAGCGCGGGTCGGGCGGCGGGACGGCACCTGCTTGTTGTTCAGCCGTCCCGGTCATGCCGCTCGATCAGTTTTGCTGAATGCCGCTGATCAACCAGCCGGTGCTGCCGTTGAGCGGTTTCTCAAGATGCCAGGTTTCGCTGAACGGCGCCGCGGCCGCATCGGCCTCTTCCCGGATCATCCCGCTGAAGTTGACGCTCGCCACGTAGACATCGCCTTCGGGCACGACTTCGAGCACGTCGGCATTCAGCGTCACGACATCGGTTTTCTGCGGCGTTTGGCCACGGGCTTTGATGTCGGCGGCGATTTGCGCATACAGCTCCGGCGTCATGAAGTCGCGCATGGTGGAAAGATCGCCCTGGTCGTTCGCGGCCTGCAAGCGCGTGAAGTTGAGCTTGGCGTGGTGCGCAAACTGCGCGACATCGAATCCCGGCGGAAAACGATTTGCTACTGCGGCCGGCGCGGGTGCCGCGCCACCGAAACCGGTTGCCATGTCATTGCGGATTCCAGGCTCGTTCCGGTTTCCAGGCGGCGCCGCCGGCGCGTTGCCGGCGTATTCGAGCGGGGCCGGCTGCGACTTTGAGCGGAACATGCGGAGCGCGAAAATTACGGCCGCTGCGATGGCCAGCATCAGCAGAATGCTGCCGAACGCGCCGCCAAATCCGTTGCCCATGAACATCGACGCGAGCCCGGCACCGATCGCGAGGCCGGCGAGTGGCCCGAGCCAGCGGCTCATGCCTGACGGTTGCGGCGCGGCAGCGCCCGGTGCGGCGGCGGGAGCCTGCGGCTGGGCCGAGGGCGATGCTGCCGGCGGTGTTGCGGAGCGTTGTTTGCCTACGCTGCTGCCGCCGCCCAAGCGCTTGGCGTCGGCGTCGGTGACCATTAGTCCAAGGCTCAATACGGCGGCGAATACTGCGATCCATTTATTTTTCATATTTCCTCCGGGCTGAATTACGGGGGGCAATCATTCTACCAATATACCAACAGCGAAACGGTGTGGCGATCATACTTTGCAATGCCCGACCGGTCGAATTGCGTTAATTACGGCGGTTGGACGTCCTGGCGCTTAAATAGTTGCCTTAATGGCAAAATCAAGGGGTATCAAGGCTTGGCCGCGCTGATTTCGGCGAGTTCGACGATGTTCCAGTCGCCGCGAAACCACGGACACCCGCCGCGCATGCAGCGGCTCAAGTCCTGCCACGAGGATTTGCTGTCGATTCTGACGGGCCGGCCCAGCGCAGGCGCATACCAGTCGGTGTTTTCGATGTGAGTTTCGCGCATGAACGTGTCCCAATCGCCCACATAGGTGCGGCGCACGATCTTGATCGTATCGAAGGTGCCGGCCGGTACCGTGATGCGCTCGTTGCCGACGACTTCACCATCGACCCGCACGCTATTGCGCCGCCCGGACCCCGGCTCCACCGCATCGACGCGGACCGACCACGAATTGCCTTCGTTCGCCGGCGGCACATAGACCGGCAAGGGCTTCGCGAAATCAAATTCACGCAGCTGATCGTGGCTCGCGAGCGGATGGCGCAGCCAGTTGCCGTTCTTGGTATAGATTTCGGTGCGCGCGCTGCCTGCGCTCGGGGTGTCGGTCGTGACCGCAACTTCGATGCGGTCGGAATCTGCTTTTTCGACGCGGTAATTGATCTTCCCGCGCACTTCGTTGTTATAGCCATTCGAGATGCGATATACGTAAGCATCGCCGGCCGCCGCGAATGCCGAACTCGCGCAGAGGCTCGCTGCGATGATGAGCGCCGCTATCTTCAACATGTCACCCTCCTGTGGACGAGATTGCGATAACGCGTGCTTATAACCGGTAGCCGCGGTGCAGCGCGACCACGCCGGCACTGAGATTGAAGTACTCGACCCGCTCGAGTCCGGCTTGTTCCATCAGGGCCTTGAGTTGTTCCTGGCCCGGATGAACGCGGATGGACTCGGCGAGATAGCGGTAGCTGTCGCCGTCGTTGGCGACCAGCTTGCCCAGCAGCGGCAATACCTTGTGCGAATAGGCGTCGTAAAGCGGCTGCAGCGGCTGCCAGACGCGCGAGAACTCGAGCACCAGCAGACGTCCGCCGGGCTTCAGCACACGGTGCATTTCCGCCAGCGCACGCTCCTTGCGCGTCATATTGCGCAGCCCGAAAGCCACGCTTACGCAATCGAAATGCGCATCCGGAAAAGGCAGTTGCTCGGCGTCGCATTGGACTGCCGGCGCGAGTATGCCTGAGTCGAGCATGCGGTCGCGTCCGCGTGCCAGCATCGCCGGATTGATATCCGTAAGTACGACCTCGCCGCTCGCGCCGACGCGGCGGGCGAACTGGATCGCAAGGTCGGCGGTGCCGCCGGCGACGTCGAGCACGCGCTGCCCGGGCCGGAGTCCGCTTTGTTCGACGGTGAAGCGTTTCCACACGCGATGCAGACCGGCGGACATCAGATCGTTCATCAGATCGTAGCGCGCGGCTACCGAGTCGAACACGCCCGCAACGCGGCGCGCCTTCTCTTCCTCCGGGACTTTTTCGAAGCCGAAATCGGTCGTCTTGCTCATGAGGAATAGCTTACCGTGAATCCTGCCGCGCTACCCGCGCCGTTTCACCGGCTATTTTTTGTCACGGCTGGCGCCGGCTTCCTGCATGCGTTGCAGATAATGCGCCCACATTTCCTGCTGGTGGACGCCGAAATCGTACAGCAACTCCCACGAATAGATGCCCGTGTCGTGGCCGTCCGAGAAATACAGTTGGACCGCGTAGGTGCCGACCGGCTCGATGCGTGAAATGTTGACTTCGCGCTTGCCGGCCTGCAGAACCTCCTGGCCCGGCCCGTGGCCGCGCACTTCGGCCGAGGGTGAATGAACGCGCAGGAACTCGCACGGCAGGTTGAACGTCTTGCCGTCAGCGTAGGTGATCTCGAGTGCGCGGGATTTCTGATGCAGCTTGATTTCAGTCGGCGTCGGCGTGTGCTTGTCGGATACAGCCATGGTTCACATGCGCTCGCGGAAATACGGGATACGCATGATAGCCGAGTTGGATAAAGTGGAATATCGGCGCGCGTAGCGCAGGCGGCAGGCGATGGAGGACGGGCGGGCGAAGCCGCCCGGCGGTCAAACCAATGACACGGTGCAACGGTCGAAGTCGCTGCCTTTTTCGATCACGTTGAGGAGTTTTGCGACCTGTTTCTGCTCGCCGAACAACTCGATGAACCTTCCCTGCTGATACCAGCCGGGCGGCAAAATCAGGGTGGCGGGCGTCGCCGGCACCGCCATTTCGGGCAGCAGCAGCGCGCGCTCGAAGCCGTTGATGCCGGACGGCGCGTTGAAATTCGCCGGCCGCGCCACCACCGCGCGCGCGATACCCGGAAAGAGGCGTACGCCGACAAACAACTCGCCGTTCTCCTCGATGCGCAACCATTGCACGAGCCCGAGATAAAACAATTTGCTGGTGCCGCGGCGCACCGCAACCAGCTGGTTGTGGCCGATGCGCAGTGCCGCGTCGTGCTCGCGCAGCATGCACATGAACCCCGAGTTGCTCTGGTTCACGAGCTCCCACGATTCGACCGCCGCACTTTGGGTGGTCACCAGCGAGCGTTCGGTTCGTTCGCTGATGTGACCGAACAGTTGCATGTCATGCTCTTCCTGCCGCGACAGGCTGGCGCCCGGCACACGGAACGAGCGCCCGCCGATGAAAAAATGCGCGGCATGCACGCCGATACAGACCTGGGCTTTTTCTTCGATCAGGTTGCGTTGCTCGCCGCGGCCCGTGCCGGCACGACACCACTGGATGTACAGCAACATCAGCAAATTCTCGCAACCCGGCTGGCGGGCATCCTCGCCCAAGCCCAGCATCGTGGGTGTCTGCCCCTGCTTGAGCAGGGTGATGTTCTGGCGCAGCGT
>Ga0207648_10007579_pt1 | contig 10644 bp, 13 predicted proteins | sample KBSMisM32_FD_184310 | JGI IMG/M metagenome (GOLD analysis project Ga0207648, IMG submission 184310) | Miscanthus rhizosphere microbial communities from Kellogg Biological Station, Michigan, USA - KBS Miscanthus M3-2 (SPAdes) (version 2) | ecosystem: Host-associated > Plants > Roots >... | reverse complement strand
GGCCAGGCTTAGATCCTCCCCGAGCAAGTAGAGCAGCTCACCCAGCGTCTCGACCGAGGGCGAAACACGGTCACGCTCGATCCGAGAAATCGCAGACTGAGTCGTTGACGCCCGCACGGCCAGCTGCTTTTGGGTGACACCGTGTCTCTCACGCGCCTCGCGCAGGAGCTGGCCAGCGCTCTTCACGAAGGAGAATATAGCAAATATGTACTTATCGCATATCTGCTATAGTTAACTGAGGATCATGCAGGTGGCGATCCCGTGCGCGAGCAGCTTGCCGCTGTCGGCGGCGGTCAAGTTCGCCTCTGCCGTCGCCTGACGGCGGCCGCCGAAGAGGACCCTGGCCTCGCAGAGGACACGGCCGGTATCTCGGGTGATCGGCCGCACGTACTTGGCCTCGAGGCCGAGCGACGTGTAGCCGACACCGGCCGGCAGGGTCGTGTGGACGGCGCAGCCGAGGGCCGAGTCGAGCAGCGTCGCCGCGTAGCCGCCGTGGACGACGCCGATCGGGTTGTAGTGCTCCTCTCCCGGTTCGCCCTCGAAGACGACGCGGCCCTCTTCGAGCTCGATCGGGCGCAGCCTCATCGTGACCGCGATCGGCGGCGGCGGAACCTCGCCGGTGACGACCGCGGTCATGTACTCCATGCCGGTCATCGTCGCCCCGGCGGCGGCGGTCGGCACCGGGTCCTGCCAGATGAGAGTGCGCGTCCGCGAGCTCTCGGGGCTCTCCTGGGCGAACGCTTCCGCAACGTCTTGAGCCGACCCCTCCGGCGCCCTTACGAGCGTTCCTTCACGGTTCAACGGTGACTCCTGCGCACGTCGACCGTGACGCGCTCGCGCGCCGCCCTCGGATACCCCGGATAGAGCAGATCCGCCGTGATCTCCTCCTGGCTTATCGAGATCCGCGGCCGCCTCGGCCGCTGGTGCTGCCTATGTCTCGGGATCAGCCTCATCTCAACCCTCCGTCCTTGCCGATCCCGCTGACTTCGTGTTTTGGCTCATATATGTATCCCTAACCACGAAGTCAGCGGCATCGGTTGCTTGAAGCAACTCTCATCGCCAAGACCCTAGCCCAGTGAGTTGCTTGACGCAACCTTGTGTGCCAAGATCACTCACGTGCTGCGCAACGACTATCCGGGCCAGATCTGCTCGATTGCGCGCTCGCTCGAGGTGATCGGCGAGCGTTGGACGCTGCTGATCGTGCGCGACGTGATGAACGGCCGGCGCCGCTTCGACGAGCTGCAGGAGGGCCTCGGGATCGCCCGCAACGTGCTTTCGGCGCGTCTCCAGCGCCTGGTCGAGGAGGACATCCTCGAACGGCGCGCGTATCAGCGCAACCCCGAGCGCTACGAGTACTTCCTCACCGAGAAGGGGCTCGATCTTTGGCCGCCGCTGATTGCGCTGCTCGCCTGGGGCGACCGCCACTCCCCGAATCCGGACGGCCCGCCGATGCTGATCGTCCACAAGGAGTGCGGCGGGGCGGTCAACGATCGCGGCATCTGCGAGCGCTGCGGCAAGCTCCTGCACGCGCGCGACGCGCGAGCGATACCGGGACCGGGTCTCGGCACGGGTGACAAGGCGAAGGCACTGGCAGCGCGCTAGCTTTGGCTGTACGGCCAAGGCGATAGGAGGAGTGGGATGGCGGCGACAGCGGAGCTTCAGGTAAAGGACAAGATCTTCATCGGCGGCGAGTGGGTCGAGGCGCAGGGGTCGGAGACGATCGAGGTGATCAACTCGACGACCGAGGAGGCGATGGGCACGATCCCCGCCTGCACCCCCGCGGACGCCGACCGCGCGGTCGCCGCCGCGCGCGAGGCCTTCGACTCCTGGTCGCAGACGAGCCGCGAGGAGCGCGCCGGCTACCTGAGCGCGATCGCCGCCGGGCTCGGCGAGCGCTCGGAGGAGATCGCGGCGACGATCGCCCAGGAGCTGGGAATGCCGCTGACGCTGAGCAAGATCATCCAGGCCGGGCTCCCCATCGCCCAGTTCGCGGCGATGCCGAGCCTGATGGAGGAAGTCAGGTGGGAGGAGGAGATCGGCAACTCGCGGGTGCTGCGCGAGCCGGTCGGGGTGCTCGGCGCGATCACCCCCTGGAACTACCCGCTGAACCAGATCGCCGCCAAGGTCGCCCCCGCCCTCGCCGCCGGCTGCACCGTCGTGCTGAAGCCGAGCGAGGTGGTGCCGCTCAACGCCTTCATCCTCGCCGAGGTGATCGAGGCCGCCGGCCTGCCCGCAGGCGTCTTCAACCTCCTCACCGGCACCGGGCCGGTCGTCGGCGAGGCGATCGCCGGCCACCCCGGCGTCGACATGGTCTCCTTCACCGGCTCGACCCGCGCCGGCCGCCGTGTCTCCGAGCTCGCCTCGGCGACGGTGAAGCCGGTGGCGATGGAGCTCGGCGGCAAGTCGCCGAACGTGATTCTCGACGACGCCGACCTGAGCAAGGCCGTGCCCGACGGGGTCGGCAAGTGCTACCTCAACTCCGGCCAGACCTGCAGCGCCCTGACCCGGATGCTGGTGCCGCGCGAGAAGCTCGCCGAAGCGGAGGAGATCGCCGCCCAGGCGGCGGAGTCCTTCACGCCGGGCGATCCCTTCGAGGAATCGACCCGACTCGGCCCGCTGGTCTCCGACGTACAGCGCGAGCGCGTGCGCGGCTACATCGAGAAGGGCGAGGCCGAGGGGGCGAAGCTGGTGACCGGCGGGCCGCTTCGCCCGAGGGTCTCGACAGGGGATACTTCGTCCGCCCCACCGTCTTCTCGGAGGTGACGCCGGAGATGACGATCGCCCAGGAGGAGATCTTCGGACCGGTGCTCTCGATCCAGCCCTACGAGGACACCGACGACGCGGTGCGAATCGCCAACGACACGGTCTACGGGCTCGCCGGCGGCGTCTGGTCGGACGACCAAGACCGCGCGATCGCGGTCGCCAAGCGGCTGCGTACGGGGCAAATCGAGATCAACGGCGGGGCGTTCAACCCGCTGGCGCCCTTCGGCGGCTACAAGCAGTCGGGGCACGGACGGGAGAACGGGCGCTACGCGATCGAGGAGCTTCTGCAGGTCAAGAGCCTGCAGCTGTAGGCGCGCAATAGGCTGCGCCGCGTGGACTTCGAGCTGAGCGACGAGCAGCGGCTGCTGCGCGACACGGTGCGCGAGTTCGCGCAGGCGGAGGTCAAGCCGGTCGCGGAGGAGCTGGACCGGACGAAGTCCTTTCCCTACGAGATCGTCGGGAAGCTCGGAAAGCTCGGCCTGATGGGCATTCCGTTCCCACAGGAGTACGGAGGCGGCGGCGCCGACACGCTCAGCTACGTGCTCGCGGTCGAAGAGCTGGCGCGGATCGACTCCTCGGTCTGCATCACGATGGCGGCGCACACGTCGCTGGGGACGATGCCGATCTACCTCTGGGGGACGGACGAGCAAAAGGCGGAGTGGCTGCCGCTTCTCTGCAGCGGCGAACGGCTCGCCTCCTTCGGGCTGACCGAGCCCGAGGCCGGCTCGGACGCCGGCAACGTGCGGACGACCGCGAAGCTCGACGGCGGCGAATGGGTGGTCGACGGCGCCAAGCAGTTCATCACCAACTCCGGCACCGACATCTCCGGCTGCGTCTCGATCACCGCGGTGACCGGAGAGGCGGACGGACGCAAGGAGATCTCGAACCTGATCGTCCCCACCGGCACGCCCGGCTACGAGGCCGGTGAGCCCTACCGCAAGATGGGCTGGAATGCCTCGGACACGCGGCCGCTCTCCTTCGAGGACTGCCGCGTGCCCGAGGCCAACCTGCTCGGCCGCCGCGGCGACGGCTTCAAGAACTTCCTCCACATCCTCGACGGCGGCCGGATCGGCGTCGCCGCGATGGGCGTCGGCCTCGCCCAGGGCGCCCTCGACGAGGCGATCGCCTACGCGAAAGAGCGCCGCGCCTTCGGCCAGCCGATCTCGAAGTTCCAGTCGATCCAGGCGAAGATCGCCGACCTCTCGGCGCAGATCGAGGCGGCCCGCCTGCTCACCTGGAGGGCCGCGCTCGAGAAGGACGCCGGCAAGTCGTTCACCCTCACCGCCGCCCAGGCGAAGTTGATCACCGGCCGCCTCGCCGTCCGCGCGACCGAGGAGGCCGTCCAGATCCACGGCGGCTACGGCTACATCGAGGAGTACCCCGTCTGCCGCTTCTACCGCGACGCCAAGATCCTCACCATCGGCGAGGGGACCGACGAGGTACAGCAGATGGTGATCGCGCGCCAGCTCGGCTGCTGATCAGCCCGGCCGCGAGGTGATCGATCCTCCGGACCGCTCGGCGACCGCGGCGGCACGGCCGACCCGTTTGCCGATGCCGTAGTGGGCGCAGATCGTCAGCTCGTGCTCGCGCAGGAGCGGACGGCGCGAGTCGACTAACGGCGCGCGCCGGATCGCGTCGCGCTCGTGTCCAACCCACACCCGGCCGCCCCCGCCGGCGCAGTCCGCGGCCGGGACGACCACGAACGAAGAGGAAAAACGGCCTCGCCTGCACTTGAGGACCAGCCAGCTGGCGGACCCGCCGGATGCGTCGACAAAGAGGCCGGCGACGGTTCCGACCTCCCTCCCGGCGATGTCGTCGACGGCCAGGCCGCGCCAGGAGCGCGCCTCCCCCAACGGCGGCACCTGCCGGACGCGGGGCTCACTCATCGGCCTGCTTTTCGAGCAGCTCGGACGCGGCGCTCGCCGGGTCCAGTTCGCGTCGTACGACCTTCTCGAGCAGCTCCGCGATCTCGGGGTCGCTGGCAGCCGTCGCCTCCATTCGCCGCCGCATCCGTGACGTGGCGATGCCGAGCACCTCGTTGCGCAGGTTGCGGGCCCGCCGCTGCTCCAGCGTCCCGGCCTGCTCGATGTGCGCGCGGTGACGATCGATCGCATCGGCGAGCTCCGCCACGCCCTCGCCACGGGCCGCCTCGGTGCGCAGGATCGGCACCTGCCAACCCTCCGGGTCGTGGGACAGCGCCAGCACGCCCCGCACCTCGCGGACCATCGTGTCGGTCATCGGGTGATCGGCCTTGTTGACGACGATCACGTCGGGGATCTCCATCACCCCGGCCTTCAGCGCCTGGATCGAGTCGCCCGAGCCCGGCATCAGCGCCAGCACGATCGTGTCGGCGTGGTCGACGATGTCGATCTCGGCCTGGCCGACGCCGACCGTCTCGATCAGCACGTCGTCCTTGCCCGCCGCGTCCATCGCCAGCGCGACCTGCAAAGCAGCCTCCGAGAGGCCACCGAGCGCGCCGCGCGAGGCCATCGAGCGGATGAAGACGCCCGGGTCGAGGAAGTGGTCGGAGAGGCGGATGCGGTCGCCGAGCAGGGCCCCCTGCGTGAAGGGGCTGGAGGGGTCGATCGAGAGCACGGCGACCTGGCGCTCGCCCTTGCGCAGCTCGGCGGTGAGCGCGCCGATCAGCGTGCTCTTGCCGACGCCGGGGGGGCCGGTGAAGCCGACGATCCGCGCCCTGCCGGTTCGCGGGTAGACCTCGCGCACGAGCTCCCAGCCCGCCGGGTCGTCGGACTCGATCAGAGTTATCGCCCGCGCCAGGGCGCGCTTGTCGCCGGCGACGAGGCGTTCGGAGAGGGAGGCGATCTTGGATGCGTCCGGCACGGCCGCCCAGACTCTAAAGTCTCCGCCGCCGTGACCAGCACCATCCGCTTCCTCACCCGCAACGGGATGCTCAACCGCAAATACGGGCGCCTGCTCTGGCGCTACCTCTGGCGCCGCCTGCTGACGCGGGCGGGACGGCGCTGGCGCACCGACGGACTGCTCTTCCTCGGCCGCGGGCTCGAGCTCGAGATCGGCCGCCAGGGACGGGTCGATTTCGGCCGCTTCGTCTGGATCGGCGACGGGACCAAGGTCCGCTGCCACGAGGGCCGGGTCGAGATCGGCGAAAAGACGGTAATGGGACAGGAGTGCACGATCTCGGCCTACCAGCACGTGCGCATCGGCGAGCAGTGCGTGATCGCCGACCGGGCCATGTTCATCGACTTCGACCACGGCGTGGTCGAAGTCGAGCGCCCGATCCGCCAGCAGGGCATCTACAAGCGCGACGTCGTCGTCGGCTCCAACGTCTGGGTCGGCTACGGCGCCTGCATCCTGCGCGGCGTCAGCGTCGGCGACAACTCGATCGTCGGCACCAACTCGGTGGTGACCAAGGACGTGCCTGCGAACGCCATCGTCGCCGGCATTCCGGCCAGGGTGATCCGCATGCGCGAGGCGCCCGAGCAGCTTCGCTGGCAGCGCCCGGTCGAGCCGGATCCCGCCGCCTGGACGACGCTGCAGCCGCCGCAGGAGTAGCCCGCCCCGGGCGCCTCAGCCGAGCGACGCGGGCAGTGTGCGCAGCCCGTGCTCGCGAGCAGCGTGGTGCAGGCGGACATCCCAGGTCGCGAACGTCGGAGCGTCGTCCAGCGTCAGGGCGGCGGCGAGGTGCAGCGCATCGAGGGTCCTCAGCCGATGATCGACTGCTAGCGCGGCTGCCGCCTCGGCGAGGCTCTGGTCGAGCTCGATGACGTCTACCCTCTCCCAGTCTCTCCGCAGGCGCTCGACGTCCTCGAACGCCCCGCCGCGGGCAACGGCCCGCGCGGTCTCGACGAACCCGATCCGGCACATCGACCACCGCGCCGCGGTGCGCATGGATTCGGCCACGACGTCGCTTCCGGCCTCCTCCACGTAGCGCTTGACGAGCGCGCTGGCGTCCAGATAGATCATCAACGCTCTTCTTCGCGCTCGGCGAGGATGAACGCAGACGCCGAGCGACCCGTTTTCCGCGGCGACGCGGGGGGCGCCTCCGAGGCTGGACGGGACGCGGGCGTGACCCGGCCTTCGGCGATCAGCCGCTTCATGGCGGGGCTTTGCTCCGGCATCGCCGGGACGATGTCGGCGACCGGACGGCCGCGGCGGGTGACCCGCACCCTCTCGCCTCGCTCGACCCTCCTGATGACGCTGCTGAGCTTCGCCCTCAACTCGCCGATTCCGATCTCTCGCACGTTTCCATTGAACCAGGCGCGCGGCCGCGAACCCCGCTTCCGGACTCGAATTCCTGCAAGAAACGTCGCAGCCGTTCCACCCTGTTGGAAATGTATCAGATGCGAATTGTATTGTCTGCGATCCCTGTCGCCAGCGTGGAGTCGAGACGTGTCCAGAGCCGAGGCTGTAGATCTCACAATCCCTAGACACCAGAATCCCGGCGATGGACGTCGCCGCTCGCTTCGGGGCAAACCTCCTGCGCTGCCGCACGCGCGCGGAGATGTCGCAGGAGGAGCTCGCCCACAACTCCTCGCTGCATCGGACCGAGATCGGCCTGCTGGAGCGCGGCGCCCGCATTCCCCGCATCGACACCCTGGTCAAGCTGGCCGGGGCGCTGGCGGTGCCGCCCAGCGAGTTGATCGAGGGCATCGACTGGAATCCGGGACGGTTCACCGCCGGCAGCTTCTCGGTGGACCCGAACGGAGACCCGCGCTCGAATTAACGACTCAGGCGCGGCCCAGCTTGGCGCCGGCCAGGTCGGCGTAGACCGCGGCGGTCTGCTCGGCCACGTCGCCCCAGTCGAAGCGGCGCAGGTGGTCGTAGGCTTCGGCGACGAGGCTGCGGCCGAGCTCGTCGTCGGAGAGGACGCGGATCGCGACCTCGGCGAGCGCGTCGGGGTCGTGGGCGCGGAAGCGCAGGCCGACGTCCTCGTGCGGGACGACCTCGCGCAGCCCGCCGGTGTCGGCGACGATGCAGGGACAGCCCGAGGCCATCGCCTCGAGGGCGACGAGGCCGAAGGGCTCGTAGATCGAGGGGACCACGGTGAGGTCGGCGATCTTGTAGAGCGAGTGCAGGACGTCGTCGCCGATCCAGCCGAGAAAGGTGCCGTGCTCCATCAGGCCGAGCTCCCCGGCCTGCTTGTGCAGCTCGGCCTCGTGGGTGCCCGAGCCGGCGATCAGGAAGCGCGTGCCCGGCGCCTCCTCGAGCAGGCGCGGCATCGCCTCGAGCGCCAGCTGGAAGCCCTTCTCGTAGACGAGGCGGCCGATCAGCAGGACCAGCTTCTCGTCGGGAGCGGCGAACTCCGAGCGCAGACGGGTCAGCTCGGCAGGGTCCTGAGGCTGCAGGTCGTCAGGGTCGATGCCGTTGGGGATGACGCTGACCCGCTCCTCTTCGACGCCGAAGATGTCGGCGATCTGCTCGCGCATGTAGTGGGAGCAGGCGATCACTCGCTCGGAGCGGTTGGCGATCCAGCGCTCGACGCCGTGGATGTAGGACTGCGGGTGCTTGTCGACCCAGCCCTGGTGGCGGCCGTGCTCGGTGGCGTGGATCGTCGTCACCAGCGGCGCCTCGAAGCGCTTGGCGAGGTGGTCGCAGGCGTTGGCGACGAGCCAGTCGTGGCCGTGGACGAGGTCGAAGCTGTAGCGGTCGCCCAGCTCCACGCCGCGGGCGAGCATGTCTGAGTTCATCCGCTCGACCCAGGCGACGAACTCGCCGAGGTCGGTCGGACGCTTCGGCTCGCGGATGCGATGGATGAGGACCCCGTCGCGGCGCTCCTCCGCCGGCGACTCCTCGCCGCCGCGGGTCAGCACGTGAACCTCGACGTCGCGCTCGACCAAAGCCTCGGAGAGCTTGCGGACGTGGCGGGCCAGACCGCCCTCGATCAGCGGCGGGTACTCCCAGGACAGAAGCAGGACGCGTGTCAAGGCTGGAGGAGCGGCGAGAGGCTCAGGTCTGGGGCGAGTGCGCGCATACGCGGGTCGACGATCGCCGGGGAGTCTATGGCCTCCAGCGCCGCTTCCGCGTGGGACGTCGCCCTCTGGAAGGCGTAGTCCCCAGCCTGGCCGCGCTTGTCGAGGAAGGCCCAGTCGCTCGCCTGCGCCGCCAGCAACTCGCGCGCCGCGCGCAGCGCGGCATCGCCTCGCAGCCCGGAGGAGAGCGCCCGCAGGAGCCGCAGCTCGAGGCGCCGCGCGCCCCAGGCGAGATCCGCGACGGCGGGCGAGTCCCAGGTGCTCAGGTCCTTGTCCTCGCCCCAGGTGGAGGCCGCGAGCTCGCGCGGCGCCGGCTCGTGCTGGCTGAGCGCCTCGGGAACCGTGAGCAGGCGAATGCCCGCGGCGGCGGCGGCGGCAAGCACCTCGCGCAGCCAGACGACGCCCTCCGACCACCAGTGCCCGATCAGCTCGGTGTCGATCGCGAAGACGAGCAGGCCGCGGCGGCCGCGAGACTCCGCGTAGTCGCACAGGCGCGCGGCGACGGCGGTGAGGAACTCAGCCGCCTGGCGGCGCGCCGCCGCCTCGGCTGCCGCCGGGTCGTAGCCGCCGCCCGCGATCTTCCAGATGCGCACCCCGCGCAGCGACTTGCCGGCAAACTGCGCATGGGCGGGGTCTGAGGGGTAGCCGTCGAGCGACCAGAGCCACTGGATCGCCTCCCAGTCGATCGGCAGTGCCACCGGCCCGGCCGCCGTAGCGATCGGCGCCAGGGCGTCGAGCGGCTCGGCGTGCTCGCTCTGGTCGACGCAGAACCAGCGCACCCCCTCCTCGGCGAGGCGCCACTCCAATCCCGGGGCGTAGGCGCACTCGGGCAGCCAGAAGCCGCCGTCCCAATCGAAGCGGCGCCGGTGCGAACGGATCCCTGCCCCGAGCTGGAGCCGCAGGCCGGCGCGTGTCGCCAGCAGCGGCAGCACCGCATGGGTCGCGGTCGAGGCGGCGAGTGCGATGCGTTTCTCAGCGGCCGCCCGCTGGAAGGCGAGCAGCGGATCGCCGCCGTTCGCGTCGAGCAGGTCGAGCGCGTGGCGGTAGCGCGCCATCTCCGCCTCGCAGGCGTCGCGGCACTCGGCCGGCACCTGGCCGGCGTCCGCCTCGGCCGCCCCGATCCTCCAGTCGACCAGGAAGCGGCGCAGCCGCTCGTGGACTCCGCGGTCCTCGAATTGGTCGGCGAGGACCGGCGTGATCGTCATCGTCAGGCGCTCGGCAACCTCCAGCACCGGCAGGTAGGAGCGGATCGCCGCGTCGAACAACCACTCCTCACCGAATGGATAGGTGCCGAAGCCCTCGACGTAGGGCATATGGCTGTGGAGGACGATCGCCAGATCGCCGACGGTCCCCTCAGGGGACATGACAGATCGCGAGGAAGTCGAGCGCCCTGTCGAGCTCCCTCGACCTCAAGCTGAAGTCGGCGCTCGAGATCGCCGGCGTGAAGCGGTCGTAGAAGGGCTTGGTCAGCCGCAGCGCCTTGTGGACGCGGTCCCATCCGAGCTTCAGGGCGACCTCGTGCACGCGCAGCTTGCCGGCGTGGAAGAGGCCCAGCATCTCCACGCGCGGGAAGTGCGCCTCGCAGAGCCGGCGAAACTCCGCCGCGCGGTACTCGTGGACGTGCCAGGGGTTGTCCGACTTCTCGGCCCCGGGCGGGGCGAGCGTAAGCAGGTTGGGTGTCGAGACGTAGGCGACGCCGCCCGGTTCCAGCATCGACTCGAAGTGCCCGAGGATCGCCCCCGCGTCCTGGACATGCTCGATCGTTTGCAGGAAGACGACGGCGTCGCAGGGCTCCGCGAAACTCTCGATGAGGTCGCGCTCGAAGCGCAGGTTGGGACGCTCGTAACGCAGGCGGGCGTGCTCGTGCGCCTCGGGGTTGGCGTCGACGCCGACGACGCCAGCCGCCGCACCGGCGAGGACGTTCGAGCCGTAG
>Ga0207648_10007578_pt1 | contig 10646 bp, 9 predicted proteins | sample KBSMisM32_FD_184310 | JGI IMG/M metagenome (GOLD analysis project Ga0207648, IMG submission 184310) | Miscanthus rhizosphere microbial communities from Kellogg Biological Station, Michigan, USA - KBS Miscanthus M3-2 (SPAdes) (version 2) | ecosystem: Host-associated > Plants > Roots > Rhizosphere... | reverse complement strand
GACGCACCCTCACCTTCAGCTCCCGTCGTCAGCTGCTCGAGCTCACGCAGGAGCGCCTCGAGCGCCGCGTCGCGCTCGCCACGGTCGAGCGCTTCAAAGGCCTCATTTGCCTGGCCCGCCTTGGAGAGCCGGATGCGAGCCGCGATGCCCTCCGCCATGAAATCGCCCTCATGCTCCTCGACGGCCGCCAGGGCATCGTCCTCCGCCCCGCGCTCGAGCCGTTTGCGAGCCAAGGCCACCGCGACATCGGCGCGACGTGGCTCCAATTCTGCTGCTTCACGCAGCGAGAGCTCGTCGCCGGCTGCGAGCAGCTCGTCGGCACGCGACGGGACGAGAGCGTCGAAGAACGCCTCGACCCGCATCTTCGGCAGGGCGCCGACGAACTCGCTGACGACCGCGCCATCGCGGAAAGCCTTCACCGCCGGGATCCCCTGCACGCCGAAGCTGGCGGCGAGCGCTTGGTTCGCGTCGACGTCGACCTTGGCTAGGGCCACCTTGCCGGCACGCGCCGTCTCCGCCGCTTCCAGCGCCGGGGTCAGCGCCTTGCAGGGACCGCACCAATCCGCCCAGAAGTCGACCACGACCGGGAGCGAGCGTGAGCGCTCGACCACCTCGGCCTGGAAGGTCGCCTCGCTTACGTCCAGGGCCACGACCGGAGGATATTCAGGCCGCCGCGCCGGTCAAACCGGCAACCGCGAGCCGTTCCTCGACCACGGCGCGCTGCTCGGCGAGCTGGCAGCCGCAGGCGCCGGGCTCGCTGCCCTCGACCACCCTGGTCGAGCCGTCGCGCAGGCGAATGCGCAGTCGACTCGGGAAGGTCATGCGCAGGGCCGTCGTATCGAGACCCTCGATGCCGGCATCTTCACTCCCACCTGCGAGACGCCCGCGCAGCGAGCGACCGAGGTGGCGGCGCAGGCCGCGGTCGGCCCGAATCGCGCCCAGCACCGCCGAGGCCGGATTGGCCTCGCGCATGTTGACGTCGCCGAGCCGGCGGCGGATGCGCAGCAGGTCGCCGAGGCCAAGGTCGGGCGAGGCGCCGGCGTCGAGACTGCCGCGCAGGGTGGCCGCGGTCAGCGCCGGGTCGTGGCGAACTGCGATACGAGCGGCGAGCGCACGGATCTCGGCCTCGTGCTCGGCCAACCAGGCGGAACTTAGCTCGGCCGGCGTGAGGCGCCCCTCCAGCAACGAGATCGCCGTCGTCAGCGTCGCGGAGAAGTTGACCCGCACCGGGGTCAGGTCGGGACCGCGACCGAGCTCCTCCATCTCACAGGTGAGCCAGCCGGCCTCGATCTCGATGCCCGCGATCTCGTCGGCGTCGACGCCCGCGGCCAGAGCCGCCTCGCCGACCGATTGCAGGTAGGCGCAGCCGGGCAGTCGCTTGTAGGCGAGCGTATCGGTCAGCCAGACTCGGCCCAGGGCGCCGAACATCGCCGGCCGGGGCGCGAAGGAGAGGCTGGCGAGGACGCCGCGCGGGTGCTCGATCACGTCGAGGGCGCCGGTGACGCCATCGGCGGCGAGCAGCGCGGCCCGGGCGCCGACCGCTGCCGGCTCCGCCGCGGTCAGCAGCTTGCTCTGCGGACCCATGAACCCGGGCCACATCCCGTAGGGCGGCTGGTACAAGGCGATCGCCAGCGCGTGCGCGGTGCGCGTGGCGTCCAGCCCCAACCCGACGGAGGCAGCGATCGCCGCCGAGGCGCAGTGGATCGAAGCCCAGAACTGCCCGTTGTGCGGACCGAGGAAGAGCGCCGCGCCCAGCCGGCCGGCGACCTCGTTGGCGGCCACCTGGGCGACGAGCCTCCGCTCCGCGTCGTCCGCGAACGTGGCCGCCGCCGGGACTGCAGAGTGTCCCGTGTGGCCCATGAACAGGTAGTCGTCCCAGTCGTGGGCGATCGAGGCGGCGGCGGAGCGGTAGATCTCCCCAACGGTGCCATCCGGCACGACCAAGGCGAAGGATGCCGCGGCGTCCTCACCCGCCGCCCGCGCGGCGGCGATGCATTTCGCCTGCAGCTCGGCCCGTTCGCGCACGCTCGACGGCAGGTCCTCGGCGCGCAGCGCCGCCACCCACTCGCCGATCCCCTCGCAAATCGTCACGGCGGGATGCTCTCAGGCCGGCGAACTAGGCGCCCGCGCGCATGCCGTCCAGGTCCCGCCGCAGCTCTTTCAGCTCATCGCGCAGCCGCGCCGCCTCCTCGAAACGCAGATCGTCGGCGGCCGCCAGCATTTCCTCCTCCAGCGCGACGATGGCGCGCTCCAGCTCGGCCGGATCGGCGAAGTCCGTTGCCCGCTTGCCGCGGCGCTTGCGCGGAGCGCGGTCCTCCATCGCCAGGAACTCGCTCATCTCGGAGATGCCCTTGCGCACGGTCTCCGGCGTGATCCCGTGCTCGGCGTTATAGGCGAGCTGGATCGCCCGGCGGCGGTCGGTCTCGCGGATAGCGGCCCGCATCGCCTCGGTCTCCTTGTCCGCGTACATCAGCACCCGGCCGTTGACGTTGCGCGCCGCCCGCCCGATCGTCTGCACGAGGCTCGTCTCCCCGCGCAGGAAGCCCTCCTTGTCGGCGTCGAGAATCGCCACCAGGGAAACCTCGGGCAGGTCGAGCCCCTCGCGCAGCAGGTTGACCCCAACCAGCACGTCGTACTCGCCGAGCCGCAGGTCGCGGACGATCTGGATCCGCTCCAGGGTGTCGATCTCCGAGTGCAGGTAGCGCACTCGCACCCCGTACTCGAGCAGATAGTTGGTCAGGTCCTCGGCCATCTTCTTGGTCAGGGTCGTCACCAGCACCCGCTCGCCCTCTTCGGCCCGCGCCTTGATCTCGTTCATCAGGTCGTCGATCTGGTTGCGCGTCTCGCGCACCTCGATCTCCGGGTCGAGGATCCCGGTCGGCCGTACGATCTGCTCGACGACGCGGCTCGATTCGGCCCGCTCGAAGGGCCCCGGCGTCGCCGAGACCATCACCAGCTGGTCAACCCGGTCGAGGAACTCGTCGAATTTGAGCGGGCGGTTGTCGATCGCCGAGGGCAGGCGGAAGCCGTAATCGACCAGCGTCTGCTTTCGCGATCGATCGCCCTCGTACATGCCGCCGATCTGCGGGATCGTCTGGTGGGACTCGTCGACGAAGACGACGAAGTCGTCGGGGAAGTAGTCGATCAGCGTGTGCGGCGGGCTGCCCGGCGGACGTCCGTCGAGGATCCGCGAGTAGTTCTCGATCCCCGAGGTGAAGCCGATCTCTTTCAGCATCTCGATGTCATAGGCGGTGCGCTGGCGCAGCCGGTGCGCCTCGAGCTGCTTGCCTTCGCCCTCGAGCTCCGCCGTGCGCGCATTCAGTTCGGCCCTGATTTCCTCAACAGCGCGCTCCAGCGTCTCGTCCTTGGTCACGTAGTGGGAAGCGGGCCAAACCGAGACGTGGTCGATCTCGTCGAGGATCTCGCCGCTGAGCGGGTCGAAGTGCTGAATCGCCTCGATTTCGTCGCCGAAGAGGGCGATCCGGTAGGCCGACTCCGCATAGGAGGGCATGATCTCCAATACCTCCCCACGCACCCGGAAGGCGCCCCGCCCGAGCGCCGTGTCGTTGCGCTGATACTGCATCTTGATCAGCTTGCGCAGCACCTCGTCGCGGTCGATCTCCTCGCCGACCTTGAAGAGCTGCATTTTTTCGTTGTAGACCTGCGGCGAGCCGATCCCGTAGATGCAGGAGACCGAGGCGACGATGATCACGTCGCGGCGGGCGAACAGCGCCGCCGTCGCCGCGTGGCGGAGGCGGTCGATCTCGTCGTTGATCGAGGAGTCCTTCTCGATGTAGAGGTCCTGCGCCGGCACATACGCCTCCGGCTGGTAGTAGTCGTAGTAGGAGACGAAGTACTCCACTGCGTTGTCGGGGAAGAACTCGCGGAACTCGTTGCAGAGCTGCGCCGCCAGCGTCTTGTTGTGGGCGATGACGAGCGAGGGGCGCTGCACTGCCTCGATCACCCCGGCCATCGTGAACGTCTTGCCCGTGCCCGTGGCGCCGAGCAGGGTCTGGAAGCGGTCGCCCGTCGCAAGGCCCTCGGCCAGGCCGGCGATCGCCTTCGGCTGATCGGCGGTCGGCGTGTAGGCGGGGTTGAGCTTGAACTCCGGCACGCGAATCACCTTAGACTGCGCGACCGATGAGCCGCTCCCAAAAGGCACTCGCCGGCTTCTTCGCCTTCGCCGGCACGATGCACTTCGTCGTCCCGCGCAGCTACGAGGCGATCATGCCGCCGTCGCTGCCGCGACACCGCGAGGCGGTCGCAATCAGCGGCGTGGCGGAGATCGTCGGCGGCGCCGCGGTTTTGGCGAGCCCGACCAGGCGATTTGCCCGCTGGTGGCTGCTCGCCCTGCTGCTCGCTGTCTTCCCCGCCAACGTCCACATGGCGGTCAATCCCGAACAGGTCAGGGGACTGGACCTCGACCGGATCCCCCGTTGGGGGCTCTGGGCGCGCCTGCCGCTGCAGCCGCTGGCCATGTTGTGGGTGTGGCGCGCAACCCGCGACTGATTCGTATATAAACGTCCAGTTTTGTCTGTAGGTGTTTTGGCTGTAGCGCTTCTGTCTTAGCAGACAGAGAATCGCCGCATGAAACCACGCGAACGTTTTGCCATCAATCTGCGCCGGGCGCGCGAGAAGGCCGGCATCTCGCAGGAGGAGCTCGGTTTTCTCTGCGATCTGCACCGAACGGAGATCTCGCTGCTCGAGCGCGGCGGCCGGGAGCCGCGACTCGGAACGATCGTAAAGCTGGCCGGATCGCTCGATACGACCCCGGAACGACTCTGCGAAGGCGTCGCCTGGCTACCGAAGAAACGGCGCTTCCAAATCAAGAAATAGCCGCCCCCGGACGCGGGAGCGGGGCCTGTCCATATCTGTTTCTTCAGGCCCCCGCGAGAGCAGAGGAGGCGGCGTTTTGTTCAGGGCAGAAAGCTTTCCAACAGTCCTTGCGCCGGGCCGAGGAGTCCCTGTGCGCGATCGAAGATCGCTTCCGCGTCCTTGACGAGTTCGATCGCCTGGTCGAGCGGGATGTCCCTCAGGGTGGTTCGCAGCGGCCCCGCGATCAGGGGGCTGAGGGCGCCGGCTCGTTCGGCGTCGTCGACGGCGCGCAGAAGGCCGGCCCGGATCGCCTTCGCCAGCTGCGCATCGCCGATCCCGTAACGACGCATGAAACGCTCGCGCGATTGCGGCGTTGCCAGCGCGCGGACCAGCGTCTCGCGGCTGACCCCGAGCTCGCAGGCGGCCCCGTCGAGCGCCGAGAGAGTGAACTGCTGAACGATCTCCTGAAGCCCTTCCGGATTGCGCCAGGGTCGCGGCTTGCACGGGTCCTGGGTCTTGGCGGGGGTGTAGGAGGCGCCTCCGGCAGCGAGATAGGAGCCGACCAGCAGGACGGCGGCGGCGATCGAGCCGAGGACGAGCGCCTGGCCCCGCCACGCGTCCCTCACAGCTCCACCCTCCTCGCGAATCCGATCGGGATCAACGCCAGCAGGCCGAGCAGCGCGGCCAGCCCGAAGGAAGCGCTGAACGCGTGGGTCGCCCCCCTGTCGAGCTGGTCCTGCAGTTCTTCGCGCAACTGCTCGACCTGGTCGCGTTCTTCCGGATCTTCCGGCAGCGGTTCGAAGGCGGGGCCGATCGTCGGCACCCTCCCCCGCTCTTCTTCGAGTCGCGACTCGATCCGCTGCGCGAGGTCGATCTTCGTCAGCGGCGGCACGCGCGAGTCGAGGATCACGGCGGTCCCCGCGTCGATCGCGTCATGGCGCTGCTGGGCGATGTCGGCGGTGAAGATCGGCGTCAGTGCCAGCAGCCCGACGACGACGCCGGCGTGACGGGCCGAGATCGTCCAGCCGCCGTGGATCGCCTGAGGCGCACGGCCGGCAAGCGCAGTCTCCGTCAACGCCGAGAGGACGAGCGCGAGTCCGACGCCGACCATCACCTGCGGCGGCAACGTCAGCACGATCAGCGCCTTCGGCAGAAGGGCAAGGCCGCCGAGTCCACCCGCGACCAGGATCGCCCCCGACGCCGCGCGCGCCCGGGCGCTCGGCACCCGCTCGCCGAGCTTCGCCCCAGCGAGCGCGGCAAGCGGCATCGCGCTGACCACGAACGCAGCCCCGATCGGGCTCAGGCGCCAGCCCTCGATCAACAGCAGGACCAGGAGGAAGAGCGCCGCCGCAATCGCCGCCGAGATCATCGCCAGGGCCACGTTGGCGAGCAGATGCGGTCGCCCTGCAGCCCGCAGCTCCTGCGAGACGACGCCCGTGACGGCCTCGTGCCTCGCCACGGCGAGGATCGGCACGGCCGCCGCGATCGCAACTGGCGCCTGGAAGAGGAAGATCGACTGCCAGGAGACGAGCTCGGTGAGCAGGCCGCCCACGGCTGGACCGAGGGCCGCGCCGGTGGCCCCGGCGGCCGCCCAGACAGCCGCGGCGCGGCGCTCGGACCCGACGGTCGCGGGTAGGAGCTCGAGCACCGCGGTGATCGCCGCCGCGCCGCCCAGCGCCTGGACCGCGCGCGCCGCTATCAGCGTGCCGAGCTGGGCCGAGAGCCCGCAGGCGACACCGGCCCCCGCGAATACCGCGAGGCCGACCGCGGCCACCCGCCCAGGCCCCGCACGCCTCGCAAGATGGGCCGCCGGCACGGCCGCCAGCGCCATCACCAGGTTGAAGGAGACCAGCACCCAGGTCACCCCCGCGACCGTCGTGTCCAGCTCGCGATAGATCTGCGGCAGGGCGAGGACCACGATCGAGGAGTCGGCGAGCACGAGACCGACCGCGATCGCCAGCGCGGCCACGCGGGGCCTAGCCGGGTCTGGATTCATAGCCCAGCTCCCTGGCGTACTTGTCGCGGTAGGCGCGCTGCTTTTCGAGCACCTCTTCGACGTAAGCACGCGTTTCCGGGAAGGGAATCTCGGCAAGCGTCAGGCCACTCCCCCCCCATTTGTCGACGTTCGCCGGCCCCGCGTTGTAGGCGGCGAGGGCGGCGACGGTGTCGCCGTCGTAACGGTTGAGCAGTTCGCGCAGCAGGAAGGTGCCGTAGCGGATGTTGATTTCCGGATCCGAGAGATCTCGCAGCGTGAAGGTCGTGCCGCCGCTGTGGCGCTCGATTTCGTTGGCCGCTTCGGGCGTGATCTGCATCAGGCCCCTCGCCCCCGCGCTCGAAGTGCTGTCGCTGAACTTCGACTCGGCGTAGATGACGGCGGCGATCAGGGCCGCGTCGACCCCCTTTTCGCGCGACTGCTGGCGGATGACGTCCTCGTGACGCAGCGGCAGCGTCAGCTCCTGGATCGCCTTGTCGACGAAGCCGCGCAGCAGCAAAACCGCGACCGCGACCGCGAGCCCGCCCACGATCACAAGCAGTCGCCGGCGTCGCTTCCTCTGCCTCATCCATCAAGCTTCGCGACCAAGGCGGACAGGCGCTCCTCGAGCTGCCCGAGCGAACCGTCGTTCTCGACGACGTGCTCCGCGCGAGCGGCCTTCTCCGCCTGGTCGAGCTGATGCGCCTCGCGCTCTCCCACCAGCGCATGGCCGCGGGCCTCGGCGCGCGTACGCCGCACCTCGTCGCTGGTGACGACGGCGAGCGTGGTGTCGAAGACATGCTCCATCTCGGACTCGAAGAGCAGCGGAACCTCGACGACCGCAACCTCGACGTCGGGACCCAGCGAAACCAGCCAGCTGCCGATCCGCTCGCCGACCAGCGGGTGGATCTGCGCCTCCAGCCATTTCAGCTGCTCTGGATCGGCAAACACGATCTCGCCGACCTTGCTGCGGTCCACCCTTCCCCCCGGGGCGATTTCCTCGCCCCAGCGCTCGGTCAAGCGGCCGAGCAGCGGTTCGGCGTCGAGCAGCTCGTGGACCACCGCGTCGGCTGAAATGGTGGCTGCGCCGAGCCTGTCAAAGGCGGCAAGGGCCTCGGACTTCCCAGCAGCGATCCCGCCCGTCAGCCCGATGGTCAGCATGGGGGTTTAGGCCTGCCCCGGCAGGGGTTCCGCTTAACTTTTTCGAGGAACGTCAGATTGCTGGCACCTCGGACGAGCACCCGCGAAAAAGTACAAGACGCTCCACCCCTACCGGGGCAGCCCTCAAGACTCCGAAGCTTCTTCGGGAGACTCCTCGGTCTCAGCAGTCGGCTCCTCCGAAGGAGCTTCCTCGGCCTCGGGGGCCTCCTCTGCTGGAGCCTCCGCCTCAGCCGCTTGAGCCTCGCCAGCTTCCGCATTCTCGGGGGCTTGGGCCTCAGCTTCAGCCGCCGGAGCCTCGGCTGTTTCAACCGGCTCTCCCGCGGGTGGCGCGGCGGTGGGCTCCTCGCCCGCAGCTTGCGAGGACGAGGAGTCCTCTGTCGCGACAGGACCCGCGGGCTGATCCGGTTCGTCAGCCGACCCTTCAGCCGCCTCGATCTGCTCCCCCAAGTCCCCGAGCGCCATGCGGTTCTCCTCGACCTGCTTAATGCTGAGGGACAGCCGCCGCCTCTCCTCGTCGATCTCCAGGATCTTGACGTTGAGCTTCGTGCCGGGCTCGACCACCTCGCTCGGGCTCTCGACGTGATGGTCGGCGAGCTCGGAGATGTGGACCAGCCCCTCGACACCGGGCAGGATCTCTACGAAAGCGCCGAAGGCGACCACCTTGGTAACGGCCCCCTCGAGCACGTCGCCCGAGCGGTGCGAGCTGATCACCCGCTGCCAGGGGTCCTCCTGCGTCTGCTTGAGGCCGAGCGAGATGCGCTGGCGGTCGCGGTCGATGTCGAGCACCTTTATCCGCACCGTGTCGCCGATCGCAACCACCTCGGAGGGATGGTTGACGTGGCTCCAGGAAAGCTCGGAGATGTGGATCAGGCCGTCGATGCCGTCGAGGTCGACGAAGGCGCCGAAGTCGACGATGTTCGAGATCTTGCCCTCGACGACCTGGCCGGGCTCGAGTCGGCCGAGGATCTGCTCGCGCACCTCCTTGCGCTCTTCCTCGAGCACCGCGCGGCGCGAGAGCACGACGTTGTTGCGGCTGCGGTTCAGCTCGATCACTTTGCACTCGAGCGTCTGGCCGGTGAACTCGTCGAGATTGTGGACGCGGCGGATGTCGACCAGCGAGGCGGGCAGGAAGCCGCGCACCCCGAGATCGAGGATGAGGCCGCCCTTGACGACCTCGATCACGTTGCCCTCGACCGGTTCGCCCGACTCGGCGGCCGCCTCGATCTTGCGCCAGGCCTTCTCGAAGCGGGCGCGCTTCTTGGAGAGCACCAGGCGGCCCTCGGAGTCCTCCTTGGTGAGGACGAGCGCGTCGATCTCCTCGCCCAGCTCGACCTCGTCCGCCGGGTTCACCGACTTGCGGATCGAGAGCTCGTGGGCCGGGATGACGCCCTCGGACTTGTAGCCGATGTCGACCAGGACCTCGTCCTTGTCGATGCGAACGACCCGACCCTTGACGACGTCGCCCTCCTCGAAGGAGACCATCGTCGCCGCGTAATTGGGCACGACCTTGCCGTCGACCTCCATCAGCAGGCCGCCGGAGCCCTCGACGGGAGTCCCGGTGGTCTCCGTAGGCTCAGGGGTAACGGTCGTATCGGTCACGGACACAGCGTCGCATGATTGCAGGTGGATACGCTCTGCGTCGTGCCGATCCGGGCGACCAAACGCGGCGAGCAGAGGACCCCGCTCGACGGCCGCCACGACGTGCTGATCTGCGGCGCCAGCTTCGCCGGACTGGCGGTCGCCCGGGAGCTGGCCGGCTCCGGCGTCGACGTCCTCGTGGTCGACCGCTACGAGATCGGCGAGCGCCAGACCTCGGCCTGCGGCATCCCAACTTCGTGGCTGGAGGCCACCCGGCTGATCGGCGCCGAGCGCCAGCGCTTCGACTCGCTTCTCCTGCACACGCCGCATGGCGACGCCCGCTACCGCCTGCCCTGGACCTTCTCCACCTTCGACTATCGCGAGCTCTGCGCCCTGCTCTGGGAGCAGTGCGACGCACGCTTCGAGACCGCCAAGGTGAACGGGCTGGGCGAAGCCGGCGGCGAGGATCTCGTAGCCATCGACACCGACCGGGGAACGATCTCGGCGCCGCTGGTCGTCGACGCGCTCGGCTGGCGCCGGGTGCTCGCCAGCGGTGGCGGCTACCAGCCCCCCGACGCGCCGCTCTCGCGCGGCCTCGAGGTCCATCCCGAGGGCAGCGGCGGCGACCTCGAGGTCTGGATCGATCGCCGCTACGTACCGGCCGGCTACGGCTGGTCCTTCCCCGCCGGCGACGAGCTGCGAATCGGGGTCGGCTCCTTCGACCCCCGCTTCCACGTCCGCGACACGACCGAGCTGCTCGCCGAGGACCTCGGTCGCGACCGCGTCCGCTACCAGGGCAACTGGATCCCGCACAAGCTGCGCCGGAGCACCGAGGGCGCGGTCTTCTTCGCCGGCGACTCGGCCGGGCACTGCCTGCCGCTGAGCGCCGAGGGGATCCGCACGGCTCTCTACTTCGGCATCGGACTCGGCCGCGAGCTGCGCGGCGTCATCGAGGGATGGCAGAGCCGCGAGCAGGCCGCCGTGCGCTATGCGGCTTTCAACGACTCCCACGAGTGGAAGTTCCGCTGGATGCTGCGCATCCAGCGCCTCGTGCCGCACATCCCGCCGCGAGTGCTCGGGCCGCTGATCCGGCTGCTCGGCGCCAGGCGCTTCGTCGACT
>Ga0207648_10007577_pt1 | contig 10647 bp, 11 predicted proteins | sample KBSMisM32_FD_184310 | JGI IMG/M metagenome (GOLD analysis project Ga0207648, IMG submission 184310) | Miscanthus rhizosphere microbial communities from Kellogg Biological Station, Michigan, USA - KBS Miscanthus M3-2 (SPAdes) (version 2) | ecosystem: Host-associated > Plants > Roots >... | reverse complement strand
TTGGCGTAGCTCTTCTGGCCGACGCCATCGATGTAGACGTTGACCGAACTGTTGTTCTGCGCACCGCCGCGCAAGCTCGTATGGCCGCCCGAGTCCTGGGTGAACACCATGCCGGGAACGGTATCGGCAAATTCGAGGAAGTTGCGCGAAATCTGCGGAATCGTCTGGATCTGGTGCAGCGATACGGTGCCGCCGACTTCGGACGTCTTGACGTCCGCCAGGGAGGCGGCAGTGACCGATATGCCTTCCAGCGTCGCCGCCTCAACCGGCCCTGCTGCCACCCCCCCTGTGAAGTCCAGCGTGCTGGTCGAGGCGACGGCCAGGGTCACGGTCCTTTCAGTGCCCGGGCCGGAATCGACCTGATAGGTGCCAGGCGGAAGTCCGACCAGCGCGTAGCTGCCGTCATCGGCGGCCGTCGTTCGACGGACGGCGCCGGTCGCGACATTCTTCGCAGTGACTTGGCTGTTTGGCGCCGCCTTGCCGCGCAGGGTTGCATCGGCGGTCTGTGCCCAGGAGATGGTCGGGCCGGCCGCGCTCGTCGCAACGGCAGCGGAGATCAGCGATGTGAGCAGCCGTTTGCGCAAGCGGTATTGTTTATTCATGGTGGTCCTCCCGTAGGTGATAATCGAGTCGTTCTAGTGAGTCTTGTTGTTATGGCGACGCAGGATATTTGCGGTCACGCCGCAGGAAGCACGGACGACGATTTCGCAGCCGAGCGTTTCGGCGAGCGGCTGCGCGGCGTCCGGGTTTTCCAGCCGCATCGCCAGACGTTCCAGGGCGCTGCGGCCGAGATCGGCGATGCGCACGCGCACCGTCGTCAGGGGTGGGTTGACGTAACGGCTGATCGGTATGTCGTCGAAGCCGGCCAGTCCGATGTCGTCCGGCACGCGGACGCCGGACTCGATCAGCGCGTACATGCAGCCGACCGCCATCATGTCGTTGGCGGCGAATACCGCCTTCGGACGTTTCGCCGCCGCCAGCAGCTGCTTGCCGGCGCGATAACCGGATTCTTCGGTGAAGTCGCCGTGGACGACCTGCGCCTCGACCCTGGGCTGGCTCCGGGCAATGGCGTCGTGAAAGCCGCGCAGGCGCTCGCTGGCGTCGAAATTGCCCTCCGGCCCGCAGACCATCGCGATGCGCCGGTAGCCGCGACCGATCAGGTGCTGGGTCATCGCCAGCGCCCCGCCGTAGTTGTCGAGATTCAAAGTGGAAAAAGCCGCCTTTTCCACCGATGTGTTCATCAAAACGGTCGGCAGCGTTTCCGGCAGGTTTTCGCGCAGGAAGCTGGCGTCGACGTTCGGCCACATGACGAGCAGGCCGTCGACTCGCCCCTGCAGCGCGCGCAGCGCGGCAGCGGCCTCGCCGACATCGCCATGCGAACTCGACACGAGCAGGTGCAGGCCGCGCGCGCGCGCCGCCAGGTCGATGCCGCGGATCAGTTCGGAGAAGAATTCGCCGTGCAGGTCGGGCAACAGCGCCCCGATCGTGTGCGTCCGCCGCATGATCAGGCTGCGGGCGCCGGCATGCGGCACGTAGCGCAGGCGGGCGGCGACGCCGAGGATGTGGCCGCGCGTTCGCTCGGTCATGCTGCTGTGGCCATTCAAGGCGCGCGAAACGGACGCGACGGATACGCGTGCCTCTCTCGCGACGTCTTTGATCGTTACCGCCACGCAACACCTCTTCCGGCGCGCCTCGACAAATATTAAATATTTGTCATCGGGGCCGGAATGTAAACGTTTTCATACGTGAATGCAAAAGCACTGCAACATAGAAAAAAGCCCGGTGCGACGGGCAGTTGCGCAACATGGCTGGCTCATCCGGCAGGTTCTCCGGCAAAACGGGCAATTCGCCCGCTCCGAGGCTGGCCGGGCCGGGGCCCAGACGGCACGGGCACGTAAGCTCCGGAGTTTCATGGTTTTCCGGCGCAGGGCCGAGCGCTGTCGCCGTCGCCGCGACACCACGCGTCATGAAGCTGGCGGAGCAGCTATTTCAGCTGGTCGTGGAACACCTTGCGGAATTTGGCCACCTTCGGCGCGATCACGAGCTGGCAGTAGGGCTGGCTGCCATGCAGCTTGAAATATTCCTGGTGATAGTCTTCGGCTTTGTAGAATTTCGTCAGCGGCACGACTTGCGTAACGATCGTGCCGCTCCACTCGTGGTTGGCCGCAGTGGCCTGGATCGCCTTTTCGATCGCCGCCTTTTGTTCGGCACTCGTGTAGAACGCGACCGAACGGTACTGCTCGCCGACGTCGTTGCCCTGGCGGTTGAGCGTGGTCGGATCGTGGATCGTGAAGAACGCGCGCAGGATCGTGTCGCGGCTCACCACGTCCGGATCGAACGTGATCTGCACGACTTCGGCGTGGCCGGTATCGCCGTCCGATACCTGCGTATAGGTCGGATTCGGCACGTGGCCGCCGGCGTAGCCGGATTCGACTTTGCTGACTCCCTTCAATTCGGTGAACACCGCTTCCAGGCACCAGAAGCAGCCGCCGCCGAGTGTCAGCGTCTCGGTTCTGCCTGGCGTGACGCCGGATTCCGTGGCTGCCACCTCCATTGCGGTGATGGTCAGAAACAGTCCTGCCAATAAAAGGAATCGGGTGAAGATCGAACGCAGCATGCGGTCTGCTCGCGAGGGTTGTGCCGAATTAGACAGTCGACGCTGCCGAATCCTTACATCCTGACCGGCCTTCATTGATCGGCACTCGCTTGATTGGCACTCACGCGCGATCGACACGCGCCGCGTAGCAACCGGGCCGGGCAAAGTGGATGTGCAGGTATTGCGTCTGCGCCTGGGCGAACTGGCGCTCGATCAGGGCTTCCAGATCCGTGCCTTCGGTGACGTCGGCGTCCGCCAGCATGCCGCCGGCGTCGAACGCGCGCACGGACAGAAGGCGCGAGCGCAGCATCAGCGGCACGCGATCGACCGCGTCGTACTGCTGTTCGCCCTTGCGCACGTAGATCGCGTGGCTGGCACGGAACGGCGAGGCGACGGCGTGGTGTTCAAAGTGGACGAGGATCACCTCGTCGCCAGCTTCCGCGTCGGTCAGGCTGATGCGACAAGGAAAGCCCGGCTTGCTCGCGGCGACGCAGCGCAGTGCGGCGCGGTCCGCGAGTTGCCGGTCGGACAGCGAAAACAGTTCGGAGAACGCCGCGGCAGGCAGGCCGCTGATGCGAAATTTCATTCTGGATGCTCCGTCGACGAGAACGGCCGCGAGTATCGCCACGCTGCCCGCTCGTCGCCATCCGCTTCTTGTGCCTCGTTGCAGATTCAGATCTTGCGAGACGAACGTCGTTCAGCCGCGATTTCACATGACCTTGACAACAATTGGCGCGAACTGCGAACTGGTTCACGTGGCACTTGATGATTGCGCAGCCGAGCCGGCCGTTCGATCTGGCTACGCTGTTCGCCACGGTGATGGATGCAAGGAAACGCCATCACGGATGCATCGACGAGGAGACAAGCATGTTGAGCGAAGCCCACAGCAGCATCTACGAATTCCACTGGTTGCGCCATGCCGATCGTTACCTGGCACTCGTGCGCACCGCGTTGGAAAGAGACCCAGGCGATCTGGAACTGCGCGAACTGCTCGAAGCGATGGAAGCCGCCGTGGCGGCCAAACAGAAGCAGCAACCGCTGCACTGATCGACCGCTGCACAGATCGAAGTCAACCCTTCAGCGCGTGCCAAAAGCCGCGCGATCACTGGCCAGGGCCCGCTCGAGCAGATCCAGTCGGTCCTGGCCCCAGAACGGTTCGCCGGCGCGCACGTAACCCGGCACGCCGGGCAGGTTCAGATCAATCGCCTCGGCCGTGTTGTCGTGCAGTGCCTGGCCGACCGCCTCGGAGTCGGCATCGGCCAGCACGCGCTCCGCGTCGTGGCCGGTGCGGCGCAAGTTGTCGGTGATCGTGGCCTCCTCGGAGATATCGCGGTCTTCGGCCCACAACGAACGATACGTTGCCGCCATATAGCCCGATGGATCGGCTCCGCTGCGGACAATTGCCACGACCGCGCGATCGGCGCGCTCGGGATTCGTCGGGAAATGCTTCGGCGCGAGGTTCAGCGTTTGCGCGCGCGCTTCGCGCCAGCGCTGCAATTCGATCAGGCGATACTGCTGGCGCGCGGGCGCGCGCTTGGCGAGCGGGAGGCCGCCCGTTGCCGCGAACAACTCCATGATCCGTAGCGGACGAAAGCGCACCACGGCGCCGTATTTCTTTGCCAGCGCCAGGAACGGTTCGTGGCCCAGATACGAGTACGGCGACATCAGGGTAAAGAAGTAGTCGAGTGTCTGCATGGCGCAACCCTGCGTGGCGGTACGGCCAATGTAGCGCAAGCACGCGGGCGCGGCATTTCGCGATGGTGCGAGCATCTTCCGCCTTGGCACGACGCGACGGCGTAGACTGTGGCTATCTCCGGCGCAGCCGGATTCATTTGCAGGGCTCCGCTCCATGCACATCGAGAAAATAACCGTGCGCGTGACCGAAAGCGGCAAGACCATGGAGGTCGTCGTGCTGAGCAAGCACGCAAACCGCATCCAGGTCGTGCTCGGCGAAGGGGTGCACAGCGTCAAGTGCGAATTGGCGCCGACACCCAACCGCCAGGCATTCTCCGGCAAGGCGCTTGGCCGCGAGATCGTCTACGAGCGCAGCCCCGAACAGGTGCAGGCCGATCTGGACCGGGTCAACCCGGCCTTGCGCAAGTCGCGGCCGCGTTGATGCGCGTGCTCTGCGGCTGAACCCGCCTGCCCCGGGTCCCGGCCTGGCATTCTGAGCCTGTTTTTAACAAGCCGGTTGTTAGACTCGACCGCAGGGGTCTTCGCAACACAGAGTCTGAGCGCGATGAATCGATTTCCGGCGCGAGTTCTTTTTCGCAGTTTTTTCCCGGGCCTGATGCTCGCGAACTGGTGCGCGGCAGCCAACGCCGCCGATGCCGGCGTGTTGCGATTTGCCCAGGCCAGCCCACCAGGAACCGCCGCGCCGGCCGCAATGAGCGAGCCATTTTCGGACGCGCAGGTCACGCTGGTAGCCACGCCGAACGGTGTGAACATTTCCAGCGCTTCGACGCCGTCGTGGTCGCTGTCACTCGCGTCGACGCAAGGGCAGCCGTTCGGGCCAGCCTGCTACGAACGCGCGCGGCGCGCGAGTTCGGCGCCGGCTACCCGGCCCGGCCTGGAGTTCAACTATGCCGGCAGCGCCTGCGACCCGATCGGCGGAAGGTACAGGGTCCTTGAATATCAGCAGACCCCCGGCTCGCATGCGGTGGAAAAACTCGCCGTGGACTTCTATCAGTATTGCGGCGACCTCCACCACGCGGTCATCGGCAACTTTCGCTACCACTCCGACCTGCCGGTCGACGCCGATTCGCCCGCGCCGATGTTTTCCGCAAGCGGCAGCGTCTACGTCTTGGGCAATTCGGAATACGTCACGCAGGGTGACAACTACAGTTTCGCGATCGACGCCTTCAACACCACGGTAGTACCGGACGCAACCGGCGGCGGAGTCCTGTTCAACAGCCAGACAAACGCATGGCAGCTTTCGTTCGCCGCGCCCGCCACGCTGCCGCTGCTGCCCGGCGACTACGAGTCCGCGCAAAAGACCGGCTACCAGGATGCGGGCCATCCGGGCCTCGATTACGACATGGCAGCGCGCGCATGCACGCAGATCAGCGGCGATTTCAACGTCGACACGATCAGCTGGGATCGGGTCGAAAACTATCCGACAAACTTTTTTGCGACGTTTACCCAGAGCTGCGAGGCGACGTCGCCGCCTATCACCGGCGTGATCGCCTATGCGGCGAGTTTCGAATCCGGCCCGCTCGTCGAGGACGTGATCCACGTCGCAGGATTCGACGCGGACAAGGCTTGGCCGCTGGTTTGGCAGTGTCAGTGACGATTCCGGCACAGCTTATGCACGCTCTGCGCCGGTATCATCGACCCTGATCGCACGTGAGTTTTTGCCGCAAGCGAAAGCGCTTGCGGAAGTGCGAAGAGTTTCGTATAACGGCTTGAACGGGGCATTCGAGGGGTTTGCCATGAAACTACGCGCCTTGGCGAGTACGCAATTCGCGTTGCTGGCATGCTGCGCTGCCGCCGCTGTGCCGGCAGTCGCGCAAACCACCTCCGATGCGGTGTTCATCCAGTCGGGGTCGCGGGAAGCGGCGCACGAAGTGGCGCCCTACGACTCGGAGTACGCTGCCGCGGCGCGCGACATGGGCAACGGCATGAATACGCCGGAAGCCGATGCCCGGCCCGGCGAGTACTATTTCCTGCTCGCCGTGCATGCGTTCCGCAAGAACGATTTCAAATTCGCGATCCAGATGTACGAGGTTGCCGCGGCGTGGGCGTTCAAACCGGCCGAATACAACCTGGCGATCATGTACGCGCGCGGCCAGGGCATTCCGGCCGATCTGCCGCGCGGCATGGCCTGGATGGCGCTGGCGGCCGAGCGCGACGAGAAGCGTTATGTCGACGCGCGTGAAGCGGTTTACGCCGAGTTGACGCCGGAACAGTTCGAGCAGGCCAACGCGATCTGGCGCGAGTTGAAGAAGACTTACGGCGATGAAGTCGCGCTGCATCGGGCAAAAGCGCGCTGGGCGCAAGTCAAGTCGAGCATGACCGGTTCGCGCGTCGGATCGGTCGGCAATCTCAGCGTCGGCATGCCGGAGCCGAATGGCGGAGATCCGAGTAGTGCGAAGAGGACCATAGTGCCTCCGGGCGTGACGTACGTTCGCTCGACGGCCTCGAGCCCCGCCGAAGTGACCATGGGCACCGGCGTCGACGGTACGATCGCCTACCGTCAGTTTCGCGAAAGCGACAACCCGTACGATCCGAAATTCCAGACCTCCGCGCTCGGCCGGGCCACGGTCGGAGAGCCGACGACCCTCAAGGACACGCCGCCGAAAGACGCGGCAAAAGACCCGCCGAAGGATCAGTCCGACCAGCCGGATCCCGACAAGCACGAGCGGTAATCGGCGGCGCGGGCAACGGCCCCGCGCTGGCGTGTGCACGGAGTCGTCGCACGGGCGTTAAACCCGTTCGACCCAGGCGCGGCTGCAGGGAAGCGTCCGATTGTTAAAGTCCTTGCAGAAGTGCGAAGTCTTTCGTATAAGACAACTGTCGGCAATTTTCAGGGAAAGCTGGTCATGGCTCTGCGAGGGTTCCTCTCTACCGTTTTCGTCGTGCTGGCCTGCATGGCGGCGCTGGTCGCGCAGCGTGTCCATGCCGGCTCGACCGATGCGGTGTTCATCCAGTCGGGCGGGAGTACGTCCGCGACAGAGGCTGCGCCCTACGATTCGGAGTACGCCGCGGCGGCCCGCGAGATGGGCAGCGGCATGAATACGCCGGAAGCCGATGCGCGACCGGGCGAGTACTACTTCCTGCTCGCCGTGCATGCGTTCCGCAAGAACGATTTCACGTTCGCGATCCAGATGTACGAGGTTGCCGCAGCGTGGGCGTTCAAACCGGCCGAATACAACCTGGCGATCATGTACGCGCGCGGCCAGGGCATACCCGCGGACCTGCCGCGCGGCATGGCCTGGATGGCACTGGCTGCCGAGCGCAACGAGAAGCGCTATGTCGACGCGCGCGAGGTGATCTACGCGGAGTTGACGAAGGAACAGTTCGAACAGGCCAACGGCATCTGGCGCGAATTGAAGAAAACCTACGGCGACGAAGTCGCGCTGCACCGCGCGAAGGCGCGCTGGGCCCAGGTCCGTGCGAGCATGACCGGGTCGCGCGTCGGATCGGTCGGCAATCTCAGCGTCGGCATGCCGAACGCCAACATGGGCGATCCGAGTAACCAGAAGAACCAGAAGACGGGCAACAACGTCCATACGTCTTCGAGCACGGCAGCCGAGATTACCGGCGGCAACGGCGTCGACGGCTCGATCGCCTATCGCCAGCTGCGCGAAAGCGACAATCCGTACGATCCGAAATTCAAGCCCGGAGCGATTGGAACGGCCACGGTCGGCGAACCGACGCAGGTCAAGGATGGCGCGCACGACGAAACAAAGCCGGACCAGCCGGACGCTTCCAAGCACGAGTAACAATCAGACTGGCGACAGCAATTCACCGCTTCAAAGGAGGTTTCTCATGACCTTGCGCGGGTTTCCTCGCACGACTGTTTCGCTCCTGGCCTGCTGCGCCGTTGCGCTGGCCCCCCAGCTCACACTGGGAGGCACCACCGATGCGGTGTTCATTCAATCGGGGGCAAGCACCGCAAAAAAAGAGACGGCACCCTACGATTCCGAGTACGCCGCCGCGGAGCGCGAGATGGGCAACGGTTTCAACACGCCGGAAGCCGACGCCCGGCCCGGCGAGTACTACTTCCTGCTCGCGGTGCACGCGTATCGCAAGAACGATTTCACGTTCTCGGTCCAGATGTACGAGGTCGCGGCTGCCTGGGCCTACAAGCCGGCCGAGTACAACCTGGCGATCATGTACGCGCGTGGCCAAGGCGTACCGGTGGATCTGCCGCGCGCAATGGCCTGGATCGCTCTGGCTGCCGAGCGCAACGACAAGCGTTACGTCGACGCACGCGAAGCGATCTATGCGGACATGACCAAGGAACAGTTCGAACAGGCCAACGTGATCTGGCGTGGACTCAAGAAGACCTACGGCGACGAGGTCGCGCTGCGGCGGGCGAAGGCGCGCTGGGCGCAGGTCAAGGCCAGCATGACCGGTTCGCGCGTCGGCTCGGTCGGCAACATGACGGTCGGCATACCGAACGCAAGCAGCGCGGACCCGAGCTATCCGAGGGTCACGAGCGAACAGGTGCAGAAGAGCTTGAATAGCCCGCCAGGCGAGGGTGGCGATCACGCCAAGGCAATGGGACTCAACACGGCGCGGTCGACCGTCGGGTCTTCAGCCGAGGTGACCGGCGGCCAGGGCGTCGACAGTTCGATCGCCTATCGCCAGTTCAGGGAAAGCGACAATCCGTACGATCCGAAATTCAAGACGCCGCCGATCGGCAAGGCGACCGTCGGCGAACCGACCGAGGTCAAGCGTGGCGCGCAGGACGGCGCAACGCCCGAGCCGGACCCGGCCAGGCACGAGTAATCGCCAGGCGCAGGACCGGTATACAGTTTACATAGGCGGCAAGGCCGCAAATCGTGGCGGCTGCCGGCGTGCAGGTTTCTTCGCGTGCAGTACGCCGAAGTCGCAACTTCGCAGCCTTTCGGCAACCGACTGGCTTGCAGAAGTGCGAAGACTTTCGTATAACGTCATGGACCCGACACTGAAAGGAGATTGTCATGGCCATGCGAGCGTTCCCTGCTGCCGCTTTTGCGTTGCTGGCCTGCTGCGCCCCGACGCTCGTCCCGCAGCGGGTCCTGGCCGGCACCACCGATGCCGTGTTTATTTCATCCGGGGCGAGCACGGCGCAAAAAGAGTCGGCGCCGTACGATTCCGAATACGCCGCTGCGCAGCGCGACATGGGCAATGGCATGAATACACCGGAAGCCGATGCGCGGCCCGGCGAGTACTACTTCCTGCTCGCGGTGCACGCCTTCCGCAAGAACGATTTCGCGTTCGCGATCCAGATGTACGAGGTCGCAGCCGCCTGGGCCTATAAGCCGGCCGAATACAACCTGGCAATCATGTATGCACGCGGCCAGGGCGTTCCGGTCGACCTGCCACGCGGCATGGCCTGGATGGCGCTGGCCGCCGAGCGCAACGAGAAGCGCTACGTCGATGCCCGCGAAGCGGTGTATGCCGAAACAACGCCGGAGCAGTTCGAGCAGGCGAACGTGATTTGGCGCGAGTTGAAGAAGACCTACGGCGACGAAGTCGCGCTGCGCCGCGCCAAGGCACGCTGGGCGCAGGTCAAGTCGAGCATGACCGGATCGCGCGTCGGGTCGGTCGGCAACATGACAGTCGGCATGCCAAACGCGAATGGCGGAGACGCGAGTTTCCCGAAACCCGCGAACGGCGCCATGAAAGGAATGCTTCAGAGCCTGGGAGTGACAATGGCGCAATCGACCGCAACATCACCGGGGGAGGTGACCGGCGGCGAAGGCGTCGACGCGTCGATCGCCTATCGCCAGTTTCGCGAGAGCGACAACCCCTACGATCCGAAATTCAAGGCTCAGTCGATCGGCAGGGCGACGGTCGGCGATCCGACGACGCTGAAGGACAGGCCGGCGGCCGATCCGGCGACCGTTCAGCCGGATGCGAGCCAACACGAGCAATAGTTGGTCCGCGACACGGCCGCGCCGCCACGAATTCGCCGGTTGGGTTGAGCGTAAGCTGCTCGCAACAGCGAAGCTGCTCAACCCGACGTCTGGAATCGTTGGGTATCGCCAGCCCAACCCATCCTCGCTACTCTCGTAATTTTTCGGCAAGCAGAGTACTTGCGGACATACGACGTCTTTCGTATAACATGCTTGACCCAATTAGCAGGAGGCTCGACATGAGCTTTCGAGATTCCCTGATTACCGGTTTCGCACTGCTTGCGTGTTCCGCCGCTGCGCTGGCTCCACGGCTCACTCTTGCAGCCTCGACTGATGCCGTGTTTATTTCGTCGGCGCCGAGCACGGCCACGGCGGAGACGGCACCCTACGACTCGGAATATGCCGCAGCGGCTCGCGACATGGGCAACGGCTTCAACACGCCGGAAGCCGACGCGCGACCCGGCGAGTACTATTTCCTGCTCG
>Ga0207648_10007576_pt1 | contig 10648 bp, 5 predicted proteins | sample KBSMisM32_FD_184310 | JGI IMG/M metagenome (GOLD analysis project Ga0207648, IMG submission 184310) | Miscanthus rhizosphere microbial communities from Kellogg Biological Station, Michigan, USA - KBS Miscanthus M3-2 (SPAdes) (version 2) | ecosystem: Host-associated > Plants > Roots > Rhizosphere... | reverse complement strand
CGCCGCCGTAGGGCGGATTCTTCGTCCCTTTCAGGAACTCCTCGACCAGGTACACCGCGTTGTTCAGATAGTAGTTGTCCATGTCCCCGACGTAGATCGACAGCTTGCCTTCGAGCTTCTGGCCGAGCCCCTTGTTCCAGTCGCGGCGCAGGATGTAGCCGAGGTCGTAGTTCTCGCGCCAGTAGGCGGCCACCTTCGGGTCGATGACGCCCGTGCGCTTGTCCCAGATGCGCTGGGGATAGCCGTCCGCGCCCACCGGCGAGTACACCGCCTCCCAGATGTCCCACTGCTGTCCGGAGCGCGACTTGTCGCCGAGCACCTGCTCGAGCCGGTTGATCTGCTCGATGGTGACGCTCACGTGTCCCAGGTAGTCGCGCTTGCCCGGCCGCGGCACGCGCAGGAACGGGCCCTCCGTCCAATACGCGTTCGTGTCCTTGTAGATGTCCACGACGGTGAAGGCGCGGAAGTCGATGGGGTCGGGGCAGGCGCACCAGGCGCCGTTGTATTCGTCCGGGTAGAACATCTGCGCGGCCATCGCTTCCCAGCCGCCCGTGGAGCCGCCGTACATGAAGCGGGCCCAGCCGCCGCCGAGCGCGCGGTACTTCTTCTCGAGGTACGGGATCAGCTCGTAGGTGATCGCGTCGCCGTAAGGGCCGAGGTTCGCGGAGTTCACCGCGTAGGAGTCGTCGTAATACGGATTCGCGTGCTGGATCTCGACGACGAGCATGCGGGGATACCCGGGCGCGGTCCAGTCCTTGTAGAGCTGGTAGGCCCACTCCTCCTGCGTGCGGTTGTAACCCGCCCAGTGAAAGCGGTCGCTGTAGTCGGGCTTGAGGTTCGGATCCGGCGGCTGCTCGCGGAACCCGTCGATCGTCTGCGGGAAGTGCCCGTGGTTGATGACGAGCGGATAACGCGCGTCCGGATGCGTGTCGAAGCCTTCCGGCACCAGGATGTGCGCGCCGAGGTACATCGGGCGTCCCCAGAACTTCGTCAGGCGCTCGCTCTGGATCCGTTCGTGCCGGACGTATTTGGTGGCGGGCGCTTCCGGGATGGGCGGGATCGTCTTGTCGAGCACGATCTCGACGGGGGCGGCCGCGCCCGGGTCGATCGTGACCTTGCGCGGCGTGCTGTACAGGTTTCCCGGCGCACGGTTCCACTGCTGGCCCTCGCCGCGGTCCATGGGCAGCTTCACGGTGTGGCCGTCGCCGCGGTGGAACGTCTCGTATTTGTGCAGCAGCGCCTGCACCGTGTACGTGCCCGCGGGCAGGTCGCGCAGGTATTCGAGCGGATAGCCGGGAACCGCCGGTTCGAAGGCCGCGGGCGTGCCCGGGGCCCAGCCGTCGACGTCGATCCCGAAGGCCTGCTGGCTCTTGGGGCCGTCTTCGATCTGGAAGCGCGGCTCCTGGCTCTCGTCCTTGGACACGAGCAGGAGCAGGCGGCCGTCAAGGGGCGCGTCGGCGAGGCCCGGGGCCGTGCGTACCGTGAACCGGGGTCCGGAGGACGCGGCCGAGCGCACGGTGAACGGGACGGCGAGGACGGCGGCGGCCAGCAGCGGCGCGGCGAGGTGGATGCGGCGCAGGGGCATGAGTCCTCCGGGAGATGTGGGGAACGAGTGGGCGGAGTCTAGCACTGCGGCCATCACCGCGTCGGTGGCTGCACCCGCGTTCAATCGATCGGCGATTGACTGACTCTATCATCCGTTGATATAGTCGCGCGCATGAAGCGCGAGACGCGACCGCTCACCCCCGCCGAGTTCGAAGTCCTGCTCGCCCTCGCGGACGGCGAGAAACACGGGTACGCGGTGCTGAAGGCGATCGGCCGCGGCCGCGACGTCCCCGCCCTGGGCCCGGCCACGCTCTACACCGTGATCCGGCGATTCCTGGCCAGCGGCTGGATCGCGGAGAGCGCGGACCGTCCAGATCCCGCCCTCGACGACGAGCGCCGCCGCTACTACCGCCTCACCGAATCCGGACGTGCCGTGGCCCGCGCGGAGGCGGCGCGAATGGAGTCCGTCCTGGCCGCCGCCCGCGCCACGCACCTCCTGCGAAAGCCGCGGCGCGCATGAGCCCCGAGCGGCCGATCCGCTGGCTGCTGCGGCTGCTGCCCTTCGATCTCCGCGCCGACCACGGCCGCGAGATGGAGCAGGCCTTCCGCGCGGAGCATCGCGAAGCGCACGCGCAGGGCACCCGGGAGGTCCTGGCCGTGTGGTGGCGGGCTCTCACCGACATCGGGCGCACGGCGCCCCGCGAGCATGCGGCACAGCTCGGCCAGGACGCGAGCTATGCCCTGCGCATGATGCGCCGCACGCCCGGGTTCACCGCCGTCGCGGTGACGACGCTGGCTCTCGGCATCGGCGTCAACAGCGCGGTCTTCAGCCTCGTGCACGCGGTCCTCCTGCGCCCGTTGCCCTACGGCGATTCCGGCCGCCTGCTCGCGCTCGCGAACCGCTGGGACGGCAACGCCGCCGCGGGGCTGAGCGATCCCGAGCTCATGGACTACCAGGAGCGCAGCCGCACGCTGCAGATCGCCGCCTCCGCCTTCTACCCCGTGAACCTCGCGGCGGTGGGCGAGCCGGAGCGCGTGGCCGGCGTCGCCGTGACCACGAACCTGCTGCCCGTCCTCGGCGTAGCCCCCGCCCTCGGACGCAACTTCCTGCCCGACGAGGAGCGTGAAGCGGGCGGCAACGTGGCGATCCTCACCCACGGCCTGTGGGTCCGCCGCTTCGACGCCAGCCCTGCCGTCGTCGGTCGGACCGTCCACGTCAACGGCGAGCCGTACGAGATCATCGGCGTCACTCCCCCCAGCCTGCTCCTGCCCTCCGACTTCATGGGCGGCGCCGCGGAGATGCTGGTTCCCCTGACGCTGGATCGCGCGGCCGCGCGCAACCGGCGGGGCGGGCACTATCTCCAGTCGGTGGCCCGTCTCGCCCCGGGCGCCTCCCTCGAGGCCGCGCGCGCGGAGATGGGGCTCGTCGTCTCCCGCCTGATCGAGGAGTACCCGGACCAGCACAAGCAGGGACACTTCGGCGTCTCTCTCGTGCCGCTGCGCACGGCCCTGCTCGGGCCCGCGCGCCCCGTGCTCGCCGTCCTCCTGGGCGCCGTCTCGCTGGTCCTTCTCCTGGCCTGCGCGAACCTGGCGAGCCTCCTGCTCGCGCGTGGCGAAGCGCGGCGGCGTGAGCTGGCGGTGCGGGCGTCGCTGGGAGCGGACCGCTTCCGGCTCGTGCGCCAGCTCCTGACCGAGACGTGCGTGCTCGGCCTGGTGGGCGGGGCCGCCGGGCTGGCCGTGGCCTGGCTCGCGATGAAGGCCGTCCTCGCCCTCGATCCCGCCAGCCTCCCGCGCGCGCAGGAAGCCGCGCTGAGCTGGCCCGTGCTCGCCTTCACCATCGTGGTGTCGCTGGGCGCGGGGATCGTGTTCGGCCTGCTGCCCGCGACGCAGATCTCGCGCGTCGGCCTCGACGAGGTCCTGCGCGAGGCGGGTCGCTCGTCGGTGGGCGGCCGTGGACGTTTGCGCCGCGCTCTGGTCGCGGCCCAGGTCGCGATTGCCGTCGTTCTCCTGGTCGGAGCGGGCCTGCTCGTGAAGAGCTTCGCGCGATTGCAGTCCACTCCCTCCGGGTTCGAGCCGGGAGGCGTCCTCACCTTCCGCACGACGGCGCCGCCCGCGCGTTACCGCGAGCGCGCGGACGTCAGCGCGTTCTACGCCCAGCTCCTCGCGCAGGTGCGCGCGGTGCCCGGCGTGCGCGTGGCCGGCGCGTCCACGGGCCTGCCCCTGTCCGTCAATTCCGGGGACTGGAGCTTCGACATCGACGGGCGCGAGCCCGACCCGGGGAACCGCCCCCGTGCGGACTGGTTCGTGGTCACTCCCGGCTACTTCGAAGCCCTCAGCATCCGTCTCGTGAGCGGGCGGCTGCCCGCGGAGCAGGACGACGACCACGGACAGCCCGTCCTCTTCCTCAACGAGTCGGCCGCGCGCACGTTGTTCCCCGGCGAAGATCCCGTTGGGCGGAGAACGCGCCTTTCGCGCACGACCGGCGACGAGCAGCCCTGGCGAACGATCACGGGCGTGGTGGCCGACGTGCGCCAGCGCGGCCTGGAGCGGCCGCCGCGCCCCGAGATGTACATCCCGCTGCCGCAGTTCCGCCACTACATGGCGCGCGCGCAAGCCTGGAACATGACCGTCGTGGTCAAGGCTTCGGTGCCTCCGCTCTCACTGGCCGCACCCATGCGGGCGGCGCTACAGCGCGTCGATCCCGAGGTTCCCCTGGCCAGCCTGCACGCGATGGACGAGGTCGTGGGCGCGTCGATGGCGGACCGCCGCCGCGACGCCTGGCTCATCGGCACGTTCGCGGCCCTGGCCCTGGTCGTGGCCAGCATCGGCGTGTACGGCGTGACCGCGTATCACGTGGCGCGCCGCCGCCGCGAGATCGGCCTGCGCGTCGCCCTGGGCGCGGAGCGCCGCGACGTGGTGTGCATGGTGCTCGGGCAGGGCCTGCGTCTGGTGGGCTTCGGCATCGCGGCCGGGGTTCCCGCGGCCTTGCTGGCCGCGGGCGCCCTCCAATCGCTCCTCTTCGAGGTGACGCCGCACGACGTGTCCGTCTTCGCGGCCATCCCGATGCTGCTGCTGGCCGTCGCCGCGCTGGCCTGCGCCGTCCCCGCGGCGCGAGCCGCACGCATCGACGCGGCCGTCGCCCTGCGCGACGAATAGGCCGGCCGCGCCCCGATGGATCGAGGGCCCGGCCCGGAATAGACTGCCGCCGCTCTCGTAATACTGGCGATGGCGGCCACGGCCACTACGACCGGGACCCCCTACCTGCCCGCGGCGGAGGCGCTCTCTCCGGCCCCGGCGCGCGGCGGCCTCGATCCACGCCTCTACCAGATCGCCGCCCTCACCGGCCTCCTTGCCTACGGCCTCCTGCGGCTCGACCTGGAGGTGCGGCCGGGCCGGGCCGCCATCATCTTGATCTCCGTCCTGGCCACGCAATACACCTGCACGCGCGCCTGGCGCTTGCCCGCCTTCGATGCGCGCAGCGCGCTCATCTCGGGTCTGTCCCTGTGCCTGCTCCTGCGGACGAACTGGGCCGCGCTCGCCGCCATGGGCGCCGTGCTGGCCGTGGCCAGCAAGTTCGTGATCCGCGTGCGCGGCAAGCACGTGTTCAACCCGACGAACTTCGCGATCGTGGCCCTCCTCCTCACCGGGCAGGCCTGGGTCTCGCCCGGGCAGTGGGGGAGCGCGGCCTTCTTCGGCTTCCTGCTCGCGTGTCTGGGCGGGATCGTCGTCAACCGCGCGGCGCGCAGCGACGTGACGATCGCCTTCCTGGCCGCGTATGCGGGTCTCGTCTTCGCGCGCTCTCTCTGGCTGGGGGAGCCGATGACGATACCGATCCACCGCCTGCAGAACGGGGCACTGCTCATCTTCGCGTTCTTCATGATCTCGGATCCGCGCACGACGCCCGACCGGCGCGCGGGGCGTGTGATCTTCGCGCTCCTCGTCGCGCTCGGCGCCGCCTTCGTGCAGTTCCGCCTCTTCCGCACCAACGGGCTCCTGTGGTCCCTGGCCGTCTTCGCCCCCGCCGTTCCTCTCATCGACTGGCTGCTGCCGGCCGCGCCGCACCGCTGGCCGGCGGCGCCCCTTCGGAGGTCCGAATGAAGCGTCCGCTCGTCCTGGCCGTGCTCCTCATGGCTGCCGTGTCCGGGGACCGCATCCTCGCCTTCTGCGGCTTCTACGTGGGGAAGGCGGACACGAAGCTCTTCAACCAGGCCTCGCAGGTCGCGCTGGTGCGCGAGGGCGACCACACCGTCCTCACCATGGCCAACGACTTCCAGGGCGACCCCAAGGAGTTCGCGCTGGTGGTGCCGGTCCCCACGTTCATCGAGCGTCGCCAGATCGCCGTCGTGGACAAGGGCCTGCTCGACCATCTCGACGCCTTCAGCGCGCCGCGTCTGGTCGAGTACTTCGATGTCGATCCCTGCGCGCCCCCGCCCATGCCCGCGGCCGCGGCGGCGGGCGGCGGCCGGGACCTCATGTTGAAGTCGGGGGGCGCGATGCGCGGCGTCACCGTGGAGGCCACCTACACCGTGGGGGAGTACGACATCCTCATCCTCTCCGCGCGCGAGAGCAACGGCCTCGAGTCCTGGCTCATCGAGAACGGCTACAAGATCCCGAGCGGGGCCGCTCCGATCCTCGGCAGCTACATCAAGCAGGGGATGCGCTTCTTCGTGGCCAAGGTGAACCTCAAGGAGCAGGCGGCGCTGGGCTTCACCTTCCTGCGGCCGCTCCAGGTCTCCTACGAGACGCCGAAGTTCATGTTGCCCATCCGCCTGGGCACGGTGAACGCGAAGGGCCCGCAGGACCTCTTCGTTTTCGCGCTCACCCGCACCGGCCGCGTGGAGACCACGAACTACCGCACGGTGAAGCTCCCGACGGGAATGGACCTGCCCCTCTTCGTGAAGGCCGAGTTCAAGGACTTCTACAAGGCGATGTTCGCGGAGCAGGTGCGGCGGGAGGACATGCACGCGGTGTTCCTCGAATACGCCTGGAACATGTCGTGGTGCGACCCCTGCGCCGCCGATCCCCTTTCGTCCGAGCAGCTCCGCAAGCTGGGCGTCCGCCTGGAGAACGACAACCGGCCGACGTTCGTCTCGCGGCTGCATGCGCGCTACGACGCCGCCCACTTCCCGGAGGACCTCGTTTTCCAGGAGACGTCGAACCAGGACAACTTCCAGGGACGGTACGTGCTGCGCCACCCCTTCAAGGGAACCTCCCAATGCCTGGAGGCGACGCGCTACGACGGCGATCTCAACGCGCGGCGCGAGCGCGAGGCGCAGAACCTGGCACAGCTCACGGGCTGGAAGATCGAGGACATCCGCCGCAAAGTCCAGACCGTGAAGATCACGGAGACGGCCCCGGACGCGGCGCTACCGGCGCCCGCGCCGTGGTACCGGCGAGTGTGGGCGAGCCTGTCGTGGGAGTAGGGGCCTGGCGAGCAGCAGCGGGCCAGCCTGTATGATGTGGGCTTGGCCCCGTCCCGGTTCCTGGCCTGCTTTCTCCTGGCGGGCCTTCCGTTGGTGGCTGCCCATTGCCGCTCCGCTCCCGCGGCCGGCCCCGGCGCCATTGTCGAGACCGTAGGCAAGGGCGGCTCCGCCGAAAGTGCGGGGCTGAAGTCGGGCGATCTCCTCGTCGCCTGGGTGCGGAGCGCTTCGGGTCCGAACCGGGCCGCGCAGGGCGCTCTCTCCTCGCCCTTCGACCTGGTCGAGGCGGAGGTGGAGCAGGCGCCCCGAGGTCCGATGACGGTCGAGGTGCGGCGGGACGGGCAGGACCGGTGGCTGCCCATGCCGCCCGGTGAGTGGAGGCTCACGACCGTTTCCGCCGCGGCGCGGAGCGATCACCACCGGGCCGCGGCGCTCCTCGAGCAAGGCAAACACGAGGAGGCGGCCGCGGAGTGGGCGCGGGCGGCAGACGACCTGGTGGCGCGTGGCGCACCCCTCGAGGCGTGCTGGCTGCGGATCCTCGCCGGCCGCGCCCTCGCGGAGCGCAAGCACTGGGAGGCCGCACACGCGGCCTTCGCCGCCGGGCGCGAGACGGCGCGGCAAGCGAAGGATGCGCGAGCGGAGGCGGTCGTCTGGGAGGAACAAGCCGACGTCCAGGTCGCGGAAGCGGCCTTGGCCAAGGCCGACGACGGCTATGCGCAGGCCGTGCAGCTTCGCGAGCGCGAGGCGCCGGCGAGCCTCGGCGTGGCCGCCCTTCTGCACAAGCGTGGTCGTGTCGCCTTCTATCGCGACGACATGGACGCCTCCTTCGCGTTCGCAACTGCGGCTCTTGCGCAGCGGCAGGCCCTGGCCCCGGAGAGCCTGGCCGTGTCCGCCTCTCTGGATCAGATGGGCAGCAGCGCGTTCATGCGCGGCGACGCCGAGCAGGCCGAGGACCTCTACCGCCGAGCCCTCGCCATCATTGAGCGGGTCGCTCCCGATAGTGAACGGGCGGGGCGCTTGTGGGCGAACCTCGGGAACGCCCTGCGCGCGCGCGGCGACACCGTGAGCGGCGAGCAATACGTGCGGCGCTCCCTCGCGCTGGCCGAGCGCTGGGTGCCCGGCACCGCGAACCATGCCGCAACGCTCAACCTGCTGGGTATCCTGCATGAGGAGCGGGGCGATCTCGACCGCGCCGGGGACTTCTATGGCCGCGCTCTGGCCGTGGTCGAGCAACTCTCCCCGCAAAGCCTCCAGGTGGCGGGCTACACCAACAACCTGGCGGAGGTGGCGCGCAAGCGCGGAGACCGGACGCGCGCAGAGCGCCTCCATCGTCAGGCTCTCGCCATGCGGGAGCAGATCGCCCCCGGGAGGGCGGACGTGGCGGCCAGCCTCAACAACCTCGGTATGGTGGCAAGAGAGCGCGGTGATTTCGTCGAGGCCGAGAAGCTGCTCCGCCGCGCGCTGGTCATCAAACAGGCGCTGGCGCCCGGGTCGTTGCTCGAGGCCTCGACCCACTTCGAGCTGGGTGAAGTCGCGCTCGGTCGTGGGGACAATCGGGCCGCTCTCGATCGACACCAGGAAGCGTTCCGACTCCGCTCGCAGCGCGCGCCCGGCGGCATCCTGGAAGCGGAATCCCTCTTCGCCCTGGGAACAGTGCATCGACGCCAGGGGCGCCCCGCCGAGGCGGCGGTGGCATGGGAGCGCGGGCTGGGCGAGATCGAGGCGGTTCGCGGACGGCTGCGCGGGTCGGACGGCGGCAACTTCGGCGCGACGTACGCCGGCTTCTATCACGACCTCATGGAGCTTCGCGTGGGGCAGGGTCGGACCTCCGACGCTTTTGCCCTCCTCGAGCGCTCGCGCTCGCGCGGCCTGGTGGCGATGCTCGCCGAGCGCGATCTCGTCTTCGCGGACGTGCCCAGCGACTTGGAGCGCGAGCGCCGCCAGGCGGACGGAGAGTACGACCGGACGCTGGCCGCGCTGGGTCGCCTGGACGGGACGGCGGACAGCGGGCGCGCGGAGGAGCTGGGCCTGAAGCTGGCCGAGCTGCGGGCCCGCCGCGCACAGGTGGCACACTCGCTCCGCGAGGCGGCTCCTCATCTGGCCGCCTTGCGGTACCCGGAGCCTCTCGATATCAAGGCCGCCGCCGCCGCCCTTCCACCGGGCGCGCTGCTCCTCGCCTACAGCGTGGGCGAGAAAGGAACGCTCCTGTTCGCCGTACCCGCCGACGGCGGTGTGGCCCCGGCGGTTTTCACCCTGCCGCTGGGTGACGAAGCGCTTCGGGCGCGCATCGCCGCGTTCCGCGGCCTCATCGATCGGGGCCGGCACCGGGCCGAGCTGGACGACGCGCTGCTCGTCCAGGGCGCGCGACTGCGGACCGACCTGCTCGGGCCGGCCGAGAGCCTCGTGCGCCGCGCCACCCGCCTGGTGATCGTTCCGGACGGGCCGCTGCACACGCTCCCCTTCGCCGCGCTCGTGGAGAACCGGGCGCCCCCGTCGTTCCTGGCCGAGCGCCTGCCCCTCCACACCGTGCTCTCGGCCACGCTCTACGACCAGCTGCGCCGGCTGCCTCGCCCTCCGAGGAGGGGGCCGGTCCTGGTCGCGTTCGGCGACGCACCCCGCCCGGACGCCGGCGGAGCGGCGGCGCCGGGTGCTTTGCCCTTCACGCGTGACGAGGTCGAGCGGATCGCGCGCGTGTTCGACCCCGAGGCCAGGCGGCGCCTGGGTGCGGACGCCACCGAGGAGGGGGCGAAGCAGCTCGGGCCGGGGCCGCGCTACATCCACTTCGCCTCTCATGCCGTGCTCGATCGGCGCGTGCCGCTGGACTCGGGCCTCCTCCTGGGCTCCACCTCGACGGCCGGGACGCCGGCCGAAAACGGGCTCCTCCAGGCGTGGGAGATCTTCGAGCGCCTCCGGATCGACGCCGACCTCGTGACGCTCTCCGCCTGCGACACGGGGCTCGGCCGCGAGCTCGCCGGCGAAGGCCTGGTCGGCCTGAGCCGCGCCTTCCAGTACGCTGGAGCGCGCGCCGTCCTCGCATCGCTCTGGGCCGTGGCCGACCGCTCCACCCCGGGATTGATGGAAGCGTTCTATCGCGCGCTCAAGGAAGGCAAGCCCAGAGACGAGGCGCTTCGACAGGCGCAGGTGCAGATGATCCGCGCCGGGGCCCATCCGTTTCACTGGGCCGCCTTCCAGATCAGCGGCGACGGAAACTAGGGCAGCTCGAAATCGACCACCGGCGACGCCATCGGCTCACCCCCCGACGCGGGCTGGGCGATCACCTGCCAGTAGTGCCGGCCGGAAGCCAGCGGCACCGCGGTAGGCAGCGCGACCCTGGGCTCCACGACTTCGGGGCTGGTCCAGACGACGTCGCCCTGGGCGTCGAGCAAGCGCACGCGGTAGGCGCGCGCCTCCGGCACGGGTCGCCAGGAGAACGTGCCGGGGCGAGCCGTGATCGTGCCGAGCGGAAGGAGCGGCACCGGCGCGGACACGCCGACGGAGCGTACGGCCGAGGTGGCGATCGGGCTCGGGGCGACGGCAATCGGGGACGTCGGGGGCCGGACGAGCAGGAACACGACGGAGGCCGCGATGGCTCCCAGCGCCCCCGCCGCCAGCCAGCGTGGCCGGGTCGTGATCTGTGGCACGGGCTCGAAGGTGGGAACCGACGGGTCGAAGGGCCGGGCCTC